>Ga0256913_10000381_pt1 | contig 22865 bp, 18 predicted proteins | sample Axial_MatmetaG_FD_185970 | JGI IMG/M metagenome (GOLD analysis project Ga0256913, IMG submission 185970) | Deep-sea worm associated microbial mat communities from Axial Seamount, Juan de Fuca Ridge, Pacific Ocean - Axial_Mat | ecosystem: Environmental > Aquatic > Marine > Oceanic > Microbial... | reverse complement strand
ATTTTAATGGCTGGAAATAGTGATGAGGTTATTTCATGGCTTGATAAAATTCTATTGGAAAACAACGGAGGACTTCTTAAAATTGAATATCATCTCGAATCTAGTTATTCTTTGAAAAGTTGTTTGAAAATACATGATGAATTAGCCGATAGAGGATTGACAAAAAGAGGAAGGGAATATTAGAAATTGTTCAACTACAAAGTATCCTTAATGATAATTATAGGTCATATATCATTTTATTTCCTTACTCCTACTCTTAATCTTACTCATACTCTCTTAAGGTAGTAAAATATAATCACGAATTAAGATCAAGATTAAGAATTAGGACTCAGTTATTTATACACGTCATTAACATTTGATATATAATATTATTGTAAAAGTAAGAAATAAAATTTATTTGGAGTTCTAAAATGCAAAGAAGAGATTTTCTTAAATCCACAACGGTTTTATCGACAGCGGCTATCACTTCAGGATTATTGACTAATAACATAATCGGTAAAACAATCCCGGTTACTAAAGATGATAGTTCAAAAATTTTAAGAAATGATATCTCAATTTATCGTAAGGACAAATTAACACACATTGGGAAATACACATTAGAAGAATTAAAAGATACTTATGAGAATGAACTTTATAATTACATTATACCAATGTGGTATAGAAAAGGAATTGATAAAAAATACGGTGGTTTTCTTTGCCATATAAATTATGACGATGAAAGTTATGCTACAACTAATAAAACGGTCTGGTATCAAAGTCGTGGATTATATACATTTTCCCATATTTATCGCTTGTTTGATAAAGATGAAAGACATTTACAAGTAATGGAACAGACGAAAGATTTTCTTCTTGAGCACTGTGTTGACGAAAATTATAATTGGTATGCAAAAGTATCACAAGACGGGACAAAGGTTATTGAACCAAAGCACCTTGTAAGCGATATGCATGCAGTTCATGGATTTGGTGAATATTATTTGGCAACAGGTGATGTAAAAGCTTTGGATGTGGCGATTAAAACAAGTATTAATTTTATGAAAAAGTTAAACTCACCTTCAGTTCAATATTTATCGTGGTTGCAACCGGGTACTTCGCCTTACGGATTATGGTTCCATTTTTTAAGTGCATTAACTCCGCTTCTTAAAGTAATTGGAGAGAAAGTTAATACTTATGAAGACTATGAGGAATATTCCGACCTTGAACGTTTGGAAGGTATGGCGGAGTTATGCGTTAGCAGAATGAAAGCCCATGCAGACTATGATAAGAGAATTATTTTTGATTATTTAGACCGTTATTTAAAACCATTTAAAGAAGAAAAATATAGATATCTTGCCAACGGACATGGTGTTGGAAGTGCTTGGACTTATATGGCGGAAGCTATGCGGATTGGTGACCGTAATTTATTTAGAAAGGGTACTGATGTACTACGCTGGCATTTTACAAAAGGTTGGGATTTTATGCATGGTGGTGGAGTTGTTAATAGGGTAAGCCCGGAAAAACCTGATGAGTTTATTGTCGGCGATGGTTATAAACCTTCATTTGCTACTGATGACGGCTCTGTAGGTCTTATGCTGGTAATAGAAAATGACCATGATCATTGGGCGATAGACTGGTTTGATAGAGTTAGGACTTGGGCATATAAAACTTATTTTGATGAGAAGAAAAAAGTATGGATACACAGAGCCAATAAGGAAGGTAAACCAGTATATTCTTATGCACGACGAGGAAATTTTCATCATCCACGTGCGGTTATGTTAAATATCGAAAGTTTAAAACGCCAGATCCAAAGAAACGGATACGTTTCAAACTTTTTTGATAAAGCAAAATAAATTTAAGAGTATAAATAATTTTAAAGGTGTATAAATGAAGAGAAGAGATTTTATTAAATCGACAGGTGTCTTATCAACTGCTACCGCAGCTACCGGACTATTCGGCAATAATTTTATATTTGGTAAAAATACAGCGAAGATAGGTAATAATAAATTGCCACTAAAAAGGAACGATGTTTCTATCTATAATCAAAAGGAACTAACTCATATTGGTGAATATACATTAGAGGAATTAAAAGAAAAATATGAGAACGAGCTTTATAATTATATTATTCCAATGTGGTACAAAAAGGGAATTGATAAAAAGTATGGTGGTTTCATGTGTGAGATAAATTATGATGATGAAACTTATGCCTCGACAGATAAAAATGTTTGGTACCAAAATCGCGGGCTTTACACATTCTCGCATATTTATCGTTTCTTTGATAAAGATAAACGTCATTTGGAAGTAATGGAAAAAACCAAAGAATTTCTCCTTAAGCATTGTGTAGATAAAAATTATAACTGGTATGCAAAAGTATCGCGAGACGGAACGAAAATAATTGAACCGAAACATCTTGCCAGTGATATGCACGCTGTACACGGATTCGGAGAGTACTATTTAGCTACCGGGGATGAGGAAGCCCTTAATGTTGTTGTAAAAACTTCCATTAATTTTATAAAAAAATTGACGGCTCCTTCGGTACAGTATGAATCATGGATGCAACCGGGACTTGATCCTTACGGTTTATGGTTTCATTTCCTAAGTGCATTAACTCCGGTGCTTGAAAAAATAAGTGATAAATACAACACGTTTGAAACTTATACATATATGGATGTTGAACGTCTGAAAGGGATGGCTCCATTTGCCGTAAAAAAAATGAAAGCCCATTTGGATTATGACAGAAGAATGGTTTTTGAATTTATTGATCGTAACGGTAAAATTCCTAAAGAAGAAGTTTATCGATATATTCCTAATGGTCATGGCATCGGAGGTTCTTGGACTTATATGGCGGAGGCTTTGCGTATAGGTGATAGAAACTTATTTAGGAAGGGAATGGATACATTGAATTGGCATTTTACAAAAGGTTGGGATTTTAAGCGAGGCGGTGGAGTTGTTGTATTGGTAAGCCCCGAAAAACCGAATAAAATTTTAGGTGATGGAACCAAACCTTCATTTGCAACTGATGACGGGACGGTAGGACTTATTTTATCAATTGAACATAGTCATGACCCATGGGCAATTGAATGGTTTGATATGGTAAGAACTTGGGCATACAAAACATATTTTGATAAAAAGAAAAAAGTATGGATACATACTGCAGATATAAATGGCAAACCTAATTACTCATACGCACGAAGAGGTAATTTCCATCATCCCCGCTCGGTTATGTTGATTATTGAAAGTTTAAAGCGTCAAATTGCAAGAGGCGGGCATGTTTCAAACTTCTTTGATGAAATTTATGATACTAGTCTTGAATCGGAAACGAAGTAATAGATATTTGAAAAAGGAATAGCAGCTAAATGGTCCAGACCGTTCACGCAATTCGTATAGACATTACAAATGGAATATTAAGCAAAAAGATATGCGCGTTGGTCTCAGAATTATAAGAAGCAAATAAAATGAAAACGTTAAAATATATAATATTTTTATTTGTATTAAATATTGTAAGTATTCAGCTGTTAGCCCAACCTCTGTTTGAAACTTCATTTGCTAAAGGAGAATGGAAACAAGATGAATGGATTATGGTAAAGAGTCCGAGGTGGTCATACATTGGCAAATGGGTTCAAGGAGAAACATTTATTCAAAATAAAACTCCGGACGGGGCTACTCCCGAAGAAATGCTTGGCACAAAATCTTCGGAAACATATACAAGCATGGTATTGAAAAATAAATTTAGCGGAGAGATTACCGTCAAAGTCAAAATGGAATTTGCTGATCGTATGGCTCCATTAATTGTTTTTGCACATGAATTGGGAAAAGATAAAAATGGTATTCATGAATACCGCGAGCATTTTGAAGTTGTTCTTTGGGATGAGGGTATTAATATCTGGCATCACTATTATAAGAATGGCAAACCGTTTTGGAAACTTGCGGCTTTTGAACGGTTTCCATTGAAACCTGATACCCAGTATGAACTTAAGGTGAAATTCTCAAAAAGAAAGTCAGACAAACTGCTTTCCGTTAATGTTAACGGACATGAATTCGGGTATATGGATAATTCATTACCCAATGAATTTTATGTGGGCATTACAGGCTGCGAAGGAATTAATCGCTTTTATAGTTTTGTTGTTACAAAGGAATAACTTTAACTCATCTATTTAAGGATTAAAAAACATGGAATAAATTATATCTTGAATTATTATACTTAGCTTCAATCATAGTACCTCCCAGCTATCTAGTGAAGCATAATAGTAGAGAGGATATTTATCCTCTCTACTAATGAAATATTTAATGGTAATAGTGATTATAAAAAACAAAGTATAAATAATAAAATAAATAAAGGAGACAAAATGAAATTATTTCAATTTATTTCGGATGATAGTAAAACACATATAGGCATTGAACTGGAAGGTAAATCTTATAACTTTACTAAATTAACAACCGGTTCAATTACGTCATTACAAAGTATGATTGAGGAAGGATTGTTCGATGTTGATTATATTAACAATATAATAGAGTCGGTAAAAGATTCGTTATCAGATTATGAGATTGAAAGCAGTGTTAATTTTGATGTTCCAATCTCCAATCCTCAAAAAATTTTGTGTTACGGGGTGAATTATGTTGCGCATGCTGAAGAAGGGAATAATCCAATACCTGATGAGCCGATATTATTTGCCAAGACAAATAACACATTATTACCTCATAACGGTGTTATCACATTCCCAAAAAGTATCGGAAGAGTTGACCATGAAATTGAACTCGGTGTTGTAATCGGTAAAGACGGGAAAAACATTCCGGAAGAAAAAGCGATGGAATATGTTGCGGGATATACAATTATCAATGATATAAGTGCAAGGAAAATGCAAATTGATGATTTGGGAAAAGGTCATCCATGGTTACGTTCAAAAAGCTATGATACTTTTTGTCCGGTTGGTCCGTACTTAATACCAGCTTCGGAAATATCCGATCCCCAAAACATTGATTTAACATTAAAGATAAATGGCGAAGTTAAACAGCAATCCAACACAGTCCGAATGATTTTCAAAATTCCTAAATTAATAAATTTTGCTTCCGAAATTATGACGTTGAAAGCCGGTGATATAATTTGTACGGGTACGCCATCGGGAATTTCCGAAATTGTTGACGGAGATGTTGTTACTTGTGAATTAAGTGAAATTGGATTATTGTCTAATTCGGTTAAATCGGTGTAATAGGAATGAATAAATATATTGTAAAAAAGTTTGACACCGAATTGGAAATAGATTCTAATTGGGATAAAAAAGAATGGGAGAATATTCATCCTATTATTTTAAAAAACACTATGGGTGATACTCCGAAATTCTTGCCGAAAACAGAAGTAAAATTGATGTATAACAATAAATACATTTATGCAATCTTCAAAGTGGAAGATAAATTTATTCGTTCCGTCAATGAAGAGATCAATAGTCCTGTTAGTAATGATAGCTGCGTGGAGTTCTTTTTTACTCCGGCAATGGATACTTCGTTAGGGTATTTTAATTTGGAAGTTAATGCCGGCGGTACGCCTCTTTTTCGTTTTCAAAAAAGGAGGAATGTCGGTAAAGTGGAAGTTGATTTGGAAGATATTAAAAGTATTAAAATCGCTCACTCGTTGCCTAAAGTTGTTGAACCGGAAATACTTGAACCTACTACTTGGACCATTGAATATCAAATTCCAATAACAATGTTAGAAAAATATTTTAATATTAAAGTCCCTTCCTCCGGCGTAAAATGGAGAGCAAACTTTTACAAATGCGGAGATGAAACTTCAAACCCACATTATTTAACATGGAATAAGGTTGAAAACGAAATTCCGGATTTTCACTTACCGGAATATTTTGGACAAATTGAATTTGAGTAAAATGTAGTTTTCAAATAGAGATATACAGTATTGTAATCAATCCATAATTAGAATTATGTAAGGAGAAAGAATGATTCCCGAAAATCATATTCCCGATGAACAAAAAAAGAAATTACGCGATATTTATCAAGAAACACTTTTTAATAACTTTGTTCCTTGGTGGGAAAAACATTCGATTGATAAAGAGTTCGGAGGGTATCTTACACGTTTGGAAAGAGACGGAACCCCTTATTCTTATGATAAAGATATGTGGATGACCGGTCGTGAAGTTTGGATGTTCAGTCACATTTATAATAATTATAAACAAGAACGGCAGTGGGGGGATTACGCCAAGCATGGCTTGGATTTTATGCTTAAGTATGCTTTCAAAGATGATGGCAAAATGTATTTTAGACTTAATCGAAAAGGAGAACCGTTGTCGAATGTTCTTAGTTTATATACGGAGGTTTTTGCTTCCATTGCAATGGCAGAGTATTGTAAAATTGAGCCTAATGATGAACTTAAACAACAGGCAATGATAATGTACGATCGAATTATGAAACGCTTGGGTCAACCGTCCGATACACCTTTGCTTGGATATCCGCTTAATGCGGAATTTCATCTTCATGCACATGATATGGTTCGTCTTACGGTGGCATGGGTTTATAATGATATTTGGCCATCGAAAAAATTTGAGGATGATATTACTCTTTCGTGGCAATCGGTTATCGAACGTCATTGGAAACCGGAGTATAAAGTCCTTTTCGAAAATGTGGCGATGGACGGCTCACTTATGTTAGATTTACCGGAGGGACGTATGTTTCATCCGGGGCATGCAATTGAAAGTGCATGGATGATGATGGAGGTTGCTGAGAAAATTAGTAATGAGGAATTGATGTCAACTTCAATAGATATTCTCCTTGCTTCGTTGGAACACGGTTGGGATAATGAATTCGGAGGACTCCGTTACGTAACAAATTTTGATTGGACACCTCCGCACAATCTTGAAGCGGATATGAAGTTGTGGTGGCCACATGGTGAATCGCTTTATGCTCTTCTGTTTGCTTGGGCAAAAACCGGTAGAAGTGATTTGGAAGACTGGTATAACAGAGTACATGATTATACATTTTCTCATTTCCCCGATACGGAATACGGGGAATGGTTCGGTTATCTAAATCGAGACGGAAGCCCTGTATGGACAGCAAAAGCAAACGGATGGAAAGGCTTTTTTCATCTGCCTCGTATTTTTTTTAGAAGCTATCAGTTATTAAGTTAATTGAAATATTTAAAACATAATTAAAAAGGAATAATTTGCAAACCAATAATAAAATCAATTCGGTATGGTATTTGGCAATTGTCTGTTTTGTTGCATCACTTGGCGGTTTGCTATTCGGATTTGATACCGCTGTGATTTCCGGAACTTTCGGATTTGTTGAGAAACAGTTTGCTTTAAGCAAATTGATGGTTGGCTGGTTCGGAAGTTCCGCTTTAGTTGGTAGTATATTAGGAGCGCTTATTGCCGGAGCATTAAGTGATAAATACGGTCGAAAACCGATCTTAATTATAGCTGGTGTTTTCTTCTTTATTTCCGCTCTCGGATCAACTATTCCGCCAACCTTTTTTATTCTTATTGTTGCCAGACTTATCGGGGGCATAGGTGTAGGAATAGCTTCCGTATTGGCTCCGCTTTATATATCGGAATTTGCTCCACCGAAAGTACGCGGTCGGCTTGTAGCTTTGTATCAACTTTCGCTTGTAATAGGAATTTTATTAGCTTATTTCTCCAATTGGACTTTGTTGAATTTCTCCGAAAATTTTGCCGGAACTGTGGATGGAAATTTATTCTATAAAGTTTTTGTCGGGGAAGTATGGCGTGGAATGTTTGGCGCTGAAATGATCCCCGCATTTCTATTTACGGTGCTTTTATTTATTGTTCCCGAAAGTCCCCGTTGGTTAATTAAAGCAGGTTTTGAAGAAAAAGGTTTTGCAATTTTATCAAAAATTAGTAGAGATGAGATTGCAAAATACGAATTAAAAGAAATTAAAAATGCAATAGAACAAGAAGAGGGAACTCTGGTGGAATTGATTAAACCAGGTTTGCGTCTTGCTCTTATTGTAGGAATTGGTCTTTCGTTCTTCGGACAATTCACAGGTGTAAATGTAGTAATTTATTATGGACCTACAATTCTTAAAAATGCAGGATTCCAACTTGGTAATGCTTTACAATTTCAAGTAGCAATAGGAATTATCAATTTTATTTTTACCATTATTGCAATTTGGAAAATTGATAAGTGGGGACGTCGCCCGCTTTTGATTGGCGGGATGTCGGCTACATTTATTTCGTTGTTTATAATTGCTTTACAATTTACACTTGGTGTAGCTTCCGGTATCTGGATAGTAATTATGCTATGTATTTACATGGCGAGTTTGGCAATATCGATTAATGCGGTGATTTTTGTTTTGATTGGCGAAATATTTCCCAATAGAGTTCGCGGTAGAGCTATGTCAATTGCTACATTTACCAATTGGGGAACTAATTTTACAATAGCATTTATCTTTCCGTGGTTTGTTTCAACAATAGGTATGAATGCGGGCTTCTTTACTTTTGCCGCGATGTGTTTAATATCTACAATATTTTTCTATAAATATGTCCCCGAAACAAAAGGAAAAAGTTTGGAAGAAATTGAAAAATACTGGAAGGAAAAAGGAAAGAACAATTAATAATAGATTAGGAGAAAATTATGGCAAAGGTTTATTACATTGGTGATTGGGCAGTTCAGATTGGACCTGTTTATGCGGAAACATCTTTTAATCATGCACCAAAAGGATTGGATTTTATTAATTACGGCAAATGGCTTGTTTCTGCGGTTGAGTCGAGTGGAAGACACGAAATAGTTAGCGTACCGACTTGGGATTTCTATAATATGCCCCCGGGTGAGTATGAAAAGATATTGGATGAGTACGATATTATTATCTTTTCGGATGTGGAAGCTAAGAACTTTCAACTTAATCCTCAGTTTTTTAATCGCCATCTTTTCGGAACAAAAGTATTAACTTTCCCGGATCGTGTCCGCCTTACTACGGAAGCGGTTCGTGCAGGCAAACATATGATGTTTCTTGGCGGTTGGTTAAGCTTTAATGGCGAAATGGGTAAAGGCGGTTGGGGAAGGACCGGTTTGGCGGATATTCTTCCATGTGAACCTCTTGGGGTGGAAGACTTGAGAGAAAGTACGGAAGGTTTTATTGCTGAATCTATAAACAAAGAGCACCCGATATTTTCGGGTATTGAGATTAGTACAATGCCGCCTGTTCTCGGTTTTAACAAAGTAAAACCACGTGAAGAATGTGAAGTAATTGCTAATTGGAAAAATGAAAATTCTCCCGCAATGTGTGTAGGGCAATTCGGTAAAGGCAGGGTGTTTGCATACACATCTGACCCTGCTCCCCATTGGGGATTAAATTTTGTCTTTTGGGAAGATTATGCAAAACTATGGACAAATGTCTGTGATTGGTTGATTGAAGGTCAAAATAAAACTATATAAAAGGATTAAAGATGAAAAATAGTATTAAGGTAGGACTTGGCGAAACTATTATAACACCTAAAGAAAATTTACAAATGTTTGGATTTGCACGCAGTCAAGTTGCAACCGGAGTTCATGATGATCTCCATTCAAGATGTTTGATTGTTGAAGATACTGATGCTAACAGAATTGTTTTGCTATCGGTATCAATATGCGAATTACTTTTTAGGGAAACTGCCGACCGTGTACGTGAAGCAGTTGGTGAAGTAGCGGGAGTACCGAAGGAATCTATTATGCTTTCAAACACTCATACACATTCCGGGCCTGATGTTGAAAATGCACCAAAAGAATATCAAGATTTTTTTATAAGTCAAATTGCGAAAAGTGCGGAATTGGCAATGGAAAATCTTGCTCCGGGACGGATTGGAGTTGAGAAAACAGTACAATTGGAAGTTGGTAAAAACAGAAGAAGATTACTTTATGGCGGGTTACATCCGGATCCTGAACTTTATGTAATTAAGGTGGAGGATTTATCCGGTAAATTAAGAGGCATACTATTCAATTATGGATGTCATCCTGCAACATTGGATTGGCGAAATACTCTCTACTCCGAAGATTGGCCTTATTACGCAATCAAAGGAATTAAAGAAGAAGTCGGCAATGATATTTGGGTTTGCTACTTGCAAGCTGCTCAAGGGGATATTAACACGGGATATGATTCGTTACTTTCAGCTATAGGCGCCGATATGCCCGTGCGAGATTATCCTTATATCGAATATAAAGGGAAACAAATGGCTGAAACAGTCATAAAAATTTTGAGTGATATTGAAACAGAAGATTCTCTAACTGTTGAATCACTTGATGAGTATTACGACTTACCATTAAGAAAGGAATTTCCGGTTACGATTGAAGAGGCGGAAAAAGAATTGGAAGTTGCTGAAAAAAAATTGGATAAGTTTGAAAAGAAAAATGAATATAAAGGTTCCAAAACATTAGATAAATTGAGAACAAAAGTGTTTTCTGCAAATCAAACGCTTAAATTGGCAAAAGATTTTTATTCCGGTAAATTACCCGAAAGTGAGTCAACTGAAATTCAAGTATTTCGAATTGGTGAAACCGTTTTCTTTTCACTTCCCGGTGAAATATTTTCTGAAATTGCTCTTGCAGTGAAAAAACAATCCTCATTTAAAAATACATTGCCGGTCGGGTTAAGTAACGGTTACTATGCTTATATGCCAACAAAGGAAGAGTTTATTGACGGGGATTATGAAGTTGACGGCAGTAAATTTAGTCCCGAAGCCGGAGAAACATTGGTTAATGCAACGGTTAGCGTAATAAACAAGTTAAAAAGATAGATTTGAAGCTTGCTCTTAATCTGGAAAAATACCGGTTGAAAGATTAAGATAATAGAAAACATAAACGAATAAAATCGTTAAGGAGTTTTTTAGTATGAATAAAAAAGCAATAATATCAGTTTCTTTCTTTTTAATTGTTTTGATAATGCTGCCGTATTTAATTGTATTTGGGCAAATAGTAAATCAAAAAAATGATGATAGTTTTAGAAATGATTTTTCGTTATTGTGTAAGTCTAATATAGCAATGCTAAAAAAGAAAGTTAGAGACGGAAAGACGGGGAAATTTGATAAGCTACGTTTTTTATATGCCGAATCATATTCTGTGCGCGGACTTAATGTAGCTTATGATATTACAGGAAAAAATGAATATCTTGAAATTTGTAAAGAATGGAGTGATCAGCAAATTAAATATCAAGAAAAGATGCAACCTGAAGGTGCTTATTATATGGGATATGCTCGTTCGCCTGGTTCTGACAAAGGTGATTGGTACACGGCAGATTGTTCAAGTGTTGCTCTTGCTATTTTAGCTACCGCATCAAGATGCGAAGATATCTTGGTAAAACAAAAGTATATAAATTCCGTTAAATCATTTGCAAAATTGGTATTGGATAATTATGTAGGCTCTGCTGGGGGAATTACAGATGGTATTTGGGATTATGACGGTGAGTGGTGGTGCAGCAGTGGGATATTCGGGTCGGTACTTTTCCAATTATACAAAGCAACTGGTGATAAAAAATATTTTGAAGCAGGCTTAGTAGTTATCGACTGGCTAAATTTGATGAAAATGGAAAAAATAAAATATTTCGGGATGGATGAATATGCTCCTGCTGTTATTATGTACACTTATGAAGCATATACTACGGCTCTTCCTTATCTTAAAGTTGGTTCCGAACGGAGACAAAAAGCAATTTCCAAAATTGGGGAAGCTGTTAATTGGATGTTAATTAATTTGTATGGGAATGGTAATAACACAGGAAAAGGAAGCTGGTACGAAAGATATTGGGGACAAAAGATGGGCGGATTTCCTTTCCATATCTATACGTGGGCAAGGTATATTCCTGAATATCAATTCCTTATTCCCATTGCAGACAAGGAAATGAAATATTTGAAGAAATTAACCATTAAAGACGGCGAACCTTTTTATATTGATGCTGATCATCTTAGTATTGATGCTAAGACCATTGAAGAACTTAATGAAAAATATAGCAAAGCAACTTCCAAACCGCAAATCGCTATTTTTCTAATGATGAGTTACGCCGAAAAACTTAGTCCTGGAGCAATTTATAAGTGATACGATATAATACAAATAGTAAATTATTAGAAGTCTAAAATTTGTTAGTAAAAATTTGAATATAACTTTAATGTATAACGAGAAAAGGAGAAAAAATGAGTGAACAATTAGCTTTATTAGGTGGTAACAAAACCATTGAAAAAGAAAACGAGGAATTATTTAAATGGCCTATTATTACACAAGAGCACGAGGATGCCGTAATTCGTGTAATGCGCGAAGAAAACATGTCTGGGTTAAATATTACGAAAGAATTTGAAGAAGGATATGCAAAAATGCTTGGCAAAAAATACGGCTTAACAAGTCCTAACGGAACCACTGCAATTAAAGAAGCAATGTTTGCTCTTGGCGTTGGTGTTGGTGATGAAGTAATAGCTCCAAGTATTACTTTTTGGGCTTCAGTACTTCAAGTGTATAATCTTGGTGCTACACCGGTTTTCGCGGATATTGATCCCGATACTTTGTGTATTGACCCGAATGATATTGAGCACAGAATTACAGAAAACACAAAGCTAATAGTTATTACACATTACGGGGGAATGCCGGCAGATATGGATGCCATTATGGAAATAGCAAGGCGACACAACATAAAGGTTCTTGAAGATTGTTCTCATGCACATGGAGCTTTGTACAAGGGGAAAGAAGTTGGAACAATTGGGGACGTTGGTGCTTTTTCTTTGATGAGTGTAAAATCTTTTGCAATTGGTGAAGCCGGTATCTTTGTAACCGATGACAGAACAGTGTATGATCGTGCGTTATTGTATGGACATTATTTACGTCATGATGAAATAGAATCGAATGATTTGAAGAAATATACCGGAATGCCGTGTGGCGCACATAAAAATCGTTTGAACCAAATAACTGCGGCTTTTGGATTGGTGCAACTGAAAAAGTATCCCGAGCAAAAGGCTGAGATTGATAAAGCAATGAATTACTTTTGTGACCAATTGGAAGATGTACCGGGGATTAAACCTATACGACCGGAGAAAAATTCCGGAAGCACAAAAGGTGGTTGGTATTATCCGTTGTTTAAATATGTTCCCGATGAACTTGAAGGTCTTTCTTTAACACGTTTTGCTCGGGCAGTTAATACAGAAGGATCACATTGTTCTCCCGGAGCTACTGCTCCTATGCATTTGCATCCTGCACTAACTGAAATGGATATTTACGGACATGGCAAACCAACAAGAATTGCTAACTATAAAGGGGATAATCCTGACGTACTTCTTCATCAGTCATTGCCTGTTTCGGAAAGTATTAACCCGTTTGCATTTGAAGTACCTTGGTTCAAACATTTCTGGAAAGAAGAAATTGATAAACATGTTGAGGCATATAAAAAAGTATCGGAAAATTATAAACTTCTTTTAGAAGATGATAATAAAGAACTTGATAAAAGGATAGGTGCTTATAGCAGTGCCTTTAGTAGTATGGATGATTATTAAGGTTGAAAGAAAATAACTTATGTCAAAAATAAAATATCGTTTCGGAATTGTTGGTACAAGTATAATAGCTTCACAGCAAACAGAGATTTCTTTATAATAAAAACGGTAATAGTGTTGATGAAAATTTTTAAGTAAAGTTAGAACAACTTATTCTTCATTTATATAGTTGTGGGATCAAAAAAAAGATAAATATTAATTTTTAGTGTGAGTAAATGAAAATGGAATTGGAAAAGATACTTTATTTAAGCAGAAAAGATGTTGAAGCAGTTAACCTTTCCATGAAAGAAATTATTAATGCTTTAGAAATTATGTTCAAAGAAAAAGGTAAAGGAAATGTAGAGATGCCTCCTAAGCCTGGTATTCATACCCGAAAGGATGCTTTTATTCATGCAATGCCCGCTTACATTCCGGCAATGAATTCCGCCGGAATAAAATGGATTTCCGGTTATCCCGAAAATCAGAAAAAAGGTTTGCCATATATTACCGGATTATTAATACTAAATGATCCTGAAACTGGAATACCAATTGCAATTATGGATGCTACATGGATTACCGCTAAGAGAACAGGAGCTGCTACGGCTCTAGCCGCTAGATATCTTGCTCGCAAAGAAAGTACTACCATTGGTATTCTTGCTTGTGGAGTTCAAGGAAGAAGTAATCTTGAAGCTCTTAGTTGTGAGTTTAACATAACAAAAGTTAAAGCGTATGATAAATATTCGGATGTGACAGAAAAGTTTGTTGAAGATATGCAAAAAATTATTCATGCAGAATATGAAGTAGTTAAAACTCCAAAAGAAGCAGTTGTCGGGCTTGATATTGTTATTACCAGTGGTCCGATTCTAAAAAATCCAACACCGGTTATTGAAGCGAGATGGCTTTCCGAAGGAGCATTTGCCAGCCCTGTTGATTTCGATTCTTTTTGGCAAGGGGAGGCATTAAAAGAGGTTGATAAATTAGCTACTGATGATATTGCCCAGATGAATTATTACAGGAGAAATGGTTATTTTAGTGAAACACCGCAACCGTATGCAGAACTCGGGGAAATTGTTATAGGTAAAAAGCCCGGTAGAGAAGATGGTAGTGAACGTACTATGAGTATAAATCTTGGTCTTGCCTTGGATGATATGGCAACAGCACCTCTTATATATAAAAAGGCAAAGGAAATGGGAATTGGGAAAGAACTTGATTTATAATATTCGCCTAAGTTTTATATAACTTATTATGAGGATTACAATGAAACAAAAAAAGAGATACTTGAATTTGTTTATTCCTCTGTTGTTATTCGGTTATATGAATATTTTTGCACAACCAGAGCGAGCAATATTATTTATTATTGACGGAATAAGTTGGAAAGCTCCACAAAAAATCGAGTTGCCTAACTTGAATAAATTAATTCAAGAGGGTACGTATATTAAAAAGTCTTATACTGTTGTTCCTTATCATCCAACAATCGGCAATTATGCAAAACGTTTTACATGTTCATTCCCGAATCCGGTTTTGCAAAGTGGTACATTGTTCATTACGGATAGTGTAAAAATGGCTCAACAAATCTTCTGGGAAAAAGGATTAAAGACAGCGCATATTGTAAACTCGTCCGCTTATTCAAGCATAAACGATCACTACAACTTTTCAATTATGAAACCTGGTGATTCTGATGAAAATGTAATTAAGTATGCTTTAAGACTTCTTAGAGATGAAGATATTCGTTTTATGCGTTTACATCTCCAAAAACTAAATACTAAAGGTTACATGCTATCTTTCGAATATAATCCTTCAAATCCAAATCAAAAATGGACGGATAAGTCGGCACCTTATTTCCGTAATATTTGGGGAAAGGGTTCTCCTTATATAAAGCAATTGATGATAGCAGACAGTTTGGTTGGGGTTTTTATTACGGAGTTGAAAAAAATGGATAAATGGGAAAACACTCTTCTTTTTGTTACCGGAGATAACGGGCATAGCGATACCGGTTGGCATCCTTTCCTTGATGAAGACGCTTGGGCTTGTCCCTTAATTATTATTGGTCCAGGTATTGCAAAAGGAAGAAAATTGGAATATGCAGAGCACACCGATATTATGCCTACAATTTGTAATTTTATGGGACTTAGTATCCCAAATCCCGGTGAAGGTTCAGGCAGAGTGCTTAATGAAATTCTGGATTACTACAACGAGACAACTAAGGAAGCAAATCCAAAATATCTTTTGAAGTTTAATAAGCAGATTAAGCAATATAACGTACTCAAATCAAAACTTATTCTGGCGTCGCAAAAAGATTCTTTTCTTGGAGAAATATTAACCGGATTGGAAAATAAATATTTAACTCCGGAACCTTTTTACGGTGTGGATAGATATCTCGAATGGTCGAGTGCCGGCTCGGTACAACATTTGATTGAAGCAAATCAAAAAGTTTTGGATAAAATGCAAAAAGCCTTGGACGAAAGTCCAATAAATAAAAAACAAAACTGAGTTTATTTTATAGAGAAAATTAAAGTATTTTTTGTAGTATAATCGGAGCTTATAATTGGATGTAATTTTGTTAGCACAAAAACTAGTTCAGTTTAACACAATCAATCCACCCGGTAATGAAAAAGAGATCGCTTTATTTTGTGGGGGGATACTAAGTCGGAATGGATTTGACGTAACATACTTCCCATATAAAGAAAATCGTTTAAATGTTGTTGCAGAAATCGGTATTACGGAAAATAAATCAGCTATTGTATTAAGTGGACATCTGGATGTAGTGCCTCTCGGTCAGAAGGAATGGAGTGTTGATCCGTTTGCCGGAGAAATAATAAACGATAAATTGTATGGCAGAGGCGCTGCTGATATGAAAAGCGGTGTTGCAGCAATTATTTCCTCTGCTATTAGAAGAGTGAAAACCTCTATCCCCGAGGGAGGTATTAGAATTATCCTTTCTGTGAGTGAAGAGGATGGTTGTAAAGGAATTGCTCATTTGATTGATACGGCAAAAGGGAAACTCGGAAATGCACGAGCTATAATAGTTGCCGAGCCGACAGACAATATTCCTATCTGTGGACATAAAGGAGCATTGTATTTATGGATTAAAGTTACCGGTTTAACAGCACATTCCTCGATGCCGGGAAAGGGAGATAATGCAATATACAAAGCTGCACGTGCGATTTCTAAAATAGAAAATTATAAATTCAATATAGAAGAAGATCCGATTCTTGGAATGCCGACAATTAATGTAGGTGTTGTTAAAGGCGGATTGAATATTAATTCTGTTCCGGACAAAGCGGAGTTTTCAATTGATGTTCGTTCTACAACAAAGATAAATCATCATGAAATCATAGATGAATTTAGAAATTTACTTGGTGATGAATTTTCGTTTGAAAAGTTAATTGATAGGAAACCCGTATTTACTGATGTAAATCATCCGTTTGTTCAGTTTGTTGATAAAGTTGTTGGTGTTAACAGAACTAAAGGTAATGTTCCTAAGGCTCTTCCTTACGTTACGGATGCTTCTATTTTGCAAGATTATTACAAAGACGTTCCTACAATAATAATGGGTCCCGGTGAATCTTTTATGGCTCATCAAACTGATGAATATTGTAAGCTTGATTCAATTCAAAAAGCAGAAGAAGATTTTTTTAATATAATTGGAGGAAAAAATGTTTAACAAACGTACGGTACAAAATTATTTAAAACCAAATCCTAAAACTATTGGTCTCCCTCATATTATTGATGATTTTAACGAAATGCCTTATCGTAGATTAGGTAAATCCGGTTTGAGGGTTTCAAAAATAGGTTTGGGAACTTGGAAGTTCGGTTTGCCGGAAACAGGAGACGGATCAAGAGTTGATAAGAAAACAGGGCTCCAAATTATGGATACTGCTATTGAAGAGGGAGTTACTTTTTGGGATACTGCAAACAGATATAATAATTCGAGTGGTAATTCTGAAAGAGTAATAGGTTCATGGTTTAAAGCAAATCCAGATTTAAGAAATTATGTTATTCTTGCAACAAAGTTATTTGGGGCTACAGATGGTCTGACTCCAAATCATTGTCGATTATCTCGCTCTAATATTTTGGAATCTACTTATGCCTCGCTCGAACGTTTGCAAACCGATTATGTGGATGTAATGTATTTCCATATGTATGAAGGAGAAACACCGGTTGAAGAAAGCCTTATGGCGATAGAAGATTTGATATCTCAAGATTTGATCCGTTATTTTGGTGTGTCAAATTTCAAAGTTGAAAATTTAAAAAAGTATGCTGAGTATTCTGATATCTTTAAACGTTCACGTATCCAAGTCGTAGAAAATCGCTATGACATTTTATATAAAGAATGGGAAGGATATGAAGGCGCTTTGGATTATTGCGTTGAGAATGATATATCATTTGTTCCGTGGGCTCCACTTAGACAAGGATTACTTACCGAGCGTTATTTGGATAGAAGCAAAGTGGGTAAAGGGGATAGGCTTTTTGATGAAAATGTTTTAGATAATGAATTGACTCCGGAGATTACTGAGAAATTACAAAAACTTGCTGATGTTGCTCACAAATACGATATGACACTTCAGAACCAGACACTTGCTTATATGCTTACTTTGCCTGCAATGACTTCGATGATTGTTGCAAGTTCATCGGTTGATCAGCTAAAGGATAATGTAAAGGCGGGTAAAATTGAGTTAAGTTCCGAACAGATTACAGAAATTGAGGCTATAATTTAATTAATACGTATAATTATCAAGTAATTCTTCAAGACCAATCAATAATAAATTGTGAAATAGGAGGTCTTTAGAGGATTAAATATGCAAAAAATAACAATAATATTGGTTGTTATAGTCTTTTCTTTAATTGCTTGCCAACAACCGGAAGACCAAACTAAACAGGAAAGTAAAAAAGATAAGAAATGGTTTGAAAAACCAATGCGCATAGCTGCATTACAAAATAATTTTGGAGAAGATGATCTGGCAATTATTGATAAATGGGTTGATATGGGTTTTAATGTTGAACAACTATTTCATCCGATTGCAGAAGGTTATGCAGCACTTTATGATCCTAATAAATCAAGAAAAATATTAACCGAATATGTAAAGAAAGCTCATAAAAAAAATCTTAAGATTATCCTTTATCTTAATATACACATATTATATTCTTCTATAGAAAAGTATAAAGATAATTGGTCGCAGAGAAAGAAAGACGGCTCAATTAGTTACATGTATGAAACATACCCGTCAATTTGTTTGAACAGTCCGTGGAAAGATTACTTTTATTCTGTCTTGGATAGTCTGAAGAATATCGATATAGATGGAATATTTTTAGACGGGCCTGTTATTACAAACGGTGGATGTTATTGCCAATACTGTAAAGCCAAATACAAGGAAAAATATCATGAAAATTTAACCGATCATTCAGAACACAAATGGGATTTTTATGCCGATACAAAAGACAAATTTTTACAGAAGGCTTATGATTATTGGAAAAAAGATAATCCGGATAAAGTGTTTTACATGAATTTACCAGTTGAACATACACACGTAGGTTTTGTTAAACTTGAAAGTGCTCTAAAGTATAATGATATACTTGGTACGGAGGGCGGGTTTATGTTTTACGGGCCTGCTAAAAATGCTTTTTTATGGCGACCTTCATTTACTTCAAAATTGCTTGAAGCAGTTGCCCCAAATAAACCACGAGTTATTTTTATGGCTGCCGATCATAAACCGTGGAGTTGGTGGCAACATTCACCTCTTGAAACAAAACTCTGTATTGCATCGGTAACTGCTAATGCCGCAAATATTTGGTATGGATTACACGGGTCATCAATATTATTAAATACATCTAGTGGTAATGCAGTAAAAAATATTTTAGGATTTTATAAAAATAATGAAGCGTTTTTAGATAATACAGAATCTGCGACTAAAGTAGCGTTGCTGTATTCGTTCACCAATAGGACAAAAACAAAAAGCGATTTTGCTGATCCTAAAGAGGAAAGGAACACTTACGGTGATTCTGAAAATGCTCTTCGTGGTTATTATGCTATGTTAACCGAAAGTCATACCCCCTTTGATATTATTACCGATTTTAAAATTGCTGATGAAAAATTAGAAAGCTACAAAGTGATAATTCTACCAAACGTCCTTGCCTTTGATAAAAAGACTGAGAATGTTTTAAGAAACTTTGTAAAAAATGGTGGACTATTAATCTCGGAACTTGGTGCTTCACTTTTTAATGAAAGGGGAGAGAAGAATAAGGACTTTTCATTGTCGGATGTTTTCGGTGTATCAACATCGGGTAAATACAGCAAACATAAAAATTATAATTACTTTGTTTTAACTTCCAACACTAAACTAAAAAAAAATATAGATGCGCCATATATCCCATTACCATTATTGACTGTGGATATTAAAGCAAATAAAGATGCTGAAATAATTTGTAAAGCAATTGACGATTTACCAGGACGGTATGTTACTTTACCGCAAGGAAGATACACGTTTGCTACATCGCATAATTTCGGAAATGGAGAAGCAATATATTTTGCAGGGGATATTGGAGAAATGTATAATGAGTATCACGTTAAAGAATATAGGACATTACTCGAAGATATTATTTTTGAGAAAATAAAAGAGTCAATCGAGTTTGTAAATGCACCTACAAATTTAGAGGTTGTTTTAAGAAAACAAAATCAAAATTTAATATTGCATTTAATTAATTATCAAGCCGGTCCAACACGCCCGTTTGAAAAGGTATCACCTATTACAAATCTTATAATTAAGATTCCTAAGAACTGGAATATCTCACAAGTTATAAGCAAGCAATTGAATAGTAAATTAAAAAGTTCTGACTCAAATAAGTTCAAGGAATATGTTTTACCGGAAATGAACGAATATGAATTATTAGTTCTGGTTAAAGGTAAATAATTAAATATAATTGAACTCTACTATGAAAAATAAAAAGTCAGTCTTTGCTCTTATATTTTCCGTTTTTTGTTATTCGACTGTCCCTTTATTTCTGAAATATTTTACCCCGTATTTAGATGCATGGACTGTGAACGGATATCGCTATACTGTGGTATTCTTTGTAATGTTGCCCATTATAATAGTTTATACAAAAGATAAAAAATATTCGAAAAAAATATGGAAGGTTGCATTAATTCCTGCATTTTTTAACTTCGCACATCAAATTGCTTGGGCATGGTCACCATATTTTATTGATCCGGGGTTAATCGGATTTTTAATTAAGAGTTCGGTTATTTGGTCTATTGCCGGTTCTTTTATCATTTTTGTTGATGAAAGATATTTAATGCGTAGTAAAATGTTTTGGTCTGGACTTATAGTTGCCATTCTTGGTTTTATAGGGTTAAGTTATTACGGTAATAATATTTCATTATCCGGAACTTTTTTTGGTGTTATCTTAGTTTTAATTAGCAGTATTTTTATGGCTTCTTATGGTTTAGCAGTCAAAAAATATTTTAATGAAACTAATGCAATTGTTTCTTTTTCAATAATAGCTGTTTATACTGCCATTGGTATTGTTATTTTAATGTTTATGTTTGGTGAACCGAATAAAATAACGGAAATTCCGGTTAACATTTTTCTTCTTATAGCGCTCTCAGCGTTTATAGGGATTAATATGGCTCATGTCTTGTTTTATATTGCGTTGAAACATATTGGTGTAACAATTTCCTCTAGTGTTAGTCTTTTTACCGCATTTTTTACCGCAATATTATCATATCTCATTTTCGACGAAAAACTCATGTTCTTTCAATGGCTTACAGGTACTTTAATAATCATTGGTGGATTATTAACTATATTAGCAAAAAATAGAAAAGAAAGTTTATTAGATAAATAAAAGTTGTATAAAAATATGTTATTATTTATACTATAAAAGGATATTATTGCTAAATTATCATTTATGTGGGAGCATATTAAAAATAATGAAGAATCAAATAGCATTTCTTTCTTATCCTTAACACTATTTTATTTGTTATTTCTAAAATAATGCAATAATTTTTAGAATTATTGTTAATCAAAATAATTTCATATCTTTAATAAATAACTGTTGTTACAATAATAAAAGACAAACAAAAGTGAGGTTATATTTCGCAAAAACAATTTAGAATTATATCCATACAGAATATATGTATATATATACAACTCAAAAGAAAAACTTATTAAAATATTTTTAAAAAACTTGCATTATTCTAAACATGTTTTTATTTTAGCATAAACGAAACAAAACGAAAGTTTTATAATGTTACATTTATTTAATATTCCTTACGTATGCTTTTAAATTTGTAACTTATTTTAGTAGTTAATTTCATTTTAATGAAGAGTTCTTTTCAAGTAAAAAAAAATTGTTTTTAATAATTATTAAGATGATAAAAAATTTTCAATAAATATAAGAGAAAAATTGTTCATCTATGAATGATAATCCAATGAAACGGCGTGTAAATAAAAATTATATTGTAAACTTTTTACGTTTGTATCTGAATTCATACCACAAATTTAATCTACTAATAATCATTCCTTCGACAAATATTACGAATAGTAAATTGTTTATAAATATAGGTAATTCTAAGAATTAATTTATTCGCAAAGATTATATATATAAATATTAAACATTTTAGGTTAAAAAACATACAATTAGCTAATATTTCAATCTTTTGATCAATAACTCGAAAATCAATAAAAGAGAATACAAGTAAAAACTTAAATTTAGATGTTTTTTGTATCAATTTTTACAATTATATCATTAAGGTATTACGAAGATGTTGAAATACTATTTCTACTTTCCTTGAACAATAAAATATTTTGAATAATACAAAATGAAGAAAGCATTACTATAAAATAAAAAATTGTTAAAATAAAAAGGAGACGTTTTATGAGAAATTTATCAAGTTTTATTATAATGATTTTACTTTTACTTCCTTTAACATTTTTTGCACAGGTCAGACCTGGTCAATTTGTTGGTACAGTTAAAGATAGTAGTACGGGTGATCCTTTAGTAGGTGCCAATATCATGATTAAAGGAACATCAATAGGAACACCAACAAATATGCACGGAAAATTTTCAATTAAAAAAATACAACCTGGGGATTATACATTACATATATCCTATATAGGTTATAACAGTAAAGAGGTAAATGTAAAATTACCTTCGGGAAAAACCGTTGAAGTTAATATAAAGTTAAGTGCGGTTTCCATAAAGGGAGAAGAAGTAACAGTAACAGCTCAGGCACAAGGACAGAACGAAGCAATAAATAAACAAATTCAATCAATACCAATAAAGAATATCGTTTCAGCAACGAAGATTAAGGAATTACCAGATCAAAATGCAGCAGCAGCACTAGCCAGAGTGCCAGGTATTTCAGTATCAAGAGAGAATGGAGAAGCAAACCAAATTCAAATACGTGGAGTTAGTCAAAATTCTTTTTATGTAAATGGTATGAGAATGGCAGGTAATAAC
>Ga0256913_10000380_pt1 | contig 22882 bp, 17 predicted proteins | sample Axial_MatmetaG_FD_185970 | JGI IMG/M metagenome (GOLD analysis project Ga0256913, IMG submission 185970) | Deep-sea worm associated microbial mat communities from Axial Seamount, Juan de Fuca Ridge, Pacific Ocean - Axial_Mat | ecosystem: Environmental > Aquatic > Marine > Oceanic > Microbial... | reverse complement strand
AACCATTTCGGAAATCGTGATGGTCTTCTATAATGGACACATTAATCATACTCATTTTTAAGAAATCAAATTTCTACTTTTTATATTTACCCTACAATGACCCATTTGTGCCATTTTAATAAATAACTATTTTTAATTCTGATCCGCCTTAAAAATAAAACGAATCTCTGTTCCCTTGTCAATATTGGATACTATTTTTATTGAAGCGTTTATGTCTTCAGCTCTTATATGCATATTTGTTAGCCCATGTCCTTTATTTTTCACTTTACCCAAATCGAAGCCTATTCCATTATCTTTAATGAGTATTTGTATCTCTTGTTTATGAGTTTCAATAAGAATACTTACCTCGCTTGCCGATGCATATTTCAAAATATTGTTTAAGGCTTCTTTAATAATTAAATACACATTTTGTTTAGTTTTTGAAACTAAACCGAGTATTTCAAGATTATGATTACTAGAGCTTGTAAAGCTGATTCCTTTTTCATGGAATACGGTGGCGAAATTATTGTTAACCCTTATCATTAAATCCTCGAGTGATTCAGATTTAGGATTAATGGCCCAAATTAAATCTGTGATTGAAGATACGGCATCACTAACCAAAGATGAGGTCTTGTCTAACAATTCATTCAATTTTTTCTCATTGTTCTTCAAATTGTATCTAATAAGAGTCAAATAAATAGCAATCGTACTTACTGTTGATGCCAAGTCGTCATGCAAATCTCTAGACAGTTTCTCTCGTATTTGCTCTTGTTCTTTCAAGGCTGATAACTCCATCACTTTTCTACTATAGTACAGATAGATCAACAACATTAACAAACCAATACTCCCAAGCGGTAAGAAGCTTGAAAACCAAATATCTTCATATTCAAAATAATGAAATTGCACATAAAAAAGCAATAGTAAAAAAGCACCTAATCCCAGACTGTATAGCCTTGACCAATTGAATTTTTTCCTTCCTGAAATCATGAATACGACGATAAAAAGAATAAGTCCAATCCAAGTGAAGAGCTTTAATAGCAGATGAAGGTCCTTGAATAATAACCATACTTTGCGTTTAGAAAGCAGAAAATAGCTGTATATACCGGAAACATCCTCAATAATAGTGTGAGCTGTCACATTTTGATGCACTAAAACTTTTGTTATCCCATTGGGAAAAACAACTTTTATATCTACATAATCTTGATCAAGTACGGCAATGGGAAGAAATCGCTGATTCATAGAGGCATAGCCGGAGCCTCCAGATATTTCCTGATAGCTAATGAGTTGCTTTACTTGGTTTAATCCATTTTCTTTATAAACAAATATCTTCGCACCAATGGCATTGCTGTTGTTCTTCATGCCTCTTAGCTGCACATGAATCACATGCCGGTTATTACTGATATTAAAAAGAATCGTGCTGCTCTCTCCTAAATAGTTTGCAACATATAAATCCACGAAACCGTCATTATTAAAATCAGCAACAGCAGATCCTGTGCTATAACCTTTAATATCAGCACCATATTTCAGCGTATGATTAATAAATTGCTGCCCATTCATATTACTGTATAAGACATTTTCACCCACATTGGAAACATAAATATCTTTAAATCCATCATTATCAAAATCTGCAATTACTGCTCCATATGATTTTAAGGAGTCCTCTCCTATTAAGGAAGATGTTTTATCGGTAAATATTCCATCTCCATTATTCAGATATAATTTATTAGAGGCTTTTCTATTGGTCACAAATAAATCCAAATCGGCATCGTTATCGATATCGGAAAAAACTACGGCATTACTTTTCGAGTATATCTGACCGGCGACATGGGCATCATTAGTGATATCACTAAACCTAAGCTCACCTGTTTCTTGAAGCAAATTTTTGTATAAAACATTATAAGTTGACCAATTGCTAACATATAAATCTATGTCCCCGTCCTGATCGATATCCCCAAAACTACATGCTGTTCCACCACCATCAGAAATTAAATGTGCTGCTTGTGTAGCTTCGCTAAAAATGCCTGCTCCATTATTTAAAAACAAGCAATTACTAGCATTTTCATTAGTAATAAAGATATCTAGATCCCCATCGTTATCCACATCACCCATGATGCAAGAATTGCTCCTGTCGGTTTGCGCTCCCACAGCCTGACTGATAGATGAATAATCTACGAAATATCTTCCTCTAATATTTTTATATATCTTATTTTTCCCATTGAGAACAGTGACATATATGTCATCATCTCCATCATTATCAATATCTCCCGCACAAGCACCCAAGTTTAATTCTCTTGCTGTACTGCTTTCATCAAGGTTGATTTTCCATTGTTGCGCCTGATTAATAAAATCATTCGTGCCATTATTAATATATAAATGGTTGGCTTCAAATAAGCCACAAGTGAAAATGTCTACAAGGCCATCATTATTAATATCTGTTGCAACAACGCCATATTCATCATCTATTACTTTTGCATTAGAATTAAAAGTAACTTTTTTAAATCCTTTCCAAGCATTTATTTCCTGATTTTGTTCTTCGTTATCCGAATAGTGTAAAACGATACCATTATCACCAACTACCCATGCTGTATGATCATTTAACAAACAGATGTCATTAAGATTGGATTGTATAGGAACTTTCTGACTTGCCCATACCTTATTTTTATAATGCATAATTGACCCTTGATTGCCAACTACAATTGCTTCGTTTTTGCTTAAGATAGAAAAAGATGAAGTACTGCTTAACTCGCTATTTTCTGATAAAACATGAATTGAATCTTTAGAGTCAATGAATCCGAGATAATCTTTTCCAATCACATATATAGATGCTTGTTGATATCGAATAAGCTGAACATCATCAGAATTAGGTATTTTCAACCATTTATCATGATATTTAAAAAGACCATCAGAGAGCGATAATGCCCATATTATTGAGTCCTGATCGATGATAATCTTTTTGATGACTCCTCGGGAAGGAGGTGGAAGCATTTGCCATTTGCCATTTTTCAATAAGGCTATTTCGCCTAATCCTGAGACAGCACCATTCTCTAAATCAGTGAAATATAACGAATAAATTACATTTGCTATTGGATTCCATATCTTCCGCCATTGCTTGTTCTTTCTAATATATAAATCCGACTCTTGAAAATCGGTATTGGAAGATATTACGAAAGATTGTGTGTCAATGGCAAATAGTATATCAATATTTACGGGCGGCTGATCATGGAATAATGTCCATTCTTGGTTTTTATAAATCAAAATTTGATTCCCATTTGCGATGGCCTTTTGTGAGGGAAAGAAATGAATTTGTTGTAAATTAAAATTGACATGAGAGGGGGAAGACCTCCATTTTAAGGGGGCAATAGTATCTCCTTTGGTATTCAAGACAAAAAAGATGGTCATAAATATGATGACCATTCCTTTTCTGAATAAGATTTCTTGATTGCCTTTCATTTTCTGATTCAAACAGATTATTCCGAATGACGAAGATAAGCTATTTCTGTAATAAATGGCACCAAATAGAATGCCAATTATACTCCGTAAAACATGGCTTCAATTATTAGATTCTTGCCAAAAGCATCAGAATACTCATATCTGGTGTCAATGTAATTATCTTCAGGTTTTGTCACCTTTTCTTGACTTTTAATACTCTCAGTATACTTAAAAGCTTCTTTCCCCCTAGTAATTGTATGTGACCTTGATCTACTATTTTGTCCACAGGAAAAAAGCACCGAAATCAATAGAATCAATACCTTTATAATCTTTCACATTTTTTCAGTTTTCTACCAACATACGATCCTTGTATAAATTTAAGATCAGCAGATACTCTTCCTCCTTCCTCCTTACAAAATTTACTCAAAAGACAATGAAATTGATCGCAAACTTGATCGCAAACTTGATCGCATAATAAGCTTATCGAAAAATTACTTAGTATCTGATTATACATATCTAATAAAATACTACCAAACTATTATAATAACGATCAAAGGCTTTAAACAATATGCAAAACATGGTCAGCTATGGGGCAAATATCAAGATTATAAAGTGGAAAATGAATATTCCAGTAAGTAATACAGCTCTCATCCCAATCTGAAGTATAAATCTCCAAGATTATGGGAGAATTCTCCTTTCAGTCGTAATGACAGCTTCGGGATATGGAGTTTGAAATTTGAGATTTGGAATCAGCTTAGAATGAAAGAGCTTATTCATTTATCCATCCGATGACCAATATACATTATACACTTGGTCATTGGATGAATTAGATAGTCGTTTTACTCAAAGGACTCAGTAAACTCTTTATCAAAACGCTTCATTAAATAATCGCTACCAAAAGCAAATGGACTGGCATTGCCTTCCTCAGCAGTGAATACCAATTGGTATTTGGTCTCTTCTTTGGCTTGTGGCAAAAACTTAATCATTTCAGATGAAACATCGCTGAGGTCGGACAAACCATTCAAGCCAAACTTAGCTAATAAATCTATTAACTGAATTGGATTGGTTTTCTCCACCTTTGGCTTAAAGCTAGCTTCAAACTCTTGAATATATTTTTGAGTATTGGTATAGCTTCCTCCTGTTTCTACCGGCATGCTTGCGGGTAAAATCAGATTGGCACGCTGGGCTGTTTCCGTCATGAAATAATCCTGAACTACGGTAAAACCCATTTTATCCATACATGTGCCTTCCTCGATATTATTAAAAGTAGTGCCTACTGGATCTTCTCCAAAAATGAAAGCATTCTTCACTTTACCACCACGAATTAAGGCTTTAATATCGCTTACGACAACTGGAGCATCTACACCCCAAACAGCTTTCATTTTATCTTGTGCTTCTTGTGAACCAATAGCTAAACCACCTGTTGCCAAGTTTGGCTGAGCTCCCATATCGAAGATTCCTTGTGAGTTATTCTTCTCTTTTAAGGAAATAATTCCGCTGGCAGTTTTACCAAGCTTACCACTAATAAGCGATAAATTATAAACTTCACGCGCTGTTTCGGCTGTTAATAGCTCCTCTGAAAATACCAATATGCTATTTATTTCATTCAGATAATCTTTAACAAAATCGCCAACTAATGTTGGACAACAAAGACCGGCTTTCTCTACTAAATCATGAAAATTCTCTGCTAAAACTGCTGTTTTATATGCTTCAAAATCATCAACTCTTCCGTCTAGGAACATAGCGTTCTCCAAGCCATTACTCAATAAATAATGATTGGCTGCTTTAAAGAAATAATAGAAATTTCCCACATCCCCCAAACTGCCATACTTATGACTGAGTTTGTCACTTCCTTTAGGGTTAATCACTTCTACCTTAACATGCTGGATATAGTGAGCATTCTGAATCATATATCCTATCACCGGATGCTTTTCAAAAATATCATCGCCAATTAAGAAGACTTTGGATGCTTCTTTCAGCTGATCAAAGGGGACATTATTATTAGCCGACTGCGCATAGAAATCGCCACGATTGAAATAGCTAAAGCTACCTACATTATTGGTTCGTGCAGCAGCACGAGCTAATTTCTGAACCAAATAAATCTCTTCATTAGTTAAACGAGCACCGGCCATAAATAAATTCTCATCAGCTTCAACAGAACTTATTCTTTTATGAATAATATCGTAGGCTTCATCGAAAGAAATATCTTTAAAACTACCATCTTCTTGCTTTAGCTGAGGAGTGGTGATACGATTCACATCGTTCATATATCGATAACCAAACTTCGCCATCTGACAAAGGTTTCCGTCACTATTCACCAAACCTCCAGCACCGGTAGTTTTCATTACCAGCTCATGATGGTGGTTGACATTGATGCTGCAACCCACAGAGCAATAATTACAAATCACCTCTGCTTTTTCTTCTTTCAAAGGCCCTGGCTTAAAGAAGAAGTTCTCGGTGATAGCTCCTGTAGGACAGGCAGAAATACAAAGCCCACAAGATTCGCAATTGGTTTCGGTTAGGCTATCACCCATACTTGGTGCCACATAAGTATCGAAACCGCGATTAACCAGTCCCAGAGCATTGGCACCCACCACTTCCTTACATATCCTTACACAACGAGCGCATAGAATACACTTATTATTATCTATTTCGATATAGGGATGGCGAAAATCTATCTGATGTTGGTGATAGTCTCCGGCAAATTTTTCTTGTTCTGCTTCATACTCAGTTGCATATTTCTTCAAATCGCAATCGTAGACTTCCACACAGCCACACTCCATACAGCGCTGGGCTTCATGCTGGCAAACTTCTTCGCTTGCATATCCCAGTTCTACCTCTTCAAAATTAAAACGATTTTCGGCTTCCATCACGGGCATTTCTTCGCGAATCTGTTTGTCGTATTTGCCCATATAGTCAGTAGATACTTGTGGTTTAAAATGATCACGTTTACTCAAAAACTCTTTCTTTGGTTCTTGGAGCTCCTCACCCATAACAAATTGATGAGCCGCACGGGAAGCTGTTTGTGCTTGTGCAATAGCTTCAATAATGGTAGCGGGGCCTGTTACGCTATCGCCGGCAGCAAACACGCCGGGTATTCCTGTTTGTAAATGTTTTTTATCAGCTACAATATCACCCCAACGACTAACTTCTAACTGACCACCTTCAGCATATTTATTGATATCATCGATAAAATCTACACGGGTTTTTTGCCCAATAGCGGCCAAAATATAATCTAACTCTATATCATACTCACTCCCCTCTATTGGCATTGGACGGCGACGACCGGAAGCGTCTGGTTCACCCAGCTTCATCTTTAAAACTGTCACCGATTTTAATACCCCATTGGCATCTTTATTCACCTTTTTAGGATTGGTCAAGAAAAGATATTCTACGCCTTCCAACTTCGATTCATGAATCTCAATAGGGTTAGCAGGCATTTCTTTTTCAGTACGACGATAAATCACATATACTTTCTCAGCACCACAGCGAATAGAAGTACGGCAGCAATCCATGGCGGTATTTCCTCCCCCAACAACTGCAACAGTCTTTCCTTTAAAATCAGCTGTTTTGCCTGTCATTTCCATATTTTTCAGAAAATCGATACCTGAAAATACATTTTGAGCATCATCACCTTCGCAACCTATCAAACTACCTTTTTGTGATCCAATAGTTAAAATAGTAGAATCATACTTGGCTTTAATCTCTTTATAGCTCAAGTTTTTTCCCAAGCTTTTATTATAAAAAATATTCACCCCTAAATCAGTGATATTCTTCACTTCTGCATCTAAAATATCGTTAGGCAACCGATATTCAGGGATCCCATAACGCAACCAACCACCCGACTTAGGTGCTGCTTCGTAAATATCCACTTGATGGCCTTGTATCTGCAAAAAATGAGCAGCAGACAAACCACCGGGGCCGGCTCCGATTACAGCAACTTTTTTCCCTGTTGAAGGCAGTACTTCCGGTACATATTTATTGATAGACTGCAAATCGTAATCAGAGGCAAAACGCTTCATATAGTCGATACCCACAGGAGCTCCTTCATCCATAAGGTTTCTTCGGCAAGCCGTTTCACAGGGACGCACACATACTCTACCGCAAATAGCAGGCAAAGGGTTGGTTTCTTTTATCAAAGCCACAGCATCGCTATATCGTCCTTTATCAATTAAGGAGATGTAACCTTGCACATCCACACCGGCGGGGCATGTTTCGGTACAGGGAGCTTTGCAGTCGGCATAGTGATTACTCATAATCAAATCGAGCGCTGTTTTACGTGCCTTGCGAATGGAATCATTATCGGTGACTATTTTCATACCCTCAGCAACTTTGGTGGAGCAGCTGGGCTGATGGCCGCGCATGCCTTCCACCTCCACTACGCAAACATAGCAGGAACTGAAAGGCTCTAGGCGAGGGTCATTACATAAAGTTGGGATTTCTATTCCTTCCCTTTTGGCCAATTGCAATATACTCTCACCGGTGTATGCTTTAGTTATTTTTCCGTCGAGTTCTATATTTAAGGATTTTTCCATTATTTTCTCTTTTTAAGCAATTAATTTAAGAAAGTTTGATGGCATCAAAGCGACATCTGGAGTAGCATTCTCCACATTTTATACAGTCATTTTGGCGGATAAAATGCACTTCTTTACGTGCACCATCAATAGCATCCACAGGACATTTGATGGCACAAACAGTACAGCCTGTGCATTTGTCGGGAATCACCTCATATTTAAGTAATGTTAGACAGCCCTTGGCTGGACAGCTCTTTTTATTGATGTGAGCCTCGTATTCATGCCTAAAATATTTGATGGTTGTCAATACTGGATTTGGAGCAGTTTGACCTAAACCACAGAGAGAATTATCTTTTATCTGATAAGCTAAGTCTTCAAGTCTCTCAATATCTCCTTGCTCACCCTTTCCTTCAGTAATACGTGTTAATATTTCCAGCATACGCTTGGTACCCATACGGCAGAAAGTACATTTTCCGCAACTCTCTTTCTGAGTAAAATCGAGGAAGAAACGAGCCAAATCTACCATACAAGTAGTTTCGTCCATGACCACCATACCTCCGGATCCCATAATAGCACCGGTGGCATTCACTGAGTCGTAATCTACAGGAGTATCCAATAAGTATTCCGGTATACATCCCCCTGATGGGCCACCTAACTGCACTGCCTTGACCCGTTTATCGTCTTGAATTCCACCACCTAATTTAAAAATGATATCACGAATACTCATACCCATTGGCACCTCTACTAAGCCACCATTTTTTACTTTCCCGGTAAGAGCAAAAACTTTGGTTCCTTTACTCTTCTCTGTTCCATACTTACTGAAAGATTCGGCACCATTTAATAAGATATAAGGAATATTTGCAAAGGTTTCCACATTATTAATATTGGTAGGTTTCTTCCATAATCCACTAACAGCAGGGAAAGGAGGACGGCGACGAGGCATCCCTCTCTCTCCTTCAACAGAAGCTATTAAGGCTGTCTCTTCTCCACAAACAAAAGCTCCGGCTCCTTCCTTCACATAAATATCAAAATTAAAATCCTTAATTCCGGCGGCATCTTTACCAAGATATCCTTTTTCTCGCGCTTGATTAATGGCGATATCCAATCTTTTGATTGCAAGTGGATATTCTGCACGACAGTAGATAACTCCTTGGCTAGCGCCAATGGCATAAGCTCCTATGGCCATTCCTTCCAATACTGCATGTGGGTCCCCTTCCAATAAAGATCTATCCATAAAAGCTCCCGGGTCCCCCTCATCGGCATTACAAATAATATATTTATCATCATTCTTGCTTTGATAGGCAAACTGCCATTTCATTCCTGTTGGGAAACCTCCTCCTCCCCGACCGCGGATACCAGAATCAAGCACTGTTTTAATCACATCTTTTCTGGAAATATCTTTAGAACCAATATTTTTCAATGCCCGATAGGCATTTTTATATTCTGCTTCGTCAATGTTTTCGGGATCAATATGACCACAATTTCTCAAAGCGATTTTCACCTGACCTTCAAAATACTGATCATCATCTGTGGGGAACAAATCACTTTTTACCACATATTCCTTAATGGGCTCATGATCTCTTAGGTGACTTTCTATGATTTCCAAGGCTTTAGATTCATCAATTCCTCCATAGAGAAAGTAACCAGTATCATCTATGATCTCAACCAATGGTTCACGAAAACACATCCCAACACAAGATGTTTTTTTTAATACAAAGTTACAATCATAAGCTTCCTTTATATTTTTTATCGCATCATAAGTCTTATTAGCTCCGGCTGCAATACCGCAACTACCCATACCTACTATAACCTGAGTATTATTCATAATTAGGATTTTTTCTCTTGTAACTTCATGTCTCTAATAACCTTGGCGGCTGATTTCCTATCTAGATTACCATAAGTATTATCACTTATCATCATAACAGGAGCTAAAGAACAGCATCCCAAACACGCGACAGACTCTAATGTGAACAGTCTATCTTCAGTTGTTTCTCCATCCTTGATTCTAAGAGTATCTTCCAATGCACCTGTTATTGATTTGGCATTCTGTACATGACAAGCTGTTCCATGACATACTTTCACAATATACTTACCAACGGGAGCTAAGCGAAATTGGGAATAAAATGTAGCTACCCCATACATATCAGCTAATTCTAAGCCTGTTTCAGCAGCAATCTTTTCAAAAGCTTTGCGAGGAATATAGCCATAGAGATGTTGCGCTCCCTGCAAGAGAGGAATAAGCGCTCCCTTTTTACCTTTATACTTCTTAATTAATGGGTTTAATTTGTATAAATCCTCCGGAGCTGCCAGCTCCGAATTTGTCTCAATTCTGTTTCTAGAAATCCGCATAACAATTAAAGATATATGATGTCTTTGTTTCGGATAAAGATATTAAAAGCTGTTATTAATTTAACAGCTTTATCTACAAGAATTCAATTTATAAAGCTTCTAAATAAACGACAAAGTCTATTCTACTAATTATTAATGAAATAGGAAATTACTAATTATGTTTGTATCAAACAACCAAACTTGATTGGCAGGTAATATGTATTCAAAATAGTACTAATATGCCTTTGAAACCATCAGTGTTTTACTTATTACACATATAGTTTAATGCATTTGTTCTGAAAAATAATACCACTTAGCTTACAAAATATCGTCTATTTCTGTAAAGGAACACGGAAGAAAGACTTACAGCTATTTTAAGTTTGGGCTAAATAGCATCTCTAAAGTTGTCAATATCAACAATCTAACATAGTTTTAAAACTATTGCCTATTTTGTCATATACTAAGAGTGTCTACTTTATTTATTTTTGATGATTATTTCTTCACTAAGAATTTCTCAATTGCTTTAACGGCTCTAAAACCGTCAGCGATAGCAGAAATAGCATCAGCAGTACGGTTCACAGCATCACCACCGGCGAATATTTTTGGATCAGCAGTTTGTTGCATGTCGTTAGTAATGATTCTACCTCGATTGAACTCTATCTTTTCCATATGAGATGTTCCTTCTAGGAAAGAATAATCAGCTTCCTGGCCTATAGCACCAATTACGGTATCTACTTCCATAATGGTTTCACTACCTTCTATTGGCACTGGGCGAGGGCGGCCACCACCTTCTGCAACCATTTTGGCTTCCAGATATTCTATAGCTTTTACTTTCTTTCCACTTTCGTTGGCAATAATGCGAACAGGAATTGCTTGTGGATGGATATGAACACCTTCATCCTCCGCTCCTTCTATCTCTTCCCAATCAGCAGGCATATCCTGAACTCTACGACGATAGAGAATGGTTACATCAGCATCATGGCGAGCAGCCACTCTGGCTCCATCAATGGCCACATTACCGCCGCCAATAACCACCACTTTTTTACCCACATCGTAGCTTTCACCATCATTAATCATACGCAGGTATTCAACTGCAGGAATGGCGTTCTCCAGATTTTCCCCTTCGATACCCAAGGTCCAAGGCTTCTCAAACCCAATACCAATAAACACAGCATCGTGGGTTTTATAAATTTCATCAAAAGTGATGTCTTTACCAACCCTTGTATTGAAATTGATTTTAACACCTACTTTTTGCATATATCCTATTTGTTTTTCTAGGCTTTCCATAGGTAAACGATACTTAGGTATTCCATACATGGTCATACCACCTGCATATTGTTTTGCTTCGTAAATAGTTACATCGAAACCACGAAGCGCTAAATAATAAGCTGCTGTTAATCCGGAAGGTCCTGCCCCAATAATACCAACTTTATATCCATTAGGTTCTTTGATTTCAGGGTTAACAATTTCGTGTGTCATATCGGCTGTTTTGGCCTGTTCGGTAGCATAGCGTTTTAGCCAACGAATGGCAACGGCATCACCCCTAACCTGTACAGCACAAACATCCTCACAGCGGCGTGTACAAACCTTACCACACATCTCGGGTAATGGGTTGTTATCGTATATGATTTTTAATGCATCATTATCTTTGCCTGCGGCAATAGCATTGATATATTCAGGGATATGCATATGATCCGGACAAACTTCAGTACAGAGTCCGCAAGAAATACATCTAGCAGCCTCGGCTCTGGCTTCTTTCTCATTATAACCCAAAACCACTTCAGCAAATGACTTTACTCTTTCGCCACCATCCAGTTCACGCATGGGTATACGATTGAATACCATCAAGGAATTCTCAGTGGGACAAGTAAAAGAGAGGTTGTCTTTTCCTTCAGGATTAGACACCCCCGGTGTCCACAGGAAAGAGTTGGCATCAGGCGAAACATAATTATATTCTTTAGTAAGATTGAGGGATCCGGTGGGGCACACATCAACACAGAGCGCACACCAACAACAGCGACCATAATCCACACGCGGTCTCAAACCGGAATTACCTTTATCCGCATTTATTTCATGTTCTTTGGCCAACTCTATCATATCAATAGCACCGTTCATACAAATAGTAGAACAGTTACCGCAACCAATACATTCTTGCAAATCATTAAAGTGAAAGCCTCTATATCTATCCGCAGTATCAGTACCCAAAAGATTAAACTCTTTGGTATGTGGCTTTTTTGCCAGCTGCGCCAATCCTGTCAAGGGATTCACTACTCCTTTTAAATCGAAAAAACTCATCTTTTAAGTTTTTATTAATTTTAATCAAAAGCTAGATGACTTGTTCGAGCAATACCATCTTTGCTTCCTCTTTTTTTCATACTAACCTCTAACGCTCTATTTCTGGTGGACAAGTTCCCAAGCTATTCATGATAAAGGAAACATCAGCCACATTTGCACCCACCAAAACATCTTCGAGCAGCGTAACGGCATGAGCATACGCTGGTCCCCGAGCGTGTACTCTACGTGGATAAATACTACCATCACTCACCACATGAAAACCAAATTCACCTCTGGCACTCTCTACTTTTCCATAGGCAGAACCGGCAGGAACAGTCCATTTCATAGGATTAGGCATTTTATTCAGATATTCGCCTTTTGGTAATTTATCAATGATTTGCCGTACCATAGAGATTGACTGTCTGATCTCGAACTGACGAACTCGAGCACGAGACCATACATCATTACCTTCGAAGACACCCATTTCAAAATCTAACTGATCATAGGCATCATAAGGATTATCTTTCCTCACATCATGGGCGATTCCACATCCTCTGAGGGGAGGCCCTACCACACCCCATTCTATAGCTTTATCAGGATTTATAATCCCTACACCTTGAGCTCTTTTTTGGAAAATGGCATTATCAAAGACCAATTTATCGAATTGATCAAGCCGTTTTTCCAAATAATCCATGGTTTTCAATACTTTATCTTCAAATCCTTCCGGAATATCGCGCCGAACACCACCCGGCCATATATACATATGATAAATACGACCACCAGTGAGCTCTTCAAAAAGATCGAGGACATAGTTTCTATCACCCACTGACCATTGGCCAATGGTATATAATCCGGCGGAACCGGATTGCCCGGCATACCAAAGCATATAAGTCTGAATACGTGCCAGTTCAAGGACTAAAGTACGAAGATATTTCCCACGCTCCGGCACTTCTCTACCTTCCAGTTTCTCAACAGCGAGAGCAAAAGCAGCCTCGGGGGGATCGGGTTCCGGCACACAAAAACGACACAGAATAGTAGTGCTTTGCATCCAGTTTCTACGTTCTATTAACTTCTCGAAAGCCCTATGCAAATAACCCACCTCAGTTTTGGCTTTAACAATGGTATCGCCATCAAGCTGGAGTTTTACCATCATATTTCCGGTAATTCCCGGGTGTTGAGGCCCAAGATATAAAGTTGTTGTCTTTTCTCTCATCGCTTACTGTCTTGAATATTTTTTAGCAAAGTCAGGAATCTCCTCGCCACTTTTCTTAGTAATAGCTTCTCTCACATCTCGAGCATCTTCACGACCTTCTCTCTCAAAGTAGGTATCGTCAACATATGTCAAAGTATCGAAATCCCGACGCATAGGAGGCATTTCCTCCCAATCTTCTAGGATAAAATCCTTATCACCTACAAATCCGGGGAACTCCACCCCAAACATCTCACGTATCTCACGCTGGTAAGTGTTAAGCTGTCTCCAAATCATATCGGTATTTTCCATTTCAGGATGCTCTCTATCTATTCTGGTACGAACGTAAAGACTTATCTTATCAGTTGGTGACCAAATAATATATATGAGTTCAAACTCATTTTGTTCCATCCAATCTACGCAGGTCAGATGGCTCAGGTAATTATATCCTAACTGATTTTTAGCCTTTAATAGAACGGAGGCGACTTTTTCCTTATCTATTGTTAAAGAAACTTCATCCTTACGCATAAAAGCAACTTCCGCATCAGGGAATGCCGATTGCAGGGTGATCATCAATTTCTCTTCTTTTATTTGTGCATTATCCATACTGATTCATTTTACCAGTTATATTCTTCTAGTGGCCAGTTTTTCAATACCTTCTTTTGGTTAGCCCGATACCACTCCAAATTTTCTTTATATTTTGCTGCACCATTGCCTTCCCCCCGAGCTATGATTCTCTGCAATTCTGTAAATCCTTCTATCACACTTTCAGGGCGAGGCATACAGCCATTTATATAAACATCAACAGGCATATATTTGTCTAACATTTTGATGGTATTATAAGAGTCCCAATACATGCCTCCATTGATTGTGCACGAACCAAAACCAATAACATATTTAGGATCTTGCATTTGCTCGTAAACTCTAATAACTCTTTTGAGAGTTTTTGTTGATAAATAACCTGTAATGAGCAATACATCAGCTTGGCGTGGTGTAGCAGCACCTCGAATACCCAAACGCTCTGCATCATACCGGGATGTCATGGTAGCGGGTATTTCAATCGCACCACAACCTGTTCCATAAGCCATCACAAAAATGGAATGCTTACGAGACCAGTTTTTGATTATCTCAACTATTTTTTGTCCGTTTCTTTCGTTCATTATTGATATATTGATGACACTCCTCATACAGTGTCGGTCATTAAAAAATTAATATATAGCCCAAACAATGGCAATGAAACCAAATACCAAAGGCCATTTCCAAAAGTAAGTAATCGCCTGTTCAGTTCTATATCGAGGGCTAACAGCTCCCCATAAGACAGGAATCATATATAAAGAGAATGTTTTTATCACCAACATCACTAAATTGGAAGCTCCACCCATAAATAGGTCTACATACAACACTAATTTTACAAAGGCGAAAATAGAACCACTGGTCATCATAACTCCTAAATATTTCCCCCCAAACTCGGAGATAGGTCCGGATGCAATTTCAGCAGGTGCGATAACAATATCAAATGGAGCATAATGGAACATACCTAACATGGCAAAAACTGCTGTGATAAAAGCAAATGGATTGGCAAACATCATCCATGTACCGCTTTCACTTTGAATATCCATAATTCCAGTGATAGATGTAGTATGAAATTGTGCCATTAAAGCCACCAAAGCCATAACGAAGGGTATCTCATAACCCACCATTTGGCTTAATCCTCTAGAAACCCCTATGGCTGAGTTTGGATTTCCAGTTTGTCCAGCACCCAAAGCCATACCTAAAGAGCCAAAAACCATCATATAGAGGAGAAAAATCAGGTCTCCACTAAAATTAAGGTTTTCGAACCAAAACCAGCCTTCACCATTTAAAATTGGCACAAACATCAAAGAAGTAATAGAGGCAGTAATAGCAAAAACAGGTCCCATATGCTGCATAGCTCCATGATGGATGCTGGTAGACTTGGATTGCAATTTTAGCAAATCGATAAAATTCTGGTAGATGGGAGGTCCCACCCTATTCTGTAGACGAGCAATCACTCTTCTTACAGTACCGCCATAAAACATTCCAACAGTAAATGCCAAAATGATAGTGGCTATTGCTCCGAGTATTTCCGTTAATATATTCATGTTTTTATAAAATTAAAATCCAAAAAACTGACTTCCTCCTAATAACAAAATCACCAAGAATATCACCACAAAAAGCGCATACATCTGGCCGTTGCCCATATATATTCTTCTGGTAAATTCAAATAGTGACTCCAAGCCTCTAGCAAAAGCATGATAATAATCATCTATTTGCCTTTTCATGAGAGGCCAAACTGCTCGCTCTATGGGACGATAGAAATTTTGCTGAAAGGTCATATTGTCTTCCGGACGAATTATTTCTCCCGACGAACTAATATCTTTGGTAGTGACATATCTTTGGTTTTTCCAGCCCTTGATAGTAATAAAAGCCAAGCCAACCAGGAATACCACAATGATTGAAATCCATATATTGTGTATAACAATTTTATCACCCCAAGCATTAAATAACACAGTGAATTCCCACCAGTTTAATTTGGGCAATAAATCACCGAAACCAAAGTTTAACATTGCTTGCTGAACAGGTTTGAAAATAAAACCGGGGAAGGCGCCTGATAATATTGAAAGGCCTGCCAAAATCAACATAGGAATTAACATGCTTATTGGTGCTTCTTTTACATGAGCTGTTTCTTCCTCTTCCTGTCCCAAGAATAAGCCAAACAATATTCTATAACAATATAAAAAGGCGGCAGTGCTAGAAAGGAAAATCATGATGATCAAGAAATAGTGACCTGAGCTTACCAATGATTCATAAAGCATCCATTTACCAATAAATCCACCTAAAGGAGGAATACCGGCCAATGAAATAATAGAAATCAACGTTGCCAGGAAAGTCCAGGGCATTTTTCTGATTAAGCCACTCACCTTTGTCATATCAGTAGTACCGGCTTGCTTTTCCACAGCACCCACTGCCATAAACAAAGTACCTTTAAAGATAGCATGAAGAACAGCTAAATAAAGGCCTGCCATCACACTCAAATAGGTATTGATTGACAAAGCCACCACTATATAGCCTAGCTGAGCCACAGAAGAATAGGCCAACAGTTTTTTAGCATCTTTCTGCACCACTGCATAAAAAGTAGCCAAGACAGCGGTAATAGCACCCATCCAACCTATCACATCATAAATAATTTGAGATGATGGATTTAATAAATTGAACATCACCAAGGCAAAGCCAAAAACACCCATTTTAGAAAGTGCACCTGAGAACAACACAGTGAAACTCATTGGCGACTCCGAATAAGCATCAGGAGCCCAAACATGCAATGGCATCATCGCTGTTTTTACACCAAAACCAACCATCAATAAGATAGAAATGGAAATTTGGCGATAATACCCTAAAGCAGGAAAACTTAAGAAAACATCATCTAGTAAGAAGCTTCCGATATAGCTATAGGCCAACACTATGCCCATCAACATAGCATAAGCACCGATTGCGCTAAAAATAAAGTATTTCAATCCTCTCTTGTCCACGTTTTTACCGGAATATATCACGATGAAATAAGAAGACCAAGTCATGATTTCCCAAAATATGAACAAAGAAACCAAGTCGCGGCTCATCAAAATGCCGAGCATAGAGCCAATGGACAATAGAAAATTGAAATAGAAATATCCCAATCGTTCTTTCCCTTTCATATAAGAGGTGGAATAGATGATAGCCAGAAGGCCTAATACCAATACTATTATAGAAAATAAATTACCGGCAGCTGTAAGACCCCATTGCAATTGTAGTCCTCCTATATAAATATTGGTGACAGCTGTATTTCCCATATGACTATAAAAGAAGAAGGACACAAAAAGCATCACTGCCACATTGAAGACGTCACGCAAAGCAGGCACAATTTTGTTTAATAAAAAGCTCACAAAAGCTCCTCCAAAAATTGCTAAAAGTATGATTAATAAACTATTCATTTTTTATCCTTTTTAAAGCTACCTAACAGATAACACATAGTGAATATAATTTTGTTTATCCAACAGGTCTTTAGCAGCCTGCTCTATCATCCCACTAATTAAATCGGGATATACACCTATGACAACAATGACCAAAGCCAATACAGCCAATGTGAATTTCGCATTAATCGTTGGGGTTTTTATTGGAACAACAGATGTTCTCTCCTTGAAATAAATTCGATGAACGACTCTAAAATAATATGCCAGCTCGATTACGCTAATGACTAAAACTATTGCAATAACAGCTACAAGTTGAGCATCGGCGGCAGCCATCAACAGATATAATTTACTCCAAAAACCAGAAAAAGGAGGAAGACCCACTATAGCCATAGCTCCCAGAGAGAATACGAAGGCAGTGAAAGGCATCAGTTTGCCCAAGCCATTCATTTCGCTTATTTCTTTCCCTTTGGAATGATAAACCATAAATGTAGAACTAAGGAATAGCAAACCCTTAATAACTGCATGATTAAACATTAAGAAAATGGCTGCAAAAATTGCATCTTTAGTTCCTATAGAGAAAGCCACTAAAACCAAGCCCATTTGACCAATACTAGAGTATGCCAGCATTCGCTTGATACGCTCCTGGCGCATGGCTATGACCTCGGCCACCACCATGGTTAATAGTCCCATAATTAGCAATAAATTCAATACACTGGGTACATCAAATAAAGTGAAGATGACTCTGATAAGTGCATACACACCAGCTTTAACCACCATACCTGAAAAAATGGCAGCAATAGGACCCGGAGCCTGAGTATAAACATCGGGCGCCCAACCATTGAGAGGAAACATCTCTGCTTCTATTCCAAAACCAATAAAGAAAAACAATAGAATTACTCCCTTAATATAAGGGTCTACATCAGGCATTTTTCTAGCGATATCAGCCATGTTTAAGGTTCCAACTTGAGTATAGAGAATAACTATGGCTAAAAGGACAAAGAATGAAGCAAAGCTACCAATTAATACATATTTAAATGCAGCTTCAGCACCATCACGCTCACGGTAAAAAGCAGTGAGTGAATAAGATGAGATAGCTGTAATCTCCATGAATACAAATAGGTTGAAAATATCACCTGTGATAACAATACCAATAGTACCTGTTATCAGCATCATAAATAGCGTATAGAACTTAGTTGTTTGGGAATAGCTCTCTTCGGGTTTAAAATTATAGGTATACACCCAAATAAGGAAACCTAAAATTGTCATCAGACTTACTAAGAAGCCCGAAAAAGCACTAAATACTAAGTTAATGCCCCAAGGAGGACTCCAACCTGCTATAATCTCTACAATAGGAGATCCTTGAAGAACCTGAGTCATTAGAGTAACAGAAACATAGGAAAGATAAAGCAATACCAATCCTGGAACTATTCTTACCAATTCTTTATTAATTTTCCCCAAAAGAGGAATTAAAAAAGCCGCTAATAGCGGTAAAGCTATATAATGTACCGGAGAAATTACCATTTTAGATTCTTTATTTCGTCAATAGATACAGTATTATGATGTCTATACAATCTTATTACCAATGAAAGTGCCACTGCTGTTACAGCGAAGCCAATAACAATGGCCGTAAGCACCAAGGCCTGAGGCACGGGATCCACCATCACGGCATTAGTTCCCACCACTTCCGGTGAAAAAATTGGAGCAGTACCCTTGCTAATATATCCTATGGATACAAATAGCAGATGTAATCCACCATCGATGATGGAAAGCCCGATGACAATCTTTAGCAGATTCTTTTTAGCCAATACAGCATAAAGCCCTATGAGTATGAGAGCCACTGATGTACCATAAAAACTTATTGTTAATAACTGATTCATATGCCCTTAATTATTTTCGTTATTACTATCAGGTTTATTATTTAATAGCACTGTATCGATAACACCTGTCAATTCAGCTGCCACTTTAAAACCTACAGAAACATAAATAATAGCTATTATACCACCACTAAGCAACGCGTTGAGCTCTCCTGTTGGTAAGAAGTTCTCCAAAAAAGACATGCCTTTAATGAGGCCTATAATACCTAGAGTAGCAAAAACAACTCCTGCAATAGATTCTATCCATGAAATGGTATTATGGTTGACCTTAAACTTACGATAAGTAATCAACATGAGTAAAGATGCAGTGGCAATAATGGCTCCCCCTTGAAATCCTCCTCCGGGAGTTAGGTGACCATGGATAAACACATAAGCTCCCAAAATCACTACCATTGGAAAAATAATTTGGACTCCCACTTGCAAAATTCTGCTGGAAGGCTTTTTAGCTCGTACATCTTTATCACCTTTTTTCTTCTTACGATACATAATACTAGATAGACCCATAGCGGCAAGAAAAAGTACAGTAACTTCACCTAGGGTATCAAAACCCCTAAAGTTCACCACAATTCCTGTCACAGCATTAGCAACCTTAAGCGACTGTACAGACTCTTGAAGATAATAGTCTCCAACATTATCACGTTTCTCACCAAAAGGTATCTGAGCCAATAAATCAACTAAATAAAACCCTATCACGGCAAGAAGTAGAATAACCAGAACTTTTTTTATCATGATTTCGCCCCTTTCTCTATTTTATTTTCTTTATGATCGCCTTCGTATTGGGTAGTATTACGAATGGTAATAATAAAGATGATCGTGGTTAAGGCCACCCCAATAGCAGCTTCTGTCAATGCCACATCGGGAGCCTGTAGGATGAAAAAGAACAAAGACAGTCCAAGACTAATCACACCTGTAGAGACGACTGCATAGAGCAGATTTTTTGTAACCACAGCAAAAATGGCTGCTCCTATTGTTAGAAGCACCAATACTATTATTGGAATTATTAACCAAATCATGCTTTTCCCTCCTTTTGCTTTTCAACATCTTCCTCAAGAGCATCAATTTTCTCCGGAGAAAGTGGTTTCAATTTATGTTTATGACTTGCTCGAGCTATGGCATGAGATGATAGGGGATTGGAAATACCAATAAAAATGGTGATTACAAATAATTTGATCCACCAGTCCGGCTCTAGAAAAGCAACACCTAATAATAAACTCATCGCACCTAATGTAGAAGCTTTTGTTCCTGCTTGTATACGAGTATAAAAATCAGGCATGCGAAAAATGCCCAAAGCACCCAAAAACAAGAAGATGGCACCCACTGAAGTGAAAAAATACCCTATATACTGTAAGATTATTTCCATTAGATTCCCCCCTCCAAATAACGAGCAAATGCCAATACTCCAATAAACCCAAGTACAGCATAAACCAATGAAACATCTACATAAATAAAACGCCCAAAAAGGTGGGCCATAAATACCATAATAGCTATGGCAATTGTGGATATAGTATCCAAAGCTACCACCCTGTCAGAGGCCGTGGGCCCTTTAACAAACCTAAAAAACCCCAAGAGGAAGGCCAAAGAAATGATAGCAATAATGACAATATTAAAATACTCTTCGAACATTATTTCCTATTTATCAAATATTTTAACTAATTTATTTTCGAAATCTGCTGCAATAGACTGAAATATACCGGCTTCTGTATACTCAGTAACTTCTAACCAATGAATATAAAACTCATCTTCTATCACATCTACACTTAAAGTTCCCGGTGTCAATGTTATGCTATTAGCTAAAACCATTTTAGCAAAGTCAGACTTCAGATTAGTCTTAAACTTCACAATACCGGGGTTTACATTTATCGTTGGGCTGATAACAATAGCAGCCACATGAAAGTTTGATTTAACTAAAGCCACCAAGAAAACATAAAGGTATTGCACTATCAACCACAATTTTCCGGGATGCAATAATTTCAACCCACAGCAAGTAAACGAATTATAGTTGAGCCAAGAAACTATAAAGGTAACAATAAGACCGGCGATAATCTCGGCTGGCTGCAAGCTCAATGTAAAAGCATACCAAACTAGCATTAACAACACCCAAGTAAAGAGAAATTTTCCAGGGCTTGAAGATTTATTTTCCATATCAATATTTGTTAATCGAAACAAAAGTAAAAAATATAATAAGCCATCAAAAACAACTTCCCAATTTATAAACAGTCCAACTTAAGACAAAAGACAACTACTTATTTTAAAGTATTTTATAACATATAACAGAAGAAATCAAAAAAAAAAATCAAAAAAGTAAATTTCAAAATTTATACAATGATCATGGGTATAAAACGGAGACGAAATTAAAATGATGAACTAAAGCACCATATCGTCATAGGTAAGAATCGTCTGATGGCCTCTCTGATGAAAATAATGTCTGAGATCTTTCTCCTCGCCATCATAGGTGGCCATCACAAAATCGCCCCCCCAGGCTCCCAGCGATTTTATTTCACCATCAAAATCATGAAAATATTGGTCTTTAATTCTGGTTTGCCCCAAGAGGCTTGAGATAATTCTTTCGTGCTCTGCCAAGGCTTTATTAAAATCGAGTAGAGACTTGGCCTTACTCACCACCCTGCTCAACACACTTATCTCTTCCACCAGTCGACTATCGGCGGCAGCTCTTTGTCTATATTTTTCAACACTATGAGCTGAATTTTGCTTTTTATTAAGATGAATGAAATAAATATTCTTTTTAAAAAGGGGTTTAAAATCCACAGCAGTAATCTGTGGTTCTCCGTCTACCAATTGATAAAAAATAGGCTGATCACTACGCGCCGTGGCCACATCTACCCCACTGCCATTACTGGTTTCACGAGCCAGATGATGAGGATTCACATCTAACCAATAACCAATATTAGACAAGAGGGTAGAGCTGGAACCCAGTCCCCAGTTTTTATCGAAGTCGAGATTGGTTCTTATTCTTATTCCCTTTTGATTATCCACAGAAATACTGGCAAGATCAAAGGCTTTCTTGAGGATGTTTTTTAGGTGAAGGGCAAGTTTTTGGTCGTTGGTATGAATGATATTAAAAAGTCGCGAACCGAAATTCACTTGTAGCCATCCCTTATTAAGGACTTTGGCTTCCCAGCGTATGCCACTAAAATCTTCATGGAGACTTACTTCCAGACGCTGGCCATATTTGGTAGGAACAGCCATAGCCAATGCTCCATCTAACACCAGATACTCCCCGGTAATCAAAAGTTTTCCGTTAGAATGAAAAGCTGCTATGTTCATTAAATAGTACTTAAAGTATTTCGAGTACGTTAGCGTACTTAAATT
>Ga0256913_10000379_pt1 | contig 22896 bp, 16 predicted proteins | sample Axial_MatmetaG_FD_185970 | JGI IMG/M metagenome (GOLD analysis project Ga0256913, IMG submission 185970) | Deep-sea worm associated microbial mat communities from Axial Seamount, Juan de Fuca Ridge, Pacific Ocean - Axial_Mat | ecosystem: Environmental > Aquatic > Marine > Oceanic > Microbial... | reverse complement strand
TCCCGGCGTGGGGACAAATGTGTAGTAAATGGAAGGCACGATGGCTCCGAAAGCGGCACAGAAACCGAGGACCACGGAGTTACCCAGCGACATTCCGAGGTAACGCACTCCCAGTCCGTACGAAAGACCGCCCACTCCCCAAAGCAATCCCATGATAAATGTGACATACACTATGGTATCGGAAGCGTTGGAAATGATCTCGCCAAAATGCGGAATGGTGAAATATGCGGCTATGGGCGGAACTATCAGCCATGAAAAAAGCCCTCCGACAATCCAGTAACTCTCCCAGGCCCATTTCTTCACCTTGTTGAAAGGCATGTAAAAACTTCCCGAGGCAAAACCGCCGATAGAATGAAATAAAACTCCGAGTAAAACCCTCATGATAAAATCATTTTAAATTATTTGCTGCTAAAATACATATCACATCATACTGCAACAATGGATAAAATGGGAAAAGTTTTGCACAAAATGAGCCTATACTTAATTGTTGAGCGGATGACTTTTGAGCCACCCTCTCAACAGCTACCCAATTCCGTTCTGTTTACGAAACTTCGTAGGCGATAAGCCTGTTTTATTTTTGAACAAACGGCTGAAATAGTAAACAGAGGTAAAACCCAGCTCATCGCTTATCTCGTTTATGCTTTTGTCAGATGTCAGCAGTAATTCACGGCTTCGCATGATCCTTAAATTAAGATGATATCTGAGCGGAGACACTCCCATGTACTTTTTGAACATCTTACGAAAGTATGCGTACCCGACATTGTTATCCCTCGCAAGCTGTCTGATATCCAATTCTCCCGTCAGGTTGTTCTGCATTGCAAAACGTGCATTTCCGATGATCTTCTCCACCCTGTTGCCCGAAAAACCCTTTTGCTTCTCAAAAGCTGCAAGATATCCTGCCATCTTCATGATCAGTCCTGCTGCTATCTGCTGAAAGCCCGGCACTTCATTCCGCGTCAGGTCAAAGATCTTGATGAATGTATCCACCAGCTCTTCCCTCTCTCCCAACTGCCTTACCGGCGAAGAGGCCTTAAAAATGTCGTTATTGAATATTTTAACTGCTATCCCTCCGTTGAAGCCGATATAATTCTCGACCCAGCCTTTGGCGTCATCAGGCTTGTAACGATGCCACATGCCTGGTTTCAGAATGAACAGGCTTCCTTTTTTTAACTGAAAAACACCATCATGCGTTTCGAGAACACCTGCCCCGTCCGTTATGTAGTTTATCTGATACTCCTGAAGTACCCGCCCTTTATGCCATGAAAAGAAGTAGCCCGTCGGATGGGCAGGATTGGGATACAGCTCTCCCGCATTGACCCTTTTGCGGCCGGCAACAGTAAGGTATAGTCCCCACTCTTCGTCAGATTCATTTATGTTCAGATATTTAAAGAAATCGGTCATCAGAAAGCTTTTAATCCTAAATTATGATCCTCAGAAAATTAAACACTAAAAATCTCTCAATCCCTTATTTTTCAAATACTGCAAAAGATCGGCAGGATTGTCCGTTTGAATGATATTCACGCCTTTGCTTATCAAATGTCCCCAGTTAGCATCAGGGTCTTTCATGGCTTTAGCATCTGTATAACCGGCACAAAGACTACCCCACAAGGTGTTGACCCATACTCTTGCGCCACTTTTTCTTATAAAGTCCGATTCACCAAGAAGCACATCATCCTTTCTTAAAATCACTTCGAAAGCAGCAGGCTTAACCTTTTTAAGATATAATTTTATCTCATCAACTACCTTTTCATTATCGCTGAAAACAATAGGCATGAAAAATATATTTTTACCCATAAATTTAATATCTTTTTTTACCTGTTTCGGCTCTGATACACCCTTGAATATTCCTATATTAACCGTACCCGTCTGAACCAACAAAGGATAGATGTCATGCATCAGCCCATACGATTTGTCGAGATTGACCATTATCTTTCCTTTAGCGGCCAACAGTGCCTCCTCTAACGTAGGTATTCTTTGATCTGTTAATTCCGCATCATCACCACCCTGATTATTTTTCAGGTATAACTTTTTCAATTCTGCAAGTGTATGATCAGAGACTTTCCCTTTTCCGTTCGTTGTACGATCAATAGTTGCATCATGCATCAACACAAGTTTTCCATCTTTGGTTTTTCTGACATCAATCTCAACAATGTCAATACCCATCTCAATGCAATTCTTTATCCCTTGAACAGAATTCTCGGGAGCATGCCGCCAGTCACCACGATGAGCAGCCACGAGTACATTAGGACTTTCAGACTTTTTGAATTCGGAAATGATCTTATCTGCCCGGCTCTGTGCTGTAAGTGTTAAAACTGACAAAAAAAGTAACAGAAAAGAGTATTTGATACGATTATTCATAACAATTAAATTATATAATTGGATAAATCACCGAACAAGATACTTTAAATCACGGAGCTTTTCAAAAAACTATAAGTTTCCTCCACATCCTGATCCGGACGTTTTTCCGGAACAGGCTACGGAAATTTTCTCATTGGAGAATATCGTTTATAATCTGTTGATAATTTCAGAAAAAAGAAGAAAAACTAAAAACATTAACCTCATTTTTTCTTTCACAATGCCCCGTTCACCTCGAAAACAGCAACAAATTTTGCAGGTCTGTCAGCGGGCACATAAAGTATCAGATAATCATTCCTCTGCTTAAACTGTACCTTTTCATCACTTCCGAGCAATCTTACCGGGCGGATCTTTTTCACATCATACTTTGATTTTTTACCAAGCAAAGGTATCTCTATCAATTCTTTTGGATATGAGTACAATCCGTAATCTTCTTTAAATTGTTTCAATGAAGTTTTAAACATATCCAGTTGCAGGGTTTTGTCTATACTCTCGTTAAAACCTTGCAATTCTGATGCATATGAACATTTAAGTCTTCAATAAAATACCGTTATTAATCAACATATTAAACCATATCATTCTCCTTTTTCACGATTGACTATTTAACCAAAACCTGAATTATTAAAGGGGGACAGTATTTGCCGGATTGGCATACTTTTTCTATCTAAAAAAATAAGAAATTCATCGGATTTAAGTACCTGATTTTAGAAGGTCAGCTTAGTCCGGATTATCCAGTCAGAAATAATACCAACACAACAAACAAAGAAACTGCCTGTCAATTATTATTGTCAAGCAGTTTCTACTAATCAAAAACAAAAGCTTATATTTTGAATAAGATAATTTTGCTCAAAAAAGCATTAAAAAATAAGATTAAGATTTAATTCAAAAGTTTTTAATCTTTATAATTATTACATCCCTAAAGCCTCCATTGGATCAACATTGGGCTGTCCTGCTGGCTGAACTTTATGTACCAATGGAGGAATATTCCTCTCATCTCCTAAGTAACCAGGAGTCTGATTTAAAACAGCACCGACATTGGCATTGATAAAAGTTTCATTAATAGGCCAAAAGATATGGTATGGACTTAAAGTAAATACTTCTCCAATAATTGTTGGAGTATGTTCCCTAAAGAAATCATTCTTTTCCATTACCCTATCATACCAAAAATTATCTTTTGAGATATCGTCAATATTATATGTTTTCCCATTATAAGCAGTCTTCCCATTGGTAGCAAACATCAATGCAATCCTAGTCAATTCAGAGCCACGAAACTCTTCCCCATATAATTCACGTGCACGCTCATCAAGTATTGCGCCGATTCCATCTCGTTGAACATCATAAGCTGTATATTGATAAATAGCATGTGCTCTATTTCTGATAACATTAATATCATCTGCTGCACCCTGATAATCACCTTGCCAGAAACGAGCCTCAGCCCGAAGTAGATATACTTCGGCTAAACGATACAAATACAAACTTGCTTCTCCACCATCTTGACGTCTTGTATCATGAAGATCAAGAACCCAAAACTTATACAATGGATATCCGAACCAGTTCCTGATAGTATCCTGACAAAGTAAATCTCCTTTATCATTATATAATCTCAATGGCTTTCCATACCAATCTCCAGCACTGGCATTATCGTAAACAACATCATTCATGTAAAGCCAATTTCCTCGTTTATGTCTATAATCAACAGTGTCAACTCCTTGAGACGGATCATTCGGATTTTTATTCCATATGTAATATTGTGAGTAATTTGTAGGTCTGTTCTGCCCTTGACCTCTACCCCATTTTGCCATTTGCTCTCCTTTACGACTTTTATCATTAATTCCGTTATTCCCATCAGGAGTTTTAACTCTTCCAGCACCTGATCCGTTCCCAAAGTTTGGCCCATAAGATCTCATTGACTTAGCTCTTCTTTGAGTACCATCAAGATTATTAGCATTTACAAAAACTAAAATAGCTTCTGAATTAAGCAGCCTGCCACCTCCGTAATCACTATGAAGAGTATTAACAGCATCTGCTGAAACAGTAACACTTCTACCTCCAAACACTTCTTTAATTCCATCACCATTAAGATCATATGAACCCATTCCTATATCAATTGTTGAACCAGGATTAACATCTGCATCTGTAACCAAATGGTGAACTCCACTATTGATAATTACATCGCATTCGTCTTCTGCTTTTTTAAACTGATTCGTCAATAAATAGTATTTAGTTAATAACATCCTTACAGCAGAATTACCAACCTGCCCTTTGGGTAATTCATTTGCAGGTTTAACCCATTTCTCTGCCCATTCCAGATCTGTTATCATCTGTTTCCAAATAGACTCCATCGTAAAAGTCTGAAAATCATTCCTTGCCGAAGAAATTACCGTTAATACAAAAGCAGAATTACCAAAATGCATTGTCTGCATATAATAAAAGTACGCCCGAATAAAATATGCAGTGCCTAAAAGATGATTACGTTCTTTATCAGATTCCCATTTTGGCACATTAATATTATCAATTACAGTATTAGCATTCTTAATATTCTTATAAGTTTCATAATACCATTGCATATTCCTAACACCTTCCTTATTCTTAGCGTTTTGTGGAGTAGCATTCTTATTACAGTCTTGCCACATATAATTTTTATCTGTTGTTCCTGCTACCATTACATCTGAAGTAATATTATCAAACATGGCCTGACCACCATCACGATTAATTTCAAACATTATGCCTTGCAAACCAGCATCTACTACAGCTTTTAAACCCTTTGCATCAACAAATGTATTTTCTGGGCTAAGAAACGATTTAGGATTTTCATTAAGAAAATCATCACTACAAGCATCTAACATTAAAGCCACTAACATTAGAACTATACCTAAATATATATTCTTGTTTTTCATAATATAAACATAAATGAATTATTTATTCAACTATCAAAAAGACACATCAATACTAAATGAATAAGTTCGAGGTAATTCTCTATACGATTCAGGATCTCCATAATCCCATTCCTGTGTACACACTACTAAATTATCAATATTAAAAGACAGCCGTGCATTACTACATCCGATAGGAGACAAAATTGATTTAGGAAAGTTATAGCCAAGAGCAAGATTCTGAATCCTAACATAAGACTTGCTTCTATAAATACTAAAAGGCACATCGGCTGTAGATTGGATTCTTCCATAATCTTTAACCTGATTATCTGCTGTCCAATAAGGTATGGCAGCTGTATTGTTATTTTTTATGTAACCCTGACTATTATTCTGAGCCTCATTAAAAGGAGCTATATAGCCAAACTTACCGAGAAAAACAATACCAAAATCAAAGCTCTTAAAAGTTATATTATTTGTCATTGTAACAAACCATTTTGGAATTCTGGTTCCCAAAAATTGCTTGTCATCAATATTCAATATTCCGTCGCCATTTTTATCTTCGAGATGAAAATCTCCCGGTTTCTGATGATATTTAGCCGCTTCTTCCGCTTCGTCTAACGACCATGTCCCCAAAGCCTTATAATCCCATACAACCGATTTGTCCTCACCAATAAACCAACCACTTGAGATATCATCAGGTTCGTACATTACAGGGTTACCATTTTCATCAGTAATAATATTTCCATCAGCATCTCTTTTAGCTACTTTTTCACCAGTAAGAGATGTAATCTCATTTTTATTATATGACACATTAATATTTGTAATCCATTTTAAACTTGCAGTTTTAATATTAGTTGTATTTAAGCTCAACTCAAATCCTTTATTTTTCACATTTCCAACATTTGTCATAACTCCTTCAAATCCAGTAATTACAGGAAGTTTTTTATACAATAACAAATCAGAGGTTGCTGAAGAATAAACATCTAATGCACCTCTGATGCGATCATTAAAAAAAGCATAGTCCAAACCGAAATTTAACGATTGTGCTTTTTCCCATGCAAGATTGGAATTTGCCATTTGAGAAATAAACATATAAGGAACTGAAAAGTATGAACCAGACCAAGTAGCATTCAAATATTTACTGCTTTCCATTCTTGCCATTGAATCATAATAACCAATACCACTGCTATTACCATTAATCCCCCATGATATTCTTAATTTCAAATAACTTAACCAATCGGTTTTATCTTTCAAAAATGCCTCCTCTGTAATAGTCCAACCAGCCGATATTGAAGGGAAATTTGCATGTTTCTGATTTTCACCAAAACGTGATGAACCATCTCTACGATATGATGCAGAAAAATTATATCGATATCCGTATGAATAATTTATACGCCCCATAAGCGCAGTACGAGTAGCTGCAACATCATTTGACCCAACTAACGGATTAACCCCCAATGACATGTCGTGATATCCGAGCACTGCAGTTGGCTCAAAACCCTGATTAAAAGCATTTGTTTCCCAACTTTGGAATCTTTCAGCATTCCAAAGACCTGTTATATCAAAGCGATGTTGTCCAAAGTTTTGATTCCAATTAAAGATATTATCCGATTGCCATTCATATATCTGGTAATGATTCCTAGTCCCTTGTCCATTCCAGCTTTCCCACACAGGATTTTCAGGTGATTTAAATTCAAAGAAACGATCGAACTCAATCCTTTGGGTAAATCTTGAGGTAAATGTAATTCCCAAAGGTAAACTCAATTTTACATAAGCACTGGGGAAAAATTTATAATGATCAAATTTTCTATCCGTATATTCAGAAGCCAACAAGGGATTAACAACATTTGAACCGGCAAGAGCAGCAACCAAATTTCCCTCATCATCATAAGGAGAATCATAAAGAGAATAAACAGTATAATAATCATCTTTAACAGGTTCACCTCCTTCATTCTGATAAACAAATTGAGTGTTCATACCTATATTAAAGTGTTTACCAATTGAAGCATCGATATTAATACGAGAATTAAAATTTTTAAAATTATCACCAATCCTTAGCGATTGATTATCCTGATAATTAACTGACCAATAATAAGTTACTGAATTTTCTTTCCCTGAGATACTCAAATCGTATGACTGACTTTGACCTGTATGGAAAAGATAATTCGCCCAATTTGTAGATTTACCAGCCATGTAATTATCTATTTCTTTATTTCCAAAGCCTAATCGACCTAACCATGTTGGCACCATTTCCGACTGATCTGTACCTTCTAACCAGTTATCCAATTCATTTCCCGAAAGTGTTCGTGGATCAGTATATCTGGTATATTCTTCAGTTCCATTATAATTGCCATCCAATGCTACCATAACGTCTTCTTTCCATGTTAAAACTTCATTTTTATCCCAAGGTTCCAGCCTTCGACTTTTAGTTAAAATACTATATTTTGCACGAGCTCTGATTGTAGCCTTGTTGGTTCTTCCTTTTTTTGTTGTAAAAACCACAACTCCGTTTGTTGCTCGTGAACCATAAATAGACGCAGAACTAGCATCTTTTAAGATGTCTACACTTTCAATATCATTTACATTAATATCGGCCAAGTCTCCATTATAAATAACACCATCAATTACAATCAAAGGAACATTACCATTTGCTGTTAAGGAATTATCACCACGAATTGAAAAATCAGGAGTATTCTTAGCATCTGTTGAATAAGAAACCCTTAAACCTGAAACAGCTGACCTTAATAAATCTCCAACACTTGAAGGTTTATATATTTTCTCAATATCATCAGCTTTTACATTAGCAATTGCTCCAGTCAAATCCTTCTTCTTTGATGTACCATAACCAATAGAAACTACTTCATCAAGATATATTGCTGATTCTAACAATGTTACATCAATTAATTTTCTGTTGGCAACATGTAACTCTTGGGGTTCAAAACCCACAAATGAATAAACCAAAATTACATCAGGACTTTTTACAATAATAGAGTATGTTCCATCTGAACTGGTTATCACTCCATGAGTAGGATCATCCTTTTCATACACATTGGCCCCGGCAATTGGCTCACCTGATTTATCCACAACTTTACCTGTTACTGTGATACTTTTTTGTTGGGCATTTCGTTCCAATACTTCCTTGGCCTGCATAATGATTATACTTTTGTCGATAATCCTGTAATCAACCCTGGAAAAATCCAGAATCTTGTCAAGCACTTCCGTTATCGGTTTATCTTTAACATTAATCGAAACTCTTTTATCCAGATCAATTCTGTCAAGATGATAGAAAAAAGAATATCCTGTTTCTTTCTCAATGGCATCAAAAGCCTTCTCTAAAGTGACAGACTTAAGATTAAGGGTCAGGCGTGTTTTCTGAGAATATACCGCCGAAGCGGCATTAATGGCAAAAAACAGTGTTAACATCAATGTCAATTTCATGACTAACAAAAATTTGTGTACGCCCTGATTTTTCAGAGAATACCTGTTGATTGATAATTTTTTCATAAATTTGTAATGTTTAAACGTTAATAAGCATTTGGCTTGTTACAATTATGAACATGTTGACGCATGTTCATTTCTATGGGGATGTTGACGCATCCCCATTTTTTGGATCATTTTATGTCATAGGCACAACATTTAAATGGTTAATTAATTTTTATAAATATGTATTGTATCTCCTTTTATCTTATATCGTAAGATAAAATTTGATGTCATCTGAAGTTTTTGCATTACAATATTTATCTTCTCACTCTTATTAATTCTTCCTGTAAATTTTTCTGATTTCAATCCTTTTGAATCAAATACCACATCAACATTATACATCCGTTCAATATGTTTTGATATCTCTTCAATAGTCTCATCCTTAAATTTATAATAACCTTTCATCCAGGAAACAGACTCGGATGGATTTACTTTTTTAAGTTTGATACTTTCTTCACTATTAACGAGTAACATTTCATCGGGTTTCAGGAGATACTCTTTCCCGTCCGGCAAAAGAACTCCCACTTTGCCGTTGATCAATGTTGTCTTCACAAAATCATCTTCGCCATAAGCATAAACATTGAATTCAGTGCCGTAAACTTTTAAACTAATATTTTTTACATCAACAAAGAAGGGAACATCAGGATTATGTGCAACTTTAAAATACCCTTCTCCTGTGAATGAAACCCTGCGTTCTGTTTTACTTTTATAACTGTCACAAACTAACCTACTACCTGAATTCAGCATTACAGCTGTTCCGTCATACAGGGTTACACTCCCTGTCTGTCCTTTTGGTATCTCAACAATGAAAGGTTTTGTTTCAAAACTTTTTTCATTACTTCGGAATAAAACTAAATAAGAAACTAAAAGTGTAATTAGAATAACAGAAGCATACCTCAAAACCGACATGACAAATTTTCTCAAATTGCCCCTCCCGGTTTCCCTGCTGTGCTGTTCATCTATCCAGGCACTGTATTTTTCCCATGCCTTTTCAGTATCGAAACTTTCCCTCTCTTTTTCAGAGGTCATTGCAAACCATACATCACGTATCTCATCAAATACCATCCGGTTTCCTTCACTTTCCTCAACCCAGCCGGTTATCTGCTTTATCTCACTTTTTTCAGCCTCATTTTTGAAATACTTAGGCAGCAGGGAAATAATATATTTATCATCTTTCTTCATCACCTGATTTTACATGTTATATTATAAAGACACATTGAAATCAGTTTACCGCCACAGGAATGTAAAAAAAATAAAAATATATTTTCAAATGTATTTTTACATTTACTGAAAGATTGATTCTTAAATAAAATCAAGAAACAGGGAAACAACATAGATCCCTGCTATAGTTTAATCATCGAAAGTGATAAGTGAGAATTTCAGGATACTATCCCAATAAAAAAATAAAAACGTGCATATAGTCCTTCAGATCTATCCTGAGCTTTTTAAAAGCTCTCGACATCTGGGTCTCAACAGTATTTACGGAGATGTTAAGTTCTTCTGCAATCTCTTTGTATTTCTTACCCTCGAAACGGCTTTTAACAAACACAGTCTTACACTGATCGGGCAAGCTGTTTATCGCCCTATCAATAACATCTTCGAGTTCTTTCCCCAATAACGTTTCATGAACACTGTCTGATAAACTCAGGCTCAGGATATCGGCATCGCTCTCCTGTTCCGATATCATTCTATCATGATCTCTGATATAATTCAAAGCAGCATTCCTGACAGACCTGAAAAGATATGATCGCAAAGAAGTATTGATCTGAAATGTTTCTCTTTTCTCGTAAAAATTAAAAAAAAAGCGCGATACGATCTCTTCAGAAGTACTTTCGTCCCTGCAATATTTATTCGCATAAACACAAAGTGAAGAATAATACTTTTTGAATATCATCTCAAAAGCATTTTTATTCCCTTTCTTTAATTCCTTAATTAAAAAAGATGTACTTTGATCATTCATGCAACTTAATTTTCAAGCAATGTCCAAAGGTATGTATTTCATTTAAAACTGCTAAATAAAGTTAAATTTCGTAATTAAAATCATTTTGCCAGAAGTTCTTTGATCTCAGCCCCGAGCAGATCATAGCCCTTCTCGTTTGGGTGAAGCCCGTCAACGAACAGTTCCTCTTTTATTTTTCCGTCTTCATTCAGCAGCACATCGCCGATATCGGCATAATCAACCTGTTCCAGTTCGGCTACCTGAGAAAGTCTGAGATTAAGCTCTTTCACCCTCTCCTCACGGCCTTTGCCCGGATAGATGCCCAGCAGCAGGAATTTTGCGTCCGGCTGTCTCGTCTTCATTGCACCTATCAGAAAACGGATACCTTCAGCTATCTTTTCATCAGAATCGTGGATGCTGATGTTGTTCGTACCGATCATCAGAATGATCTGTCTCGCCTTGTATCTGTCAAGTTCGTCATGATAAACGCGCCAAAGCACATTCTCAACCCTGTCCCATCCGAAACCGAAATTGCGGATGTTCATCTTTCCGAAATATTTTTTCCACGACTTCGGGCCGTTAACCTTTTCGGCAGCCGGTTCTCCTCCCCAGAAATGGGTTATTGAATTTCCGAAAAAACATACTTCAGGCGGATCCTCCCTGTTCATATTCAGCAACTCCTCGTGCCGGTTATTCCAGTTATAGGTATTGGCATCCCTGTTCTGTGTTACGGGGATCTCTGTGGATAAGGCGCCGACCGGTTCATTCAGGATGTCCCTGAGTTTTCTTTCGTAAGCAGCGGCATAATGCACCATGCCGTAATCATTAGGATGGGTGCCGTCAACGAAGCTGTCGTAATACAATCCTATATCGTTATGTGTCAGCAGGTATAGTTTCTTAGTCCCTGCGGCTTTAAGGTCGCCGAAAGCCCTGTGAGAAACTTCATTCAGATCGGGATGAACACTTGCATGATCAACAAGCAATACGGGCACATACGGCCTCTTTTCTTTCAGTTGTTTTACCGATCTGATTATCCTGTTGTAAACCTCCTCTGCCGAATATTTTTCACCCAACACCAGGTTAGGCAAACAGTCCAACACATACACTTTTGCATCAATCTCAGATATTAGTTCTATCATTTCCGGCTCAAGGCGGCCGTTACCTGAAAACCCAAGATTGATGAGCGGCCTGTCCATTTTACGTTCAAGGAGTGCAGTCCACGCCATTCCCGGACGTGAAGCACAAGCACCCTGTGCTATGGATGTGCCGTAAACAACTACCGGTTTCTCCTGCCGCCTTTCCAAAGGAACAAATATCGAGTTCTCCAATGTTCCTATCTCTAACCACTCCACGGTGTTGTACAAAGGCAGATACAGGCTGTAAACACGTCCTTTACCGTGATAATCATCCTTGACAGGCAAACCGCGGAATGTATATTTCACTGTATCGCCAAATGCACGTCTTCCTCTGCACCACTCCCACTCGCCTACGGTTGACTTTGCATAGAGATCAACACCGCTCACGCCTGTTGCCGGCATGTGCTGCATTGCCAAAGAACCTTTTACTTTGTAACGTACAACTATTGTTTTTGAGTTGCTGATAAAACGGATCATCAGCCCGGCAGAATTCCGGGATAACCCCCACACCTGATCCCTCACTTTTCCTTCGGCATAAGACGGAAGGCGGTCGTAAAAAGCTTTTGTTTTCCCCGGCCATCCCTGCCCGTCGATTACATCTGTTTTACTGTCCGCAGGATTCCACCACACAAGCTTTTCCTGCCCTGAAACATTGATTGATAATGAAAAAAGAAGTACGAACGAAAGTAGTGAAAGAAGTTTCATCATATCGATTTTTGGGTTTATTTACAAAAGTAACGAAAAATATCATTTCTATGACATTGCAATTATACTGACGGCGTGCCTTTGAGGCACACCGTCAGTATAAACGAAAGAAATTGTTTTAAAAATTATTCGGATTAACTTTGCAGGGCAAAATAGATTGAGATGATTAATTACCTTTCGGTAGAAAGCCTGACACATTTCTGGGGCGATATACCTCTTTTCAAGAACGTGAACTTCGGATTGAACGAAGGACAAAAAGCGGCATTGATAGCGCGTAACGGAGCAGGGAAAACAACATTTCTGAATATCATTGCGGGTACCTTTCCTCCTAACGAAGGTAAAATCACATACAGGAAAAACATTCGTATAGGATACCTGCCGCAGCAACCGGAACTGAACCCGGGGAATTCTATCATCGAAGAGGTGTTCAATAACGACAGTGAAGTTGTTCAAACAATAAAAGAGTACGAAAAAGCCCTTGAAACCAATGATCAAAAATCGTTAGGAGAGATTATCGAAAGAATGGACCACCTGAATGCATGGGACTATGAACAGCGCATAAAACAAATACTTTACGAACTTAAGATAACCGACCTCGAACAACCGGTGGAAACACTGTCGGGGGGACAGCAAAAACGGGTGGCCCTTGCCTCAATTCTGATAAATGAACCCGAACTGCTTATTCTTGACGAACCAACAAACCACCTCGATCTTGACATGGTTGAGTGGCTTGAACAATATCTTTCAAAATCAAGATCGACTCTGCTGATGGTTACGCACGACCGCTATTTCCTCGACAGGGTGTGTAATGAAATCTATGAGCTCGAAGATCAGACACTGTATCATTACAAAGGCAATTACTCCTATTTCCTGCAAAAACGGGAAGAGCGCATTGAGCAGTCGATAGCCGAAATTGAAAAATCACGAAATCTGTTACGTAAAGAACAGGACTGGATGAACCGCATGCCTCAGGCACGTGCAAGTAAAGCCAAATACAGGATAGATAATTATTACAAACTTAAGGAAAAAGCATCCGGAAAAATTTCCCGTAATGAACTTGATATTAACATCAAAGCATCACGGTTGGGGAAAAAGATCATCAACCTGCATAACATTTCGAAGAGATTCGATGATAAGGTACTGATCAAAAATTTCAGTTATAAGTTCATCCCTTACGACAAGATCGGAATTATCGGCAAAAACGGCACGGGGAAAACCACTTTCCTGAACATCATAACAAAACAACTACAACCTGACAGCGGAGAGGTTGAAACGGGTGAAACGGTTGTCACAGGATATTTCAGGCAGGAAGGAATAAAACTTGATGAGGATAAAAAGGTGATAGAAGTGATATCGGACATTGCCGAACATGTCGACCTGGGAGAAAACAATAAGATGCCGGCAGCAGGGTTCCTCAGGTACTTTCTTTTCCCCAACGAAATGCATCATGTGTATGTACGTACTTTGAGCGGAGGAGAAAAAAAACGGCTTTATCTGATGACCATCCTGATGAAAAACCCTAATTTCCTGATACTCGACGAACCGACAAACGACCTCGACATTTTCACTCTGAATGTTCTTGAAGACTACCTGATAAATTTTAAGGGAAGTGTCATCGTGGTTTCTCACGACAGATATTTCATGGATAAAATTGCAGACCACCTTTTTGTTTTCGACGGAAAGGGAGACATCAAAGATTTCCCGGGAAACTATACCGGTTACATACAGCAACAAAAGGAACAACAAAAACAGAGAAATAAAACCCGCAAAGAGACAGTTGAAGAGAAACCCAAACGTAAAGAAAAAAATCGTCCCCGGAAACTAGCGTTCAAAGAAAAAAGAGAGCTTGAACAGGTAGAAAATGAAATAGAAGAGCTCGAGAAAGAAAAAGCCGTTCTTGAAAATGAAATAAATTCCGGCAACCTTTCTACCGACGTGCTAATCAGTAAATCGGAAAAACTGGGGGACATTTTAACAACTATCGACGAAAAAGAAACACGATGGCTGGAACTTAAAGATATTGAAGACAACTAAAATATTTTATTTAAAATGAGTAACTTTGACGATCATCTGAACAGAAATTCATTTTAACGGATATGTCTGAGGTTTTTCTAATAATCAACCACATTTTTGCCGGATCAATTTTCAGTTCTTTGGGAACAATAATAACAGGTAGTTCAGTTATTGTTTCAGCTGTTCTCATTTCTCTTCTATACATAGCAAACAAAAAAACATCAGCTCTGAAATCCAGGCTTCACAAAATTATGGAGGAAATCGAACTGAAAGATTTTGTTTTGGACAATTCCAATAAAACCTTTTTTTTCGTCGATAATGATTTTAACATTATCTGGATAACCAGATCGAATAAACTACGCGGAGCAAAGGATTCCGCATCTGCCATTGGAATGAAATGCTATAAAGCACTTTTTAATTACGATAGCGTTTGCCCATTCTGTAAGTTTTCGGATAGTTCGGAATATATAGAACATTATTTTAAAGATGAAAACAGGTACATCGGCATGGAAATCAAGCCTGTATATTCTATCAACGGCAAGCTGAAAGGTTACCTTAAATCGGTTGAGGACATTACAGAAAAGAAACTTACGGAGAAAGCATTGATCGATGCAAAAAAGAAAGCTGAAGAATCGGACAGGCTGAAATCGGCATTCCTTGCCAACATGTCGCATGAGATACGTACCCCGATGAATGCGATAATAGGCTTTTCGGAACTGTTGAACGACCCGGAAATAACCGACGAAGAAAGAAAAGATTACATAAATATAGTTCAATCGAACGGCCATCAATTGTTAAAACTTATCTCCGATCTGCTTGTTTTTTCACAGATAGAAAGCGGGCAGTTAAAGATACAGATGAAAGAGATAGTTATAACAGAGATATTAAAAGAGATACATCAACAATTCATAGAAGAGAAAAAGCGGTTGAACAAAAACGGTATCGACATCTCACTTGATATTAAAAGCATTCCTGACGATCTTAGGATAAATACCGATCCCATAAGGATAAAACAGATACTGTTCAACCTCATGACAAATGCACTCAAGTTCACCACTAAAGGGAACATCACGATCGGAGTGGAACAGGAAAACCGCTGGATAAGGATATATGTCGCCGATACAGGGTGTGGCATTCATCCCGATAAATTAAAGAAGATATTCAAACGTTTTGCCCAGGCAGATGATTCAACTTCCAGAAAGTTCGAAGGTGTAGGCTTAGGCCTTGCTATATCAAAAGAGCTGATAACACTTCTGGGCGGATCGATAAATGTAATATCGGAACCGGACAAAGGTTCAAAATTCTGGATCACTTTACCTAAAGCATCAGACATCAAACAATAAAATTTTAAGATAAAAAGCTGCCGGATTTTCAGTTTAAAATATTTTTTCTACATTTGTTCACAAATTAACAGCAAGCAAGATTATGGCACGCACCTATTTTTATAACTTTTATTTTTACTTTTTTTGGTTTACTACACTGAAAAAAGGTGGGGCTGTCATATAAAAATATATAAAATGTTTATATAAACCCGCCTTAAGATAAAGGCGGGTTTTTTTTATTAATTAACCGGTAATATGAAAAAAAAGAAAGTTGCAATTCAGGGAGGTCCGGGATGTAATCATGAGATAGCAGCAAGAGCATTTTTTGAAAATGAAGAAATTGAAATAATTCCTTGTATCTCATTTCAGGAACTATTCGATACTTTGCACAACGACAAATCGATATACGGGATAGTTGCCATCGAGAACACACTCGCCGGCAGCCTTTTACCAAACTATACAATGCTGCGTGAATCAGACCTGAAAATAATCGGTGAATACAAACTCAGGATCAAACACAACCTCATGGCATTGCCCGGTCAGGACCTGAGCGACATTAAAGAGGTCCAGACACATCCTATGGCCCTGGCACAGACCGAGGTTTTTTTCAAACAACACAAGGACATTAAACTGATAGCCACTGAAGACACAGCGTTAAGTGCAAAACATATTGCCGACAATAAACTGTCGGGAGTAGCAGCTATTGCTTCGGAACTGGCAGCTGAAATATATGGCCTTGATATCATTGCACACGGAATAGAGACAAATAAAAAGAACTTTACCCGTTTTCTGATAGTGACCGACCACGCCAAAACAGAGATCGACGAATTACTGGTAAACGGCAAAGTAAACAAAGCTTCACTGGTTTTTGCGCTGCCCCACGAAGAGGGGAGTCTTTCAAAAATTCTTACAATACTTGCTTTTTACAACATCAACCTGACCAAGATTCAGTCATTGCCGATAATTGGCCATGAGTGGGAATACCTGTTTTACATCGATGTGGCATTTGATGATTACACAAGATATTTGCAGTCGCTTGATGCTATCCGCCCCTTGTGCCGTAAGCTGAAAGTTATGGGTGAATATGAAAAAGGTAAGCAATCGTATGAGCCAAACGGAGCTGAGGCAGCAGTAACCGGAAGCTCAAAGCCCGAAGCCGGAAGTTAATATATGCAGTTGGGAGCATAAACTAAGAACCAAGAACTTACAAGCTAAGAATATTTTGATTTGCGATTTTAGATTAACGATCTCAGATCAGCGAAGAATCAAGAACAAATTAAACAATCATTTAACCATAGAATACCAGAACCATAGAAGATGATACAGCCCGCAGACAGAATAAGTGAAGTTAAAGAATACTATTTCTCGGTTAAATTGAAAGAGATAGACAAGATGCGACGTTCGGGCATTGATGTTCTCAATCTCGGCATCGGCAATCCGGATAATCCGCCTTCTTCAGAGGTCATTGAAGAACTTACCGAACAGGCTGCAAAAGATAACAACCACGGATATCAGAGTTATGTCGGGATACTCGAACTTAGGGAGTCATTCAGCACATGGTACAAAAAATATTACGATGTGACGCTTGATCCGTCATCGGAGATACTTCCCCTTATCGGGTCAAAAGAAGGCATAATGCACATCTCGATGGCATTCCTCAATCCGGGCGACGGCGTTCTCGTCCCGAATCCCGGCTATCCGACATACTCATCGGTAAGTAAGCTGGTTGGAGCAGATATCATCAGTTACGACCTGAAAGAGGACAATGGCTGGCTGCCGGATCTTGATGAGCTGGAGAAACATGACCTTTCGAAAGTAAAGCTGATGTGGATAAATTATCCGAACATGCCAACCGGAGCAAATGCCGACGAAGAGTTTTTCAAGAAGGTCATTACTTTCGGGAAAAAACATAATATTCTGATCTGCAACGACAATCCATACAGTTTCATCCTGAACAACGAACACAGAAGTATCTTTCAGATCGAAGGGGCTAAAGATACCGCATTGGAGCTTAATTCACTGAGCAAATCGCACAACATGGCAGGATGGCGAGTGGGAATGGTGGCGGCATCAGCCGAAATAATCAATTACATTCTCAGGGTAAAAAGCAACATGGACTCAGGAATGTTCAAACCTTTGCAGCTTGCAGCCGTTAAAGCCCTCGGCCTTGACGACGACTGGTACACCGAAGTGAATATGGAGTACATGAAACGTCGAATACTGGTTTGGGAGATAATGGACACTCTTGGGGCCGAATATGACAAAGAGCAAACCGGTATGTTCGTTTGGGCAAAGATTCCGGAAAAATACGAAAGCAGCCGTGATTTGTCGGATGAGGTGCTTAACAAAGCGCATGTTTTCATCACACCCGGATTTATCTTCGGAAGCAACGGAGAGAAATACATTAGAATCTCATTGTGTTCAAACAAAACAATGCTTAAAGAAGCCCTGAAAAGAATAAAACAGCTATTAATTTAACTATACAGCAATTCAACAATATAGAAATTTAAAAATACGACCATGAAATACAATTTAGATTTAGAACCTATTTCACTACCCGGACTGGAACTAAAACGACCGTTCCTGATATCAGGCCCGTGCAGTGCCGAAACTGAAGAGCAAACGCTGGAAACGGCAAGACAACTTGCAAAACACGGATACAAACTTTTCCGTGCGGGAATATGGAAACCACGTACCCGTCCGGGAGCATTCGAAGGTGTGGGAACACTTGGACTGCCCTGGCTCAAAAGAGTAAAAGAAGAAACAGGCATGTTTACCTGTGTTGAAGTGGCAAATACTCATCATGTTTACGAAGCTTTAAAATTCGGAGTTGACATTCTCTGGATCGGGGCACGTACAACAGCCAACCCTTTTGCTGTTCAGGAGATAGCTGATGCCTTGAAAGGCATTGACATTCCTGTTCTGATCAAAAATCCGGTTAACCCTGACCTTGACCTGTGGATAGGTGCTATTGAGCGTATCAATCAGGCAGGCATTAAAAAAATAGGTGCCATCCATCGTGGATTTTCATCTTTCGATGATTTAAAATACCGTAATTCACCGCATTGGCAGATTCCTATTGAGTTGAGACGACGCATCCCGCAACTGCCCATAATCAACGACCCCAGTCATATTTCCGGGAAACGTGAACTGTTGAAAGAGATATCACAGGAGGCTATGGACCTTAACTTCGACGGACTGATAATCGAATCACACATCAATCCCGACAAGGCATGGAGTGATGCAGCACAACAGATCACTCCTGACACACTGCACGAAATGATCGAAAGTATTGTTTTACGTAAAGCAAAGATAGAAGACACCCCAAGAACGAAGCTTGACAAACTAAGAGAGCAGATTGACAAACTCGACAATCAACTTCTCGATCTTTTAAAAGAACGAATGACGGTATCAGAAGCGATCGGACATTACAAATTTGAGAACAACATTACGATACTTCAAACCCGCCGGTACGATGAAATACTGACTAAACGCCGTGCGAAAGCCCAGGAAAAAGGTTTGAATCCTGATTTTGTTATCGATGTGTTTGAAAGTATTCACGAAGAGTCGATCCATATTCAGAACGAATTGATGAACAAAGAACTGGGAAAAAGAAAAAAATAAACATGGACATCGACTGAGCGGGTGACAAGTCACCCGCTCAGTTTAAACCTTACTGATATGAAAATATGCATTCTAGGAGCGGGCAAAATGGGGACATGGCTGACAGATGCCTTGTGCCTGCAACATGAAGTAGCAATATACGACCCGGACATTGAAAAACTGAAGTTTGTTTTCAACACTCAAAGACTTACTGAAAAAGAGCAGATCAGTAAATTCAATCCCGAGTTACTGATAAACGCAGTAAATCTCAAGCACACCATCAGATCGTTCAAAGAGGTGCTTCCTTTGCTGTCTGAAACCTGTATTATCTCGGATATTGCATCGGTAAAAACCGGGTTAAAGGAGTTTTACGAAGAGAGTGGTAAGCGTTTTGTTTCAACGCACCCGATGTTTGGCCCTACCTTTGCCAACCTGAAAGAACTGCAACAGCACCATGCAATCATCATCAGTGAATCAGATCATCTCGGCAAAGCATTTTTCAAAGATTTTTACAGTTCATTGGGCCTTAACATCCATGAGTATTCTTTTGATAAGCATGATAAGACCATTGCTTACTCCTTATCGATACCGTTCTCATCATCGCTTGTGTTTGCCGCCGTGATGAAACACCAGAAAGCACCGGGAACAACGTTCAACAAACACATGAAAATAGCAAAGGGGCTTTTGTCGGAAGATGACTACCTGCTTACCGAGATACTTTTTAATCCATACACTTACGAGCAGGTAGAAGATATCCGTTTTCAACTTAAGCACCTGCTCGAACTCATAAAAAACAAAGACAGTGAAGGAATGAAAAAGTTCCTTGCTAAAGTAAGGGATAACCTGAACGAATGAGTTAAGTGAGCGGGTGACTTCGAGTCATCCGCTCACAATACCAAAGAGTTATGAAAAAGAGAATTCTTCTCGGAATGAGCGGCGGCATCGATAGTTCAGCAGCGGCTTTGATACTTCAGGAACAGGGATATGAGGTTGTAGGCATGACTCTTTTGACCTACAAAGACGAAACCGGATCCCCTTGGGTACAAGATGCACGGGAGCTCGCTTCAAAACTCGGCATTGAACATCATGTTATCGACAGCCGGAAAGAATTCAAAAGAGATGTGATAGATTATTTTGTCAACAGTTACCTGAAAGGGGAAACTCCCAATCCCTGCATCCGCTGTAACGAGGTGATAAAATGGAAATTCTTACTTGATATTTCCGGTCAGCTTGGATGCAACTACATTTCTACCGGCCATTACGTTCAAAAAGTAGAACGAAACGGACTGTTTTACATCAGAAAAGGTGTTGATCCGGCAAAAGATCAGTCATACTACCTCTGGAATATCGGACAGAATGTTCTGAAAAAAACACTCTTTCCGCTCGGCGCATTCACAAAAGAAGACATCAGGAAGTTCAGTGAAAAACACGGCTTTTTAAAGAAAACAAAAAGAAAAGAGAGCATGGGGGTATGCTTCCTTCAAAACAGTAACTACCGTGATTACCTGAGAACCGTTCTGCCTGCAAGCCACCCTGCATTACAAAAAGGCGATATTGTTGATGCTGAAAATAATATCATCGGCAAACATAACGGGTTTCCGTTTTACACCATCGGGCAAAAACGCCACATTGAGAATATTCCGCCCGGATACTGTGTTACAAAAATAAATGCAGAGAAGAACCGGCTTGTGGTTGGTAAAAGGGACGAGTTGTTAACCACTGCTGTCACCATTAAAACTTTCCGCATTACCCCCGTCACTTCCCTTTGGCAGGATAAAAAAGTATTCATCCGTATCCGCGGTGTGGATAAGGTTCCCGGATACTACGGACATTTAACAACTGATGGCAATTCTATGACAGTGACCTTCGATGAGCCGGTATGGGCACTTACCCCCGGACAGTCATTGGTTTTCTATCACGACGATTGGGTTATCGGGGGCGGTATTGTGTATTGAGCGGGTGACTTGAAGTCACCCGCTCAATACCCGCCCAAGAGATTTAACCCGAGAATTTCACCACCATACCGGTTATTTAACCCGAGAATTTCACCACCATACCGGTTATTTAACCCGAGATTTTAACCACTAAGCTTTGAATTTACATTTAGAATGCTTAACTTTGAGGCTGTTCTAAAGATTTACAAAAGGTGATAGCAAGGGATATTGAAAAAAAGATAATCAATAGTTTAAACAGAAAAGAAGTTACTGTTCTTACCGGGCCGCGTCAGGTTGGAAAGACAACGGTGATAAAAGAAGTTATTGCCAAACTTGAAAACCGGGGTGAAAAGGTTCTGTATTTTAACCTCGACATAGAACAGGACAGTGCTTTTTTTGATTCTCAACAACTGCTTCTGAATAAAATTCAACTTGAATGCGGTAATTCAAAAGCATACATTTTCATTGATGAGATCCAGCAGAAAAAAGATGCAGGCAGGTTTCTGAAAGGCCTTTACGATATGAGCTTACCATACAAATTCGTGGTAACAGGCTCAGGCAGTCTTGAACTGAAAGAAAAGATAAGTGAATCGTTGACAGGGCGGAAATATATAATTGAAATGCCGCCTGTAAGTTTTACGGAATTTATCAATTACAAAACCGGCTATAAATACAAAGACCGGTTAGGGCTCTTTTTTAATGTGGAAAAAGAAAATACGGAACTTTTCCTGAACGAATATCTGATGTACGGCGGCTATCCTGCTATAATCACGGCAAGCGACAGGTTAAGCAAGACTGAGTTGATGAATGAGATATTCAAATCGTACATCACTAAAGATATTTCTTACCTGCTTGATGTCAGGGCCCCTGATAAGTTCGTAAAGCTGATCCGCGTTTTATCAACCTATATCGGGACATTGCTCAACTATTCAAACCTGTCGAATGAAACAGGGATAAAAACTGATACTTTGAAAACATATCTATGGTATGCGGAACAAACATTTATTGTGAAAACCGTGAGACCCTATTTCACCAATGCGAAAAAAGAGATAACAAAGTCGCCGGTCATATATTTCAACGATACGGGGATGTGCAATTACAGCAGCGGCAGATATGGAGTGTCCGGCATTGACAGAAACGGGTTCATATTTCAGAATTTCATTTACGGAGTGCTTAAAAGCATTGCCAACGGCGGGCTTGCCGGTGTGAATTACTGGCGGACCAAAGACAAAGCAGAGGTGGATTTTATCTTTCCTTCAGGGACTTCATTGATCCCTGTTGAAGTTAAATTCTCATCTTTGAAGAAACCGGTGGTCAGCAGGTCGTTCCGAAGTTTCCTGAAGCACTATTCACCCAAAAAAGGAGTAATAGTTAATACCGGACTGGATGATGTTATTAAAATAGGAAGCACCAAAGTGATCTTCATTCCGTTTTGGAAACTCTTTACAGAACCGGAAATTTTAAAAGCCTGACATAAGTTTACTTTTCTTAATAACTGACATGCAATTATTTTTATAAATTGCGCACCAAATTTTA
>Ga0256913_10000378_pt1 | contig 22923 bp, 17 predicted proteins | sample Axial_MatmetaG_FD_185970 | JGI IMG/M metagenome (GOLD analysis project Ga0256913, IMG submission 185970) | Deep-sea worm associated microbial mat communities from Axial Seamount, Juan de Fuca Ridge, Pacific Ocean - Axial_Mat | ecosystem: Environmental > Aquatic > Marine > Oceanic > Microbial... | reverse complement strand
AATACGCTTGGAAGGCTTTGGGAATCAAAGGGTTGTATTATATTTTAATCACACTCCACGCCAATGTCGCCAACTATCCGGAAATACGTGGAAACATAGCCTCCGGGATGCGCGCGGAAAACGCGTTTTCGGCAGGGGACGCCGCCGGAAAGGGGGGGCGGGTGTCCATCCGCGGAATGCGCGACGCGTTCGCGTCGCGGTTCGAGCTCACGCCTTTCGCCGCTGTTCCATCCAACCGCGACAACCGCGAATTCCGTTGGCTTTCGTATCTTGTCGCAACCGTCCACAGGAGGGACGGCTCGGTGAAGCGCGAGGGGATCACCGCCTCGCTGGCGGAGAAATGTTTTCTCAAGCTTCATTTCGCTTTGAAAAAACACTATCCCTTTTATTCGCGTCAAAACCCAGCGGCTTTCAAGGCCCAACTGCTTTTCAACGCTTTTTCCGGTGGCGGCTCGAGGGCGTCGTCCGCGTTTTACGCGTCCCTCTCCCATGGTTCGGAAACAGCCGCGAAACGAATATTGTGCCAGCGTCTCGCGGAAGTCGCGGACGATGGTTCGGTGGTCCATTGCTCCAACTGTCCCGACGCGGTTTTGAAAAACGGCGAACTGGTTCCATTATGTATTTCCGACAAGGTGGTGGCGGCGAAGAATGAACCGGGTGGTTTGGATATCGACACCGATATGTCCAGAGCCGATTCCAATATTGCGGGAAATGGAAAAAAATGAAAATACTGTTGATAATGCCCGACGCCCACATGCATAAACTCCGGCTTGGAAAACTGCGGATATCTTTGCGGGAAATGCCAATTACGCTTTGCGTCCTAGCCGCCCTGACTCCGAAACACCCCGGGATCGAGCTGAAACTCGTCGATGGAAGCGTCGAAGACATCCCCTACGACTATCCCGCCGACCTGGTGGGGATAAGCGCAATAACCGGATGCGCCAACGAGGCGTACGCGATTTCCGCGCGTTTCCGGGAAAAAAGGGTGCCCGTCGTTTTGGGAGGAATCCACGTGACGCTTTTGCCAGACGAGGCGAAGAAGCACGCCGACGCGATAGTGGTGGGGCCGGGAGAAGAGGCTTGGCCGCGCCTTGTTAACGATTTCATGGCCGGAAGGATGCGGAAAACGTATTTTGGGGAACCGTTGGGACCGGGGGAGCCGTTGGCCGGGATTCCCACGCCTTTATGGCACCTGCAACGGACTAGACGGTATATGGTGGCCGGCACGGTCGAGGCCACGCGCGGCTGCGGCAGAAGTTGCGATTTCTGCACCGTCCCCGCGATTTGGCGCGGACACGCCAAACGCCCCGTGGCGGACGTTATCCGGGACATAAAACTCGCGCCCGGCAAATACATCGCGTTCGGAGACGTGAGTTTGGCGGAAGACCCCGAATACGCCAAGGAGCTTCTTTCCGCCATGGTTCCCCTCGGCAAGAAATGGGGGGGACTGGCCACAGTCGACATCATCCGCGACGAGGAACTCCTCTCGCTCATAGCCGCCAGCGGATGCGTCTTCCTCCTTTTCGGTTTCGAGTCGGCGAGCCAAGCCACCCTCTCCGGGATCAGAAAGGGGTTCAACAAACCCGCGGAATACAAACGGCTGGTGGATAGGATCCACGCATTGGGCGTGTCGGTGCAAGGGTGTTTCGTTTTTGGTTTCGACCACGACACCTTGGAGGTTTTCGACGACACCGTGGAGATGGTGAACGAACTGAAAATAGATATCCCGCGCTATTCCCTATACACCCCTTACCCGGGGACGCGCCTTTTCAAAAGGCTTTTGGCCGAAAAACGAATAACCTCGTTCAACTGGAGCGACTACGACACGATGCACGTGGTTTTCGAACCAGCGAACATGACACCTGATGAACTCTACGCCGGGTTCAAACACGCCTATGCGAAAACTTTCGAACTGGGAAACATCTTCAAACGGGCGCGGGGGTTCTCCGTCAACACGGCCGTGAATTTCGTCGGCAATCTCGCCTACAAAACGTTTGTCCGGAGACTGGCACGGGATCCGCGGTTCGCCACTCCAAGCATGCCGCCGCCGCATCCGTCAGCGGATTCGGCGGAGAAATGCAATGCGGCCGCGTTCCCGGACGCGCTGGCGCCGAGGGAGGAGGGATCGGCCAATGCCTAGACTTGTCCTCATATATCCAGCCACGGGAAAAGTTCCCGGACGCGAATTCGTCAGGACATGGCAGCAGGAACCTTTGGCCATCGGTGTTCTCGCCGCGCTCACTCCGGACGAGTGGGAGATATCCTTCTTCGACGACAGGATGGAGCGGATAGACTACGATATCGACGCCGACTTGGTGGGAATATCCATCGAAACCTACACCGCCAGGCGCGGATACCAAATAGCGGCCCGTTTCAGGGACAAGGGGATTCCGGTGGTGTTCGGCGGATGCCACGCCACTTTCATGCCCGACGAGGCGTTGGAACACGGCGACGCCGTATGCGTGGGCGAAGCCGAAAAGGTCTGGGAAAGCATATTGGACGACACGCTGGCGGGACGTCTGGAGGGACGCTACAAAGCGGACTCCTGGACGGATTTCGAGGACGTCGCCGTGGACCGCGGGATATTCGACGGGAAACGCTATCTGCCGTTGACGCTTGTCGAGACTGGACGGGGATGCCCCAACAAATGCGAGTTCTGCTCCATAAGCGCGTTTTTCCGCTCCACATACCGCGGGAGGGCTCCTGAAAGCATTGTCCGGGAGATAAAGGAGGCTGGGAGCAAATACATATTTTTCGTGGACGACAATTTCACTGGCGACCTAAAAAGGGCCCGCGAGTTGTGCGACGCGGTGAAGCCGCTGAAGGTGAAGTGGATGACGCAAGCTAGCGTCTCCGGCTTGGGAGATCCCGATTTCACGCGGTTGATGGCGGAGAGCGGATGCATGGCTCTTCTTATCGGGTTCGAGTCCTTGGACGAAAAGAACCTCGCGAGCATGAACAAGAGATTCAACCGCGTCGAAGATTATTCCAAGATATTGGCGAACCTGCGCGAGAACCGCATTTTCGTCTACGGCACGTTTGTTTTCGGATATCCGTCCGACACGAGGAGGAGCTTCGAGGAAAGCGTCGATTTCGCGGTCAGGGAAAAGATGTTCATCGCCGCCTTCAACCATCTCGTTCCCTTTCCCGGCACGCCACTATACGCCGAATTGGAAAGCGGCAAACGTTTGAAATACGACAAATGGTGGTTGAGTTCCGAATTCCGTTTTGGACAGACGCCGTTCGAACCGGAACCGTTTTCCTCATCGGAGCTGGAGGGAATGTGCTTGGAGTCGCGCCGCGATTTTTTTAGTTTCGGATCGATTTTACGCAGGATGACCGATTTCAAATGCAACTGCGCGACTCCCATGTCCTTTTTCCGCTATTTCGGGTTGAACTTGTTGATGCGCAAGGAGGTGTCGGGTAAATTCGGCATTCCATTGGGGGAAATCGACGGGCCGGAGGTATGATGGACGGAGTGAAGGGATATTTTTTCAGGATGGCGGAGAAGAGGGACGACCAAAGCGTTCTGCGATTGCTCGCTGACAATCCCGCGATGGGCGCGGATGTTCCAATAACCCTTGACTGCTCCCCGTCGTTTTTCGAGTCCACCCGGCCACTGGGCGCGGACGCTGGAACAATCGTGGCGGAATCCGACGACGGGCGGATCGTAGGACTCGGAGCGTTGACCGCTAGAAACGCGTATATCGACGGCGTCCCGCGTTCGCTCGGATATTTGGGGGGGTTGAGGATAGACCCTGAATTCCGGAAAACGCGAATGCTCTGGGACGGATACCGTTTTTTGGGGGAAATAGTTGCCGACTCCGGTTTCGACGCTCTGTTCACCACCATCATGGCGGGCAACTCCTCCGCGACGCGGATACTCGAAAGCGGAAGGTTCGGATTGCCGGTCTACGCTCCCACGGGCACTTACGCCACGAGGATATTCCCGGCGCTCCCGACGCGCCCGGTGGAATCGTCAAGAGACCTGGCCTTCTCCCGCGCCACTCGGGACGAGATGCCGGAAATACTCGATTTTCTGAACGCCAACGGAAAGAAAAAAAACTTCTTTCCGGTTTTGTCGTCGAAAGATTTCGATGATGGCGGAATGTTCAGCGACCTGGCTCCGGAGGATTTCATCGTCGCCAGGGACCGCGCCGCGATCGCGGGAACTTTGGCGCTGTGGGACCAATCCAAAACCAGACGCTACGTCGCGGCCGCGCCGTCGCCGGCCGCCAAGTCCGGCGAACCGTTGGATATCCGTTTCGCGTCCCTGGTGTCCGTCCGGGAAAACGACCCCCTCATCCTGCGGGAAATAGTTTCCGCGGGAATCGCGGCCGCCGCCGAGACCGGGGCGGACTTCGTTGTCGTCGGCTCGGACAAGCGGGACGCGTTCCCGGATATGCCCTGGGCGGCGCCCCCCATCATACTCGATAGCAACGTCTATTCGGTTTCCTGGAATGGAGCGGAGCCGGACTTCGACACCTCGCGTCTTTTCCACCTCGATCCGGGAACACTATGAAAACCACCACCGCCATAATCGAGATCGACAAACTCCATCCAACGCTCGAAGATGGAATGTTCCGGCTTTTGGATTCCTATTTCGATGGAGTCGATCGGAAACGTTTCGAAAACGATTTGCGGGAAAAGCGATGGGCCGTCATTTTGATGGACGACGATTCCAAGATCCATGGGTTCTCCACATTGACGATCCTCGAAACGGTCGTGGACGGAAGGGATGTAAAGGCGTTCTACTCGGGCGACACGATTATCGCCACTGGCGCGCGGAAGATGTTCTCGTTGGAAAGGGAGTGGCTCCCGTTCGTATTCGCGCGCGCCCTCGCCGAGCCGCGGCGCGATTGGTATTGGTTCCTTATCTCCAAAGGGTTTCGAACATTCAAATACCTCCCGGTCTATTTCAAGAGCTTCTGGCCATCCCCCGATGCGGATACGCCTTGCGGGGAAAGGAAAATTTTGGACGCTCTGGCATCGACAAAGTTCGGCGGCGATTACGATCCGAGAACGGGCGTGGTGTCGATCAGCGGCGACTACGCCCTGAAAAACGCGTATTCGGAAATAGTGGAATCGGAGAAAAACAAAAAGTTCGCGAGGTTTTTCGCCAAAAAAAATCCTGAATGGCAATGCGGCGCGCAACTCGCGTGCCTTGCTAAACTGACACTCGACAACCTCTCTCCCGTCGCCCGGAAATTGGTGGACGCGCGCCGAAGCGCGGAGCGCGGCCCCGGCTTGACGCCTGGAACGTTTCCGACTTCTTCAGCAACCCCTAGGTAGAGGCTGGCAATGAGATCCAAACGGAATCCATCTTCTTGGCTTGAAGCGGCGAAACCTGGAGCCAGAGCCTTCGAACGCGCGGCGGCGGATCCGCGGGGCGCGCAAGTCGCGATTCTCGACGCTATACTGCGCCGGTGCTCCAGCACCGCGTTCGGGAAAAAATTCGGATTCGACAAGATGAAAACCCCCGAGGACTATCGGGTTGGAGTCCCTGTGATGAACTACGACGCGCTCGAGCCGTGGATCGCGGAAATAGCGGACGGCTCCGCCGACATCCTCTTCCCAGGCGTCCCGATATGTTTGGAGCCCACCAGCGGCACGTCTTCCCGAGCGAAACTCATCCCTTTTACGGAGAATCTACAAAATGAATTCAGTGCGGCGGTGGCTCCGTGGCTTTACGCGATGGCCAAGGAGTTCCCTTCCATATCCAAGGGAACGGCGTATTGGTCCCTCTCGCCCGCCGGAACGTCGGACAGACGTGTCTCCCGCGGAGGCGTTCCGATATGTTTTCCGAACGATTCGGAATATCTGGAAAACGGTTTGGGAAGAGCCTTGTCCGCGGGATTCGCGGTTCCCCCTTCGGTGGGGCAATTGAACGATACGGAACTCTGGCGGCTCGCCACCGCGGCGTTTCTACTGAAAGACAAACGGTTGTCGTTGGTGTCCGTTTGGAATCCGTCGTTCCTTTCGGTATTGTTCGATTTCATATCCGGGAATTTGCCGCGCCTGCTCGATTGCCTGCGACGCGGGACTTTCGGGAAGATGGGCCGCGGAAACCGCGCGGTCGAGCGGGAAATAGCGGCCGCGTTCGGAGCCCCCGATCCCGGCCGCGCCGACGAATTGAAGCGTATTTTCTCCGCCGCGGACGGCGCGTTCCCATCCGCCGCCATCTGGCCGAAATTGAAAATCCTCAGTTGCTGGGCGCACGCCGCCGCGGAACCGGAGGCGCGGCGTCTGGCCGAGACCGTGGCTCCCGCGAAACTCATACCCAAAGGCCTGCTCGCCACCGAGGGAGTGGTGTCGATTCCGCTCGATTCGGAAACTTATCCGGTGCTGGCGGTGAATTCGCACTTCTACGAATTCATTCCGGAGCTCGAACCGGACCGTACGGTCTTCGCATGGGAATTGGAGGCGGGCGGACGATACCGCGTCGTTTTGACGACTGGAGGAGGATTGTACAGATACGATTTGAGCGATATGGTGGAAGTGCGTGGATTCTTCGGAAAACTGCCGACTCTGGAGTTCGTTGGACGTATCGGAAACGTGTCCGATTTCCACGGCGAGAAACTCTCGGAGGAACAAGTCGAATCCGCCCTGAAAAAACTTTTCAACGGCGCGATTCCAGAGTTCGCATTGATGGCTCCGGACGGGAACGCCCCTCCAAAAAGGTATATCCTATTCGTTGCCGGAGCGCCCGCGGAATTTTCGAGCGCCGAGGAGGAGGAGTCCGCCCGCGGCCTTCTCGACGAAACACTGAGAAAAGCGAATTTCCATTACGATCATTGCAGACGGCTTGGACAACTCGAAAAAGCCGACGTCGTTCGCATGGGGCACACCCCCGTCGAGTGCCACCGACGATTCGCGGAAACCGTGGCGGCGAAACGGGGTATAAGGATGGGAGACGTGAAACCCGCGTTTCTAACGACGGAAAGGATTGATTTCGATGAACGCGTTTAAGATGTTCGTTTTCTTCGTTCCAGTTCCAGGGTGCGTCTTGTCGTTTTTCCTGTGGCGTTGGCGAACCTCCTCGACCCTTTTCGCGCTGTTCGCGGTTCTCTTGCCTCTGGTGTATGGCTACGCCATGCCAGGCATCGCCACCTCCTTGATGGGGAAATGGCGTTTCAAAGGTGGAATCCGCTTGGGGGGGATATACGTCCACCATGGCTTCATCTACGCGTCGAAACTCAGTTTGCTTCTTTTCGCCTGCTCGTATTGCCTAAATCCCGCGGAAGCGACTATCCCAATGCTCGTTTCCGCTGGATTCGCGTTTTCCGCGACTTACGCGCTCGTCGCATGGATAGATGAGATTTTCTTATTGAAAAACGACATGGTCCAACTGAACGCCCCAGGCTCCGAAATGAGCCCGGCGGAAAGGACGTTTAAATATGCCCCGGCGTCGTTTTCCGCTATTGGAGCGACATATTTCTGCTCGACGGCATGGGCCTACTGGCGAATTGTCCTCGAAAACGATACGGAGCCCTGGTGCGTCGCCGCGTTGTTCCTCGGAGGATTCGTCTTTATGTTTACGGTTCCGTCTCTGGTTTACGGGGCCTCCGTCCCCAACGATAAATCCCGATAGCCCCCCCCTTCGATCACCGGCGGCCCGTCTCGGGCTATCGTCGCTTCTTCTCCGCGGGGTGACCGCCTTAAACTCCGTGCAACGCCTTAAGTGAGCCACTATTAACCTGTCCCCCTTTTATGCGATGCCGCTTCTGGCAAGCGCGGATGGGGGCGAAACAACGGCGCCCGCCTAGAGGGCTGGTAGACGCGGCGGTTGCAATGCCGTCCGGGATGGGTATCTTACCGGCCGCGGCGGGGCGTTTCGACGACGCCGTTTTTTCATATTCACAGCGTGGAAAAATGCGAACGAACGGAGATTGAAATGGCGGAAGCTTTGAAACGGCTGGAAGGTTACGAGGGACGGCCCGGCCCAGTGGTACTGGTGATAATGGACGGAGTGGGCTATGGGAAATATCCGGACGGGGACGGGTTCAGAAACGCCAACACCCCGACGCTAGACGACTTGACCACGACATGCCCACAGACCACGTTGCAGGCGCACGGAATGGCTGTGGGGCTGCCGAGCGACGACGACATGGGGAACAGCGAGGTCGGGCACAACGCGATGGGCGCGGGACGCGTTTTCGCGCAAGGCGCGAAGCTCGTGAACCTCTCGATCGAGACAGGCGCGATGTTCGAGGGCGAGGTTTGGAAGGAGCTCGTTTCCAACTGCCTGGGCAATGATTCCACGCTTCATTTCATCGGTTTGTTCTCCGACGGGAACGTCCATAGCCACATGAACCATTTGAAGGCGATGTTGGAGCGCGCGAAATCGGAAGGTGTCAAAAAGGCTCGGATCCACACGTTGCTGGATGGCCGCGACGTTCCCGAGACGTCCGCGCTCGACTACGTCGCGCCGTTCGAGGAGTATTTGGCGTCGCTAAACGCGGATGGCGTCGATTACCGCATCGCGTCCGGCGGAGGGCGGATGAAAATCACGATGGACCGCTACGGGGCCGACTGGGGGATGGTGGAGAAGGGATGGGGGACCCACGTGCACGGGAAAGGGCGCTACTTCCCCAATTCCGTCGAGGCGATCGAGACGTTGCGCAAGGAGACCGGAGCGATAGACCAGGATCTTCCGCCCTATGTCATATCCGACGACGGCTCGACGCCGATAGGTCCGATAATCGATGGCGACTCGGTGGTTTTCTTCAATTTCCGCGGAGACCGCGCGATAGAGATCACCGCCGCTTTCGAGGAGGAGGAGTTCGACAAGTTCGACCGTTCACCGAGGCCGAAGGTGGTTTACGCCGGGATGATGCAATACGACGGTGATTTGAAAGTGCCGAAGAAATATCTTGTTTCTCCGCCGGCGATAGACGACACGGTCGCGGAACGTCTGTGCGCGTCCGGGGTGCGCCAACTGGCGATAAGCGAGACGCAGAAATTCGGACACGTCACCTATTTCTTCAATGGCAACCGCTCCGGGATGTTCGACCCAAGCTTGGAGACGTATATCGAGGTTCCCTCCGACCGGGTTCCCTTCGAGCAGCGTCCCTGGATGAAATGCGCGGAGATCACCGACAAGGTCATCGAGGCGATAGAGGGAGGCGAATACGATTTCATCCGTCTGAATTTCCCCAACGGCGACATGGTGGGGCACACAGGAATATACGACGCGGTGTTGGTTGCGATGGGCGCGCTCGATCTCTGCATCGCGCGTCTGCGGAAAGCGATCGACAACGCGGGCGGGGCGATGATCCTCACGGCGGACCATGGAAACTCCGACGACATGTTCGAGCACGACAAAAACGGGAACGTCAAACGCGACGAGAAAGGCGAGATAAAGCGCAAGACCAGCCATTCGCTCAATCCGGTGCCCTGCGTGATCTACGATCCCGTCCGCGGCGGCTCCCTTCCAAAAGAGTTGGCGAAAGGGCTTGGAATCAGCTCGATAGCCGCGACTTGCGCGGAGATGCTCGGGTTCGAGCCTCCCGAGAGCTACGACCCCAGCGTGTTCAAGGTGTGAAATTCCTCGAGGCCAGCGAATGCCGAACGAACTGAGAAAAGGAGCGGTCACGATTTGCGTGGTCAACTACAAGACCGAGGAGTTGACGCGTCTTTGCCTCCGCTCCATCCGCAAACGGACGAAGGTTCCCTACGAGGTGGTCGTGGTCGACAACGATTCCGGCGACGGCTCCTTGGATTATCTGCGCTCTCTGGATTGGATCAACTTGGTGGAGCGTCCCGGGGAGGTGGAGCGCGGCGGCTCCTGGGCGCATGGGACCGCTTTGGACATAGGGCTCGACAATTGCGAGACGGAGTTTTTCCTCGCGTTGCACTCCGACACGTTCGTCCGCAAGTCCGGCTGGCTCGAGGAGCTGGTGTCGATGGCCGGCGATGACGCCGCCTGCGTCGGGGGAGGCAAGCTAGATTTGAGGCATCCCGTCCTGGACTTCCTCAAACGGGCCACGGACTACCGGATGTTCATAAAACGGAAGATCAAGAAGGACGAGAAAACCAGGTTCTACGCCCGGACGATATGCTCGCTGTACCGAACCGAGGTTTTGCGGAAGGAGAACCTGAGATTCGCGATGGGGGTGGAGGACGGCTTCACCTGCGGGAAAAAACTTTATTACGAGATCGTCGACCGCGGCTATCCGGTCGTGACCGTTCCCGAAAGGACGATGGCCGGGCTCGTCTACCATCTCGCCCATGCGACGATGGTTTTGAATCCGGAATTCACCGTCAGGACGCGCACGGAAAAGAAGTTTCAAAAGAAGATCAAAAAGATATTGGCGTCGCCCGAGGTAAGGGAGGTAGCCGAGGACGGCTCCCTGGACAAATAGGGAGAGGGAGCCGCGCATGACACCAATCACCATTTGGAGGGATTTATGAGAAGGGAATCGCTTTTGCTGACAGTTGCTTTGTGTCTTTGCGTGCCCGCGTGCCGCGGACTGGCCGAGGATCTCGTTCTGAAGGGGTTGCCTCCGACCGTCGTCGGCACTTTCCCCGCCTCCGGAAGCGAGAATATCGACCCCGGCCTGACGCGGCTGAAGATCGCTTTCAGCAAGAGAATGGATCCGACCTCCTATTCGCTGTGCATGCTCGACAAGGACTCGTTTCCGAAGATCGAGGGAGCGCCGAAGTTCTCCCCGGACGGGAAATCGTGTCTGGTAAAGGTCTCGCTGGAGCCTGGGAAGACCTATGTGATATGGATCAACTCCGCGAACACCGCGAATTTCAAGGATGTTTACGGGCATCCCGCCGTACCCTATCTTTTCGCCTTCAGGACGGCCGACGCGAAGTTCGTGAAAGAGAAAAAAGCGGCCGCGGAGGCCGCGGAAGCCTGGTTGAAGCTGATAGACGGGGGGAAATACCCCGAGTCCTGGGAGGGGGCGGCGGAGTTTTTCAGGAAGCGCGTCCCGAAGGATGTGTGGGACGGGCAGTTGTCGAAGATCCGCGGGGGCCTGGGGAAACTGAAATCCCGCGAATTGCTGTTCGCCTCCCGCGGGGAAAAATTACCAGCCACGCCGAAAGGGGAATACTTCGTTTTGAAATTCCGTTCCGTTTACGAGAAGGGCGGATTGAGGGTCGAGACCGCCGTGGTGAGCTTGGAAAACGGCGAGTGGAAGGTGTCGGGCTACTTCATCAAATAGGCTCGCTCCGGGGAGGGCACGCGCCTTGGACAGGACGGAGAAGATTATAGTTTCGGCGGTTGTCGCGGCGCTTATGATAGCCGGGGCGGGTTTGTTTTTGTTTTCCCTCGCGGAACCGAAGCTCAAAGCCGACGCCGACAACACAAAATGCGTTTCCAATCTGAAGATGCTCGGATTGGCGATGCTCCTGTACGCCAACGACAACCAAATGTGGCTACCGGACTCCAACGGGGCCGCGGGATTGAACCAGACTGTTCAATACGGGGGAAACGCGCAGATATTCTTCTGTCCCGCCACCAAATCGCGGTACCTCTATCAGGGAGGGATATTCCCGCCCGCCTGCGACTCCCCCTCCTCGACGCCGTTGATATGGGAACCGAATTTCCCCCACGACGGAAAAAAGAACGTGGTGTTCCTAGACGGCCATTGCGAGGGGGTGTCCCCCGCGGAATGGGGATCCGTGTCGCCCAACACCAAAAAGGCGGTGAAGCTTTCCAAGCAACGCGCCGGGGCTGGAGGCTCGAAGTGATGGGGCGGGTGGCATCCGCGGAAACCGCGCCCCCCAAGGCGTCCGGCGCGTCGCTGGTTTTGGCCTCCGGCTCGCCCCGCCGCCGCTGGATACTCGCCGAAATGGGAGTCGAGTTCCGCATCGTCCCGCCGGGCGTCGAGGAGCTGGAGGAAAGCGCCGGGATGGCTCTTTCCCACATCCCCTTGGAAAATGCGGCGCGGAAGGCGCGCGCCGTCGCGGAAACCGCGGAAAACGAGCTGGTTCTAGGGGCCGACACCGTGGTGGCGATCGACGGCGAGCTGCTGGGTAAGCCCAGGGATATGGAGGAGGCCGTCGAAATGCTCTCGCGCCTCTCCGGACGACGCCACGAGGTGATTACGGGCGTCCATCTGGTCCGACTGGCCGACAAGTTGGAAACCGCGTTCGCGGAGGTTTCCGTGGTCGAGTTCAAGCGTTTCGACAGGCGTTTCGCCGCGGAATACGCGGCGCGCGTGAACGCTCTGGACAAGGCGGGAGCCTACGCCGTCCAGGATGGCGGCGACGAGATAGTGGAGCGGGTCGAGGGCTCTATTTTCAACGTCATGGGGCTGCCCGCCGAACGGCTGGCGGAAACTCTTGAGGCGATCCGCCTCTCCTCCCGGGATATGGGATGACGGCTCCGGCGCTTGGCGTCATAGGTTGTCCAAAGGGAGCCAACCACGGGACATAGTCTCGTTGCAACACGCGTCCCTAGTCGCTTTGTTCTCGACGACCTGCACCTGCGAGATGTCGAGCACCCTCCGCCATTCAACGCGTCCATCGCCATAAAGGACGTTGAGTCCGTTCCTATGGTTTCCGCAATGCTCCATACTACCGAACGCGTCGGATACGACGGCGCAACCTGCGCTGTGCCATCGGGCGCTTTCCCACCCGACGCGGCCATCCCAAAAAGCGATATCCGGGGAGCGGTAGATATAGCTCGTCTCCACCCTCGTTCCGGAAGCGGGCGCTCCGTTGTACCCCCCCTTCTCCGCGCTGTAGAAAGCCATGCGGTCGCTAGGGCAATAGAATATTTTAGCGGAACCTATGAACCCGTTCCTCCAGGCGGTTCCCAAGCCGTCCCAGGCTCCGTCAATAAACGCGAAATCCGCATGCGCCAAGTGCGAAGACGAATACGAGAACGGCGGAGCCGCTCCGTCGAAGGAATCGGAATAGGAGGTCAGTCCGATTCCGATCTGCTTGAGGTTGTTGACGCAATAGGCCTTTCTAGCGCTTTCCTTGGCGGTTTTAAGCATCGGAAGGAGCAGTCCGGCGAGTACTGCGATAACACCGATCACCGTCAAAAGCTCGACTAGGGTGAACGCTCTGAATCCGCCGCGCGCCGCCTCCCGCGTTCCGCGTTCCATGGCTTTCATTTCACGCCTCTTTTCTTCCCCGTTTCTCCGCGTAATCCTCCGTTCCCATTCGTCGACGACATATTGGGAGAAAGCATAAAGCGTTCCATAAAGCCGGCGGCGGCCTCGAAACACCGTCCACGCGGAACGGGGCCGCGCTTTCGGCGTCCTCCAACGGGAGTGGAGCGTTTCTCATAAACGCGAATACGCCAGGCTACCGCGGGGAGGATGTCTCCTCCCTTTTGGGAGCGCGCGCGTCACAGGAAGCATATTCTGGATATGCACTGGTCGAAGTTCTCTTGTCCGCTGATTATTCCGATTTCGACCCGCATGAAGAAGATGGGGATGTCGCGCCGATCGAGACGCGGAAGACGCACGGCGTCCTTTTCAGTCGTGACGATGAGTTCGGCTCCCGCTTTTTTGGCGGCGTTCACGAAGTCGATAATCTCCTGCTGGCGGTATCGATGGTGGTCGGCGTATCGTTTCGAGTATGCGATGGTGGCCTTGAATCCTGTTAGGAAGTCCTCGAAGGACCGCGGATTGGCGATGCCGCTCAACGCGGCGATTTTTTTCCCTTTCAGGAACGACAACTCTTCGCGGACACCCTTGTTGTAAACATCCTCGAGATATTTGGGCTCGTGCCTGCACTCGATTATCTCCGCCTTGCGGTTGTGCTTGCGGAGGAACTTTTTCAGATGACGCAGGTGTTTGCCGCCGTTCGACTTGGTGAGGAATATGTAGTCGGCCCTTCGTATGTTCTTTATCGGCTCCCTGAGAAGGCCGCGCGGCAGGACGTGGTGGTTGTGGAACGGCTGGGTCGAATCCACGAGAAGTATGTTCAGGCGCGGTTTCAGGTCCAGGTATTGGAATCCGTCGTCGAGGATCAAGGTGTCGGATTCGAATTCGGAAATGGCGTACAATCCTGATTTGACGCGGTCCTTGTCGACCAGCACCACGACGTCGCGGAGGTTCGAAGCGAGCATGTATGGCTCGTCTCCCGCGGTCGCGGAATTCAGGAGGAGGTTTTTCCCGTCGGAGACGACGCGCGGCGGCACCTCGTGCCGTTTCGACGCGAAACGGGCCTTCAGTTTGTTGATGAACGACCTGTCCTTGCTTCGATATCCCCGGCTGAGAATCGCCACCCGGCGTCCTTTTTGGCTCAGGGTTCTGGCGAAGATCTCGACGACCGGCGTTTTTCCCGTTCCTCCGCAAGTCAAGTTTCCGACGCTGACGACGAGGCAACCCAGGGCCTTGTTGCGGAATATTCTTTTATCATATATCCAATGCCGGAATTGGACGGCCCGCCTGTATGTCCTGGAGAGCGTGAACAGGAGGGCTCGCGTCGCCGAATCGAGGAGGGAATACCTACGACCGTTGATTATCTCCAGGAAATACTGTTCTACATTTTCGCTGATTTCCCTGAAGTTCATTTCCTTCGCGGCGTAAGTCGTTCGAGTTGATTTATGCCGTAGCGGAGTTTCACCTCCTTGTCGGCGCTTTTCAATGTCGCGGGCGAGAGCCAAAGCGGGATTCTACCCGGGAGCAGGGTTAGCTTGACGACCTTTCTGGAAGTGTCGTTCAATATTTCCTTAAGTTCCGCAAGGCTTTTCAACGGCTTGCCATCGACTTCCTCCACGATATTGTCCCCGAATTCCTGAAGTCCGATGTTGGTTGGATGCGAAAGCACTCTGGAAAGCACCACGACCTCTCTTTTCTCCGGCGTTTTCAACTTGCCTCTGGCTTTGGACAAGGCGGAGAGAAGGGAGATAGGAGCCTTGTTCATGTAATCGCCGCCCCATTCCTTAACATAGGTCAGCGTCAACGGCAGGAACACGAATCCTCCCCGCACCAAGTAATCGACGGGTTTGTACGAGGGGTTCACCGGGATGATCCACTTCGAGTCGTCGATGTCGGAAAGCTTCAAATCGATGTCGATCTTTTTCTTGTCTCTGACGATAGTCGCCTTCATCGGCTCGGTGACGAAATGCTCCGAGAACAGATGGGACTGGAACGTGGGGCCGAACAACGGGTGTTTGTACCGTCCCCAGGCGTCGAGCGGGTGTCCGTCCAACGCGAGGAGGACATCGCCTTTTTTCAGTTGTTTGGATCCGGCTCCTTGCTGTAACACCTTAGTCACGAGGCATCCCCCATCCGTGTTGGCGAGTCCCAGCTTCCGCCTTAGATATGTTTGGGTCAAGGGGCTCACGTTGAATCCGGGCATCCCGGTGGCGCATACTTCGGCGCCTTTTTTCAAGTCGAAGCTTCTGGCTATCGTATCACAGATGATGATAATGAAATCGTATTCGTTGCCGCCTTGCGTGGCCAATCCGAAAAAGTGCCCGTCGTTGTCGAAGACCGGCACTCCGTAGCCCGTCTGCGGATGGCTTGAGCGTATGGCGTGGAACATTATCTGGGTCTGGAACGAGTTGAAATTGTATCTGGTGTCGGCCTTGTCCAGCACGGCGCTGCCCTCGACGATAGTGCCATTGCCGGTTTTCCAATACATTCTAAGCGGGGCCGCGTGTTTGAAGACGGAGACCGGGGGGATATCCAAGGGCTTCGCCTCCGGCGGCAGATTGCCGGTAAGGAGCGCCAAGTTGGAGTCATAGTTTATCGCCTTGATGGTCAACGGAGTTGGAGTGGGCTCGGTTCCTATCGTCATTCTGATGACCTTGGCGTTCATCACGTTTGACGCCAGCGTAAGAACCAGGTTTTTACCGACGACCACCCCCTGCCCGCTACGGCTGACGGGTTGGTGCCAGATCCAGGGGGCGTGATACGACGGCATCTGCACGGTCGCGGTTATCCTTACCACGCTATTGTCGATCTCCGCCTTCAATCGCTCGGACTCCACATGGAAAGTCGAGCACGAGGCCAACACGGCCGAAAGACCTATGGCTAAAACCGGGAGGATTTTTTCGCGCAGTGTTTCGTTCACAATCTCTCTCCATTCGGGATATGGTATTCTTTCAAAATCGCGCCATTGCGCGACAAGGCGTCCTTTTTGGATATTATGAGCGGGACGTCGCATCCAACGAAACGAATCTCCACAAGATCGTTTTTGGAATTTTCGAGGGCGCTCTTGAGCTGCTCGATGCTCTTTATCGTGACCCCGTCGACTGTTTCGACCACCTGTCCGACGAATTTCCCCATGTTCACGTTGACTTTGTCGGGGAGCACTTTTGCCAGAACCGCGAAGTTTTCGTAGCTGGCGTATGTCTCGTCGGCGTTGGCGTTGATGAAAAGCTCTTTCAAATAGAGCGGGAGGGCTCTCCATCCGCCGATGGCGGAGATATATCCCCGCGAGAACACGGTGAAGGCCAATCCTCCGAAGATGTAGTATTTCGGCACCACGTCGTATGGGTTGCGGAGCGTTATCGGCATTTTCCAGGACGCCGCCTTGAGGTTCACAAGCTTCTTTTTTCCGTCCCTCCAAATCTCCAACGGGATGTTTTCGCCGACCTGCATCCGTTCGACCACCTCGGCGAAACGCACTTTCAATCCGTCCAAATTGATAAAGCCGTCGTTGCTGATTATTTTGCCTCCAATAGCCGTGATGATATCCATCTGCTTGAGTTTATGGTACGCGGGCATTCCCGGGAACAGTTTTGTCACCACCACGCCGCTCATTCCCGGGGGGAGAGCGACAATACCCCTGAAAGCCGGGTTGAGGCAATACGCGCTATACTCTACGGCCAGGTCGGGGTAGTCGTCCACTTTGCCGTCGGCGATATCCTTTAGGAAATGCCGCACCACGACGGATGGGATCATATATCCGACGTTGTCGGCGGCCGTCAGCCCCTGGAAGGCGACGCCGATCACCTTCCCGTTCTGTATGACCGGTCCTCCGGAGTTTCCCGGATTTATCGCGGCGTCGGTTTGTATTGTCAGATGCTGGTCGCCTCCCGGGTGGGCGTAGGTGCGCATTTCGATTCTGCTGACAACGCCCTTGGTTACGGAGAGCTGCAGTCCGCCCAGCGGGTATCCATACGTTGTGACCACGCTGTCTATTTTTGGCAGGGATCCCAGTTTCAAAGGCTTCATATTTTTTTTGAAGGAGGGGTCGTCGATTTCCAGGAGGGCCAGGTCGCAACAATGGGAGATGAATTTCACCTTGGCGGGAAACCTTTTCGCTCCGGAGTATTTCTGAACCTCGATATAGCGGGCGTCGCTCACAACGTGCGCGTTGGTGATAATAAGGCCACCCTCTATCACGAATCCGGTGCCCGTGCCTCCCCGGATCTGGGTTTTCTTCCACGGCTCCACGAAGGAGTAGCTTTGCGACATGCAGCGGACCTTGATGACGGAATCCTTGATGTCGGCCGAAGTGGCTTTCGGAAGCGCCGAAAAGCACAGATACATGGCGGCCATAGCGGCGAGCCTGCGTGTGTATAGCGTCATTGCGTCTCCCCGTACATTCCTTTGAGTTTGTTCAGGCTGTTTTTAGCTTGGGTGGTCCAGATATGGTCGGGGAAGCGCTTGATGAACTTCTCGTACCAGAATATAGCCACCTGGTGCTCCTTCTCTTTTTCCGCGCATCTCGCGGCGTTGTATATGAAATACGGCGCCTCCTCGCAATCGGGGAAATAGATTATCGCCTTCTCCGCGAGAACCCGGGCCTGCTTGTATCGCTGCAGGCGGATTTTCACCATCATCGCCTCTTTGACTTTGCCGGGGGACTGGGGGTCGAGCGGGCGTTGGAACGCGTTATCCGCGACCTTGGAAGTCCATAGGGGAATCGTGGCAACGCCGATCACCGCCGCCGCCAGCGCCAAAATCACAAGTTTTTTGAACATTGGTGTCGTCCCGAGTTTGAAAATCCCTTATTGTTCGTCAAGCAAATTAAAACACCACTATAGCGTTCCCGCTCTCCTTTGTCAACACTCGATATGGAGCCCGACTCCGTGGACAAGCGTTAATTGCATATCGGCGGGAATGATGTAGAATAGGGGCCGACGCGCGGACGTCCGCGCGCAAACAGGGTATTGCTGTATCTGAAAAACGAGGCTTGAACACGATATGAAATTGAAAGGTTATCGTCCGGAAAACATCGGACTTTACGATTTCGCCAACGAGCACGACGCTTGCGGCGTGGGATTCGTGGCGAACATAGACGGGTCGAAGGACCACGGGATAGTGGAGCGGGGCGTCCAAGTGCTTGAACGCCTGCTCCACCGCGGAGCCGTGGGTGGAGACGACAAGACCGGGGACGGAGCCGGGATTCTTCTTCAGATTCCCGACAACTTTTTCCGCTCCGCGCTCAAGGGGGCTTCGTTCGAGCTGCCGGCGGCGGGCGAATACGCCGTGGGAATGATATTCCTGCCTAGGAAAAAGGCGCTTCGGGCCAAGTGCGTCGAGGTGGTGGACAAGGCGCTGGCGTCCGTACGCCTGAAAGTCCTGGGCTGGCGCGAGGTTCCGGTGGATCCGGATTGCCTGGGGGAACTGGCCGCCGAGGGCCGCCCCGACATACACCAGGTGTTCGTTGGCAAAGGGAGGAGAAAACTCGACTCCGACGCCTTCGAGCGCGCCCTGTATCTGGCGCGCCGCCAAATGGAAAAAACGGTGGCCGAGCTTCTAGGCGACGACGCGGATCTTTTCCATATGGCGAGCCTCTCCTGCAAGACGATCGTCTACAAGGGGCTTCTACTGGCTCCCCAGATGCCCAAGTTCTACCCCGACATCGTCGACGAGAGGATGGACAGCGCGTTGGCGTTGGTGCACCAGCGCTACAGCACGAACACGTTTCCCACGTGGCCTTTGGCGCAGCCGTTCCGTTTTCTGGCGCATAACGGGGAGATCAACACGCTCCGCGGCAACATCAACCAGATGAGGGCCCGGGAAGAGTCCTTGAAATCGGATCTCTTCGGAAAAGACCTCAAACGCCTCATGCCTATCATTCCGGAGGGTTTGAGCGATTCCGGGTCTTTGGACACCGCGCTCGAGTTCCTTTTCATGGCGGGCCGCTCCCTCCCGCATTCGATGATGATGCTTATTCCGGAGGCTTGGGGGCCGAAATACCATCTCGGACACGACTTGAAAGGATTTTTCGAATACCACTCCGGTTTGATGGAGCCTTGGGACGGCCCGGCGGCCGTGGCGTTTTCCGACGGCCGCTCCATCGGCGCCCTTCTCGACAGGAACGGACTCCGCCCCGCTCGCTACACCATCACGAGAGACGGTTTCATAGTTTTGGCCTCGGAGGTTGGCGTGCTGGACATCCCCGAATCGGAAGTCAAAGCGAAGGGGGCCCTCCGGCCCGGCCAGATGATATACGTCGATATGGAACAGGAGCGCGTGTTGTTCGATCTGGAGATCAAGCACGCGATGGCCCGCAGGCAACCATATCGCCGCTGGGTCGAGGAGAACAGGATCTCCCTCCACGGATTTTTCGACGCCGCGTCTCCGGCGGTCGCGGCGGACACCGAGGAGCTTTGGAGGTGCCAGACGCTTTTCGGGTATTCCAGGGAAGACCTAGAGATGATCGTCAAGCCCATGTGCCAAGCGGGGCACGAGCCGACCGGCTCGATGGGGAACGACGCCGCGCTCGCCGTTCTTTCGGAAAAGCCGCAGCTTTTGTTCGCCTATTTCAAACAGCTTTTCGCCCAAGTCACGAATCCGGCGATCGATCCGATACGCGAATCGCTCGTGATGAGCCTTATGATGTATCTCGGTGACCGCGGGAACATGCTGGAGGAGACGCCTCGGCTGGCGCATCTCGTCAAACTCAAGCATCCGGTTCTAACGAATGACGACTTGGAGCGCCTGAGGGACGCGCGCACGCCCACTTTCCAGTCGGAAACGCTGAAAATGGCGTTCCCCGCGGACTGGAACGCCGACAACCCCGCGGAAGGCGCGGAGATTTTGGAGAAAGCGCTGGAAAGCCTGTGCGACTCCGTGGAGGAATCGGTCAGGAACGGACGCGGCGTGATAATCCTCTCCGATCGGCATCTGGAAGAGGACGAGGTTCCCATCCCCTCGCTTCTCGCGGTGGCCGCGGTCAACCGCAGGCTCGTCGAACGCGGCATTAGAACAGGCGCCGGGATAGTCGTCGAGACGGGCGAGGCCAGAGAAGTCGCGCATTTCGCGCTTCTGATCGGCTACGGGGCGACAGCGGTGAATCCGTATCTGGCGTTCGAAACCATAACCTCGATGGTCGAGAAATCGATGATGGCTCCGGGAGTGGACGTGGCGAAGGCCACAGGCAACTACATCAACGCGGTCGGCAAAGGCCTCCTGAAGATCATGTCGAAAATGGGAATATCGACGCTGCGCAGCTATTGCGGAGCCCAGATATTCGAGGCGATCGGGCTCGACAAGGGGCTTGTCGACAAATATTTCGCGGGGACCGCGTCCCGCATCGGGGGAATAGGCCTGGACGTCGTGGCCATCGAGGCGAAGGCGCGTCGCGACGCGGCGGCGAAGCCCGCGGCGGGCATGCCGAGGATTCTGCCGTCGGCGGGACAATACCACTACCGCCGCGAAGGGGAAAAACATCTTTGGACGCCGGAGGCGATAACGAATCTCCAGCGCTCGGCTAGGAACAACGACTACTCCCTCTACAAGGAGTTCGCCGGATTCGTCAACAACCAGGAGCGCCATCTATGCACGCTGCGAGGCCTTTTCACCCTGAAGAAAGCGAAAAAGCCGATTCCCCTTGAGGAAGTCGAGCCCGCCAGCGAGATTGTCAAGCGTTTCGTCACCGGCGCGATGTCCTTCGGTTCGATAAGCAAAGAGGCGCACGAGACGCTGGCGATAGCGATGAACCGTTTGGGCGGAAAAAGCAACAGCGGCGAGGGTGGCGAGGATCCGAAACGCTACGTTCCGTTGCCGAACGGCGACTCCAAAAAGAGCGCGATCAAGCAGATCGCCAGCGGGCGGTTCGGCGTGACCGCCGAATATCTCGCTAACGGCATCGAACTGCAGATAAAGGTCGCGCAAGGCGCGAAACCCGGCGAGGGCGGACAGCTTCCGGGGCACAAGGTCAACAAAATAATCGCCAAAGTCAGGCACTCGACTCCCGGCGTCACGCTTATATCCCCGCCACCGCACCACGACATCTACTCGATCGAGGATTTGGCGCAGCTCATACACGATTTGAAATGCTCCAACCCGAACGCGCGCGTTTCGGTCAAACTGGTGTCGGAAGTCGGCGTGGGAACCGTCGCCGCGGGAGTCGCGAAAGCGCGCTCCGACATGGTCCTCATCAGCGGACACGACGGCGGAACCGGGGCATCCCCGCTCACCTCCATCAAACACGCCGGACTCCCGTGGGAGCTGGGCTTGGCCGAGACGCAGCAGACTCTCGTGCTTAACCGTTTGAGGGATCGGATCCGCGTCCAGGTGGACGGGCAGATGAAGACCGGGCGCGACGTGGTCATCGGCGCGCTCCTGGGAGCCGAGGAGTTCGGGTTCGCGACCGCCGCGCTGGTCGTCTGCGGTTGCGTGATGATGCGGAAATGCCATTCCAACACATGCCCGGTGGGCGTCGCGACCCAGGATCCTGAACTGCGCAAGCGTTTTACGGGAAAGCCCGAGCATGTCGTCAACTATTTTATGATGATCGCCGAGGAGGTCCGCGAGATTTTGGCCGAGTTGGGTTTCCGCAAGCTCGACGACATCGTCGGGCGCGGGGATATGCTCGACACCAACAAGGCGATCGATTTCTGGAAGACGAAAAACCTCGACTTCTCCGCCATATTCAAGACCATCGACGACGAGGAGCTTCCGAAACGGTGCGTGGCTCCGCGGCCCTACGGCACGGAGGAGAGGCTCGACAAGCCCCTGCTCGAGGCGGCGGGTCCGGCGTTGAAATCGAAAAAGAGAGTTTCCGCCGCGTTCGATATCAAAAACACCGACAGAACGACCGGCACGCGCCTATCCTACGAGATCGCCGCGAAACACGGCGGAGCGGGATTGCCGGACGACACGATAGACTTCGAGTTCCGCGGATGCGCGGGGCAGAGTTTCGGGGCGTTCCTCTCGAAAGGAGTGACCTTCAAACTGGTCGGCGAGGCCAACGACTACGTCGGCAAGGGGTTGTCCGGGGGAAAGATCGTGATAGTCGCCCCCGAGGACGCCACGTTCGACCCGTCCGAAAACATCATAGCGGGGAACGTCCTCCTCTACGGAGCGACCTCCGGGGAGATGTATATCAACGGGCATGTCGGCGAGCGGTTCGCCATCCGCAACAGCGGGGTGAGAACCGTCGTCGAGGGCGTGGGCGACCACTGTTGCGAATATATGACCGGAGGCAGGGTCGGGGTTCTGGGGCGCACCGGCATAAACTTCGCCGCGGGGATGAGTGGCGGAATCGCCTACGTTTACGACAAGCGCCACAGGTTCGACTCCTATTGCAACTTGGATATGGTCGATCTGGAAACGCTCACCGATCCCGCGGACATCGCGGAACTCAAATCGATGATCGAGAAGCATCTCGAGCACACCGGCAGCGCCAAGGCGAAAGCGATACTCGACAACTGGGAGGAGGAGCTCCCCAGGTTCCTGAAGGTGTTCCCGATGGAATACCGCCGCGTCCTCGGCATGATGATGAAAGAGGACGAGGAGGTCGAACGCGAGGCCGAACAGGATTAAACGGATTGAGCCCCGCCAAGCCGCGCGGGACTTGATTCTATCCTTTTTTCGGAAACAGCATCGCATTGGCGAATTCGATTTGGAATTCCGGGTCGAGGGATACGTCCACCAACTCGACGGAACGCGCGGTCTCCGCGGCTTTCCGCCAGGCGTCCATATCGGATGCCGCGAGTTCCGCGCCGAGCAGCGACGTATTTCCCAGGAAGCTCGTCCTTCCTCCGGCGGGCTCCGGCAGCAGTCCGATTCTTCTAGCGTTTCGCGGATCGATGAAGTTGCC
>Ga0256913_10000377_pt1 | contig 22943 bp, 17 predicted proteins | sample Axial_MatmetaG_FD_185970 | JGI IMG/M metagenome (GOLD analysis project Ga0256913, IMG submission 185970) | Deep-sea worm associated microbial mat communities from Axial Seamount, Juan de Fuca Ridge, Pacific Ocean - Axial_Mat | ecosystem: Environmental > Aquatic > Marine > Oceanic > Microbial... | reverse complement strand
TTTCCTGTCGCCTTCAAAAATTCGACGATCAAAAACAACCCTCGACCCCTTTTCAATCAGAAATTTTGTTGAAGTATTTGTGATACTTACCTTTTTCAGGTTCATGGTTGCCGGACCATATTCAGGCTTCTTCTGCAGCAATACCAGCCCGTATTTACAATGATCAATTTTTGAATCGGTAACATCAAGTGAGGAAAGATCTTTGGATGCCAAACCAATATTCGCGTTGCTAATAGTCGTGTTACTAACTTTCAGGTGCGAATCCTCTCCCCCGCTAACACCTTTATCCTGAGCGCCATTAATGGTTGTATTGGTAATCTCAATTTCGCTTCCCGAAAAGTCGATGGCATCGTTTCCAATCTCCGTGAATATAACGCCATCCACCAAACCGGTACTAAAATCCGAATCGAAAGCATCGCCCCAGGTTCCCTTGAAATATGAATTGCGTAACACAAAATCCGACCGCACAATATTCAGGGCATCTTCACATTGGTTATCAACAAACCGGGTATTTGTTATATCCACATTTGATTCGTAAAAAGTAACAGCTCCCGTAAGTGTCCAGCCTTTATAATTTAAGGTATTCATATCCTTAAAAACCACATGATTTAATACCGAACGACCTTCTGCCTGCAACACTGAAAATCCATTTCCCGTTTTATCGGATGAGCTGACCACAACAGGATTTCCTTCCTCGCCAGTCATAAACACCGGCGAATAGCTGATAAACATAGCCTGCTTCACCAGGTCAATTTGCGTTCCCGGTTTAAATATCACCCGGTATCCCTCGGGAATAACAACAGGTTTATCAATGCTTATTTTGCCTGTTTTGATGTATATCTCATTTCCAATAACTGTATCCACTGCCAAACAGTTGGCAAGATCCATAGTACTATCCAGCTCCTGTCGCGGAGTTATTCCCGACGGATAAGGCCATGGATTAATCTCGACCGAATAAATCTCATCCATTCCGGATATGTGGAAAAAAAGATAGAGCATTCCCGTGTTAGAAACAACAGACCTTTCAACACCGTTCTCCCCTTTAACATAGGCTTTCATATCAATTTTATCCGGAAAATAATTCATGATAAATTTTTTCTTTATTCCGGTACCAATCAGCTTAATATTTTTTCCAAAATAATTATGAACTCCTATTACCATACTGTCAGCAACACTACTTTCGGTATAGGCTGTAACAAAATAGGCAGGAGTATTAAGCAGGGTTACCGAGTCGCTGTTATCCTCATTACCCGAATTAACATACAGTGTATTAGTAGCAATCTTCTCTGCCAGAAATTTCTTTAACTGTGGAAGGTAATCACGAACTCCTTTCGCACTTTCTTTTAAAAAGTTTTTATTAAAATGAACATATGGAAACTCCTTATTTATCAGTGAGTCGTAAACAGCAGTTTCATGCTCCAGTACTTTAGTCATCGAATCAGCAAACCTAACACTGCTATAATCTTCAAGATAGGTGATATAAAGATTAAGAAATGTGGTATCCTCAAACAGAAAGCAAAAATTCGGGCCGTCAAAAGGCTTTTCTCTAACCAAGAGTTTATAGGCCATGTTATCGCTTATGGAAGTATTAATTTTAGTATGGTCGGTATAACCATCGTAGGCAATAGGCTCCAGTTTACAGATTACCGGGTTATAATAGTAACGCTGATTATGCCAGGCCATTCCGTGACGGGCGTGAGTAATATCGAGCATGGCATAATATTTTGCCAGTTTAGGAAGGTCGAAGATATTGGCAGGTTTGGTTTTGGTGAATTTATACTGATCCATTAATTTCTGACCAATCAAAAACTGTCTGAAAAGAGCTGGGTTTTTAACTGTCTTTCCCTGTGAAAAAGGTTCAATAACCGAAGCATTGTAAAAAGGAAGATCAGCCCATTTTCCGGTCAATTTAGCAACCCGCTGCATTTGCCAAAAGGCATCTTCCGAAAACTTCAAAATGGGTCCTTCCCTTCGGTTTCGCGATTCTATCAGTTGCTTTACAAAATGCTCTTCCCAGGCATACAAACCCTTGGAACGACTTCCTAAAACAACAGGTACAAATCCGTACCGCGTGGTTAATATGTCTTTACTCTCGTAAAGTTTATGCGAATACCATTCTTTTAAAAAGCCTCTTGCTAAAGGCGTTTGAATTGAAAAGACACGCATTCTTTTCCATGAGTAGTTTTTACGCATCTTTATCCTGAATGACCATTTATCACCCACCAGATGATCAAGCCAGTCGCCCTTTAATCGCATTTTGGCTTTCATCATTCTGTTATCGCCAAAAACTATTCCTTTCACCCAGTCGTTATTACCCGATTGCAAAACACCTGCATCAAAAGCTTTGATTCGCTTGCGAAGTAATTTCTGGTAATCCAGGGTATCAAGAACAATTACAAGAGGCTCCTCTTCATATATGGGATATGTTTTATGAGTAAATTCAATTTCAATATCATCAAAATAAACCGAATCAACACCGTTACTCCAACAATATATCTTAACATCTTCTTTAATAAAATTGGGAGGCGTAAAAAATTCCAATTCAAGCTTCTCCCAACCATTCTTATCTTTTTCAACAGGATCACGAATTACCTGATATAGTTTTTTGGCTGTTTTATCAGAAACAACCAAAACTCCATACCCCTCCCCTTTTGACTTACGCCACACCGAAGCCCTGAAAAACAAATCGGGGCCTGTATTTTTAATGGTATGCGTAAAAACATAGGGAGATGCTTTGGTAGAAACTACCGAGTATTTTCCGGAGCGCGACTCCTTATCCGTTTGATGCTTACCACCATTAAATAAAAATGAAGAGTTCTCATCAGCAACAAACGACTTTTTATTTTTAGTAAGTTTCTCAGCACTACACTTAACAACTTTCTCATTGTCAAAGCCTGATCCGCGGTTACACGAAAAAAAAAGTAAAAGTGCAATCACAAAAATTAAAGAAGCAGATATCCTAATTATAAACCTCATAGCATCATTAAAGATTTTGAGTGCAAATATAAGCTAATCATCTCCTCATTTTCAACCATTGTTCTATTATCGAAAAACTTATCTTTGCACCGGAAATAAAATCTGTTTTTTTATAATTACAACCTTAAAAGTAAACCGGTGAAAGAAACCATTCTTATCCTTGATTTTGGCTCACAATATACCCAGTTAATAGCACGCAGGGTTAGAGAGCTCAACGTATATTGCGAAATTCACCCCTTCAACAAAGTACCTGAAATAACCAATGACATTAAAGGAGTCATTCTATCAGGAAGCCCATTTTCTGTTCGTGACCAAGAAGCTCCTGTACCTGATCTGAGTAACATTCGTGGGAAATTGCCCTTGCTGGGAGTTTGTTACGGCGCACAGTTTCTGGCTCAGCATGATGGTGGCGAAGTGATGCCTTCCAAAATTAGAGAATACGGACGAGCCAATCTGGGTTTTATTGATCGCAGTTGTAACCTGATGAAAAGCATATCAGATGAAAGTCAGGTTTGGATGTCGCATGGCGATACCATTTTAAAACTTCCTGAGAATTTCAAAATCATCAGTAGCACAGGCAGCATTGATGTAGCCGGATTTAAAGTGGAAGATGAAGAGACTTTTGGTATTCAATTTCACCCCGAGGTTTATCACTCAACGGAAGGCACTCAATTACTAAAAAACTTTTTAGTTGATGTATGCAACTGCTCACAGGACTGGACTCCTGATTCGTTTATTGAAACAACAGTATCAGGTTTAAAAGAAAAACTGGGCAACGACAAAGTAGTGTTGGGCTTGTCGGGTGGTGTTGACTCGTCGGTTGCAGCCATGTTACTTCATAAAGCAATTGGTAAAAATCTGTATTGCATCTTTGTTGACAACGGACTGCTCCGTAAAAATGAATTTGCAGATGTATTGCACTCGTACAAAGATATGGGCCTTAACGTAAAAGGTGTTGATGCTGCAAACCTCTTTTATGAAGCGTTAGCAGACAAATCGGAACCGGAAGAAAAAAGAAAAGCCATTGGAAAAACTTTTATCGATGTTTTCGACCACGAAGCACACCTTATCGAAGAGGTTAAATGGCTGGCACAGGGAACCATCTATCCTGATGTTATCGAATCAGTTTCGGTAAAAGGGCCATCGGCAACCATTAAGTCGCATCATAATGTTGGAGGGCTTCCCGATTACATGAAATTAAAAGTGGTTGAACCTCTGAACACGCTCTTTAAAGATGAAGTAAGAAGAATAGGTAAAGCAATGGGCATGCCTGCTCATTTACTGGGTCGTCACCCCTTCCCCGGCCCCGGCCTTGGAATCAGAATATTAGGCCCCATCAATCCTGAGCGGGTAAGAATCCTTCAGGATGTGGATGATATTTACATCAACGGATTACGCGAATGGGACTTATACGACAAAGTCTGGCAGGCAGGCGCTATTCTGCTTCCGGTAAACTCGGTGGGTGTAATGGGTGATGAACGTACTTATGAGAATGTGGTTGCTTTAAGAGCTGTTGAATCAACCGATGGTATGACCGCCGACTGGTCGAAACTACCTTATGAATTCCTTTCAAAAATATCCAACGACATAATTAACAGAGTAAAAGGAGTTAACCGTGTGGTTTACGACATCAGTTCGAAACCTCCTGCCACAATAGAATGGGAATAAGTAACGTTGTTTTTTAGATTGTTTTATCTTTGGTGAACCCAATCAATTTATTTTTATGAGAAGCAAAAACACTGTCCTGTTCTTTATCCTGATTTTATTAAGCTTTAGCATTGTTGCTCAAAACATCAGCAAAAGCAAAGTCATTAAAGAAAGAAACAACAAAGAATTTTACATTCATACTGTTCAAAAAGGACAGACTGTTTATTCAATTGCCAAAGCTTACAATGTTTCGGTAGATGAAATATTTTACGAAAACCCCGAAACGAAAAGCGGTTTAAGTATTGGAGCACAAGTCTGGATTCCAACCGTTAACAAAGAGACGGAAGTTAACCGCGAAGTATCTTCGGCCAATTACGACTTCTTCTATCATATTGCAAAACAAAACGAGCGCTTTAGTACCATTGCCGGCATTTATAGTGTCCCTGTAAAATACATCAAGTTAGCAAACAAGAATCTAAAAGAACCACTCAAAGCCGGTGAATATGTCAAAATTCCGGCTGAAACTGCTTTTGCTGTTTTGGATGGAAGAAAACCTGTTAGCAGTAAAAGTAGCACAGCTGTTGCTTCAACAGGGAATAACCAAAAAAATGACGTTAGCTTTAACCCTAACATTAAGGTAATGGAAAACTATCGCCATGTGGTTACCTACGGTGAAAGTCTGGAGAGCATCGCGAAAAATTACCAGATAAAAATTGCAGACCTTAAATCGGTAAACCCGGGATTGTATTCCATCTCGCGGGGCGACAGATTAAGAATACCGGATTACGCCATTGTTCCCGGAACAAAAAAACAAAACACAGGTTTTACCAATAACATGCCCTCAACAACTCAAAAAGAACAACCATCAAAATCAGCGCTTTATTATCGCTATATAGTTCAGCATGGAGACAATCTATACAAAATAGCAAGGCAGTTTGCTGTTCCTCTGGAAGAGTTGCGCAAAGCCAATCCCGGTTTAAGAGGCAGCAAACTTGCATCAGGATCAATCCTCCAAATTCCAAAGTTAAAAACCAATCCACACTATATTTTTTATAAACCTCCGAGCAAAACCAAACTTAAAAGGATTGCCAAACTTTTTGGAATCTCCAATAAGCAGATTAAACGGGCTAACCCTGGAATGAGCAACAGAGTATTTGCCGGTCAATTAGTAAAAATACCGGGGGGAGAAAAAGCTATTCTGTTATCAACCGAACCAGAGATTAGAATTTCTGGTAACCTTGAGACTCCTGTTGAAAAACCCATACCAACCCAATGTTTACCCAGCCCGTACAAAGGAAAAAGCTACAAAATTGCCTTGATGGTTCCTCTGTTTCTGGAAGATTTGGAGAAAATTGATTTTGAGAATTTCCATTCAACCTATAAACCTCAAACACGCCCTTTTCGTTTTATCGAATTTCTGGAAGGAGCCTATATTGCCATCGATTCACTAAAAAAGCTGGGCTACAATCTTGAGGTAAATGTTTATGATGTCGATAACCAGATAACAAAAACCACAAAAACGCTTCAGCAAAACGAACTTAAAAATATGAATCTGATTATCGGGCCGTTCTACAGCAAAAGCTTTAATCAGGTAGCACTCTTCGCCGAGAATTTCAATATTCCTATAGTCAACCCGTTATCTTTCAGAGAAGAAATTATTGGTAAATATAAAAACATCATCAAAATAAAACCGGGAGCAGAAGCACAAATTCCATTGTTAACCGCCCTTATTAAAAAAAGATATCCAAACCATAAGGTGTTTTTAATTACTCAGAACTCATATAAAGATGCAGATTTAATTACCAAATTAAAAACAGCTTTAACAGAAGCTGTTCCTTCAAATATCAAGTTATCAAATAGTACTATTAATGATCTCTCACTTGAAGTTGACAGTAGATTAAGTGAAGATGACGAGCCTGTTTCACCTTACTACAACCTTGAGGGAACACCCATTGATCCGGCTGTGATTGAAGCTGACCTTTACGACAGCACAAGCTTCAATAACCGCCCGGTTACTATTAATTATATGATTGACAGCATTAACCCTGTCATCAATCAGGCGTCAGTTATCAGAAAAAATCTTGTTATTATTTATGGCAACAATAAGTCATACCTTATAGACGCCATCAACCACCTGAATATAGTCAGAGACACCTTTAACATCCAAATTATTGGCCTTCCGTATTGGGAACAAATTAAAAATATGGATTATATGCTTTTGAATAATCTTAACTTAACTTACTTCACAAGCGAATACATCAATTATAACGATCAACGAACACAACAATTCATTTCAACTTTCAGATCTGAGTATAATACTGAACCAAACAGTTATGGATTTAGCGGATTCGACATTACTTTTTTCTTTGTAAAAACACTAGCTGAATACGACAATCAATTTATACACTGTTTGCCATCGAAAAACAGCATCACGTTTGAAAACGGATTTAAGTTTAACAAAACCGATTATAAGGAAAACAACTTTGAAAACGTAATGTGGAACATCATCCAAATTAAAAATTTCAAAACAATACGATTACCTGAAAGCGATTACATACCCACTGAAAAGAAATAAAATCTAAAAGAATCCGACAAACAGCAAGCTTACACTGAAGACGCTCACAACCAATGTTACCATTATCGCCATTGACACCAGATCAGGCCGGCAATTATATTGTTTAGCAAAAACAACAGTCAGAATAGCTGAAGGTAATGCTGTTTCAATCAAAACAATTTCACGCATCATCTCACTAACTTGTGTAATATCTGTCAGCCAAACAGCTAACAAGGGTTTTAAAAAAAGCTTTAACAAAACAGCAAATGTTAAAAACAAAAAAACATGCTCAATCTTCTTAAACTCTATTACCAATCCAATAATCAGCGCTACAAAAAACAGGTTTGCATGTCCGATAAGTGTAAAGAAGCGAATAAATGACAAAAAGAAAACAGATTCCTTGTTAACAGGTAACATCGATAATCCAATTCCCGCTACCAATGAAATGAAAATCGGTGAAATAAAAAACTTTTTAACAGAGCTCAAAATCTCCTTTTTATCAACTCTTGATTCACCATAAAACATCGCAATCAATGGCCCCATAATAAATAATAACAAACCTACTCCTAACTCACTTGTAACAACGGCTTCTTCCATAGCAAGCGGGTTTCCTGGAAATGCCTGCCGTATTATAGGGTAACCGAGCAACGAAGTCATACCAAAAGCGGAAACAAGAATTAGTGCCCCCGTTTCCCCTCTGCTAAACTTTAACATCCTTGCAATTATCCACGCCATAACCATCATAGAAATTTCAACAGCTGCCATAATCAGAGCCATGATTACAAATTTTTCATTGAATGTTTTAATTATCAAAGATGAAAAAATTACAGCCGGAAGTGTAACCTGCACAACCAACCTGCTAAATAATAAGCCATCCTCCTTTTTAAGAACCCCCAACCGCTTTAGTAAAACAGCAAGAATAATTATAGCAACCATGATGATTACCCCTTCAAACAAACTTACTGTAGTATTCATTTTTTTATTAATATAATTTTCATCAAATCTATTAAAAAATGACACAAACGCAACCATAGACAAGCTTTAGATTTTTAAGCAATCATGTTTATAAAGCCCTTTGTTGATTATATTTGTAATCCTTATTAAAGTTAGTTTTTTTAGAAACAGTTTGTAATATGTATTTTAAAACAATTGCGTTTTCAGTAATCCTGATTTTACTGTTAGCTTCATGTTCCGACAAGACAAAATCCTATTGGGAGAATGGGATGGTAAAATCGGAATTGCATTATAAAGATAACAAGCTAAACGGAAAAGCTGTCTGGTTTTTTGAGAATGGAAACAAAGAACAGGAAGCCAATTATATTAATAACAAGCTGGATGGAGTAATGAAACGCTGGCACTCCAATGGCAAGCCCGAATCGATTGCCCGGTACAAAATGGGAAAGCTTAATGGATCGGCTATAACATTCGACAACAACGGCAATAAAATAGTCGAAGAAAATTATCATACCGATACACTTAACGGCCCTTATAAACAATGGCATTCAAACGGGGGATTAAAAATAGAAGGGCTATATAAGAACGGGTTTTACGAAGGTCGCTGGATTTATTATGACATTACAGGAAACATTGTTGGAATGGCAAATTTCAATCGGGGAACCGGAACACAAAAAGCCTGGTGGCCCAATGGAAAAATAAAACGCGAAACTGAATACAAGAATAATTTGAAGCACGGAACCGAGAAATGGTACAGCGAAAAAGGCAATTTGTTAAAAACAGTATACTGGGAAAACGGAGTCACGGTTACACATTAATCTATCATGCTAATTTTATTCAATTTATAACACTATTTTAACCAATTCTATATTTCAATATTTTTAACAAATATATTTGTTGTTACCACAAAATCAAACATACCTTTGTGGCGAAAATAACAAACCTAAATTGTTAGTTATTAACATTTAAAACTATAATTGATGAACTTAGATAAAATAATGAACGACCTGGAAGCAAGGCATCCGGGTGAAGCTGAATATTTGCAAGCTGTTCGCGAAGTTTTAGAAACTATTGAAGATGTTGTAAACGAAAACCCTCACTTTGAAACTGCCGGTATTATCGACAGATTAGTTGAACCTGATCGTGTACTTTCGTTTAAAGTACCATGGATGGACGACGAAGGAAAAGTACACGTTAACCTGGGTTACCGTGTTCAATTCAACGGTGCCATCGGGCCTTATAAAGGCGGGCTTCGTTTCCACCCAAGTGTAAACCTGAGTATTTTGAAATTCCTCGGTTTTGAACAAATCTTTAAAAACGCCCTTACCACGCTTCCTATGGGCGGAGGTAAAGGTGGATCCGACTTCAATCCAAAAGGGAAATCAGACAACGAAATCATGCGTTTCTGTCAGGCATTTATGCTTGAACTCTGGAAGATTATCGGCCCTGAAACCGATGTTCCTGCAGGAGATATTGGCGTAGGCGGCAAAGAAATTGGTTTTCTTTATGGCATGTACAAAAAACTCAAACATGAGCATACCGGCGTATTAACCGGAAAAGGAACCGGATGGGGCGGCAGTTTAATTCGTCCTGAAGCAACCGGTTTTGGTGGTGTTTATTTTACAGAAGAGATGCTGAAAACCAAAAACGATTCATTCAAAGGCAAAACTGTAACCGTTTCAGGTTTTGGTAATGTTGCCTGGGGAGTTGCTTTAAAACTCAATGAATTGGGCGCAAAAGTAGTTACCATCTCAGGTCCTGACGGATACATTTATGATCCTGAAGGAATCAGTGGTGAAAAAGTTGATTACCTTCTTGAACTTCGTGGTTCGAATCAGGACATCGTTGCTCCTTATGCTGACGAATTTCCAGAAGCAACCTTCGTTCCCGGAAAAACTCCATGGGAAGTTAAGTGTGACATTGCCATGCCTTGTGCCACTCAAAACGAACTAAATGGCGAAGATGCTGAACACTTAATCAAAAACGGTGTTGAAATAGTTGCTGAAGTTTCAAATATGGGTTGTACCCCTGAAGCTGTTGAAGCATTCCACAAAAACAAAGTCTTATTCGGACCGGGCAAAGCAGTTAACGCTGGAGGTGTTGCCGTTTCCGGCTTAGAAATGACGCAAAACTCGATGAAAATCAACTGGATTGCAGATGAAGTTGATGCCAAACTACATCAAATTATGAAATCAATTCACGAAGTTTCAGTTAAAAATGGAACTGAAGAAGATGGTTATATTAACTATGTAAAAGGTGCCAATGTTGCCGGTTTCTTAAAAGTTGCCAACGCAATGTACGATCAGGGAATAATCTAAAAATTATTGCTCATAAAAACTTAAAAGCCGTTTCAAATGAAACGGCTTTTTTTATGGTTACAAAGGAATATTAGACTGCAAATTCAACGGTCTTAACTTCTATTTGCTCACACCAACTTTCAGGATATTTCATTATCTTGCAGTCCAAAATATCAAGTATGAAGTTCTCAGCGCAGCAAATCGCAGAAGCACTCCGGGGCACCGTTGATGGAGATGTAAATATTACAGTTTCAAACCTTTCAAAAATTGAAGAGGGTAAACCAGGAACACTTAGCTTTTTAGCCAACCCTGTCTATGAAAAATATATTTACGATACAGAAGCTTCGATTGTAATTGTCAGTAACGACTTTAAACCTGAAAAAGAGATTAAATCAACGCTTATCAGAGTTGAAGATCCTTACGCATCTTTTGCACATCTACTTGAATTGTATCAACAAAGTAAACAAAAAAAATCCGGCATATCACCCAAAGCACATATTGATGAATCAGCTAAAGTAGGGAACAATGCCTACATTGCTGAGTTTACTGTAATAGGTGAAAACACCACAATCGGAGACAATTGTATAATCTATTCGAATGTAACCATTGGTGACAACGTAAAGATTGGAGATAACGTCACCCTTTTTGCCGGAGTAAAAATTTATGACGAATGTGTAATTGGTAACAATTGTACCTTACATGCCGGCGTGGTAATCGGTAGTGATGGTTTTGGCTTTGCACCACAACAGGATGCTGATTTTAAGAAAATACCACAAATTGGAAATGTTGTAATCGAGGACAAGGTAGAAATTGGTGCCAACACGATAATTGACAGAGCTACCCTGGGCTCAACCATAATTAAAAGAGGTGTAAAACTGGATAATCTTATTCAAATCGCTCACAATGTAATTATTGGAGAAAATACCGTTATTGCCGCCCAGACAGGTATTTCAGGTTCAACAAAAATTGGCAAGAATTGTATGATCGGTGGCCAGGTCGGAATAATCGGTCATTTAATTATTGCCGACGAAGTTAAGATTTCCGCGCAATCCGGGATCGGCAAAAGCATAACCGAAAAAGGAACCATTGTAGAAGGATCACCTGCTTTTAATGCAAGAAATTTTCAAAAATCCTATATCCATTTCCGTAATCTGGATCGCTTGATTAAACGAGTCAACGATCTCGAACATAAAGTAAAAAAGGTTAATCAATTTTAACGTTATACCCCACACATCTAACCTTTTTAATTCTGTTAATATACCGTAAAGCAAAGTTTTATCAGGAATTAGGTATTCAACATTTTTTGTTACTTTTGCACCTTTAATCAAATTTTGATGAAACACATCTTTACTTCTTAATGGCTGACAAACAAAAAACAATCAAAGAAGCGGTATCAGTAACAGGAACCGGACTGCATACCGGTCAGGAAGGCACCATTACTTTTCACCCTGCACCTGAAAACCATGGCATTAAATTCAGACGAATTGATTTGGAAGATCAACCCGTTGTTGATGCTACCATCGATTACGTTGTAAGTACCGACAGGGGAACCACGCTTGGTAAAGATAACGCCAGAATTTACACTATTGAACACGTGTTGGCAGCCCTCACGGGTATGGGCATTGATAATACGTTAATCGACATCGACATGGAAGAAATACCCATCAAAGATGGTTCTTCCTCCTATTTTATCAAAGCAATTGAAGAAGCAGGAATACAAGAACAAAATGCCGAAAAAAAGGTACTTGTTATTACTGAAAAGACCGAATTTGAATTAACTGATAAAAAAATAAAAGTTTCAATTGAACCTGCTGATCATTTTTCAGTATCGGTAGAAATTGATTACGAAACAAAAGTGCTGGGTAAGCAACATGCTGAACTAAACAACCTGAAAGATTTTAAAAAAGAGATCTCTTCTTGCAGAACTTTTGTTTTTTTACATGAACTTGAATATCTGTTGAACAACAACCTCATCAAAGGTGGTGACATTAACAATGCCATAATCTTTGTAAACAAAGTAGTTGAGCAGGATGAGCTTGACAGACTGGCTAAGCTCTTTAACAAACCATCTGTAATTGTAAAATCAAAGGGAATATTAAACAATATTGATCTCTATTTTGACAACGAACCGGCACGCCATAAACTGCTGGATCTTATTGGAGATCTGACGCTGTTAGGAATGAGCATTCAGGGACATGTTAAAGCACAACGTCCGGGTCATTATACCAATACCCAATTCACAAAATTATTACAAAAATCCTATTCATTATGAGCAACATAACGGTTAAAGAACCACCTTTTGATATTTATACCGATCCGGTTTATGATATTAACGAAATAAAAAAAATATTACCCCATCGTCCACCTTTCTTGTTGGTTGACAAAGTGCTCTATTTAGATGATGACAACATTGTAGCGGTTAAAAACGTTACAATGAACGAGCATTTCTTTACCGGACATTTTCCTGATGAACCCATTATGCCGGGAGTTTTACAGGTTGAAGCACTGGCCCAGGCAGGTGGCATTTTTGTTTTGAATTCAGTTCCTGATCCAGAGAACTATTCAACCTATTTCCTTAAAATATCTGACGTAAGATTTCGTTCTAAAGTAGTACCCGGGGACGTTATGGTTTTCTCGCTAAAATTAACAGGTCCTATAAAAAGAGGTATTTGTACTACCTATGGAAAAATCTTCGTAGGCAATAAAGTGGTTATGGAAGGATACCTGACCGCACAAATTGTAAAAAACAGATAAAATAGTATCCATGAATCAACCATTAGCATATGTTCACCCTCAGGCAAAGATTGCTCCTAATGTAGTGATTGAACCTTTCGTTAACATTGAAAAGAATGTTATTATCGATGAAGGAACCTGGATTGGATCAAACGTCACCATCATGGAAGGTGCACGAATTGGTAAAAACTGCAAAATTTTTCCGGGAGCTGTTATCTCAGCTATCCCTCAGGATCTGAAATTCGATGGTGAAGAAACCATCGTTAAGATTGGCGACAACACAACCATACGCGAATATGTAACCATCAACCGCGGAACCAAAGCAAGTACCGAAACCGTTATTGGCAACAATTGTCTGTTAATGGCTTACGTCCATATTGCTCACGACTGTATTTTAGGCGATCATGTAATCCTTGCCAATGCCTGTAACTTAGCCGGTCATATCGAAATAGATGATTGGGCAATAGTTGGAGGTTTATCAGCAGTACATCAATTTGTTCATATCGGATCACACACTATGATTTCGGGTGGCAGCCTGGTACGTAAAGATGTACCTCCCTATTCAAAAGCAGGTCGCGAACCAGTTGCCTTTGTTGGCGTAAATTCAATCGGACTTCGTCGCCGTGGATTTACAAACGACAGAATTAATGATATTCAGGAGATTTTTAGAATTCTCTATTTAAAAGGCAGGAATATTAGTCAGGCCGTCAGCTACATCGAAGCAAACCTTCCGGCAACTCCTGACAGAGATGAAGTTTTAAGTTTCATCAACAGATCGCAACGCGGCATCATGAAAGGTTACACAAGAGTTAAAGACAGAGTTTAAAAAAAACAAATATATAATGGCAACAACTGCAGATTTTAGAAATGGATTAATTATGGAATTCAATGGTGATTTATACACTATTGTTGAGTTTCAACACGTAAAACCCGGCAAAGGCCCTGCTTTTGTTAGAACAAAACTTAAGAACTTAAAAACAGGAAGAGTAATTCCAAACACATTTACTTCAGGTGTAAAAATTAATGTTCAGCGTGTTGAAAAACGCCAGTATCAATATTTATACAATGAAGGAGATATGTATCATTTTATGAACCTTGAAGATTACGAACAAACTTTCATTGATAAAAATATGATTGAGGCTCCTGAACTTCTTAAAGAGGGTGAAGTAGTTGATATTGCTTTTCATACCGAAACAGACTCTCCGATTTATTGTGAAATGCCAAACTATGTAACCCTTGAGATTACTTATACCGAGCCAGGTGAAAGAGGAAATACGGCAACCAATACCTTTAAAGATGCCACTGTTGAAACAGGTACCACCATCAAAGTGCCACTTTTTATTAACACCGGCGATAAGATTAAAGTAGATACCCGTACCGGTCAATATTCTGAAAGAGTAAAAGCATAATGGATTTTCCAAAACCGCTTAAAGTAAAGGAGGTTGCTTCAATTATTGATGCAAAAGTTATTGGTGATGCTGATTTTTTAGCACACGGATTAAATGAACTTCATGTAGTAAGAGAGGGTGACATCAGTTTTGTTGATCACCCTAAATATTATAGCAAGGTTTTAAATTCAAATGCGTCGATCATCATCATAAACAAAGAGGTTAAAGCACCTGAAGGAAAAGTATTGCTATTACACGATACCCCTTTTGATGCTTTCATTAACCTAATCCTGCACTTCAGGCCGTTTAAACAAAGTAATTCAAACATTAGTCCAACAGCTAAAATCGGAAATAACACTGTTATTCAACCGGGCGTTTTTGTTGGCAACAACGTAACCATCGGTAACAATTGCATCATCCATGCCAATGTAAGCATTTATGATCATACAGTTATTGGTGACAACGTTGTAATTCAATCTAACAGTGTAATAGGCGGAGATGCATACTACTTCCAAAGAAGAGATGCAGGATTTAAGAAATTTTATTCGGGTGGCAGGGTTATTATTGAAGACAATGTAGAGATAGGTTCTTTATGTACTATCGACAAAGGAGTAACTGCTGACACTATGATTGGAGCAGGCACAAAATTTGATAATCACTGTCAGGTAGGCCACGATACCAAAATTGGCAGAAATTGCCTGATAGGAGCTTTTGCAGCCATTGCAGGCGTTACCGTTATTGAAGATGATGTTATTCTGTGGGCCAATGTTTCCATTAACAAAGACATTGTTATTGGTGAAGGAACAACAATCCTGGCAACATCAGCTGTTGATAAAAGTATCATAGATGGCAAAGGAAAAGTTTACATGGGCGCTCCGGCTATTGAAGTCCGTGAATACTGGAAACGGTTTATTGCCGTAAAACAACTTCCCGAAATTCTTCGCACAAAAAAACTGTAACTAAACTATCTTGTGTTTTTTCTCTTCATCAGTTAGATGATAAACATCCAGCGCAACAATTATTGCAACAAACCCCCAAAATGGTACTGAAAGCTTGTCGGTATCAAGGAAATTATTGAGAAAACCGTGCGTGAAATAAGTAATCAGACCAAGCAAGGCCATCATAGTAAGGAATTTTACTTCCCTGTCATGAGTCTTTATAAATACTTTAATTCCTGTATAGACAATAAACCCAACCAGCAACAAAACAATTAAACTACCGGGTAAACCCTCTTCTGCCAATGGCCCAAGGTACTCGCTGTGCGCATTTCCCTTATCACCAAGGTTTGTACTGATAATGGTTTTTTCTTTTGAGCGTTGATAAGGGGCATAAACAAACTGATAAGTTCCCGGACCCCATCCAAAAACAGGTCTTTCAGAAAACAACCTTATGGCCGATTGCCATCTGTTTATCCTTTCAAGGTTAGAAGCATCAGATGATATATTCGACATCGACTCTACATGCTCAACAAAATTTTGCGATGATTCCGTTTTATTCTTTTCAAGCTTATCAAATATTTGATCCTGAAAAGTGAAAAATAAACCAAGAAATACAACCACTGCTAAAAATATCCATTTAAACTTAATCTTCAATAGTATCATTGAAAAAACGCCAAAGGCAGCACCCAAACTCAACCAGGCAGCCCTGCTATAGGACAAAATTATAGCGGTAATAAAAATAACCAAAGTAATTACAGCAAATGACCTTGCCCACTTTTTAGCCCCGGGATAAAAAACAAACCCTACGATTACCGGCAGGTACATTGCCAATGCTGCTCCATAAGCAGTGTGGTCGTTATAAAATGGCGACATTACCCAATGCCCGGTTTCTTCATCAAAATTATACTTCGCATGAACACTTATGGTGTAAAATATAACAATGATAAAGGCAACAATATAAAGCCAAAAGAATTTTTTTATGTATGTCTTTTCTTTAAACATTAACACCGCAATAAAGAAAAACGGGATTACAAACCACAGGCGTGAAATAAGATATTTAAGCGACACTATGGGCATCTCACTTGTAAGCGTTGTAATCATCATCCAAAACAAACTGAAATAAATCAGGTACGAAATGGGGTGATTGGCAACATTACCATCATATTTTTTGAAATTCACCAACAGGTTAGCAATAAAAATAATCAACACACCAAACATCAATGGCTCTGTTGGAAGCGATACTCCAAGCCCCATGTCAAGATCCTGTATATTAACCGCTAACGGTGTAAAGAAAGTAATAAGAAGCAGAATCTTATCCAGCGCAACAATATAATAGTACAGTACAATTAATGCAATCGGCAACAGAAAAAGCCAATATATATCTTTATTTACAACTAAATAAAAATTTACGGCCAGGAAAACAACCGTCAGGGCATAAACCCATATTATTTTTGTTTTCTCTAACAAAATAAATCTTAAGCTTTAATTGATTTCCGGTTCTCAATAAATATAATAACGAAAAACGAAAAAACAAAAGCAGCAATAGCAACAATAGCAACCACCAGCCATCTAATCGGGTAACTCTTTTTGTCGGCTACTGCCGGATAGGTGATAATATTTGAATAGGTCATATCAGAATAGACAAAACGTTCAGCCAATTCCAAATCCTTTTTAACTTCAACATAAGAAGCCGCTTCATCTTTCAACATTTCAGTAACAACTATTAACTGACCACTGTTCTCACCCATATTTTTAAACAATCGGGCTGACTCTTTTGTATCAATATGCGATGCCCCGCCACCAATTGTTCCTAAATACCCCTTTGTAATTTCCTGCGACTGATAATTATACTCGAAAACTCCTTTTTCAGAACCTAAATAAGTAAGGATAGCTCTTAAAGAATCCATATCACGGCTTTTTCTTGCCAGCCCGTCTTTATACATTTTAATTACTTCTTTGTATTTTGACTTATGCATGTTGGAAACTTTCCAATCGTAAAGATTAATTATCTTATCCACCATTTTCTTGGCCATGTCAGGGTCACTGTCAAGCACTTCAATCATAACCGATTCGTAAGGTGTCTTGCTGATACTTACCTTTTCGTGATATTGATTTAACAGAGCTGTTCGATAATATTTATACTCCTTGTTAATATTGTAATGATTTCCAAGGTTAAATTCTTTAATCATCTTATCAGTGATATCCTGAGAATTAAGAATTTGTAACATTTGCTCCGTGTTACTTTCTTCAGAATAAGAGTCGATGTTGGCAGGATACACAACAGCATACGACTTATAAAGTGGTGTAATAAATGCTGGTCCTGAAAATATCATCCCTAAAACTGAAGCAATGACTACTATTACCAGTAAGTGTATTTTCCACCTATCAAGTAAATTAAGCAAATCTGAGCTGTTTAAAAGATTGTCCATTATTGATGTCTTTACTTTCTCTATTTCTTTATTATTTTTCTTTCGATTCTTTATTTGGTTAGCCTCTTCAACTTCTTGATTACCTCCATCTTGTTTAGATTGCCAACCTGATTCTACTCTAGGTTCAGCAATCACTTTCTCTTTGGTTAGATCTTCGTCCTCAACTGTCAGCCATCCTATCTTTTGCTTTTTTTTTTAGCTCCACCTGACTTTTCACTCTGATAGAAATCGTTTATTCCCAACACAACAACAGATAAAAGCAAAGCTGCTAATGTTGAAATAACAACGATTAACCATCGAATCGGATAAGCTTTCTTCTCTGCTTTATAAGCACTACTTACAATAAATGTATGAGGCAAACTCTCTTCAGCATCTACTTTAGCTTCTTCATACTTTGCCTTCAGCTCACTTAACTGCTTTTTATCGTGCTCCAATGCATCGCGCAACGAAACATAAGCACCGCCGTAAAGTGCTAATACATCAAGTTTTTTCTGAAGTCGCCTTACACCATTCTCATTTCCTTTCGCCATTTCAATTGCAAGCTGACGATTAAACATTTCAGCCTGACTTTCATAATCATGTACCCCTAACTCACGTAATTTAGTAAGCGAATCTTCTTTCGCCTGAACTTCGTCTTTTAACTGATTGTACTCCTGGCCAACAATCCGAAATGCTTTTGAGGCTACATCCTTCTGCATTCTGTTAATTGTAGAGTCCAACAGTCTGGCTACATTATTAGCCATATTAGCTGCCATCTGTGCATCACGATCAAAAACGGTAATTTGAACAGCCATAAACTCTGTTCTACGAAAGTTGAAATTATCTTTATAAGCATTAAAAAGCTTTGTATGACGATATTTTTCGTTTGGCTTAATATCGTAATGCTCCATTAAACTATACTTCTCAATAATCCGGTCTCTAATCTTATTTGAATTCAATACCTGAAGCATCTGCTCCGTTTGCTCATCTTCACCAAACTCCAGAATATCTTTAGAATTATTGAAATTATTACTCAAAAGAACCTTTGAAATAGAATTACTGGCAGTTGGATATAAAATAACTTCAGACTTATACAAAGGAGTGATGAAGAAAGGACCTGAAAATATTGCAGAAAGCGCAACTGCTAAAACAGCAACTATTAAAAGCGGTTTTCTATACTTTAATATTACACTAAATAATGCAGCCGACGTAAAAAGCTGCCTTGCCTTATTCTCACTTGCCATTATCAAATTTTAGTAATGAACGCAAAAATAAAAAATTAATCCATTAAACGGTACAACTATATGATATAACATCAAAGATAATCACACATTATCATTTAATGATCAGTTAATCCATAACAAAAGAGTTCTAAAGCTAATTATTCTCTTTTAAGATTGACACCATGTGTTTAATATCTAGCAACCTTAACGAAAAAGCATAAATGAGTCCACCTGCCAACGTTATGGAAATGGTTATCGGCCATATCAAACCGGAAAATGTTTTCAGTAACCACGCGGTAAAACCTGTTAACAATACAATGAGCACAATCCTGATTGCCAAAATCCAGTCAACCCTAAACTTGAAAACTCTGATTACCAACAATACGTTTAGAATGGCAGTAAACCCCTGTGCCGTAAGGCTGGCATATGAAGAACCCAATGCCTGAAATCTGGGAATTAAAACAAGATTCATTAAAATATTACTAATCATTCCGACAAATGCAATAATGTTAAGTTGCTTTAAATTATTGTTTGCAGTAAGCAGTGTTCCAAAAATATAATTGGAAGAGATAGCTACGAAACTGAACATTAACACCCTAAATACTGCTGCCGACTCGACTATACGACTTTGAAACTCAGCAGCTGATTCAGTACCATGTGGCACATACATAAGCAACATTAACTCCTTGTCATAAAAAAAAGCTGTAACTGCTAAAATCAGAGAACCGGATATAATAATTGAAAATGACAATCGTAGCAGCTTGGCTACAGATTGCTTCTCTTTTATCATTTTTGAAAAAAGCGGCAGTAATAGTACCGCAAACAGGTAAGCAAAATTCTGTCCGGCATCCAGCATCCTGAAAGCTGCTGAATAAATACCCGACTGCAAATAACCCTCTTTACCCGGAATAAGCCGCTCTAAAAAAACAGGATCGATTCTATTATAAAAGCTCATCAACAAAACCAATAAGGCAAACGGAAGGCTTTTCTTAATAATCATGATAAAAAAAGCCGGATTCCAGCTAAATGTAATCTTGCCCGAATGTATGAGTACCACTCCCAGTGCAATTAAAACCGTAACCAGGTAAGCAACTGTCTGGCTGTACACAAACCATTCGATATTAAACTTTCCTTTTGCAATCCCGGTCCATAGTAAAACCCCCACAATAGCAATCATAAGTAATCGGTCAAGAATGGAAAGAAAACTATCCACCACAAAAAGTAAAAGCCCTGAAATATTTGAACGAAGATAAAGCAGGAAAGAGAGCAGAAACTGATTAAAACCAACCCAGAAAAGTAAATGAAGCTGCTCACCCCTATAACCTATAATGTAACCAACAATAAAAATAATAACTCCATAAAGTAGACCTAACAAGAGTTTAATGGTTCCTATCCCTGCGAAATGCTTCGAGAGCAACTGATTATTCTGAGCAATATTGCGGTTGTTGAAATTCGTAATCCCAAGATCGAGAAAGATAAAAAACAGAAATGAAAAGTTGAAAACTGAAAAGTAAAACCCATAATCCTCAGGCCCTACTACATTATAAACCTGCCTGTCAACCCCCAATATCCAAAAAGGTTTAATCAACAGGTTCAAAAACAGAATCAATGTCAGGTTCTTCAGAAACTTTTTTTGCATCACGGCAAAAGTAAGAAGTTAATTGTATGCAATAAAGAAAACAGACTTATTATTTAAGCTTGTGAGAAAAGTTCAACAATCTTTTAAAACTCAGTAAAGCAAAAAGAAAAAACTACTTACCCCTACCCTGAATAACAATAATAACGGTATAAATCAAGATTTTAAAATCCATGGCAAGCGACATATTCTCGATATACAGAATATCGTACTTCAATCTATCAATCATCTCATCAACAGTTGATGCATAACCATACTTTACCTGCCCCCAAGAAGTTATCCCGGGCTTAACCTTTAATAATAAACGATAGTGCGGAGCACGTTTCACAATTTGATCGATATAATACTGTCTTTCGGGACGCGGGCCTACCAAGGCCATATCACCTTTTAAAACAGTAAAAAACTGTGGTATTTCATCAAGCCTTACTTTACGAATAAATCTGCCAAAAGGAGTAATTCGCGGATCATGATCAGAAGAAAGCTGAGGCCCTGCCTTTTCTGCATCTACATACATCGACCGGAATTTATGCATAGAGAACACCTTTCCGTGTTTCCCCACACGATCCTGCGAAAACAGAATTGGTCCCGGTGAAGAAAGTTTAACACCAATGGCGGTGAAAATGTAAAAGGGAGTCAGAAGAACTATTCCCACCAGTGAAAAAACAACATCAATAACCCGCTTCAGACTTTGCTGCCATGCCGGCATCAAATCAGGAGAAATTTCAATCAAAGGTGTATGGAAAATCCCCTGTAGTTTAACCGAACCAAAAATAATATCCTGCATTAAAGGAATCACTTTGATAATAACATTAGTATCCTCTAACTCAAGAATAATCCGCTCAATTGTCTCTTTCTCCGATCGCTCAATGGCTATAATAACCTCTTCAACTTCTTTTTCTTTAATAATTTTATTCAGCCCCTGATAATTACCGAGATAAGGAAGATATTTGGCAACTTTATAATCATCGCGGTCAAACACATTTACAAAGCCCACGAACTTATTACCTGATGAAATTTCCTGATTTGAAATATCTTCATAAATCCGGGTAGCATTACCATTACTGCCAATTATTACCGTATTAAAACCAAGAATGCCCTTATGAACCTTACGAACGGTAGTGGTCGTTAAAACAAGCCTAAAGCCATAAGTGAAAAAGAAATGAAGAATAAACAGCACAAAAAATGATTTGTAATATCCCTGATATGTGTTAATAACATCATCAAGAATTAAGACAAAGAAAATAATGGTAACCCCAATAAGCGTAGCCGAAAGTGTTTGTCCAAGCTCTTTCAGCCTGGCCTTACGATAAATACGGCGATAAGACCCAATCATAGTATACAGGATAACCCAAAATACCGGAACCACGATAATGGCTACCCAATACTTATTATCATGAATCATATGGTTAAAGTAATCGTGAATACCATACTCCTCGTAGGCTTTGCGGTACAAATAGAATAAACTCCAGGCCAAAACTGCGGCCAGCCAGTCTAAAAATACATACTTGGATATTTGTATTCTGGTATTCATTACCTATTTTCTATGGATTAATTTAATGTTATCAATAAAAATTTCCGATTGTGTAACACCTGATTCCCTACCGGCTCTGAAATAGATTTTAAAATCATAAGCCTTGGGGTAACGCGAAGTGGTTGGTCCAATATTGATATAAATTTTATTCCAGTTATCTGTATGGTTCAAATAAACCAAATCGTCCCATTTGTATTCACCCGGCAAACTTGACAGCACTCCCACTACCAGCGAATTATTTGTTTTGAAATTAATCTCCAAAGCCACCGGTTTACCATCACGTGGTAAATCGAAAGCATTAAAAGAATATCCCCAGAAGGTAGGCTTGTCAGAAGTTAAAACAATCTTACCCGAATAACTTGAATGATCACTTAAAAAAGCTTCCGGACTATTAGCAGGTTGTGTTCTCTCGATGGTTGTATCGCTGCTTTCCGATTCGATTATTGATATACTCGGACCTTCAAAATCTTCAAGCCATGCAAATTCAATATTCTCGTAATACTTTGTTTTTATAGCTCCAAGATTAAGTACCGAATCAGGAATAAAATTAAAATTATCATAAATGATTGGTTCATAAAACGGGTACGGAACACGAGTACTTGAGATTCCGTTTAGCTTAATTCCCGGCCTGATCTCAAGCCTGTGCTGTCCGTTTTTT
>Ga0256913_10000376_pt1 | contig 22966 bp, 24 predicted proteins | sample Axial_MatmetaG_FD_185970 | JGI IMG/M metagenome (GOLD analysis project Ga0256913, IMG submission 185970) | Deep-sea worm associated microbial mat communities from Axial Seamount, Juan de Fuca Ridge, Pacific Ocean - Axial_Mat | ecosystem: Environmental > Aquatic > Marine > Oceanic > Microbial... | reverse complement strand
AATAATTAGCTCCTAAACTTCACCAAATTATCTTACATTATCCCGATAGTGTTACAATAATTTGTTTCGTTTAAAAACTAATTATTTGAAACTGAGGACAAAGTATTAATCGAACTCAGGTTAATAGGTTTACAGAATTCTATGTGCTTTTTGGCGAATAATACGGGTTAAATGATGTTGAATATCTAAATCAGAAAAAACAGTTCTATATGAAAAAGAAATATTATACATAAAAATCACCCTCCGGCCTTTTTAACTTTATAATCTTCCTTTTTTAGTAAATCAACAATTTTATCGCGAAAATCGCCTTGTATTATAATTTCGCCATTTTTAACAGTGCCACCAACACCGCATTTAGATTTTAGCATTTTTCCTAAATCTTTTAAATCCTCGGTAGTGCCAATAAATCCTGTTACAAGCGAAACGGCTTTGCCTTTGCGGTTTTTTTTATCGAGCATTACCCGCAAATCTTGCTGATTATTTGGTAAAGTTTCTTCTTCAAATTCTTCATCAGATTCGTATTCAAAATCTGGATTTGTTGAATAAACTACGTTTTTTCTGCCTTTGTTTTTTCCCATTATTAAGTGTACAAAAAAGCCTACTAGGTTAAAACCTAGTAGGCTTATATATTATTAAAAATTACTTTTTAAAATTATCAGAAACAATTAATTCTTTAGTTCCATGTGTCCAAGAATAGAAACCTTCGCCCGATTTAATTCCTAAGTTACCTGCAGCAACCATGTTAATTAAAAGTGGATCTGGGTTATATTTTTGGTCGCCTAAACCACCGTACATAACTTCAAGAATAGATAAACAAACATCTAAACCAATAAAATCTGCTAACTGAAGTGGTCCCATTGGGTGAGCCATACCAAGTTTCATTACTGTGTCAATTTGTTCAACACCTGCAACTCCACAACGTAATGTTTGAATTGCTTCGTTAATCATTGGCATTAAAATACGGTTTGCAACAAAACCTGCATAATCGTTAACTTCTACAGGAACTTTACCTAATTTTTTCGATGTCTCGAAAACTGCATTAAGAACCTCATCGGTAGTTTTATAACCACGAATTACCTCAACTAATTTCATCATTGGCACAGGATTCATAAAGTGCATTCCTATAACTTTTTCAGGTCGGTTTGTTACAGCACCTATTTTAGTAATAGAAATTGACGATGTGTTTGAACCAAGAATTGTTTCCGGCTTACAAAACTCGTCTAACTGACGAAAAATATTTAATTTCAACTCTTCGTTTTCTGTTGCAGCTTCAACAACTAAATCTGCATTTGCAACAGCTTGTTTAAGCTCTGTGAAAGTTGTAATATTTGCAAGAGCATTTGCTTTATCTTCTTCTGTTAATTTTCCTTTATTAATTTGGCGATCGAAATTTTTACCAATTTTTGCAATAGCTTTATCTAATGCCGGTTGGCTAATATCCATTAAAGAAACTTTAAATCCGTTTTGTGCAAAAACGTGTGCAATACCGTTTCCCATAGTACCGCTACCAATTACTGTAATATTCTCCATATTAATATATTTTAATTAATTAATTATTAGTTTAATTTTTTTTGGACTATAAAGGTAATAAAGTTTCTTTATTTTAATTAATTAATAAAGATATTCTTTAACATAAGGGAAGTTTTATTAATTATTTTCACCAATAGCTCGTTATTTCTTAAAAAATTAAATTGTATCTGAAAATATTGTTAAAAAACTAATTTTTAGAACTCTCCTAAAATAATTGTTTTATAATTTTAAATTTTAAGATTAAATTACAAAGTATATAATATTTTTTATTTAATAAAATTACTTTAAGAAAAGTAGTTTTATCTATTTACATATAAAAAATAGAAACGTATCTGTATATCTACTACATTAATAAAAAATATTTTACCATTATATTAATTTAGTCTAAATTTGCAACTTAATTAAAAAAAAAATAACAATGGAAGTAACAGACATCAACCTAATCTATGAAATAGGATTAAATTTTGTAATGGACTATGGTCCAAAAGTAATTGGAGCAATAGTAGTATTGTTTATTGGTTTATGGATAGTTAAAAAAGCAACTAAAAGTATAGGTAATTTAATGGAAAAAAGAGGAATTGACGCCTCTTTAAGACCATTTTTAACCAATTTAATTGGTACAATTTTAAAACTGCTTGTTATAATAAGTGTAATGGGAATGGTTGGCATTGAAATGACCTCGTTTATTGCTATTCTTGGTGCTGCAGGTTTAGCTATTGGTATGGCATTATCCGGTACATTACAAAATTTTGCAGGTGGAGTAATCATCTTAATATTTAAACCTTATAAAGCAGGAGATTTTATCGAAGCACAAGGGCACATGGGTGTTGTAAAAGAAATTCAAATATTTAATACAATAATAACAACTGTAGATAACAAAACAATAATAATCCCTAACGGCGGTTTATCAACAGGGTCTATGGTTAATTTTTCTACACAAGCTGAAAGACGTGTAGATTTTAGTTTTGGGATTGCCTATGGCGATGATTTAAACAAAGCGAAACAATTAATTTTGGATATTGCCGAAAAAGATTCTCGCGTATTAAAAAATCCGGAACCATTTGTACGAATGGGTGAAATGGCTGATAGCTCGGTAAATATCACAACCAGACTATGGGTAAAAGGAGAAGATTATTGGGACGTGTATTTTGATACAATGGAAGCTGTTTATGAAGTATTTAACAATAATGGAATTAATATTCCTTTCCCACAAATGGATGTACATATTCAAAAATAATTATTAACGAATATAAATTTATTAAAATGAAAAATCTAATTACAATTTTAACTGTGTTGGTAATAAATACTGCAATATTTGCTCAAACAGACTCAACAAAAAATTGGTCTAAAGGTGGCGATGTAGGATTTAACACTTCTCAAGTTGGGTTTACAAATTGGGCACAAGGTGGACAAAATTCAATAGCAGGAATGACTTTTTTACATTTATATGCAAACTATAAGAAAGACAAATGGACTTGGGATAATTATGCAAACTTCGAGTATGGTCTAATGCAACAAGGTACTGATATAACTAAAAAATCTGATGATTTATTAGAATTTGGCACAAAATTAGGGCATCAAGCAACAGAGTTTTGGTATTATGCTGCACAAGCAAGTTTTAAATCGCAATTTTCTAAAGGTTACGATTACGATAACTATGTAGATGAAAAAACTTATATATCTGATTTTCTTGCACCTGCATATATTTTTGCCGGTTTAGGTATGGACTATAAACCAAACGATAATTTATCTTTATACATTTCTCCATTAACAATGAAATATACAATTGTTAACGATACATTATTAGCATATTATGGTGCATTTGGTGTTCAAGGAGCAGAATTTGATGATAACCAAATATTAATAAAAAATTACGAAACAGGTAGAATGGAAATTGGTGCATACTTAAAATTTATGTACAAAAAAGAAATTGTTGAAAATGTAAATTTCTTAACAACATTAGATCTTTATTCAAATTATCTAAAAAATCCACAAAATATTGATGTAGAGTGGAAAGTTGAGTTTATTATGAAAGTAAACTCATGGTTAAACGCATCTGTTAAGACTCATCTAATTTACGATGATGATATTGATATTATTGGTGGTGATGACGCTAATGGAAATCCAACTTATGGACCAAAAACACAATTTAAAGAAGCAATTGCTGTTGGTTTAATTTATAAATTTGGAGAATAATTAATAGAGCTCCCCTTAAGCAAATGCCATTTTGAATTATTCAAAATGGCATTTGCTTTTAATTTTTCACAAACTTTAAAATGCTATTATCTATTTTAATAAAATAAATACCATTTTGTAAATCGTCAATTTTTATTATCATTTCATTAGATTGCTTTATTGCAATTTGTTTAACAAGCAATCCTGCAATATTATATACTTCTATAGTATTATTCTTAATTCGCGATTCGCGATTCGCGATATGCAAATTACATGAAACAGGATTTGGATAAATATAAAACAAATTACTTGTTTGCTCAATATTTTCAATTCCTACAGGTTTTGGAAACAAACTATCATACAAAGTTTGAGCAGAATTAGCATTTGTAATTAAATCGTTTAAACTTTCGGCAGAATGAATTGCATAAGAAATTGTAATTGTATCATACGGATTTATTCTATATCCGCCACAGCTAAGAGTATGGCAAACATCATTTCCTAAGCCATTTACTCCGGCCATTTGCCTTTCGTTAGTTAAAATAAAATATTTTTCATCATCAGAAAAACCATTTGTAATATCAATTCCGCCTTCTCCACCCGAAACATTATCAATAGCATAGGAACGAGCAGTTGAATCTGTTAATAATTGAAATCCGGAATAGACTTGTTCGGTAGTTGTAGAATAAACATAGGCCAAATGGCTTGGCGAATAATAATCCGCTTTATTCAGTGAATAGTTAATTATATCCCAATCGGCAAACATTCCAAAATTTAAGTTATCGATTGTTGTATCAATATTATTAATTATTTGATATTTAACAAAAACAAAATCTTTGTATTTCTCATTATTCCAAGCATATACAGTTTGATTTATTGTTAAATTAAACTCTGATGAATCTTTGTTCAAATATGTAGTCCTAATTACCTGATTTGCAAGAGTATCATCGTTAAACTTAATTGCTTTTCCTGTACTCAAGAAATCAGAATTAGCTCTAACACAGTCTTCAACAATATTTGTATCCGATGCAATAATAATTCCCATTTCATAACAAATATTCTTATAATCTTTATAATTAAAACCAGTTCCTTGTCTGTTATCGGTGAAAGCAATTAAGCCGTTATTTGCAATTGTTGTAGTAATATTATTTGTATCAACATCAACATAAGATTGATTTAATTTGAATCTTAACATCTGAAAATCAGAATAAGCTCCATCGGTAAAAATAAGTTTAAAATATACACTTTCATCAATAGGGATATTTGTATCAACAAGCATTGTAAAAGCTGAATTTGAATTACTTACTGTATCCAAAGTATTTATAACTCCTGCGTTAAAACTGCTGTTTATCATACTCATATATGGCGAGTTTGTACTTATCAAAACATTTAAATTACTTGTAGCTTTTAGATAATTTACAAAATCTCCTGTTATTTTCATTGTATCATTTTCGATAGAATAATTCACATTCTTATATCTAATTGATGATAAAATAGTATCGGATAGAGCTCTGTAAAGATTAACTCTACCGGTTCCCATTAAATCGGCATATGGCTCATTTCCCGAAACTGTATCAATATTATCGCAAGTAACTCTAAGAACTTCGCCTATTTGCAAAGCCGAAAGTGTATCGTAATACGATTTAACAATTGCGGCACAACCGGCAAAAATTGGTGAAGCAAAAGAGGTTCCCCAACCATTAATATATCCGTTGTTTGGAGCGGTCATTCTAACACTTTCGCCTGGAGCCATGCAATCTACAGTAACAGAATAGTTAGAGTTACTCCACTTGTTATCATCAACATTCGATGCCCCAACATTTATTACATTATCATAAGATGCAGGATAAAATTCTAGTTCAACTCCATTATTTCCGGCAGCTGCTACAACAAGAGCATTTCTATTAAATACCGCATAATTTATAATATCTTGTCCATACTCATCGCCAATAGTGCTACCCCAAGAACAATTAATAATATCGCAACCGTGGTCTGCGGCATAAACAATTCCTTCGTAACCACTATTAATTGTTGTTGATGCTGCAGTTGAAATTTTTACAGGCATTATTTTGGTTCTATAGCCAATTCCTGCAAGTCCTACCCCATTATCGGCTACAGCCGATGCACAACCACTTACCCAAACTCCGTGAGGTGCCGATGATGATGCACTAGAATCCCATTGCGGATTATTATCATTTTCGCCTAAATCCCAACCCCAATAATTATCTATATATCCGTCATTATCATTATCTAATCCATCAATTGGATCGTTTACATTTCTATAAATATTCTGATTTAAATCTTCGTGGTCTATATCAACACCTGTGTCTACAATACCTATAATTGTTGTTGTATCGCCTTTTGAGATATCCCAAGCATCAAAAACCCTAAGATTATTTAAATAATATTGCGATGTATAAGCATTATCATTAGGGGTATACACAAGTTCGTTTGTATGTTCAATTACAGCATATTCTACAATGTTTTCTTTATAAATCTCATTGATAAAATTATTACAATCTTCAAGCTTATCTAACTCAATAATATATATTAAACTTAAATCTACTAGATATGGATTTTCTTTTCTTTTTTGTTCATTAATCTCTTTTTTTAATGGAAATTTTTTTTGAAAATTATTATGATTAAAATAATGCTGTAAGGCACTATTATCAATAGTTTTATCAATAATTTTATCTTTATCTTCAGGTTTTATCTTAAAAATTACTTTATTTGTTAGGTATTTACTATATTTGTATTGAATTTGAGGAAATGCTACTGAGTTAAATAACAATAAAGAGATTATTAGAATATATTTTTTCATGATAATTAATTTAAACTTTTTAACAAATTTAACGTATTATTTCTTAATAAATAAATTAAAATAAATTTAAACTAAATATTCAGAATATGAATTGCATAATTATTGACGACGACAAATTATCAAGAAAAGTTATTGAAGAGTTTATTGAAAGAACAGAATCTACTACTTTGGTGGCATCTTTTGAAAGTGCTATTGATGCAATTAACTCTATAAAAGTAAGTCCTGTTACAATAGACTTAGTTTTCTTAGATATCGAAATGCCGGAAATGACAGGTATAGAATTTTTAAATAGTTTTAAAGAACATCCTCAAGTAATAATTGTTTCTGCAAAAGAAAAATATGCATTAGAAGCTTTTGAGTATGATGTTATTGATTATCTTTTAAAACCAATATCTTACGCAAGATTTTTTAAAGCAATAACTAAAGCACAAGGAACCCAAGCAGATAAAAAGCAACTTACTAGTGCAAGTTTCGACGATGGTAATGATGAGATTTTTATTAAAAGAGGATCTAGAATTGTACGTTTAAATTATGATGATATTCTTTTTGTAGAAGCATTAGAAAATTATGTTATTGTTACAACATATTCAGAAAAATACACAATTCATTTTACAATGAAATCTATTGTTACAAAGCTTCCTGCAAGAAAATTTAAAAGAGTTCATCGTTCATTTATCGTCAATATAACACAAATAAAGGGTATTGAAGATAACTCTGTAATTGTAAAATTAGAGGAAGGCGTAAAAGTTATTCCTATCGGGAAATCTTATAAAGAAAAATTAATGAAAGAAATTAATCTTATTACTAAAGATTAATCTAATATAAAGTCTTAAACCGTCATTTCGAGAAATCGGATGGCGGTTTTTTTATGAATAAAAAATTAAATAATGCTTACAGAACGACAAATATTTTATAATCATATAGCACAAACAACAGATGAGCCAATTGGGTTAGAAATTGTGGAAGCCAAAGGTATTTATATGATTGACAATAATGGCAAAAAATATATTGATTTAATTTCCGGAGTTTCTGTAAGTAATATAGGGCACAGACACCCAAAAGTTGTAGAGGCAATTAAAAATCAAGTAGATAAATATATGCATTTGATGGTTTATGGGGAATACATTCAATCGCCACAAGTAAAATATGCTGAGCTTTTTTTAAAGCAATTACCCAAAATATTTGATAATATATATTTTGTAAATTCCGGAAGCGAAGCAAACGAAGGAGCTTTAAAATTAGCAAAACGATATACAGGTCGATCAGAAATTGTATCTTTTAACAATGCATATCACGGAAGTACAGCAGGAGTTTTAAGCGTTTTAGGTAATGAATATTTTAAATCGGCATTTCGCCCATTAGTACCGGGTGTTAATTTTATCGATTTTAATGATGAAGCACAATTAAACACAATTACAGAAAAAACCGCAGCCGTTATTGTTGAACCTGTTCAAGCCGAAGCCGGTATTATTACTCCCAAAAATAATTTTCTACAAAAACTTAGAAAAAGATGTGATGAAGTTGGTGCATTACTAATTTTTGATGAAATACAAACAGGTTTTGGAAGAACAGGGAATTTATTTGCTTTTAAAACTTATGAGGTTGAACCTGATATTTTTACAATTGCAAAAGGAATGGGTGGTGGAATGCCTATTGGGGCATTTGTTGCTTCAAAAAAAATTATGTCGGTTTTTAAAGATAACCCAATTCTTGGGCATATAACAACTTTTGGGGGGCATCCTGTTTCTGCTGCTGCAGCACTTGCAAGTTTAAATGTTTTACTTAACGAAAATATTATTGCTGATGTTAATAGAAAAGCTGAATTATTCCGAAGTTTATTAACTCATAAAAAGATTAAATCTATAAGAGGTGTTGGTCTGTTTTTAGCAGTAGAGTTAGAAAATTATGCTCAAATTAGAAAATTATTAGAATCTACAATTAAAAACGGTTTAGTTTTCGATTGGTTTATTTTTAATGATAATCATTTTAGAATAAGTCCTCCACTAAATATTAGCGATGATGAAATTAAGATTGCTTGCAATATAATTTTAAAATCACTAGATGATATTTAACGTGAGTTCGATATAATATTACTCACAGATTCAGGTAATTAGCTCATATACGAATCAAATTTAAGACGGACTATCGGGATAATCCTAGAATTTGAGGAAGAATATGAATTATTCTTGATTTTCTGTGAACTAAATCTTATATCGAACTCACGTTATTTAAATTATTCTTGTTTTATTCCTATAATTAAAATATCATCTATCTGCTCTATATTACCTTTCCATTGATTTAATTCATCGCACAAAACTTTTCTTTGTTCTTCCATATTGCTAATTAACGAAGTTTTAGCAATTAACTCTCTAAACCTATTATACTTATATTTTTTCTTATTTGTTCCTCCAAACTGATCGACATAACCATCAGAAAACATATAAATAATATCTTCTTTTTCTAAATCAAATCTTTTATCGGTGAATTTCAATCCTTTTTTTGCATTATAACCAATAAATATTTTATCAGGTTTTAGTTCTAATAATGAACAATCATTATAAGTATGAATCTTTTGAAATTTATCTTCTTCAATATCAAATTTAGATTTTCTAGAAATATAAATTGAATTATTAGAGCCGGAATATAATAATGTATTTGTAAGTTTATCTATCATACAAATACTAATATCCATTCCATCTTTAGTTTCTCCTATTTTACCTTGTTGATGTAGCGAGTTTTCAATATTCTTACTTAATTCTTGTAAAATTTCAGATGGTTTTTTATTATCATCTCTACTAATAATATCATTCAATGCAGAAATGCCAAGCATACTCATCATTGCACCCGGCACTCCGTGTCCGGTGCAATCTGCAGCAGCAATATAGATTCTATTATTTTTTTCTTCAGCCCAATAAAAATCACCACTTATTGTTTCTTTAGGTAAATTTAAGATAAAAAAATCACTCATTAATTTTTGCAGTTCATTTTCGGGTGGGAGAACTGCTGTTTGAATAACTTTAGCATATTCAAAACTCTTATTTATTTCTTCGTTTTTCTCTTGAATTAAATTCTTTTGTTTAATTGCTTCTTCGTGCTGTTTAATAATTTTATCTCTTTGTGTTTCAATTTCTTCTTTTTGCGATATTAAATCAGATGTTCTTTCTTTAACTATATTTTCTAAACGAATATTCTCTCTCTTACCCATGTATGTATATCGGTGTATTACTGCAAACATTAAAAAAACAATCTCTAAGATAAAGCCCAGTTTAAGTCCGTTTTCGGCTAAATTATTATTGTCAATTACACCAAAATTTCTAAGAACATATAAAATTACACCTGCAATAAATGCCGAAAAAGAAATAAACAAATAAATTGCTAATTTATTTTTTCTAAAAACTCCAACTAACGAAACAAATAAGAGTAGTATTATTGTAAAAAAGGATATTAAATTCGCTAATTTATTTATTATATAAAACGAATCTTGAACCGTTAAGGTTAAAACTGCAATAACTAAAGAAATTGGAAAAACAACTTTAAAAACAATTTCAGGTATTTTATAATTCTCTTTAAAATTAAAATATGCTCTAGTAAATAATAATAAAAATATGTTAGCAATAAGTACAAAAAATGCTGTAGAATGATATTGAAACCAAGTTGAATTTGGCCAAAAATATTGATAAGAAAAACCTGATATATTTACTAAAAACAATGCTAAAGACGCTACAAAAATAGTATAATAGAAATTTAATACTTCTTTTGATACATATAATAAAAAAGAGTTAAATAATATTGATAAAATAGCTAATCCTATAAAAATACCATTTAAAATAATTCCAAATTTATCTTTAGCAATAAACGATTTATACGATGATATTTCCATAGGCAAACGCAAAGTGCCTCCTTCACTTGACACCCTCGTATAGTATGTATATACAACATTTGGTTCTAATTTTAAATCAAATAAATAGTTTCTGTTTTTAATATCACGAGTATTAAATTTTTCTTTCTCTCCTGTAATTATTTTTCTTTCAAATTTTGTTCCTTTCATTTCGTAAAAATGAATTGATCGTAAAAGTGGGTAATCAATAGAAAAAATAATATTTTTTATTTCTTTTGTTTTATTTATTACAGAAAATTTTGCCCAATATACAGATTTAGTAAATCCAAGATTAAGATTAGATGAGTTATTTAATTTAAAATACTTATTATTTTTAGCTAACATTATCTCAATTAGGCCTAATTGTGTTGTAGTATCTTCTAGAATATATACATATTCCGATATTGAAAATTGATTTACGGTATCATTATCAATTATGATTACCTTTTCAGAAAATCCTGAAAATGAAAGAATAACAAATGCAATTAATAATAACTTTCTCATTTTAGTTTAAAAATATTCATGGTATACGGTCTAAATATAAAAAGGTTTGTTTAAACAAACCTTTTTATATTTAATGATTAATCCTTATAAAAATTTAGAAAGCATTAATAATACCCATAAAATCTTCAGCTTTTAATGCTGCTCCACCAATTAATCCACCATCAACATCAGCTTTGCCGAAAATTTCGTTAGCATTGCTAGGTTTTACAGAACCACCATAAAGTATAGAAATATTCTCAGAAATTTCTTTACCATATTTTTCTGCTATAATTTCTCTTATATATTTGTGTATTTCTTGTGCTTGTTCCGGACTTGCTGTTACACCCGTACCAATTGCCCAAACCGGCTCATATGCAATAACTATTTTAGAAAATTCTTTTTCACTCAAATCAAAAAGTCCTTCAGAAATTTGTGTTTTTACAACATTAAAATGATTTTCTGCTTCTCTTTCCTCTAGTTTTTCGCCACAACAATAAATTGGGGTTAAGTTATTTTTTAAAGCAAGTTTTACTTTTTTATTTAATATTTCGTTTGTTTCTCCGTAATATGCTCTACGTTCCGAATGCCCAATAATAACATGACTTGCTTCTAAAGAAGCTATCATTTCTGCTGAAACCTCGCCTGTATATGCTCCTTTTTCTTCTGCGGCACAATTTTGTGCACCAACTGTAATATTAGTATCCGAAAGTGCATTCATTATCTCAGTAATATGAGTAAATGGAGGGATAACAATTACTTCAACATTATTGTTAAATTGATTTTCTAATTCTCTTAAATCTAAAGCAAGACTAATACCTTCGGCAATATTGGTATTCATTTTCCAATTACCTGCTACTATTTGTTTTCTCATTTATTTTCTGATTTTTTTATTGAAAAATTCCGTTTAATTGAGCATCAATATCCGATATTACTTTGCTCAAATCTTCCGGTTTTTCCGAAAAGTTATTTTTATCTACATCAATTATTAAAAGTTTACCTAACTGATACGATGAAATCCAAGCTTCGTATCTTTCGTTTAATCTTTTCAGATAATCTAAACGAATACTGTTCTCATATTTTCTACCTCTGCTTTGTATCTGGCTTACCAATGTAGGAACCGAAGCACGCAAATATATCAATAATTCGGGCGGCTTAATTAAAGAACTGATTAGGTTAAAAAGTGTAAAATAATTCTCGAAGTCGCGAGTAGACATCAAACCCATTGAATGCAGGTTGGGTGCAAAAATATATGCGTCTTCGTAAATAGTTCTATCTTGTATAACAGTTTTTTCAGATTGATGTATCTCAATTATTTTATTAAAACGAGTATTTAAGAAATATACTTGAAGATTAAAGGACCATCGTTGCATATTTTCATAAAAATCTGTTAAGTAAGGATTATCATCTGCATCGTCAAAGTGTGTATCCCACTTGTAATGCTTAGATAAAAGCTTAGTTAATGTAGTTTTTCCCGATCCGATATTTCCTGCTACTGCTATATGCATAATATGTAACTTGTTTATTTATGAAACCGCAAGATAACAAAGAATTTTATTTTTTGAAACCTTATTTTAAAAAATCTTACTGTCAATTTTTGACTAATATTTTATATCAACTAAAAACAAGCCTTCGGCATTAGCAGATTTTCCTGCTCTATTTCTATCTTTTGCAAGTATTATTTTTTCAAAATCGCTAATAGATACTTTTCCCGAATTTACCTCTAACAATGTGCCAACAATGGCACGAACCATATTTCGTAAAAATCTATCGGCAGTAATTCTAAAAATTATAAAAGCATTTTCTTCTCGCCAAACGGCTTCGCTTATTATACAATTATTGGTTTTTACATCGGTATGTAATTTACTAAACGATGTAAAATCTTTATGCATAAAAAGTATCTTACTTGCTTTGTTTAATAAAGATATTTTGTAATTTGCAGGAATAAAAGCTGTTGTTTCGTTATAAAAAGGATTTTTTTTTGTTGAAATCCTATATTCGTAAGTTCTCGATTTTGCATCGAAACGAGCATGTTTTTCATCATCAACTTCGTAAATATTAAACACTGAAATATCATTAGGCAAGATTCTGTTTAAACCAAAAACAGTTTTTTCTGTAATGGGTTTCGATGTGTCGAAATGTGCAACAAAAAACTCTGCATGCACTCCTGTATCGGTTCTTCCTGCTCCGGTAATTTTAATATTTTCTTGCAACTTTTTGCTAAGTGCATTTTCTAAAGTTTGTTGCACTGTTACAGCATTTGGTTGGCTTTGCCAACCATGATAATTTGTTCCTTTGTATGCAAGTTCTATAAAATATCTACTCATTCTTTTTGTGCAATTAAGAAAACAAAAGTATAAATTTTATATTTAAAGCTTGTTTTTTATTCTTTACAAACTAAATACTTAACTTTGCAAACCTAAATTATTTTAATTTTGAGTAAAGAAGAAGATATTTTTGAAGGAGGAAGAATGTTACCATTACTTGAAGATTTTTATACGCTTCAAGGAGAAGGGAAACACACAGGAAAAGCTGCATATTTTATACGGGTTGGCGGTTGCGATATTGGGTGCAAATGGTGCGATACAAAGTTTTCGTGGAATCCAAACTTGCACACTTTAACCAATATGGACGAGATTATTGAGAAAGCTCAAAATTATCCTGCAAAAACTATTGTTGTAACCGGTGGTGAACCAACGACTTACGATTTAGAATATTTAACTTCTAATTTAATCTCTAAAGGAGTAAAAACACACTTAGAAACTTCGGGAGTTTATAAGCTAACAGGAAGTTGGGATTGGGTTTGCTTATCGCCAAAGCAACACAATAAACCATTATCGGAATTTTACCAAATTGCCGATGAGTTAAAAGTAATTATAGAAACAGAAGAGGATTTACAATGGGCAGTAGAAAATGCAAAATTAGTTAACGATAAATGCGAGCTGTTTTTGCAACCGGAATGGAGTAATTTTGAAGAAATTATAAATCGAGTTGTTGAATTTGTGAAAAATAACCCACAATGGAAAATTTCTATTCAAGCACATAAATTTATGCATATACCTTAAATTATGGAAAAAGATAATAATACCACAAAAGAAGTTATTAAGAAAAAAATACCAAAAACAACATATATAATTATTAGTGTTCTTTTGATAATTATAAGTATAATAGCTATTTCTTTTGGAAGTATTAGAGCAGCAATTGGTCCAAGCTTTTTAGCTTTAATTTTACTTTATAAAGTAAGAAATGCAAACTCTTAAACCAAAATATTGGAAAGAATATAGTTTACTCGATTTTGGCAATGCTGTTAAAGTTGAAAGATTTTACGACAGAACTCTTATTAGACCCGAAACTGAAGCAACAAATAATTTATCAAAATCATTATCAGGATATAAAGCAGATTCTGTTTATAAAACTGACTGGTCTGACGAAATAAGCGATTGGACAATAAAATACAAATCGAAAAATATTGATATAAAAGCAAAGCTTTTTTTAAGCAACTCAAAACATGTAGGTATTTTTCCGGAACAAGCTGTAAATTGGGAGTTTATAGCAAACAATTTATCAAAAAAAGATAAATTTTTAAATCTTTTTGGATACACAGGGATTGCTTCGCTTGTTGCAGCAATAAAATGCGAACAAGTTACTCACGTAGATTCTTCGCCATCAATAATTAAAAGAGCAAAACAGAATGCCGAAATCAACCAAATAAATAATATCCGTTTTATAAACGATGATGCACTTTTGTTTTGCAAAAAAGAGTTGAAACGAGGCAATAAATACAAAGGAATAATTCTAGACCCTCCGGTTTTTGGTTTTGGAGCAAAAGGGAAATCGTGGAAACTCACAAAAAATATCGAAGAACTACTTTTAACTGTAAAACAAATTTGCGAAAAAGACGCATTTATTATTTTAAACACCTACTCTCCACAATTTAAACAAAACGAGGCACTTAAATTATTACATAAAATTTTCGGCAGAAAAGCCAAAATTGATTTTGGCAAACTAGCTCTTAATTCAACAAATAATAAAGAATTATTACTTAATGATTTTTTTGTTATTACCCAATTTTGATTTCACACGTTTAATATAATAAGAAGTAATAAAACCTGATATCACTAAAGTAGATATAATGTAAATTGTTCCTGCAAAAACATAGGCTTGAGATATTGTATAAACATCGGCATACCAGCCATACAAAGGAATTAGCCCTGCAAAAATTATTCTGATAACAGCATTTCGCACCGAAAGAACAGTTGCTCTAATATCAGAAGTAGTTAATCGGTTTATATAATCTTTAAGTACAGGAGTTGCAATTCCGCGAGCAAAATAAAATACAAACATTGGCAAAAATGCCCAATACGAAGATAATAGTCCTAAGCTAATAAAACCGGTAGAGACAAGAATAGCAATCAAAAACAAGATAAAACCTTTGGTATATTTTCTTTCAATTTTGTATGCAATTAGCGATGTTAAACCAACAATTAAATTTAAAGCTCCCCAAACTAAACCAATATTCCATTCCGATAGTAAAAGAACTTCTTTTAAATAAATCTGTATTAACCATGCCATTGAAAGAGTTGCTGAGCCAACAATTCCTGCATAGATTATATTTAACCTTAAACCTTTGTGCTCTATTAAAGAGTATTTTACAATATTTAAAATATTTTTAATACTAGCTTTTGAAATTGTTATTCGTTTTGGTTCAACCAACATAAAAGCAGCAGGTACAGCAATAAGAGCAACAAAAGTTTGAGCAATAAATGGAGTTCTTAAGCTTATTGTAGCTAAAGCTCCACCGGTAAAAGCAGCAAGGGTTTCAGCAAAATTTCCAATAGATAATGTTCTTCCCTCAAGTTTTACATAATCGTTCTTTCTTTTACTTTCCTGTAAGGTATCATATAACAAAGCAGAATCGGAACCGGAAATAAAACTTTGACCAATTCCCAAAGTAATTTCAGCAAGTAAAAAGCCATAAAACCCATGTGATAATGAATATATCGCAAAACCTGTAACTCCCAAAATACTTCCTAAAATTATCGTGTTTTTTCTACCCCAAACATCGGCAAAATAACCCGAAGGAATTTCTAACAAAACAGTTGAAACAGAATATATTGCTTGCAAAAGCATTACATCATAATTCGTTAGCCCGTTTTCTTTGTAAAACAACACAATAATTGGCATTATTAACATAAACCATTTGGCTATTTTAATAATGTAAAGCTTATATATATTGTGTGATAATTTCAATCTCTACAATTTTTTGCAAAGAAAAATATATTTTTTAGATTTTAAAACTAATTTGAAATATGAACATAATCGCCACCATCATAAGTAGCATTATATGGTCTTAGAGGATGAATAGCAGGCGGATCAAGAACGCTACCATCAACTAAAATATATTTTGAATCGCAACACGGACAGTTAACAACTACGCTATTTGTATCTCTTTGAACTAAGCAAGATTGATCTGCTTCGTGCGTACACAATCTATCGTAAACATAAAAATCGTCTAATGTTGCACGATAAACAACCACATCTGCACCACCTTGCCTGATAAACATATAATTTCCAACAATTTTTAAATCTTGAAACTCCGGATCGTTCAAGTAAAGAGTGAAATTTACATATGTTGGATCAACAGGATTTTCTTCAGAATCTTTTTTACATTGAGTAAATATAAAGATAAATGCCGAAATAATTAAAAAAAATTGTATTTTTGATACTTTAAACATCGATGCAAATATAGTAAAATTGAGAATACATTTTTTATTAATACTGTTAATTATTGTAAATACAAGTGTATTTAGCCAAAACAATGGAGGTAAAAAGCACGATTTAAATACCGTAAAAGTAGAAAAAAGTAAAGATAAAAAAAAGAAGGGAAAGAAACATCATTCCAAAAAAAAGAAGAAAAAAAAGAAGGGAAAAGAAAACAGATATTCAATAGATAAAGAAATATCTAAAGGAAGAAAGAAAAACGAAGAAGGTCGTGATAAAATTGATAAAAAACATAAAACAAAAGATCAACAACGTAAAAAAGAATTAGAAAAAAATGCAAAACTCGAAAGAAAAAATTCAAGAAAGAAAAATAGAGCTTTGCGAAAAATGCAAAAGGAAATAAATCATCCTAAATCTAAATCGCAAGACGGAACAGAACCAAGAGTTTATAAAAGATTACGTAAAGATGCACGGCAAACTAAAAGATATATAAGAACAGGTCATAGAGAACCTTGGTGGAAACGAATTTTCTCTAAAAATGCCCGAAAAGACAGAATATAAAGGAGATTAATATATGGAAAAATATTCGTACATAATAATAGGTATAATTGCTTTAATATTTAACATTTACAAAAAGCAAATGAAAAAGAAAAAAGAAGCTGAAATAGCTATGCAAAAACAACAACAAGAAAAACAAAGACAACGACAACAGCACAAACAGATGCAAAAAGAACAAGTGGAAGAAGAGGATATTTTTCCTACCGACTTTTTAGAAAATTTTGATAAAAACTTTGAACAAACTGAAGATGATTATATTCCAAGAACTCATACAAATGAAAAAACATACAAGCTCTCCGATTTAGAAAACATTTTGACAAAAAATAGTGAAGTGAAAATAGAAAAAGAAAAAACATTTGAACAACAAATTGAAAATTATGATGTAGATAATAAAACAATTATAAAACCCAAAAAAGATACTAAAAACAATGTTAAAATTAATTTAAAACAAGCTATCATATACAATACTATTTTAGAAAAAAAATATTAAACTATAAATCCGCCCCCTTATTTAAAATCAATCCAAAAAAAAATATATCTAATTGATAATCAACATATCAAACTCCAAGCTTTTTAAATATGCTACATAATAGTTTTATTAATTTTTTAATATAAATTAACATATCTATATTTGCACATTAATTTATAAAAGAGTATTTATTAACTAATTAAAAAATAGCAAATTATGAGTGTTTTTATTCTAATGGTAGTAATCTTTGTAGTAGGTTATGCCATGATTGCTTTAGAGCATCCTATTAAAATAGACAAAGCAGCATCTGCTTTATTAATGGGAACAATTATGTGGGCCATTTATGCATTAAATGGAGTTGATGTATTAAATTATAGCCATGAGTATAGTCGTGCATGGAAAGAATTTGCCGAAAGTGGTAATTTAGCAATAAACGTTGAAAATGTTCGACAATTTATTGTTCATCATGATGTAATGGAACATTTAGGTGATATTTCTACAATTTTATTCTTCTTGTTAGGAGCAATGACAATTGTTGAAGTTGTTGACCAACATCAAGGATTTAAATTAATTACCGACAAAATTCAAACTACAAATAAAGTTAAATTACTTTGGGTATTAAGTTTCTTAACATTCTTTATGTCTGCAGTATTAGATAACTTAACTACAACAATTGTAATTATTGCCCTATTAAGAAAACTAGTTGAAGATAAAAAAACACGTTGGTTTTATGCTTCAATGGTAGTAGTAGCAGCTAATGCTGGTGGAGCTTTCTCCCCTATTGGTGATGTAACAACTATTATGTTATGGATTGGCGGACAAGTAACTTCTGCTAATATTATTATGAAATTGATTATACCAAGTTTAGCTACTATGGTAATTCCTTTAATACTTCTTTCTTTTACAATGAAAGGAAATGTTACAAGACCAAAAGTTGATGATAACAAACAGGCCTTGACAACGTCTAGGCAGCAAACTTTATTATTAATAATGGGTGTTGCAGCATTATTATTTGTACCTGTATTTAAAACTTTTACACACCTTCCTCCATATTTAGGAATGTTATTCGGATTAAGTGTTTTATGGATTACAACAGAAATAATGCATAAAAATAAACGAGAAGAAGGCACAAAACTTACTGTAAATAGAGTTCTTGAAAGAGTTGATGTTCCTACAATATTCTTTTTCTTAGGTATTTTAACAGCAGTAGCTGCACTTCAATCAGCTGGACACTTAGATATGTTAGCTGCAGCTCTTAAAGATTTAGGAGTTTATCCTGTTGCAATAATCATAGGTCTATTATCATCAGTTGTTGATAACGTGCCTTTAGTAGCTGCTTCTATGGGTATGTATCCAATTGACCCTACTAATATTCAGTTTATGCAAGATGGTATATTCTGGGAATTAATAGCATATACAGCAGGTACAGGTGGATCTATTTTAATTATTGGTTCGGCTGCAGGTGTTGCTGCTATGGGACTTGAAAAAATAGACTTTATTTGGTATATGAAGAAAATTTCTTTATTAGCTGCATTAGGATATTTTGCAGGTGCAGGTGTATATTATTTACAAGAACAAATTTTCCCTGAAAAAGAAATTGAAGGAGGAGATGCTAAAACAGAAGTAATTAGTGAAGAAACATCTATGAATATTATAATGCAAAATAATATTAAAACAAGTCAAGAAAATACAATTACTTGGTACGAAGCAACTAAGAAAAGTGCTTAATATCAATAATCTCAATACTTTTAAGACCTTGCAATTTGTAAGGTCTTTTTTTATGCAATTTTTTAATAATTGTTAAAATATTTGAAACCGTACAATTATTGTTTATTTTTATACACTAACAAATTTTAAAATAATTTGATATGAAAAAAACATTTTTACTCCTATCTTTAATTGCTTTTATAAGCTATTCTCAAGCAATACACTATACCGACAGTATTAAAGTTGGAGCAGACAGAACTGAAGTTTACTTACCAAAACTTGCAGGAAAAAGAGTTGCAATAGTTGGTAATCAAACATCAATGATTGGAAACACTCATTTAGTTGACAGTTTATTAGCACTAAAAGTGAATATTGTAAAAATATTTGCCCCCGAACACGGTTTCAGAGGATTTGCCGATGCAGGCGAAACAATTACCGATGGTAAAGACACAAAAACCGGCTTACCTGTAATATCACTTTACGGAAAACACAAAAAACCAACTGCCGAAGATTTAAAAGATGTAGATATTATATTGTTCGATATTCAAGACGTAGGAACTAGGTTCTACACCTATATTTCAACACTACAATATGTTATGGAAGCATGTGCCGAAAACAACAAAGAAATAATTGTTTTAGACCGCCCAAACCCTAACGGCTATTTTGTTGACGGACCTGTTCTTAAACCAAAATATAAATCGTTTATCGGAATGCAGCCAATACCTATAGTTTATGGTATGTCGATAGCAGAATATGCACGCATGATTAACGAAGAAAGATGGTTAAAAAATGGTGAAAAGTGCAAATTAGATTACGTAACTTGTGAGGGTTGGGATCATACAAAATTTTATAAATTACCCGTAAAACCATCGCCAAACTTACCAAATATGGTTGCTGTTTTTTATTATCCAACACTTTGTTTGTTAGAAGGAACTGTTATGAGTGTAGGACGTGGAACCGATGCTCCTTTTCAATTAGTTGGACACCCCGATTTAGCCGATGGATATGTGGAATTTACACCTAAAAGTATGCCCGGGGCAAAACATCCAAAATTCGAAGGCGTAAAATGTAAAGGATACGATGCACGCGATAACGGAATAGATTATATTGTTGAGAAAAAAGAAATAGGTATTGCTTGTTTAGTAAAAGCATATGCAAATGTTGGCGGTGGCGATGATTTCTTTACCGATAGTTTTAATCTTTTAGCAGGTAATAGTGAGTTTAAAGAACAATTAAAATTCAGAATGCAATCTGAAGAAATACACGCTACTTGGAAAAAAGATTTAGATGCATTTAAAGAAATCAGAAAAAAATATCTACTTTACACCGATTTTGAATAAAAAACAAAACCAATCTTATGAAACTTAAACTATTTATTTTAGCAATTTTAAGCACAATTATTTTCACTTCGTGTGATGTAAAAGAAATAACTATAGGTGATATCGAAGGTATTAGTATAGTAGAAATGAACAAAGATTATATCGATGTTGATATTTTAATTCCAATAAAAAACCCAAACAATTTTGGATTTAAAATTACAAAAGCAGATATAAACCTAGAGATGAATGGTGTAAGTCTAGGAAAAATAAGTAAATTTAAAAAAGTGAAAATTCCGGCAAACTCTAACGACACACAAAAATTTAGTGTACGAGTTAAGATGGAAGATATAAAACAAGGTGGTTTAGCTTTTCTTGGTTCTTTATTATCTAATAAAGCCGGTATAGATATGAAAGGATATATAAAAGCACGTTCATTTCTTATCACCAAAAAAATTGATGTTGATTATAATAAAAGTGTTAAACTTTTCAAAGATTTAAAATAATATTTATTATTCTGTAAATTGAGAAAAATATATTATGGAAACAATAATAAACTTTAAAGGAATAATATCAGATTTCTTGCAATCATTAGGGTTTGGAGATGTTTTTGTTGACTATACCGAAAATATTATTTTATTAATAATTGTTATTAGTTTAGCATTTTTAGCCGATTTTGTATCAAAAAAAATTATTTTATCAATATTACACCGAATAGTAAAAAGGAGTAAAACAGATTGGGACGATATTATCTTAGAAAAAAATGTATTTAATAGATTATCGCACCTTGCACCGGCATTTGTAATTTATTATCTTAACCCATATATATTTGATAATAATACATCTACATGGGTAGAGATAATACAAACAGCCACAAAAGTTTATATGGCAATTGTATTTAATTTAGTTGCATTTGCTTTTTTAGATGCACTTAACGATATTTATAAAAAATCTGCTAAAACCAAGAAAGTATCAATAAAAAGCTATATTCAAATAACAAAAATTATTATTGGATTTGTAACAGGCTTAATAGTTTTTTCAATAGTTTTCGATAAAGATTTAACAGGAATATTTACCGGATTAGGTGCTTTTGCTGCGGTTTTGTTATTAATATTCCAAGATTCTATAAAAGGACTTGTTGGAGGAGTAACACTTTCGGCAAACGACATGGTTCGCATTGGCGATTGGATTTCTATGCCAAAATACAATGCTGACGGAACAGTTATCGATATATCATTAAACACAGTTAAGGTTCAAAATTGGGATAAAACAATAAGCACAATCCCAACCTATTCTATGGTAACAGAATCTTTTAGTAACTGGCGTGGAATGGAGGAATCCGGTGGACGTAGAATTAAACGATCTTTAAATATAGATGTGAAAACAATAAAATTCTGTAACCAAGAAATGATTGACAGATTTAATAAAATTCATTTGTTAAAAGATTACATCGACACAAAAAGAAAAGAAATTGAAGAATATAATAAACACAAAGGAGTTAACGAAGAAGAAAAACGAATAAACGGAAAAGTTCTAACTAATATTGGTACATTTAGAATCTACTTAGAAAACTATCTAAAAAATTTAGAAGTTATCAATACCAATATGACATTTATTGTAAGACAATTACCACCAACTGATACCGGATTGCCAATAGAGGTTTATGTATTTAGTAAAGTTCAAGAATGGGCGGAGTATGAACAAATCCAATCTGATATTTTCGACCATATCTACTCTATTTTAGATGTTTTTGATCTTGAAGCATTTCAAAATCCATCGGGTAGCGATTTTAAAGCATTAGCTAAATAAATGAGTAAACAGAAACTCTTATTATTCATAGGTATTTTTCTTACAATATCGGTAATTTTATTCTTAAATTTAGTTTTAACTTATGCTATTGAAGAGGGAACAATAAGCAATATTTATTTAATAAATGGCTCTAAATATTTACTTTATTTTTTTCAATTTCCCTTCCATTTTATTTTCTCAGATATCACTAACATAAAATTATATTTTACAGGATATTTTATAAATATATTTATATACACATCAGTTTTATTCTCTGCCCGAAAAATAAAAAATAACATCTTTTCATAATTTGCTTTTAATAGCTATTAGTATATTTTTGAGCAAACATCTATATATAAAGTTGTTCTCTGCAATTAAAACGAAATATTCTCACAGATAGATGTATAATTTCAAAAATTGTATTACTTTTGTGACATAAAGTGAAATTAACGTTTTAATATTTTAATTATGTTTATACGATTTATAGTTTCGAATTATTTATCTTTTAAAGATGAAACGGAATTTAA
>Ga0256913_10000375_pt1 | contig 22974 bp, 22 predicted proteins | sample Axial_MatmetaG_FD_185970 | JGI IMG/M metagenome (GOLD analysis project Ga0256913, IMG submission 185970) | Deep-sea worm associated microbial mat communities from Axial Seamount, Juan de Fuca Ridge, Pacific Ocean - Axial_Mat | ecosystem: Environmental > Aquatic > Marine > Oceanic > Microbial... | reverse complement strand
CTCAAGGGCAATGGTTAATATCTGAAAATACCTTTCCATCGTGTGTTTACTGTTTGGAGGTTCCGCCATCACGTTTTTTACCGCGATGCCTTCCCATTTTTACTTTGGAAGGATCAACCATAATCTCTTTACCGTCGGGGCCCTTTATTTTAATCATTTTTGTTGACGGCCCGGCTTTTTCAGGCTTCTGTTTTTTTTCTTCAACTTTATATTTCTCCACAATCTCTTTGGGCAGCAGCTTCAGTTTCCATTTATCCGCACCGGCAGGAGGAACCAGATAAACTTCATCACCTTCTGTTAACCCCTCTTTTATTATGATTTCATTATCATTGCTCTTTCCTGTAATTACCTGTTGACGCTCCCCTTTGAAATATACAAAACTTACACTGTCGCCGGTATGAACACACTCGATGGGCAAATAAAGCACATCCTCTATCACATTGGTGATGATCCTGTTTTTGGTAGTCATCGACGGACGCAGGATGGAATCAAACTCATCAATATGAATGATTACCTCAAACACTTTGGCATTGGAGTTGGGTAATTGCTCGCCCATGTTAGCCACTTCAAAAACACTACCTGTAAAATGCTTGTCGGGAAAGGCATCCACCTCAATTTCCGCTTTCTGGCCCGTTGCCACCTTACTGATGTCTATTTCATTTACAAAGGTTTTCGAGTTCATGGCCGACAAATTGGGCAGCGTTGCCACCACATTGTCCCATGCCGAAATCTGTGCCCCCACTCCCTGTTTTTTACCGTCGTATCCTCTTTTGTAATTAACCATTCCCGATTTCGGTGCCCTGATAATAAACTCCGATTTCAACTGGATAAACTCATCCAGTTTCCGCTGGGCTTTGGCAAGATTGGCCGAAACCTCTTTCATATCGGCTTTTGCCTTTTCAAGTTTTAACGAATAGTTTTCGAGGGTTTGCTTGTAGGTACGCTGTGTTTTTTCCAAATCAAGTTTTACCTGTCGCTGTGTAGCAGGCGGCTCGTAAATTGACTGATCCACAACAATCTGCTTATCTTCAAGGGTAAATTTCAGGTTAACCAGTTCATCACGGGCACTGCGCAGGGTCATGGTGGTATCAAGCTGGGTTTTGGTAAACTGCGTTTGATATTTTTCAACTTCCAGCTCCTGATCTTTGATTTTATTTTCCAAATCACTCCTGTCGAGGGTAGCCACCCAGTCACCCGAATCAACCACCGTTCCGTTGGGAACAATATCTTCGATTCGGTATTGCCAGATTCGGGCATTCCGCAAAGCCATGGGGTTAGGCCCCTGGATTTTCTCGCTGCTTCGGGCCTCCAGTTCGCCTGTGGTGGTAACATCAATAATAAACGCTCCCCGTTTAACTTTGGTTGTAATGGTTTCCACATCACCATCGGAGGAAGATGAAAAATACCAGACAAATAAAATTAAAACAACAAGGGAAATAATGATGGTAAGTAAATTTTTTCGTTTCATAACCCTGAATTAAAAGAAGCGTAAAGGTAGAAAGTTATTGAACTGTTAACGGTAAAACAACCCGATTTATTTTTAAAAAACCTTAATATTAGTAACGAACAACATAAATTCATCTTTTCCTGTTATTAAAATCTTCATAACCACCAATTAACCATGAAATAAATATCATCTATCAATAGGAAACAGAACATATCTCACCCCGGCTATTTATCAACTTTAGACCATACTGAAAACCAATTCATTCCAAAATCAATAGCCGAGTTATTAACAATTATTGCACTTTTATATTGTTAATATCTCCTTTTAACCTTTCCGATAATTTTATTAAACACTATCTTCCAATAACTTAACCATAGCACCCAAAACTTTTTTTATGTATGAACGAAACATTTTATCAACATTGTGGTAAAATGTGGTATATTATGTAAAAAAGTGGGAGATTTGGATTAATTTTACGCCATTAAATCGACATTCCGGATGCAAACATTATTAGGGACATACGAAGCCAAACTGGACGCTAAAGGGCGTTTTATGTTTCCTGCTCCATTCAAAAACCAGATGAAGGAGGAAACGCAGCACGGTTTTGTTATCAAGCGCAGCATTTTTAAAAAGTGCCTTGAGCTGTTTCCCATGGAAAACTGGCAAAGCGAAAGTGCCATGGTTTCCAGACTCAATATGTTTAAAAAGAAGAATGCCGAGTTCGTTACGAAGTTTATGGCTGGTGTAAAGCCGGTTGAACTGGATACGACAGGAAGGTTACTTATCCCCAAAGACCTTCAAAAATATGGCGGCATATCCAAAGAGATCGTACTGACATCAGTTGCAAACCGTATCGAAATTTGGGACAAAGCAGCCTATGAGCAGGCTGTTGATTACGATCCCGATGATTTTGCCGGCCTCGCCGAAGAGGTTATGGGCGACCTTGAAACGGAATAACTGTAAATTGATGTATCATAATCCTGTATTGCTGCATAAGAGCGTAGAATTGCTGAATATTGACCCCGACGGAATTTATGTTGACGTAACTTTCGGCGGAGGCGGCCATTCGCGTGCCATTTTACAGCAACTTAAAGCAGGCAGGCTCATCGCTTTTGATCAGGACCCTGATGCGTTAAACAACATTCCGGATGACGACAGGTTTACCCTGGTGCCAAACAATTTCCGTTATCTGAAAAACTTTCTGCGACTGCACAACGCCGTTCCGGTAAACGGCATTCTTGCCGACCTGGGTGTTTCGTCACATCAATTTGATGTTCCCGACCGCGGTTTTTCCACCCGTTTCGATGCCGCACTCGATATGCGCATGAACCCATCCTCGGGTAAAACAGCCGAAGAGATAATCAACACCCTGCCTGCGGAGGAGCTTCAACGCATATTTACCCTTTACGGCGAACTGCGCAGCAGCTACTGCATCAGCAGAGCCATTGCAGAAGCAAGAGCAAAAGCACCCATTAAAACCACCGGGCAGCTTATTAACATCATCAAACCCTGCCTGCCCGACCGAAAAATCAACAAGCTGTCGGCCATGGTTTTTCAGGCTTTACGGATTGAGGTAAACGAAGAGTTGGATGCTTTAAAAGAGATGCTTCAACAGGCGGCAGAAGTACTGAAACCCGGAGGCAGACTGGTGGTAATCTCTTACCATTCGCTGGAAGACAGGCTGGTAAAAAACTATTTCAGGGCCGGCAATTTCGAAGGAAAGGCAGAAAAAGATTTTTACGGAAACCTGCTTAGCCCGTTAAAACCCCTTAGCGGCAAAGCCATCGTTCCCGATGATACGGAAATAAAAGAAAACAGTCGTGCACGCAGTGCCAAAATGAGAGTTGCAACAAAACGATAACCGGATGGCACCGCAAAAAAACATATTAAAAGAAAAGCCGGCCCCTGCCAAGGAGCACAAACCCCGATTTACATGGTTAAAAAAGCGGTTCGGCTTTACCTTTTCAAAAAAAGCAAAGGCGGTAATGGATGTACCGAAAGATATCATTTCGGGTGACATCATCCAAAAAAAAGAGAGTTCCAAACTCTTTTCACTGCTCCCATGGTTAACGCTGCTGGCATTTCTGTACATAACCAATAATTATCATGCCGAGGAACAGGTAAGGGAGATAAACCGCCGGCAAAAAGACATCAAAGAATTACGCTACCGGTACATCAGCACCAAATCGAAACTGATGAACATGAGCAAGCAAAGTGTAATTGAAAAAAAACTTGCCAAAAAAGGATTTGAAGAAAACAGCGAACCCCTGAAGGTGATTAAAGTGAGTCGCCGGGAGTTAAAATCGTTAAAAAATGAATAGGGTACACAACAACATATTAATCCGCGTGGTGCTGTTGTATGCCGCTGTATTACTGGCAGGAGCCGCCATAATGGCAAGAGCCGTTCAAATTTACACCAGGGAAGGTAAAGAGTTACGGGAGCTTGCCCGAAACCAGGAGATACGCACTTTCACACTGGAATCGAACCGGGGCAACATCCTTGCCGACGAGTCGGACCTGCTGGCCACCTCCGTACCCATATTCGATATTCGTATGGATGTGGGTTCTCCCAACATCTCCGATGCCGATTTTAACGGCAAAGTCGATTCGCTTGCCCTTTCATTGTCAACCCTGTTTCCCGACAAGTCAAAAAAATACTTTAAAAACAAACTGATTAATGCCCGCAAAAAAAACAAACGGTATCAACTGCTAAGGCGCAAGGTTACTTACGACCAGCTTCAGGTTATCCGCACTTTCCCCATTTTGCGCAGGGGCAAAATCAAAGGGGGGCTGATTACCATTCAGCGCACCCGTCGCGAACGACCCTTTGGCGAACTTGCTGCCCGCACCATCGGCTTTGTAAACGAAAAAGAGAATCTTTACGTAGGTCTTGAAGGATCATTCAATGATGTTTTAAAAGGAACGGACGGCCGACAGGTCCGACGGCGCATCAACCACGGCGACTGGGTTCCGGTACACGACAAAAACGAAGCGGAGCCGGTAAACGGCAAAGACATAAAAACCACCATCGATATAAACATTCAGGATGTTGCCGAACAGGCGCTGCTGAAACAGCTTCTTTATCATGAGGCCAAAATGGGCACCGCCGTGGTTATGGAAGTTCAAACAGGTCATATTAAAGCCATGGCCAACCTGCACCTCGACCCCAAAGACGGCAAATATAAAGAGGACTACAACTTTGCCGTGGGCAAACGTATCGAACCGGGTTCAACCTTTAAACTGGCCTCCATAATGGCACTGCTGGAACTTAAAAAGGTTCGGCTGGCCGATTCGCTTTTCTTCAGTCATCCTTACGTAAATTACGGAAGCCGCCGTTTGGTTGACGCACATCTCTACCACCACGGGCGCTTTACCATAAGAGAAGCTTTTGAACATTCATCCAACATGGGAATATCAAAAATCACCTTTGAGGCTTTTAAAAACAATCCCGCACACTATGTCGATCAGCTTTATGCCATGGAGCTGAACAAACCCACGGGTATCAAAATAAAAGGCGAACCTGCCCCTTACATCAAACATCCGGTAAAAAACAAAAAAGCGTGGTGGAAAACCTCCCTGCCGTGGATGTCGATAGGTTACGAAGTGATGCTTACCCCCCTTCAGCTTTTAACTTTTTACAACGCGGTAGCCAACAACGGCAAAATGGTAAAACCCATGCTTGTAACCGAAATTCAGCAAGATGGAAAAACCATTCAACAGTTTAGCACCACAGTTGTAAACGAACAAATTGCATCGCCCCGAACCATCAGGCTCGCCCAATCGCTTTTGGAAGGCGTTGTATTAAGAGGCACCGGAAAAAAACTAAAAAACAACTGGTATAAAATTGCCGGGAAAACCGGAACCGCTCAAATATCGGAAGGCACAGGTTATCACGGTAATCGCCGTTACAATGCCACTTTTGTCGGATATTTCCCGGCCGATAATCCGCGTTATTCCATTATTGTTGTCGTTAACGAACCCACAAAAAACGGCTACTACGGTGCGCTGGTTTCGGGTCCGGTATTTAAAGAAATCGCCGATAAAATTTACGCCACCTCCATTTCGCTCGACACCCCATATCTGTCGGATACGGCCACCAAAAAAATACCGATGGTCAACTTGCCGGCATGGTACGACGACATCAACCGTGTATTACAAGAATTTGAATTTAAAACCATCCCCTATCCCGATAAAAGCAATTGGGTTGAACCCGAAAAACAGGGTCATCGTTTAGCCTTTACGCCGGTAAATTTCAGCAACAAAACCATCCCCGACGTAAGAGGAATGAGTGTTAAAGATGCTGTTTTTGCACTGGAAAACATGGGGATACAAACCCACATTAACGGACGCGGCAAAGTGGTAGCCCAGTCGGTTAAACCGGGAACCGAAATAAAAAAGAACATGAGGATTGAACTTAGGCTGGGAACCTATTAAAACAGAAAATTAAAAACAAAAAAATAAACAGGAAAAAATAAATGGCCGGACAATTACAAGACATACTTTACCGCTCGGGAATAGTGGAAATAAAAGGGGCACTCGACCGGCCCGTATCGGATATTGTATCCGATTCGGAAAAAGTAACGGCCGGGGCCATGTTTATTGCCGTAAAAGGAACCCGTGTTGACGGTCATCAGTTCATACAGCAGGCCATTGACAAAGGTGCCACTGCCATTGTTTGCGAAACACTACCCCAAACCTTAGTTGCCCACGTTACCTACGTAAAAGTAAAAAACACGGCAACAGCGCTGGGGCATATTGCCTCCAACTATTACGGCAACCCCTCCGAAAAACTCAAACTCATTGGCGTTACCGGTACCAACGGCAAAACCACCACGGTTACATTGCTTTATAACCTGATGGAAAAACTTGGCTATAAAACCGGACTTTTATCCACCATCCTCAACAAAATAGATCAAACCGAAATACCCTCCACCCACACCACCCCCGATGCCATATCGCTTAACAAACTGCTGGCACGCATGGTGGAAGCAGGATGCGATTACGCCTTTATGGAGGTAAGCTCTCATGCCATTCACCAACACCGTATCGCGGGATTGCATTTTGCAGGAGCCCTGTTCACCAACCTAACCCACGACCACCTCGATTATCATAAAACCTTTAAAGAATACCTCAACGCCAAAAAGAGATTTTTTGATGATTTGCCGTCAGGCGCATTTGCACTGATTAATGCCGACGACAAAAACGGCAGGGTAATGCTGCAAAATACCAAAGCTGCAAAATACACCTACGGACTGAAAAACATGGCCGATTTTAAAGCAAAAATCCTTGAAAGCCGTTTCGACAGCATGTTACTAAGCATCGACGGACACCAGCTGTACACCATGCTGACCGGACAATTTAACGCTTACAACCTGCTGGCCGTATATGCCACGGCACTGTTGCTGGGGCACAATAAGGACGAAATACTCACCAGGCTCAGTTTACTGAAAGGAGCCGCCGGACGTTTTGAATTGATACGTTCCTCCAATAACATCACCGCCATTGTTGACTATGCCCACACACCCGATGCCCTCGAAAACGTACTTAAAACCATTCAAAACATCCGCACCGGAAACGAGCAACTGATAACGGTGGTGGGTGCCGGCGGAAACCGCGATAAAGAAAAACGGCCGAAAATGGCACGCATTGCTTCGCTGCTAAGCACAAGGGTAATACTTACATCCGACAATCCCCGCAACGAAGACCCGCAAGCCATATTAAACGACATGAAACAGGGGGTTGACATTGCCAAAAAACGGTTTATGCTAACCATCGAAAACAGGGAAGAAGCCATACGGACGGCTGTAATGCTGGCACAGCCCGGCGACATCATTCTTATTGCCGGCAAAGGGCACGAAACCTATCAGGAAATCAAAGGGGTGAAACACCCTTTCGACGATAAAAAAGTAATAACCGATTTATTCGACAATATGTAAAGCCATGCTATATTATCTGTTTAAATATCTTGATGAAGCATTTAACTTCCCCGGAGCACAGGTATTTCAGTTCCTCTCCTTCAGGGCTGCCATGACCATCATCACCTCATTGCTTATCGGAATGGTATTCGGTAAAAACTGGATCAACTTCCTGCGTAAAAAACAGGTTGGCGAAACCGTTCGCGATTTGGGGCTGGAAGGACAAATGGAAAAACAGGGAACACCCACCATGGGCGGATTGATTATTCTCGGCTCCATCATCATACCGGTATTACTGTTTGCACGACTGGACAATATTTACATACTGTTGATGCTTTTTACCACCGTTTGGCTCGGGGCGGTTGGTTTTTTAGACGATTACATCAAAGTTTTCAGAAAAGACAAAGCCGGATTAAAAGGCAGAATAAAAATTCTTGCTCAAATCATCCTCGGACTGGTGGTTGGAACGGTTTTATATTTCAACCCCAATGTGGTGGTTCGCGAAAAACAAAAAATTGTTACCGCCAGTGTTTACGACAAAATAGAGAATCAGGGGCCTGCCTATGCTTTTCAACCCGACGAACGCCACTCCGTTAAAACCACCATCCCTTTTGTAAAAAACAACGAATTTGATTACGCCTTTTTATTGAAATGGCTTGGCGACGGTTACATGAAATACGCCTTCCTGATATTTATTCCCATCGTAATATTTATCATCACAGGGGTATCGAACGGGGCCAATTTAACCGACGGCATGGACGGACTGGCAGCAGGCACGTCGGCCATTATAGGAGCCACCCTCGGCATTTTGGCGTGGATTTCGGGCAACATCATTTTTGCCAACTACCTTAACATTATGTACATCCCCAACGTGGGTGAACTTTCGGTTTTTATTGCCGGATTTGTTGGGGCAACCGTGGCATTTTTATGGTACAACACCTATCCCGCCCAGGTATTTATGGGCGACACCGGCAGCCTCGCCATTGGCGGAATCATTGCCGTTTTTGCCATCATCATCCGTAAAGAGCTACTGCTTCCGTTGCTTGCCGGCATCTTCCTTATGGAGAGCCTGTCGGTCATCATTCAGGTAAGCTACTTTAAACACACGAAAAAGAAATACGGCGAAGGAAGACGAATATTCCTGATGTCGCCGCTGCATCATCACTATCAAAAAAAAGGATACCCCGAAGCAAAAATCGTGATGCGGTTTTTTATTATCGGTGTGATGCTGGCGGTATTAACCATTGTAACACTGAAACTGAGATAAGATGAAACAACGCGGGAATGAAATAGTGATACTTGGTGCCGGCGAAAGCGGGACAGGTGCTGCCATTCTTGCCAAAAAAAAGGGGTTTAACGTGCTGGTAAGCGATTACGGAACAATAGCCCCGCAATACAAAAAAGTTCTTAAACATTATGACATTGATTTTGAAGAGAAGGGACACTCTTTCGACCGAATAGAAAACGCCTCTGAAATCATTAAAAGCCCCGGTATTCCCGATACCGCCAAACCGGTTATGGCAGCCTTGCGGAAAAACATTCCCGTTATTTCCGAAATTGAGTTTGCCGCCCGTTACACCAACGCCAGGCTCATTTGCATTACCGGATCAAACGGCAAAACCACCACCACCCTGCTTACCCGGCACATTATGAAAAATGCAGGACTGAACACAGGGCTGGCCGGTAATGTGGGCGACAGTTTTGCCCGTCAGGTTGCCGAGCACGATTACGATTACTACGTACTCGAAATCAGCAGTTTTCAGCTGGACGGAATGTTCGAATTTAAAGCCGATATTGCCGTACTCACCAATCTAACCCCCGACCATTTAGACCGGTACAACAACCGCTTTGAAAACTACATCAACTCCAAGTTCCGGATTCTTCAAAACATGACAAAGGATGATGCTTTTATCTACAACGCCGATGACCCCGTAACACAACGCGAATTGGCAAAACGTAACATCATCCCTAAAAAATACAGCCTCACCCTTAATAATCAACCACGTGATAACGGGGCCTGGCTTGAACAACAAAAAATGATTGTAAACATAAATAAAAACAGATTTGATATGACACTTGAACAGTTAGCACTTCAGGGAAAACACAACATCTACAACTCAATGGCCGCCTCGGTGGCTGCCAGGCTGACGGATGTACGAAAAGAGAGCCTAAAACAGAGCCTCTCCGACTTCGAGAACATTCCGCACCGGTTAGAGTATGTTTCCAACGTACACGGCATCACCTTTATCAACGACAGCAAGGCTACCAATGTAAACTCAACCTGGTATGCCCTGGAGCACATGGATGCTTCCACCGTTTGGATTGCCGGCGGGCAGGACAAAGGCAACGATTACAGCTCCATTATCCCGCTGGTTAAACAAAAGGTAAAGGCCATTGTTTGCCTCGGAACCGACAACAAAAAACTTCACGAAACTTTTGAAGATTCGGTTGAACTGATGATTGACACCACATCGGCCGAAGAGGCCGTAGCCTACGCTTATCAGCTGGCAAACAACGGCGAAATCGTGCTGCTGTCGCCCGCCTGTGCCAGTTTCGATCTTTTTAAAAATTATCAGGACAGGGGCGACCGTTTTAAGCAGGCCGTTAAAGCATTATAACCAATGGGAATAAGTTTGAAACATATCAAAGGTGATAAGGTAATTTGGTTCATCGTAGTGATGTTGAGCATCATTTCGTTGCTAACTGTTTACAGCTCAACAGGCACGCTGGCATACAAATACCAGGGCGGCAACACCATGTACTATATGACCAAACACGGGGCAATACTTATTTTCGGTCTCTTTTTAATGTATCTGGCCCATAAGCTCAAATACACCTATTACTCGCGAATATTTCAAATTGCCCTTTATATTGCCGTACCTCTTTTAATATTTACGCTCTTTTTCGGCGAAAATATTAACGAAGCCACCAGGGTTTTACGCATCCCGTTTATCGGCCTCACCTTTCAAACTTCCGACCTTGCTAAAATCACACTCATCGTTTATCTTGCCCGCGAGTTAACCCTGCGTCAGGATAAAATAAAAGGTTTTAAATCGGCTTTTGTACCGTTAATGCTTCCCATTTTGGCCGTTGTTCTGGCCATTTTACCGGCAAACTTTTCAACGGCGGCCATCGTTTTTACCATCAGTCTGGTACTGCTGTTTATCGGCCGGGTAAATCTGTATTACCTTGCAGGCCTTGTTTTAATCGGTATTGCTGCCATAGCCGTTTTTATCCTTATTATGGTTAACATGCCCGACGGCATGAAAGGCCGTACCGGCACATGGAAAAACCGTATCGAGAACTTTTTTAACAACGACAAAAGCGAAGTTCCCTATCAGGTGCAACAGGCTAAAATTGCCATCGCCACGGGCGGCATTAAAGGAAAAGGGCCAGGCAACAGCACCCAGCGCAATTTCCTGCCTCACCCCTATTCCGATTTTATCTACGCCATCATCATCGAAGAGTACGGACTTATCGGCGGTGGCGTAGTAATGCTGTTATACCTTATATTCTTTTTCAGAGCCATCCGCATTGCGTTAAAATCGCCAACCATGTTCGGCCGGTTTATGGTAATAGGGATGAGTTTCAGCCTTGTTTTTCAGGCAATGATTAATATGGGCGTGGCGGTCAACCTGCTCCCGGTAACCGGTCAACCCCTGCCGTTGGTGAGCATGGGCGGCACGTCGCTTTGGTTTAGCAGTCTTGCCATCGGAATTATTTTAAGCGTAAGCCGCGATATTGAAGAGGGAAAAGAAACGGCCATGCAAGAGGTATCCGGAAAGGAGGAAAACAATGAGTAAACACCTTAAAATATTAATCAGCGGAGGTGGTACCGGCGGACATATTTTCCCTGCCATTGCCATTGCAAACAAAATCAGGGAAACGTTTAACGGTGCCGAAATTCTTTTTGTAGGTGCCAAAGGACGTATGGAGATGGAAAAAGTACCCGCCGCAGGATTTCCCATTGAAGGTTTACGCATAAGCGGATTTCAACGCAAACTCACTGCCGACAACCTCTCCTTCCCCTTTAAACTCATCGGCAGCCTTTGCAAAGCAAAAAAAATCGTTAACAAATTCAAACCCGACGTGGCCGTAGGTACCGGCGGTTACGCCAGCGGACCACTGTTGTTTGTGGCATCACGCAAAAAGGTACCAACGCTTATTTTGGAACAAAACTCCTATCCCGGTGTTACCAACAAAATCCTCGGCAAAAAGGTCAATACCGTTTGCGTGGCATACGAAGGAATGGAAAAATATTTTCAAAAAGAGAAGATCGTGGTCACGGGAGCCCCCATCAGAAAAGAGATACTTTACAACAAAGCAACACGCAGCGAAAGTCTTGAATTTTTCGGCCTTAACGACAAACTGCCCGTTTTGCTCATTATCGGCGGCAGCCAGGGTGCCAGAGGCATTAACGATGCCATTGCTCAAAATCTTGATGCCATTTTAAAAACCGGAGTACAGTTACTTTGGCAAACAGGTAAATCATCTTTTGAAACCGCCAAAGCGGCAGCATCAAAAAGCAAACATAACAACAAAATAAAAGTTACCGAATTTATTTCGGAAATGGACAAGGCTTATGCTGCTTCCGACATAATTGTATCGAGAGCCGGTGCCATTGCCATTGCCGAAATCATTGCCGTCGGCAAGCCGGCCATATTTATTCCGCTTCCCACGGCAGCCGAAGACCATCAAACAAAAAATGCGCTTTCGTTAACCCGGAAAAATGCAGGTATCCTGTTAAAAGAAAAAGATGCAAAAGAAAAGATAGCGTCGGAAATTGAGGCGCTTATCAACTCAAAAGAGAAACAAAACAGCATCATTCAAAATCTGAAAACATTCAGAACCGATGATGCAACCGAAAATATTGTAAATGAAATAAGGAAACTGATAAACCGATGAACAACAAAATAAAAACGGTATATTTTTTAGGTATAGGCGGCATAGGTATGAGCGCCCTCGCCCGGTTTTTCAAAAAACAGGGTGCCGATGTTCACGGTTACGACAGAACCGCCACACCGCTTACCGCCCAACTTGAAAAGGAAGGAATGTTTATTCATTACAACGAAAACATTTCGGCCATCCCTTCCGGCCCCGACCTTGTTGTTTACACCCCGGCCATCCCCCGCGACAACAAAGAGTACCTCTATTTTATCAACAACGGATTTGAACTTAAAAAACGTGCCCGGGTTCTCGGCGAACTTTCAAAAGACTATTTTACCGTGGCTGTGGCCGGCACACACGGCAAAACCAGCATCAGTTCCATGGCTGCCCACATGCTTAAAGCCGCCGGAAAAAACCTCACCGCCCTTATCGGTGGTATTCTTAAAAATTACGGTTCCAATTTTATTATTTCCGATAAAACCGACATACTGCTGGTTGAAGCCGACGAATACGACCGCTCTTTTCTTCAGCTCCATCCCGATATTTCCGTTATCTCATCAATGGATGCCGACCATCTCGACATTTACGGAAACCGCGACGAACTTAAAAACAACTTTATTCAGTTCGCTCAAAAGCTAAACCAAAACGGAACACTTATTCATCACCAAAGCCTTAACGAACTTAAGGGCATCAACCGAAAGCATATAACCTACTCGGCACGCGAAGAGGCACAGTGCAGCGCAAAAAATATCAGAATTGAAAACGGAAGTTTTGTTTTCGATTTGCAATATCAATCCCAATCCATCAACAACATTACACTTTCGGTTCCCGGACTTCATTATATTGAAAATGCACTGGCAGCGGCGGCCATTGGTTTTGAAACAGGATTAACCACACGGCAGATAAAAACGGGACTTGAGTCGTTTTCGGGTGTGCAGCGCCGTTTTGACTACATCATAAAAACCGGAAACAGAATATTTATAGACGATTACGCCCACCACCCGCGTGAGCTAAAGGTAACCATCGAAGCTGTTAAGTCGCTCTATCCCCATAAAAAAATTACCGGCATTTTTCAACCGCATCTATACAGCCGCACCAACGATTTTGCAGAAGAATTTGCCGGAGCACTCGACGGTTTGGATGAAATCATTCTGCTGGACATTTATCCCGCACGCGAAGAACCCATACCGGGTGTTACGTCGGAAATAATTTTCAACAAAATGAAAAACAACAACAAAACATTGATATCAAAAGAAAAACTGTTGAATCATCTTTCCAATAACCCTCCCGAAGTACTGATAACCCTCGGCGCGGGCGACATTGGACTGATGCTGGAAAAGATTAAAGAAATATTAATAAACGAATAGTAAATTTTGAAACGATTTATCCAAATATCGCTTTTTATCCTTTTCACCGTTTCGGTGGCAGCACTTATGGTGTATGTTTACATGTTGCACCGTAACGAGCCGCTAAATAAGATTGAAATACATGTTGCCCGGCCGTCGGAGAAAGGCTTTTTGGATAAAGAAGAAATATACCACTATCTCTATCAATATGTTTCCGACACCGACAGGCTCAGCAACATCAACACAAACCTTATTGAAGACAGTTTATGGAAAAATCCGTGGGTTGACAAGGTGGATGCCTACACCGATATTGACGGAAATCTTATCATTAACATAAAAGAATCCGAACCGGTTTTAAGGGTCTTCAGCCCGGCCGGAAAAAGTTTCTTTTTGGATAAAACCGGAAAAATCCTGCCCCTGAGCAGTAAATACACCCCGCGCCTCACCATTGCCAACGGATACATAAAAACCCTTCCGTTAAAAGGACACGATAACATTTACGATACGGCTTACAAAAAAGAGGATCTTCGGAAATTACTTTTCGTTTCAAAAAAATTGAACCGGTATCCATTTTTAAAATCGCTTATCAGCGAAATTTATCTGAACAGCAACCGCGAATTTGACCTGATTCCCATCATAGGCAGTCAGGTAATTAAACTGGGCGACACAACCAATATTGACCACAAACTCGAAAACCTTGTTATCTTTTATAAAAGATCGCTGGTTTACGAGGGCTGGGATAAATATAAAACCCTGAATTTAAAATTTAGAAATCAAATAATATGCACTAAAAATTAACGATATGGAAAAGACGGAAAATGAAATCATTGTCGGCCTTGACATAGGCACCACAAAAATTGCCTGTATAGTAGGGCAAAAAGACGAATTCGGCAAAATAGAGATTATGGGATACGGCAAAACCCCTTCGCTCGGCGTTAAACGCGGGGTTGTTGCCAACATCGAAAACACGGTTAACTCCATTAAAAAGGCCGTTGCCGAAGCCGAAGAACAATCGGGTGTTGAAATTAACCGGGTACATGTGGGTATAGCAGGCCAGCATATCCGCAGTCAGCAACACCGCGGCAACATCATCCGCGACGACCCTAACAAAGAGATCAGCCAGCTTGAAATTGAAAAGCTCATCAACGACATGTACAAGCTGAACATGGCTCCCGGCGAAGAGATTATTGATGTTATTCCGCAGGAATTTATCATCGACAATGAGGAGGGAGTTGACCAGCCGCGCGGCATGCTCGGAAGCACCCTTGAAGCCAATTTTCACATCATCATCGGACAAACGGCGGCAGCCAAAAACATCTACACCTGCGTGCGCAAAGCAGGTCTTGAGGTGGACGCACTGATACTGGAGCCCATTGCTTCGGCACAGGCTGTGCTCAGCGAAGAGGAAAAAGAGGCGGGAGTGGCACTGGTTGACATAGGCGGCGGCACCACCGATATTGCCATCTTCCACAACAACATCATCCGCCACACGGCTGTCATCCCTTTTGGCGGCGAAATAATTACCGAAGATGTAAAAGAGGGTTGTTCCATTATTAAACGTTACGCCGAAGACCTGAAAGTGAAATTCGGATCGGCACTTGCCGAACAAAACAGCGACAACGAAGTGGTTTCCATCCCCGGACTTCGCGGCAGACCACCCAAAGAGATCACGCTAAAAAACCTCGCCAGCATCATCGAAGCCCGTCTTGAAGAGATCATCGAACTCATCGACAGCGAAATCAAAAGCTCGGGATATAAAAAGAAACTGATTGGCGGAATTGTGCTTACAGGTGGCGGTTCGCAACTCAAACACATTGAGCAGCTTGCCCAATACATCACCGGAATGGACACCCGTGTGGGTTATCCTAACGAATATCTGTCGGGTAAAAACAGCGACAAAGTGGCGGCTCCCATGTTTGCTACCGGTATCGGCCTTGTTATTGAAGGCATTAGCCGCTCCGAAATAAAAAGCTACCTTGAAGAAGACAAAGACAAAAGTGAAAAAGAAAAAGGCGGCGGATGGTTCAGTTTATTCGGTTCAAGAAAAGAGAAAATAAAAAACAATTCCGGCGTTTCATTTCTCGAAAAAATAAAAACCTGGTTTGAAGACGACCCGAACCTGAGCTAAGCAAAGATTACCAACAAACGGTTATCGATGAACAACGGTTTTCAAACAACAATACCGTTTTAAATTAACGATAGCCTGTTGATAAAGTAATCAACCGGACAAAAAAGCAGAAATAAAACAAATTAATTTTACAACATATGAGTAACAATATGAATTCTGATCTAATCCAATTTGAAGAAAACAAGGCAGGGCAAAACAACAAAGGGCAAAACGATGAGTTTTATGCCGACGAACCTGTAATGGACGATACCCCTTTAGAGTTTGAACCCAGGGAATTACCCAACATCATTAAAGTAATTGGTGTTGGCGGCGGTGGCGGCAATGCCGTCAATTACATGTTCAAGCAGGGGATTAAGGGTGTTGATTTTGTTGTATGCAATACCGACGCACAATCGTTACACAGCAGTCCCGTTCCCATCAAAGTTAAACTGGGCAACCGTAAACTGGGTGCAGGTTCAAAACCCGAAGTGGGCAGACAGGCCGCTACCGAATCGGTTGAAGATATCAAAAAAGCACTTGCCGGCGATACGGAGATGCTATTTATCACTGCCGGAATGGGTGGCGGTACCGGAACAGGAGCTGCACCCATCATCGCTCAGGTAGCCAAAGAGATGGGCATTTTAACCGTGGGCATTGTTACCATACCTTTTGAGTGGGAAGGCAAAAAACGTTTAGACCTTGCCGAAGCAGGCATTAAAGAGCTTAAACAATATGTTGACACGCTTATTGTAATCAGCAACAACAAACTTCGCGAAGTTTACGGCAACCTGTCGCTTACCCAGGCATTTTCAAAAGCCGATGATATATTAAAAACGGCTGCCAAAGGTATTGCCGAGCTCATAACCGTTCCGGGATATGTTAATGTTGACTTCGAGGATGTAAAAACCGTAATGACCGATAACGAAAGCGGTAAAGCCATTATGAGTTCGGCACAGGCCGAAGGCGAAGACAGGGCAACAAAAGCCGTTCAGGAAGCCCTTAGCTCGCCCCTGCTTGACGATAACGATATTGCCGGTGCCAGTGATATTCTGCTACATATTATTACCGGTGAAAAAGAACTGATGATGGATGAAGTGGAAGAGATAACCACCTTTATCCAAAGCCAGGCAGGCAACGGAGCCAATTTAATTTGGGGTAACGGCTCCGATGAATCGCTTGGCGAAGCTTTAAGCGTAACCATTATTGCCACCGGTTTCGATAAAAAAAAGATAATTAATTTACCGGAACCAAAAAATCCCAAAGTCATACACGACATCGACGAACCCAAATCAACAACACCCGAACCGGTTGAAACCGAAACCAAAGAGGAGATTACCGAACCGGTTCTGATTAAAAAAGAAGAAAAAGAGAAAGATGAAATAATTTTTTCTCCTCCCGTTGACGAAACCCCTGCTACAGAAGAGAAAAGAAAGGTTCACGATCTTTTTGAAAACAAAACACCCGAAAAAGAAACCCCTGCCCCTGCTCCGGTTTCAACCTCAACCGAAGAGGTGCCGGTTTCGGACAATACTCCGGTAAACGAAGCTCCTGCCGTTAAGCAGGAAGAAACACCGCTTTACAAACCTGAGACACCCGAAAAACCTAAATTTGCCGACGAACGCAGGAAAAAATTAAAAAGTCTCAGTTCTCTCAACGGCTCAACGCTTTCGGAGTACGAAAAAGTACCGGCTTATCAGCGAAAAAATGTGGAGCTGGACAATAGCATGCCCTCCTCCGACGATAACATTTCGAGATATACACTGGGAAGTGACGACAAAAACAACCCGGTATTAAATAAAGGCAATTCGTTTTTACACGATAATGTGGATTAAATTAGGTTAGGGAGATTGTTACTCATCTCGCGCGAAATCAGCCCCGTTAATAGCGGGGCTTATTTTTTTTACCGCCATCTGTATTCCGATTATTACAGCAACTTCAGGTCAATTCATTATCTTTGCTTAATAAAATATTAAATCATGGAACTTGAAAAATTAATCAACAACGACCTTAAAGAGGCAATGAAGGCCAAAGACAAACGTAAGCTCGAAGCGCTCAGAGCCATTAAAGCCGCCCTGTTGCTTGAAAAAACAGGCAAAGATGTTGCCGACGGCGAAATCCCGGAAAGTGTCGAATTAAAGCTCTTACAAAAACTGGTTAAACAGCGTAAAGAGTCGGCGGCACTATACCGCGAACAAAACAGACCCGAACTGGCCGAAGAAGAGGAGTATCAGTCGGCAATCATTGAAAAATACCTTCCCGAACAGATGTCGGAAGAAGAGATACAGGCCGTGGTTAAACAAATCATCGAAGAAACAGGCGCTTCTTCCATGAAAGATATGGGAAGGGTAATGGGAGCAGCCACAAAAAAACTGGCCGGAAAAGCCGATAACAAACTGATATCAACCATCGTAAAAGGGATGCTGGGATAATAATTTCCGGAAAAGCATCCGGTTTACCACCAACCAACAATATGAAAACTCTTTTAATATTAGTACTATTTTTCCTCGTTTTGTCCGGCAGCACTTTTTCACAAACTACGTATGAAAATCTCTCACGGTCCAAAGCACTCACCGACCAGATTCCCGTAAGGGATATTCGTAAAACCGCCGTTTGGCTCAATATGGGATGGAACGGCATTACCGGATTCGGGGCTTTGGTAAGTTACTTCGTGGTACCGAAAATAGCCGTTGATGCCGGTTTGGGGCTGTCATCGGAAGGAATAAAAATTTCGGGAAGGGGAAGATACCTGTTTACTACCAAAAACTTTACCCCTTTCGCGGGACTGGGTTTTATGTACGGTTTAGGTACACCAACCGATTTTGAAAGTACCGACCCCAATAACAACGATGAAATTTACAGAATTAAGGTAAACGAATCGCCCTTTATCCAAATTACCGGCGGATTTGAATATATGGCCAAAAAAGGTTTTTTCACCTTGTTCAATGTGGGATATGCCATATTGCTTAAAAGCTGCAACTACGAAATTACCGCCGGAAATCCTGTTGGTGAAACACGAAAAGCGCTGGATATGGCTTTCGGGTCGGGCATTGTTATTGAAGGCGGTATCGGATATGCTTTTTAAAAAGCCTATACCAGTTGCGGATAAAGCAGCTCCATACCGTTTACATATTTTGAGCTCTTGGTAAGCCTGAAAGGTAGGTTGTTTGAAATAAACGGAGCTTTATCGTCGTTTTCAAAATCGTACTTAACCTCAACAATAAAATCATCACCCCTGTAACTTCTTAGAAATGTGTTATGCGCAGGTTCAATGGCATGATAGCTCAGGTCGTTATCGATGGTGAGGCGGAATTTACCGTCAAACGAAAGAAAATACTTACGGCCGTACCTGTTGAGCAAGGCCGGCGACAGATGCTGTAAAACTTCATAAGCCCATTCGGGCAAATCTGAATCTAAAAACACCTTTTTCAAATCCCGGTAACGAAAGTTCTCATTAAGCGTAAAGGGTTTTAATCCAAACGACAGTTTGTTTCCGAGATATCCCTCCCTCACCTTAAATTCCAGCACCGGTTTTTCAATATTGCCAAACAAATCGCCATACCAGCGGATGCGTGCTTTTTTACGGCTTCCCTTGCCCGACACATTATCATAAAAAAAATCCAAATCGTTTGTATCGAGATAAATATTGTTGATAAACCGACGGTGAAAAATTTCACCGAACGCCGCCGGATGGTTACGCACAGCCTGTTCAACACCGTAATAGCCCATATCGCTAACCACGAACTTGCGCTCGAAGCGACTTATATCCTGATTGAAAGGGGGAAAAAACATACGCTGTTTTAGAAAGATTTGCTCTCTACAAACGAAACCCTCACCTCTTTGGAAACACCGTCCATTTTACTTTTAAAATCCTGCAGCTTTTCGGGCTTAGGAGAGTCGATAACAAACGAAACCTCAATGGCATTTTCGTTTTCGTCGTAACGTTTAAGCTGATATTTTCCGAAAACATCTTTAACAACTCCGGTTATTTTGTTAAGCTCAATTTCGCCTGATTTACCCGAAACATTAAGATAGAGGTTTTGCCAGGTTGATTTTCCTTTTACCAAAAATCTTCCCCAAATAAAAACCATACCTATGGCAAAAGCCTCAAGCACCACCATTGTTTGGTTGGCACCAAGTCCCAAACCTATTGAGATGGCAAAAAACAGATAGGCAAGCTCTTCCGGCTCTTTAATGGCCGCCCTGAACCTAACAATGGAGAGAGCTCCAACCAGTCCCAGCGACAGAGCCAGCGATGATTTTACAATGGAAATAATCAGCATGGTAGTAAAAGCAATCAGCAAAAAGTTAGCCGAAAACTGCTTTCTGTTGGAGATGGTTTTGGCACATTTGATATAGGTAAACTCAAGAATTACAGCCAGAACCAGTATAATTATTGAATTAATTAAAAAGTCCTGTAATGAAATTTGCTGTTCCTGTGTTATTAAAAACTTCTGAAATAAACCCCACTTATCGTTCATGGTACAATAATTATGTGTGAATAAATTAGAAAGCGCAAAATTAACAAAAAGTTAATAGTTACCCGATTTTGAACCATTAAAGTAAAACTACTGCCAAAAAACCCTTATACTTCGGTCAGTTAAAAACCAATTTCACACGATAAAAAAGATAATAATCACTAAAATGCAGCACCTATGCTCCTCTTACTTTTCGTAAAAGTGCATCTCCCGAATATACTCGTAAACCTTGTCGGGCATCCAGTAACGCATGTTTTTTTTGGCTTTGATTCCCTTACGGATAAAGCTTGAAGATATTTCCATCAGGGGTGCAGGAAAAAGTTTTATTTTCGGGTTTTCGGCATAATCGCCCAAACCGCTTCCCGGGCGGGGATAAACATAAATTGAATAAAATTCCAAAATGGCCCGATAATTTTTCCATTTATGAAAGTTTGAAAATATATCGGTTCCGGAAATAAGCACAAACTCACGATTTTCGTATTTATCGGAAAGCCATGTTAAGGTATCGATGGTATAAGAGGGCTTAGGCATTTTAAATTCGATATCGGTAACCCCCAGTTTTCGGCACTCTTCAACAGCAATCCGTACCAAAGCCAGGCGATGATGCTCTGCCAAAAGGGTATTTTTGTCTTTTAACGGGTTTTGCGGCGAAACCACAAACCACACCTCATCCAAATCGGTAAACTCAGCCATGTAATTGGCCAAAATCAGATGCCCGTTATGAACGGGATTGAACGAACCGAAAAAGAGACCGGTTTTTTTTATTTTCATAACACATTGCTTAAGCACCAAAATCAAAGCACCAAATTACAAATAATATCAAAGCATGAATTTCAAAAAGTAACCCCGATTTTTAATGCGTTTTGGTGTTATCAGCCCGATTAATAACGCACTTCAAATATTTGTGTACAAACTTTCATTTATTCCGTAACGGCATTAATGCTTAAAGTCTTACAACAATTTACAGTATGAAACATCACCTTTGACGGTACACGTAATTTTTAAAATCTTTTTTTCTTTGGGTGTTGTCGATTATCAAAGAAGGTTAATAAAATTACTTTGTCTCCCGAAATTCTATAAAAAATATTTACTTGTTTAGTTATTGTAAAACCGCGTATTCCTTTTTCTCTGTTTTCTAATGTTCCTATTTCCGGAAATTCCGAAAGTATATCTATAAATTCATAAACTTTTTTTATGAACGCTTTTGCAATATTTTCACCCCATTCTTCGTAAAGATAATTTAAAATCTGGTCAAATTTCTTATCTGCTCGTTTTGTCCAGTATATTTTCAAAGCCATTTTTCATGTTTTTTTCTCATCTCTTTCCGGCTTATTAAATTTTCAGGTTTTTCACTTTCTTCGAAGGCTAAATTTAGTTCTTCCTGTTCTTCTTTAGTCAGCATTTTCCATAATCTTCCTTCACTGCCTGAAACTCTTTTTTTGAGCAGGTCATAAAAATCTGACAACAAATTTTCATTGTCAATGCTGTCAATAAGATTATGAAAATCCTTTTTTAGTTCCGGCGTATCCATAGCTTGTTTTTCGACAAAGTTAATGAATATTTCCGTTTGAGAACTCACGTTCCAGGAATGTGTTCTGACGGTTTAAATTCGGTGCAGCTTTTTTAACATGGTAAAATTACCGGCTCCGGTATCTTTATCCAAACCGCCCCTGTCAAGGTTTTATCAACACTTTACCCCCGCTCATATTGGCAATATAACTGCGTAATCCTTTAACCACATTATCAACGGAAGTACTTCCCTGTATTTTGGTTTGCAATGTTCCGTTGATAAACATATCCTGTAAGTTTTCCGAAATCCGGTCGAAATCATACAACTCCTCTTTCCAGTCGGGGAGACTGAAACCGTAAATTGCTTTTTGGTTAAATATCAGAGGAAGGGTATCCAAACCCGAAGCCGGTTTATTGGAAAGTCCGCCGTAAACAATCAATTCCGAATCTCCGGGCATGGCATTAAACATCATTCCCGTTAAGGCTCCTCCAACCGCATCAAACGCCGTGGTTGCTTTTAGTTGCCGGCATAAGGTTTTAAGGTTTTCCTGAAAGCCATCTTCCGTTTCAACCAATACATATTTTGCCCCTTCGTTACGAAGCATCTCAGCGGTTTCGGGTTTTCTAACAATATTAACGGTTTCCATACCATGCCGTTGGGCCAGCACCCGCATAAATTGCGGCACCTGACCACCTGCCGCACTTAACACAACGGCATTGCTTTCATTTACCAGCGCTATTTCCATCATACCGTAGGCGGTAAAAGGATTTACGGTAAAGCAGGCTGCCTGGTCCAAATCCATCTCATCTTTTAAAACAATAACATTTTCCGCCTTTGTGATAAGATAACCGGCCCAGGTACCGTTGCTGTCGTCCTGCACAAAACAGCTGACTTTTTTACCAATCAGATGTTTTGCCTCCCGGCCGGCATCCTCCACTGTACCCGAACCTTCAAAACCCATAACCGAAGGCAGGGTTTTAACAATGTTATATCCGCCCTGCATAAAGGCAATATCGCTGGGATTGCACGGAGCTGCGTGCATTTTAATAACCACTTCATCTTTTTGGGGAGTTCCCAATTCGATTTCTTCCGGCTTCAGACTTAACAAAGCCCTGATGATATTTTTGTTGTATTGAGGTAAAATTACACCTTTCATGCTCTATTATTTTTCCGGTTTAAAATCCTGATTCATAAAGGGCGATTTCCCGTCGGGAACCTTTACCCTGTTAAATTCAAAATCGGTTAGCCTGTGGCAACTGTTGCAAGAGTTGGTCAATCCCGTATAGC
>Ga0256913_10000374_pt1 | contig 23009 bp, 21 predicted proteins | sample Axial_MatmetaG_FD_185970 | JGI IMG/M metagenome (GOLD analysis project Ga0256913, IMG submission 185970) | Deep-sea worm associated microbial mat communities from Axial Seamount, Juan de Fuca Ridge, Pacific Ocean - Axial_Mat | ecosystem: Environmental > Aquatic > Marine > Oceanic > Microbial... | reverse complement strand
CTTCTTTCGTTCGTATCGACAGTCAAATTCATCGTCACTCCGATATTGATTCTGACGATTCTCTCATCTCTCGAACTTCCGCCTATCGTGGTGAATATTTTGATACTCGAACTCATAGTGCCTATGGCGGTGATGAATGTCAATCTTTCGGCTCTCTACGACTGTCTCCCGGGGCAGACGGCCTTTCTCACCTTCGCCACCTCTCTCATCTTTTTGATATATCTCTTCGCTATACAGAGATGGCTGTTTCTACCATTGTGATGTCAGCTATCTCGTGAGAGGATCTCTCTGATCACCTCCCTATCGTCGAAAGGGTATCTCTCACCATCTATCTCCTGCCAACTCTCATCGCCTTTTCCGAGTACGAGAAGTATCTCACCCTCTTCGAGACCCTCTATCGCCATCTCTATCGCTCTTCTGCGGTCGGGAACGATATGGACATTCTCTTTCCCTCTCAGACCAGCGAGGATATCCTCTATGATATCTTCGGGCTTTTCGCTTCTGGGGTTGTCGCTCGTGAGATATATCTTTTTCGCATACTTGCCTGCGACGGCGCCCATAGCGGGTCTCTTGCTCCTGTCTCTGTCCCCTCCGGCTCCAAAGACTACCACGAGGTCTTTCTCCTTGAGACTGTCGAGTACTCTCAGCATACCATCGTCTGTATGTGCGAAATCGACTATGATACGGGGATTTTCGCTGACACTCTCCATCCGCCCCCCTACTCCGCCGAAATTTTCGACCGCTTCGCATATGCGGGAGAGAGGCTCTTGGGTCAATATCGACACTGCGGAGACGGCCGCCATGATATTGTAGAGATTGAATAGCCCCATCATAGGAGACCATAGAGTCTCCTCCTCTCCGAAAACTCTCACTACCGCCCTGATTCCGTCGGTCAGGGAAAATGCCAGCACTTTGAATGTAGCCGGCTCCTCCACACCGTAGCTATAGGCGTTGGAGGAGTTGTACCTGAGACTCTTCTCCTCATCCCTGTTTATCAGTTTCGGAGAGTCATCCATGAAAAAGAGGCTCTTTATCCGCCTATACTCCTCTATCGTACCGTGATAGTCGAGATGGTCTCTCGTGACATTCGTATGGACTTTGAGCGCGAATTTCAACCCTTCGATTCTATTCTGGGCTATGGCATGAGAGCTCACCTCCATCACGAAGTGATCGGCTCCGGACTCTCTGGCTATCTTCATATTTTCCAGAGTCTGCAGGATGGAAGGTGTCGTCATACTCTTTTGGGCCATTCTCTCGTCGTTTACGAAAAATCCTCTCGTACCCTGCATCGCCGCGCCTCTCTCGAGGTCGAGCAGGAGAGAGTATATCAGCGCGGAGGTGGTGGTCTTGCCGTTGGTTCCGCTGACTCCTATCACCTTCATATCCTCGAGACCCCAGATATCCATCAGCTCGGGGACATCCACCACAGTCACATCGGCGGGAAGAGAGTCTATATACTTTTCGTTCTGCTCACATCTCAAAAAGAGTTTTTCGACGGTGGCCTCTCTGGTGTCGTCCGTGACACCGAGATACTCGGTGCCTCTATACTCGATACTCATACCGTTTCATCCCGGTCGAAGAGATTGTAGAGTTCGTATATCTCCTGGTCGTTACCGAAATTGTCGGAGAGATTGTCGAGATATCTCAACGCGACATCGTCGTAACCCTCTTTTTCGAGCATCTTTATAAAGTCTATGAACTCTTCTCTGCTTTTTATCACCACTCTGGTCGAAAACATGATATCTTCGAAAGCCTCTTTGAACGACCCTTTATCTCTCACCAACTCCAGAAAATCTCCATAACCGATACCGTCGCCCTCTCTGATACCGTCGAATGTATCGCTGAGAGCATCGTGCACGATGACTCTCGTAGAGTAGATCGCCTGCATCAATTCATCGATTATCATATCGGCATCGTCGTTGAGCTCTTTTATCGCCTGATAGTAGCTGAAGAGTGCCTGTGCCTCTTCGTCGCTATCGAGCCCCATATCACAGAGATATGCTCCCACTTTGGCATCTTTGAGTTGTGGATGGTCTTTGAGTACGAGTCCGTACAGTTTCAGTGCATTGTCGTACTCTCTCTTGAGAAACTGCTCTTCGGCCCGTCTCAGAAGTACTCTTTCGCTTACCATGATACTCCTTGCAATCGCGCGATTTTCGTTATTTTAACATATATGAAAAGAGAAGGTGGGAAATCCGTAGTGTAGCGTTGTGGGGCGCGAAGCCCCGAAAGTCTCTATACGAGTTCGATTATGGCCATTTCGGCCGCATCACCCCTGCGGGTTCTCGTCTTGATGATTCTGGTATATCCACCGTTTCTCTCTTTGTATTCTGGTGCTATCTCTTCGACCAGCTTCTTGGTGGAAACTTTGTCCTGGAGTTGGGCGAATACGGCTCTGTGAGCGTTGAAATCACCGGCGGAAGCTTTCGTTATGAGCTTCTCGTAGTACTTTCTGAGCTCTTTGGCTTTCGGAAGAGTCGTCTCTATTCTTCCGTTTTGCGTCAGAGCGATCGCGAGATTCTTCAGCAGAGCCGCTCTATGCTGTGACTTTCTGCCGAGCTTGCGATATCCATGTCTATGTCTCATGGGAATCCTTTATTATTCTTTTAGTTGTGCTATTTTTTTGCTCAGGAGACTTCTCGTCTCTTCATCCAGCTCGAAATCGCTTCCGAAACCTCTCTCCGCGAGAATCTCCTGAATTTCGGTAAGCGATCTCTGACCGAGGTTTTTGATATCTTTGAGCTCTTTTTCACTCATCATCACCAGTTCACCGATATATTTGATACCGGCCTTGTCGAGAGAGTTGAAACTTCTCGCGCTCAGGCCGAGTACATCGATAGGTACGATGAACTGCTTCAATTCACCACTGTTTCCGGCTCTCTCTCCCTGCGAAAGCGAGAGATCGAGATCGAGAACATTGCCGAATACCGACAGCTGTTTACTCATCGTCTCCAGCGCGTTGGCGAATGCCTCCATCGGAGTGATCTGCCCGTCGGTCTCTATGTCGAAAACGATCTTTTCATAATCGGGATTGTCTTCGACGAGTACATTCTCGATAGTGTAGTTCGCCCTCTTGACCGGAGTGAAGAAAGCGTCGAGTACGATCACATCTTCGTCGAGCCCCTCTCTGAGATCTTCACTCGGTACATAGCCGATACCTTTCGCCATCTCTACCGTGAAGTTCAGTTCGGCATCTTCGTTGAGAGTCGCCAGTACGACATCCCCATTCACCGCTTCGATCTCGTCGTTGTCGAGATCTTTGGCATAGACCGTTCTCGGCCCTTTGAAGCTGTAACTGGCGACGGCTCTCTCGGATTCGTCCTTTATACGGAAACGGACGCTTTTGAAGTTTATGATGAAGATAGCTATATCTTCATGCATACCTCTGATCGAATCGAATTCGTGCGCCGCACCTTCTATCTTGAGAGAGATGGGAGCGTATCCTATCGAGCTCCCGAGGAGCAGTCTCCTGAGAGGATGCGCCAGCGTTATGGCGTAGCCATTTTCAAACGGATAGGCGATAACCTGCGCTCTTGTCTCACTGATCTCGTTGACTTCGACCTCAGTGGGCAAAAACGGAGCCGTTTTGATCTTTTTCATTATGCCAGCCTTTCGCTATTCGTTACTTGGAGTAAAGCTCGACTATCAGACGCTCTTCTACAGGGATGGATACCTCTTCTCTATTCGGAATTCTCGTGAATATGCCGAACAATTTGTCCTTGTCCACATCTACCCACTCCACGATACCTGTCTGGTTCGTGAGTTCGATGGATCTCTGAATCTGAGGATTGTTCTTGCTCTTCTCTCTGATCTCTATCTTCTGCCCGGGCTTTACGCGATAGGAGGGGATATCGACTCTTCTGCCGTCCACGAGAATATGTCCGTGGTTGACGAGCTGTCTCGCGAAAGCTCTCGTCGTGGCGAAGCCCATTCTATATACGACATTGTCGAGTCTCTGCTCCAGGAGCTGAATCAGAAGCTCTCCAGTGTTTCCTTCTCTTCTGTTCGCCTCTTTGAATAGAGTACGGAACTGCTTTTCGCTGACACCGTACATGAATTTGGCTTTCTGCTTCTCTCTCAGCTGAAGGCCGTATTCGCTGATCTTCGTTCTTCTCTGACCGTGCTGACCGGGAGCGTAGGGGCGTCTCTCGAGAGCGCTTTTGCCTGAGAGGCGTCTCTCACCCTTCAATCCCAGATCCACACCAAGTCGTCGCTCGAGTTTCTCTCTCGGTCCTCTGTATCTTGCCATGTTTCGTTACCTTTGACTAATATTCGATAATTTTCTCTCTCACTCTGCCGTGATACTCAATTTACCTGAAAACAGTACGCTGTCGTGTCGTTATACGCGTCTCTTTTTCGGAGGTCTGCATCCATTGTGGGGCAGAGGCGTTATATCTTTGAGCCACATGACTCTGACACCCTCGACCGCACCTATGGATTTCACTGCGGTATCACGACCGGAACCGGGTCCCTGTACTTTGATCCCTACCTCTTTGATACCATACTCTTTGGCTTTGTTCATGGCATCCTCTACAGCCTGCTGAGCGGCATATGGAGTCGATTTTTTGCTACCTTTGAAGCCAAGGGCGCCGGCACTGCTCCATGCGAGTACATTACCCATCTCATCGGTAACCGTGATAACCGTATTGTTGAATGTCGCCGCTACATAGACGACACCGCGCGCTACGCTCTTTTTGATTTTTTTCTTTGCCATTCTCTATCGCTCCTTACGCTGCACCGACCGTCTTACGCTTACCTTTGCGTGTACGGGCGTTCGTTTTCGTCTTCTGTCCGCGAACCGGCAGGCCTCTTCTGTGTCTGAGTCCACGGTAGTTACCGAGATCCATCAGAGTCTTGATATCCATCATGACTTTCTTGCGGAGATCCCCTTCGACCATATAGTTTTCCTGGATCTCTTTACGGATGGTCGCCGCTTCAGCATCTGTCAACTCGTGAACTCTCTTGTCGTAACTGATTCCGGTAGCGTCGAGAATCTTTCTCGAGCTGGTAAGGCCTATCCCGTAAATATATGTCAGTGCATACTCCATGCGCTTGCTCTTGGGCAAATCAACACCTGCTATACGAGCCATATTTATCCTTGTCTCTGTTTATGTTTTGGATTTTTGCAAATCACTCTCACTATGCCTTTGCGCTTGATGACTTTGCAGTCGTCGCACATCTTCTTCACCGAGGGTCTAACCTTCATGAGGGTCTCCTGTCTGTATTTGCACCTGCTTGTTTGCGTGGCTGACTGAGAATATCGTTTCGTCCGCCAATCCTTATCGAAGCGGTGCCCTCTTCGATAAAGATTCTTCGCACAGTCCCCTTCCCTTGTGCATATAGCCAAAATCCGGGGAGATAGATTATATCTCAAAAGAACTGATCTTTTCCTGAAAGGAACCGTGGCCGACAGTATCGACTCTCATGTGTGTTTAGTAGAGTCACACGGCTCCCGCGTCTGCCCCTCTTCGTGAAAACGATATCCTAAATCTCGCACCCTCACCGGTATTGACGACATCGATGACGGCACCATGTTTTCTGGCTATCTGCATACTCATATAGAGCCCTATTCCGGTACCCTTGCCCTCGTCTTTTGTGGTGAAGTGGGGTTCGAATATCTTTTCGATGGGCTCGACATCCACCCCTCCGGCATTGTCCTCCACCTCCAGAATATCACCGCTATCGTCCGAATAGATTCGGATATATATTTTTCTCTTCTCTATACCCTTTTCGGTGAAGGCATCTTTGGAGTTGCCTATGAGGTTGAGTATCAGATGTTTGAACTCGTTCTCCTGTCCGAAAATTTCGAAATCTTCACGCCTCAGAATCTCCACATCTATTCTGTTTTTGAGCAGGTCGTCTTTCGACAATAGAAGAACATCGCTCACCGACTGGAGCAGACTGAATCTCTTCATCTCTTTTCCGGGTCTGAAAAAACTTCTGAATGTATTGAGTGTGTTTATCATATGGCGTATCTGAACGAGAATATCTTCTCTATATTCGGTGATGTACTTTTCATCCACACCGCCTCTTTTATAGTCGGCCACAAGCATATCCACATACATACTCAGAGCGTTCAACGGCTGTTTCCACTGATGCGCGACGGCATCCAACATCTCACCCACAGCCGCCATTTTGGACTGTTGCATAAGAAGCTTTTCGTTGAGCGCCTCACTCCGTCTCGACTCTTCGAGAGCTTTCGAACTCTCGTTGAAACTCTTCGCGAGAACTCCTATTTCACCTTCGTCCTTCGTCACGAGAGTGGCCCCCGCTTTGCCCGCGTAGCGTCTGATCTGCATGGATAGGGAGATGATGGGATCTATGATATCCCTGTTGAGAAACGCATAACCGGCCACTGCGAAGAGGATGGAGAAGACTATCACCGTCATGGCGAGCTGATTGAAGAGTTCATCCATATCCTTCGTCACTTCGCTTTTGGGCATCGATACGATGAGCCTCCACCCCGTATCGGGAAAATAGAGAGTGGTCAGAACGGACTTCACACCGAAAAATCGGTCCTTCTCGATCAGCCTCGTTTTGACGATAGGCAACCCGTCGAGACTGCGCTGGGTCTGCATCACTTCGGATGTGATTTTCAGCGCCTCGTTCAGATCTATATCCGGACACTTCTTCACTATTCTCCTGGCCGTCTCCATATCGCTGATTTCGGAAACCTTGTCATCTCTCATGAGAATTTTCCAATTCATACCGACGACATTGGCATCGGAGAGAAAAGGTATCAGATTTCTGGAGACGGCTATGAAGTTGTCACATCTGTCAGTCAATACGAAGTAGCTATTGCCGGAAAGTTCGATTTGATCCAGAAGCTCTCTCTTGTCTCTATCGATATCGATATCGATGGAGACGGCACCGATAAAGGCTCCATCTCTATATATGGGAGATACGACACTGATGAGACGCTTTTTTCTCACTTCGTCCATATAGACCGAAGTCCAGAATATATCGCCTATCTCGGAAGCCACAGCGTAGATTCTGCTCTTGGAGTAGTCCGAAGAGAGTCTGCCCGCATATCCCGAAAACTCTTTCAGCTTTCCACTCTCCTCCTTCACGAAGTAGTGAATAGGCTTCAGACCGTTCTCTTCGGCATACTCCGGAGAGAACCAGACCGCACCGGAAGATATCGCACTCCCCTCTTCACCCATATTTTCAAGTAACATCTTCAGATACCCCGGTTTTCCACTGGCACCTATGACGGTGGAGGCATCTCTCGTCAGTATCCTCGCCTCTTCCTTGCCGACGATTATCTTGTTGACCACCCTATTGGCGAACGAGAGAACTCTCTCCTCCGCTTTTCTCTCCAGCTCGCTATCCTTGATGATGGAGAAGGTTATTATGGTCATCACTACGAAGAGAAGGCCCAGACCCATGAAGAAAAACGACGATCTCGCCTTGAGACTTCTGTACCATTTCATACCGATAGTGTACCCCAGAGAGACTGAAAATATCACCCTCACATATCCGGTGACGAAACCCCACTACCGGCGGGATTTCATTTTCACCATATCGAGATACGAAAAAGTGAGTGTCGATAAACGGCATCGAATGAAAAAACGGGTAAAATCGCTTCGTTTTCCTATCGTCACGGAGAGGTAAAGTATCCATTCGTGGCGAACGGTAGAGGCCATACCAGAGCCTCATATCATCCAAATATTGAGGATAGTCGAGTCATTATCATGGAAAAATTTCATTTCACACAGACCAGCGATGCATGTATCAAATGCGGTAAGTGTATCCCCGTCTGTACCATACACAGAATAAATCCGGACGAAGTGACATCTCCGCGCGGATTCATAGATCTTCTCGGTGCATACGAGAGGGGAGAACTCGATCTCGATAGAAACGCCAAAGATATATTCGAAAGCTGTTTCCTATGTACCGCATGTACCGATGTCTGCCCCAACTCTCTACCGACGGATATGGTGATCGAAGAGGTGAGAGCCGATATCGCGAAAAAATATGGGATAGCGTGGTACAAAAGGGCCTTCTTCCTGCTCCTGAGGCATAGATGGCTGATGGATATCGTCATGAAACTCGGATATACTTTCCGTACATGCGCCTTTTCCGAAAAACCCGAAAGAGGAGGGATGGTTCCCCATTTCGATCTCCCTATCATCAAAAGAGGAAGGCTCCTGCCGAGCCTCTCCAAAAAAAGCTTTCTGAACAAATATCCCGAAGAGATAAGGCATGGAGGCAGGAGAAGGGTGGCCATATTCATAGGGTGTCTGGCCAACTACAACTATACATCCGTAGGAGACTCTCTGATAAAGATACTCGAAGAGCTCGAAATAGATGCCTATATACCTCCTCTCCAGAAGTGCTGTTCCGCCCCCGCATACTTCACCGGAGATTTCGATACCGTCGAAAAACTGGGCAAAGAGAATATAGAGTACTTCGAAAGCTTCATAGACGATGTAGAGGCGATCATCATCCCCGAAGCCACCTGCTCCGCCATGATAAGACACGACTGGGAGGTCTTTTTCAGAAACAGGGGGATGGAGCTCTGGGCCGACAGAGCCCGCAAGCTGAGTGAAAAGATATATATGGCGACCGAGTGGCTCGAAGAGTTTACGGATCTATCCGACAGACTTTCACGCTCGGGAATCAAAATGAGCGAAAAGATCACCTATCACGACGCATGCCATGCCGGCAAAGTGCAGGGCATATACGACCAGCCCAGAAATCTGATTTCCAGATGTTACGATATATCGGAGATGTCGGAGCCCGGCAGATGCTGCGGTTTCGGAGGAGTGACGATGCAGACCGAAAAGTACCATCTCGCCAAAGCCGCGGGCAGACCGAAAGCCGCCATGATCGAAGAGAGCGGAGCCGACATCGTCAGCGCCGAGTGTAGTGCCTGCCGGATGCAGATAAGCGATTCTCTCTATGGAAACGGAGTGGAAGTCGAATTCAAAAACCCTATAGAGCTTATCGCGGAGGCTCTGGAAGAGGCGAAAAAGATCTCACGGAAAGATAAAGAGGATTTAAAATAAATCGAGTATAATTTGCGCAAATTCACAACAATACCCCCACGGGGGTGGGAAGGATGTCGATATGGGTATGCCCAGTATGCCGGAACTGTTGATGGTTCTCGCCATCGTAGTATTGCTCTTCGGTGGGAAGAAGATCCCCGAACTCGCCAAAGGTCTTGGCAAGGGAATCAAGGATTTCAAAAAAGCGGTCAACGAAGATGACGATACCGAAGAGAAAAAGAGTGTAGCCAAGACGGCCGGAGAGCTCGAAAACGGAGGCTCCGAAAGCACCTCCGAGCAGAGCGAAACCAAACAGACGGAAAAGGCGTGACGGACGGCACCCGCCTCCGACACCGTATGAGCGTCCCGCCCGGGACGGCAAAAACGATGCATGCGTGACAGACGCTGCACGATCGAAATCTATGGACATCAAATGTATATAAAAAAGAGGCTCGAAAAGATATTGGCCGATGCGCTCGATTCTGCAGGATTTCCTACGGAAGATTGCAGAGTGAACGAAGCCGGCAGACCGGAATTTGGAGACTACCAATACAACGGTGCGATGGCCCTTGCCGGCAGGATGAAGAGAAAGCCCAGAGAGATAGCTACCGAAATAGCCGACAGGATCGAGACCGGAGAGATGATAGAGAAGGTCGAGATAGCCGGTCCGGGATTCATCAACATATGGCTCGATGCGGATTGGCTCGGCGAGGCCGTCACATCCATCTCCACGGATGCCAGGCTCGGAGTGGCGCCGAGCGAGGAGCCTCTCAGATGCGTGGTGGACTACTCCGGCCCGAACATGGCCAAACAGATGCATGTCGGACATCTGCGCTCCACCATAATCGGCGATACACTCGCCAATCTACTGACTTTCCTCGGTCACGATGTGATCAGGCAGAACCATATTGGAGATTGGGGTACGCAGTTTGGAATGCTGATAGCCTACCTCGAAGAGCTGGGAGAGGGTTCGGAAGGGACATTGAAAGATCTCGAGCTCTTCTACAAAGAGGCCAAAGGACGCTTCGACGCCGACGAAAAGTTCGCGGACAAGGCGAGAGAGTATGTGGTCAAGCTCCAGAGTGGGGATATCCACTGTCTGAGACTATGGGAAAATTTCATAGACAAATCTCTGGGTCACTGTGAAGAGGTATATAGCAGACTCGGCGTCTCTCTGACGAGAGAGGATGTCAAGGCGGAGAGCAGTTACAACGACGATTTGAAGGGCGTCATCGAAGATCTCGAAAAAAAAGGGATAGCGACCCAGAGCCGTGGGGCCGTATGCGTTTTCGTCGAAGGTGACGAAAATCCCCTCATCGTCCGTAAAAGCGATGGAGGCTACCTCTACGCCACCACCGATCTGGCCGCCATCAGATTTAGATGCAGGGAGCTGGGAGCCAAGAGGATATCCTATGTCGTCGATGCCAGACAGGCCGGACACTTCAGACAGGTTTTCGAAGTGGCCAGGATGGCAGGTTTCGCGGGAGAGGATGTCAAACTCGAACATATATCTTTCGGTATGATGCTCGACAAATCCGGCAAACCGTTCAAAACGAGGGACGGCGGTACGGTCAAACTGATAGAACTGCTCGAAGAGGCCGTAGAGAGAGCGAAAAAAGCGATAACGAAGAGAGACGACAGATCTGAAGAGGAGTTGGAAAAAACAGCGGAAATAGTCGGTATCGGAGCCGTGAAATATTCCGACCTCTCCATAAACAGAGAGTCCAACTACATATTCGACTGGGATAGAATGCTCTCTCTCGACGGCAATACATCTCTCTACCAACAGTACGCATACGCAAGGATATCGTCCATCCTATCGAGATATGGCGAGAAGGTCGAGGGAGAAGTGACGGTCTCCGACGAACTCGAAAGAAAGATGGCACTGAAACTTCTCCAGTTCGCAGATACTCTCGAAAGTTGTGCGAGAGACGCCATGCCTCACTACATCACGACATATCTCTATGAGTTGACGACTCTATTTATGAGATTTTACGAAAACAATCCGATTCTGCGGGAAGATATACCCCCCCACTTGAGAGAGAGCAGACTCGTTCTCGCTTCGGTGACCGCGGATACGATAAAGCTGGCACTGTCTCTGCTCGGGATAGGTGTCCTCGAAAAGATCTGAACCACTCCCCGGAATGGTCGAAAAATCCGCTTCCAGAAACCGTAGGGAGTGGAAATACAGTTTCAAGGATATATGAAAATGAGAGTACTTTCAGGCATTCAGCCTTCGGGCAGACTACATATAGGCAACTATTTCGGCGCGATAGCGCAGATGCTGAGACTGCAGGAGGAGAACGAACTCTTCGCTTTCATCGCCAACTATCACGCGCTCAGCGGAGGCGCCGATCTGTCCGAACTGGAAAGAAACACTTTCGAAGCGGCAGTCGATTTTCTATCTCTCGGTATCGACCCCGACAAAACCGTATTCTGGGTACAGAGCCATGCGAAAGAGGTACTCGAACTCTACTGGATACTCTCCCGCTACACTCCTGTCGGACTTCTCGAGAGAGCCCACAGCTACAAGGACAAAGTAGCCAAAGGTATAGCCCCCAACCACGCACTCTTCAGCTACCCCGTCCTGATGGCCGCCGATATTCTGCTATACGACGCCCAAAAAGTACCGGTGGGCAAAGACCAGATACAGCATCTCGAGATGACGAGAGACATAGCTATCAAATTCAATAACGAGCATGGAGAGATTTTCACGATACCCGAAGCCTATGTCGAAGAGTCCGTCGCGACGGTACCGGGAATAGACGGAGCGAAGATGAGTAAGAGCTACGGCAACACGATCGAGATATTCATGGATGAAAAGCCTCTCCAGAAGATTTGCAACAGAATCGTTACCGACTCCACACCGATGGGAGAGCCTCTCGACCATGAAAAATGCAATGTATTCGCTCTATGTTCACTCTTTCTCGACGAAAACGAGAAGATCGAACTGGCAGAGAGATACAAGAGCGGACAGGAGGGTTACGGCCACTTCAAGAAATATCTCAAATCTCTCATCTGGAAACACTTCGAGCCGGCCAGAGAGAAGAGAGAAATGTATATGAACGATCCCGACCTCGTGAGAGACATACTCGCAGAGGGGGCCAAAAAGGCAGAAGCCATAGCCTCGGCGAAAATGGAAAAGGTCAGAGAGGCGGTCGGTATCATATGAGAAAAACCCCCTCCCCAGGGATGGAATACACTTCCGAAAAAGAGAGCTCCATCGGAAAAAAGCTGGACCTCGACGGATATATTTCCCGTTTCACCTCTTTTATGGCGAGAGAAAAACCTGTGGCGATGGAGGGGGACGCGAACCTCCACTATAGATATATAAAGGCTCTCGAAAATGTAGAGATACCGGAACCGCCCGCTATCCAACCGATAGACGACCTGTTGGCACGGCTCGGGAAACAGGCGGTTTTGAAACTCGACGAGATATTTCTCTTCATCAAGACGATTCACTACTTCAACCGTCTCTCCGCCCTCTCTCTGCCTCATCCGGTCGGTGAGTGGATATCGGAGATCGATATACCGGACGAGATTTCGCAACTACTCCCATATTTTACGGATGAAGGGGATCTAAATCCCGAAATGGAACCCGAACTATACGATATAGGGGAGGCACTGCGAAGAAACAGAGAGTCCATCAGGGAGACATTGAGAGGTCTGACCAGATCCGCGAAGATGAAAGATTATCTGGTCGATACCAATATCCATCTCTACTCGGGAGAAGAGTCCCTGCTGGTAAGGGGTGGTTTCTCTTCGGCGATAAAAGCTTCGGTCATAGGCAGAAGTTCCGGAGGGTTCTTCTATATAGTACCCGAAACCATATCCAGACTCAGAGAGAGGGAAGCCGAACTCCTGAGCCGAAAAGAGGCTCTCATATGGCGCTACTGCCGAACATTTTCGGCGACCCTCCACAAATGGACGAGATTTCTCCGTTTTCTCGATAGAGAATACGACCGCTTCGACCACTATCAGGCCAGGGTGCGATTCGCCCGCTACAACGATTATGAGTTCGTTCTTCCGGACTCTCGAAAGAGGGTCGTTCTGAAAGAGTTCGCTCATCCGGCCATCGAAAGATGCGTACCGGTCGATATAGAGATCGTCAAACCGATCACTCTCATAACGGGTGTCAACGCGGGAGGAAAAACCATGCTCCTGAAATCGATACTCTCCGCCATATACATGGGGAAACATCTACTCCCATTCCGGTGCGACTCGTCATCCACCAAAATCGGAAGGTTCAAGAGTATCGAAGCGATCATAGACGACCCCCAATCCGTGAAAAACGATATCTCGACCTTCGCGGGAAGAATGCTCCAGTTTTCGGCCCTTTTCAGAAAAAGAGATTCGATCGTCGGAGTCGACGAGATAGAGCTCGGTACCGACGCCGACGAAGCCGCATCCCTCTTTCGCACCCTTCTCGAAGAGCTGATTCGCAGAGATATCTTCTTCGTCGTCACTACACACCACAAAAGACTCGCTTCACTGATGGCCGGTGAGGATAGTGTGGACCTCGTGGCCGCACTCTACGACGAAGAGAGGAGAGTCCCCACCTATACCTATCTCAAAGGGAGTATAGGAAAGAGTTACGCTTTCGAAACTGCGGAAAGATACGGTATTCCCCACCATATCGTCGAGAGGGCGAAGGTACTTTACGGAGAGGATAGAGAGAGGCTGAACGAACTCATAGAGAGCTCCACCCGTCTCGAAAGGGAGATGAGAGACAAAATAGCCCGACTCGACAGAGAGATAGAGAGCCTGAAACGCAAAGAGAAGAGTCTCGACGAGAAGAGGGAGCGGATGGACGAAGAGAGGAGAAAGATGGTCGCGACTCTGGAAAACAGATACAACGCCGCGACCAAAAGAGCCCTCGCCGCACTGAAAAAGGCCGAATCGGCGGAAGCGAGACGACTCCTGAACGAAGCCCACCGATTTAAAAATTCGGTCTCGTCCCACAACACGGAGAAGAGTATTCCCGACCTGAAGGTCGGGCAGAGTGTCAAATACCGCTCCCATACCGCAGAAATCCTCTCTCTGAAAAAGGATGAGGCTCTCATATCGGCCGACGGTATAAAGATGAGAGTTCCCCTCTCCCAGCTGAAACCGGTCACCGCTCAGACAAAGGGTAAAAAGAGGGTTTCCACTCCTCAGATAAAAGTGGAGAAGAGCGATAGAGCGTCTCTGCATATAAAACTTCTCGGTATGAGAGCGGATGAAGCGATAGACGCTCTCGACGACTTTCTCTCAAACGCTCTGATGCATGGTCTCGAAGAGGTAGAGGTGATACACGGCACAGGAGGCGGTGTACTTTCGAAAGTGGTATCGGAGCATCTGAAGCGACACCCGAGGGTAAAGAAATTCTATAGAATGCCCGGAAATATGGGAGTGACCGTCGTAGAGCTGTAGTATTGGAAAATCCCTCTCTTAAAGCTCTCAGGGTATAATAACGCAAATAACGATAGAGGAAAATTTTTATGAGTCTCAAAGATGATGTAGAGTATGTGAAACATGAGCTTGGAAGTGACGAAAAACTTCTCGAAAGCGCATTCAAGCTGGAGAGAATCTACAAAAAATACAAAATCGCCATTTGGGGAGTCGTGATTCTGGCGATAGTCGGATTCGGTGGCAAGAGTGCCTATGGGGCCTACGAGAGAAGCAAACTCGAAAAGGCGAACGAAGCACTGACTACATTGCGAAAAAATCCAAAAGATAGCGAAGCGCTCGCCGTACTGAAGAGTCACAATCCCCGGCTATACGAACTCTTCGTCTATTCGAAAGCCGTCGAAAATTCGGATAGCGGGAAGCTGAAGGAGTTGACATCCTCCAAAGATGCCAGAATAGCCGATATCGCCTCATACCACGACGCCGTACTTCAATCCAAAAGCGGGGACTCCATCTACTACCGAGACCTGTCGGCGGTGGAAAAAGCCTATATCGCACTCAAGGCCGGAAAAAAGGATGAGGCGAGAAACAGCCTCGCTCTCGTATCCGAAGATTCGCCTGTAGCCGGTATCGCCAGACTCCTGAAGCACTATACGATTACAGCCGATGGCACAAAAGAGGAGAAAAAATGAAAATATTTCACGCACTACTCGCCACTATCCTGCTCGCCGGTATAACTGGGTGTAGCAAAAAGGAGTATTTCGAGCCGGAAAACACCCATAGCGCTTCCGTAGCCATCACTTCTACCGGCAAAAAAGCCGCCAGCGTGATGAGAGACGGAGTTACATTCACCGACGGTACCTATATATCGAAAAGAGGTATGGGGAGTGTAAAACTACCGGAAGGATTTCACTTCGTAAACGAATCCTCCACATACATTCTCGCGGCGGACGATACAGGCAAAATCAGAGTCTATAGAAAAAATGGCACTCTGCTTTTCGAAGAGAAACTCGACCTTCCTCTGATATCGGCCGGAATCAGAGGCGATAGAATATTTTTCGTTCAGCAGAACAATGTATTCGGTATCTACTCCATATCTTCGAGAAAGATCGTAATAAGCGCCAAAGTCGGAAGAGCGTATGCCATCGATACCAGAATCGCCAATCCTATCATGGTAGGCTCCCTCATGATAGTCCCCACACTCGACGGCAAACTTCTCATCATCAATCCTGCCGACCCCAGAGGGGCGAGAGGTATGGCTATAGGGAATCAGTACAATCTGAACAATGTGATTTTCCTCTCTAAAATCGGAGGTACGATCATAGCCGCCACACCCCGCAAGCTCGTCAGCGCGGCGCCCGGTGCCATGAACAAATTCGAAGCTCCGATAGCCGATGTCAAGATAGCCGGAGGCAAGGTCTACGCTTTGACCGGAAATGGTGAGGTGGTCAAACTGACACCTTCTCTCAAAGTACTGGCACGCAAAAAGTTCCAGTATGCCCAATTCGCCGCTATCGCCGTAACCGGCGGGAAAGTCTACGCTCTGGATAGAAGCGGTGCTTTGATAGTGATGGATACATCTTTGAAAAAGTACAAGATTTACGATATCGGCAGTGTGGACGATTTCGTATTCGTAGCCGGAAACAGACTCTACAAGGATGATGAACTGGTGGATTTGAGCCGACTGGGATATGAGTGATACGATAGATACTTTCGAAGAGTATCTCAGGATAGTCAAAGGATTGGGTGACAATAGTGTCAAAGCGTATATGGCCGATATAATCCTCCTGGAAAAGTCGGCCCGGAAGGATATCCTCTCTCTGACTACCGAGGATATCCTGGAGTATCTCTCCAGATTCGACAAAAGCTCCACGATAAACAGAAAACTCTCTTCGATAAACGCTTTCTACAGATTTTGCGAAACCAACTCCATAGAGATGCGAAAGGTCTCTATCGAACCCGCCAAAACGGCGGGGAAACTGCCTCTTCATCTCGAACACGACTATATAATAGATGCAGTTTCCAAAATAGACAGAACCACTCTTCTGGGGAGACGGGATTACGCTCTCATTCTGTTTCTGTACGCTTCCGGTTGCAGAATCAGCGAAGCTCTATCCGCCGAAAGAGGAGATATCAAAGATGGCTGGCTCAAAATCAGATTCGCCAAAGGGGAAAAAGAGAGGATGGTCCCTCTCGCCCCTATCGCTCTGGACGCTCTGGATGAGTATATGAAATATAGAGATTACGGTTCCACATATCTATGGACCAACTACAGAGGTGAGAAACTGAGCCGTATCAGCGCATATAAGATAGTACGAAAATATCTCGGTGTCTCTCCCCATACGCTGAGACACTCTTTCGCTTCGGCGCTCATAGCCGGAGGTGCGGACCTGAGAGTGGTACAGGAGCTACTGGGGCACAGCTCTCTCGCCACTACGCAGATATATACGCATATCCGCAGAAGCAGACTCTCCGAAACGGTAGAGAGACACCACCCGATAAATCGGAATGGGATTAGGGAAGATACATGGATATAAAAGAGATTGTGGAGTCGATGGCATCGAAATCACTCATCTTCAAATCGATCGAAAAAATAGAACCCAACACCATCGGTAGCAGAAAAAGAGTGGAGATATATCTCGGTGTAGATCTGAAGAGTCGCTATACACTGCTTTTTGTCATAGAGAGAAAGAGTAGAATCGTCGTTTCCGATGTCGAGACTCTATCGAAATTGGCTTCTATGGTAGAAAAGTATAAAGATATAGTAGTGAAAAAGAGATTTTTGATTTATGGAGCGCCTCTCTGCTCCCACGCCCGAAAGAGGATGGAAGCAGAGGGTTGGAGAGTCCTGAAAAAGGGTTGATTATCCCTCTTTGGACTTTTTGTATTCGAGTATCATATGAAGTGCTTCATCTTTGAGAAGAAGCTTCTCTTTCTTGATCTTCTCTCTCTCGAGATCACTCAGATGCAATCTTCCTTCATCGGCGTCTTTTGCCTTCTGGTCGAGTTCGTTGTGCCTTTCGAATATTTTCGCAAAGTGCGCATTTGTCTGTTTGAGTTCGCTGATCTCTTCTCTGTATTCCGAGAGCATTATGTCTCCTTTGTCTGATTTTATTCAATATTTTATCCATATTCCCATTAAATACCGATTTTCTTTTACTCTCGTACTGACCCTTTAGAGTGGACTTCGGTACAACGGCCCTGTCTATCGGAACGGTGGTTTACGACTCCCGTGAAGTATATTCGAGGGTCGCTCCCCTACCCCCTCATGGAGAGAAACGGTATTTTGCCGAATCGGAGGCTTCACACCCTCCCTCTCGAAATCCATAAGGGAGCGGAAGAGCATCAATACAATTCATATCGAAACTATAGTGGATATTCGATATGGATAGATGCCTCTATTCACCGTTTTTCACAAGTGCGTATTTGCTCAACATAGGTCCAATTATCTCGTGTACCATCGTAGTCGCTATGATTACATTCAAAACGATCGGAGCTATGACCATGAAATCTTTGTCACCCTGCAGAGAGAGTGCCAATCCTATGGCTATACCCGCCTGCGGAAAGAGAGCTATACCGAGATATTTCCGTATATTCATCTCCGCTCCCGAAATCTTGCCTCCGACGATCACACCCGTCACTTTTCCCAGGATTCTGAAAAAGACATAGAGTACCACGACCAGGGGCATACTGAGCAGAAAATAGATATTCAGATGCATAGCCGACAGCGTGAAAAAGAGAAGAAAGATGATATCTTTGAGGTGGTGATCGAACTCTTTTTTCACCAGAAAGAAATCTGTCGATAGATTCGACATCACGATACCCATGACGAGGGAGGCGAAGAGAGGATCGAATCCCCAATGAGAGCTCAGACTGTAGACGAGAAATATCATCCCCAGAGTGGAAGTGGTCTTTATGTTTTTGTGATTTTTGAAAACTCTATCTATGATCTCAGATATGATCGCTCCCGCACTCCCTACCAGTATGGTCAGGAGGAGAAGAGGGATTATCTGGGCGAAAGCTCCCAGGATTTGTCCATCGGCATCGGCTGTGGTTCTGGTCACCATGATCACGAAACTGAAAAGAATCAGTGTCATAGCGTTGTCCGTGGCTACGACTCCGAGCAGAAAAGAGCCGAATCTGCTTTTGGATTTGAGTTCGTGTATGACGGCGAGAATGGTGGCCGGTGCCGTGGCGGAAGCGAGTGCGCCGAATATGAGAGCTATCGTCAATCTGTAGTTGATTTCACATCCGAGATCGAGAAAGTCGAAAAGCATATAGAATGTCGTACCGATGAGTATGAAGGTGAATATGGCTTCGAAAATCGATATGACAACGATCTGCTTCCATACCTCTTTGATGACATTGTATTTGAGGTTGGCTCCGACGAGTACCGATATGAGAGAGAGTGACAGGTCTATGATGATATGGCTGTCATCGATGAAACTCTGAGGTATCACTTCGAACATATTGGGACCCAGAAGAAAGCCGAGTAGCAGATAACCGACTACATTGAGTATCCTCACCTGATAGCTCACCCATTTCATGAATGAGCCCAGTACGAAAATGAGACCTACATAAAAAAGTGTATCCATCAGCCGTTCCCATCGCAACCTTTACTATCCATCGCCTACGATATTGCGGATATAGTATCGGTAGTTCGTTCCGTCTCGTGCGACTATATCTCCACTCAAGATATATCGTATCGTCTATCTTCCGACAATCCCCGATACGATTCGAGCCGTACTATACGGATTTATATCGGAGATTTTATCCAAATAATTTACAAAAAGATTTATTATGGTCAAGCGGATAGATGAAAGATATCGTGGAACCGGTCTCGATGGTCCGGTTCCGTAGATGGGAATGATCGACGGATCGGTTGTGGGCGGAAAATCCGCCCGATGGATTGGGAGGTAGTGGATATTACATCATACCCATTCCGCCCATTCCCATATCGGGAGCGGCGGGAGCGGGTTTGTCCTCTTTGATTTCGCTGACGGTAGCTTCGGTAGTCAGGAGCAGGCTCGCGACCGAAGTGGCGTTTTGGAGCGCTATTCTCTCGACTTTGAGAGGATCGATGATTCCCGCTTCGAACATATCCACATACTCGCCGTTGGCGGCATTGAATCCGAAGTTGGCTTCATCGCTGCTCGAAACTTTGTCGGCTACGACACCGGCATCGAAACCTGCGTTCTCCGCAATCTGCTTGATGGGAGCTTTGATCGCTCTGAGGATGATGTCGGCTCCTACCTGCTCGTCACCTTCGAGATCGAGAGATACAGCCTTGGCAGCTTTGAGCAGAGCGGCGCCTCCGCCGATGACGATACCTTCGTCCACAGCCGCCTTGGTAGCGCTCAGAGCGTCATCGACTCTATCTTTTTTCTCTTTCATTTCAGTTTCCGTAGCCGCACCGACTTTGATTACAGCCACACCGCCGCTGAGCTTGGCGAGTCTCTCCTGGAGCTTCTCTCTGTCGTAATCGCTCGTTGTATTCTCTATCTGGGTCTTGATCACTTTGATTCTGGCCTCTACAGCCTCTTTGTCGCCCTGACCATCGACGATAGTGGTGTTGTCTTTGTCGATTACGACTCTCGCCGCTCTACCGAGCTGATCCACCGTGGCTTTTTCGAGTGTCAGACCGAGCTCTTCGGTGATGACGGTTCCGCCTGTGAGGATGGCGATATCTTTGAGCATCTCCTTCTTGCGGTCACCGAATCCGGGCGCTTTGACGGCCGCGATGTTGAGAATACCCTTGAGTCTGTTGAGTACCAGCGTAGCGAGAGCTTCACCCTCTACATCGTCGGCGATGATGAGCAGAGGTCTTCCGCTCTGCTGAGTCTGCTCGAGCAGAGGAATCAGGTCTTTGAGACTGCTGATTTTGAAATCTGTCACGAGAATCAGAGGATTGTCCAGTTCGGTCGTCATCTTTTCGCTGTTTGTCACGAAATATGGAGAGAGATAACCTCTGTCGAACTGCATACCCTCGACTACATCGAGTTCGTCGTTGATACCTTTGGCCTCTTCGACGGTGATGACTCCATCTTTGCCGACCTTCTCCATCGCTTCGGCTATCAGCTCACCTATCTTCTCGTCGCTGTTGGCGGAGATTGTGGCTACCTGGGCTATCTCTTTTTTGTCTTTGACCTCTCTTGCGCTCTTCTTGAGCTCCTCTATGATAGCGGCGGAAGCTTTGTCCATACCTCTTTTCACTTCGATGGGGTTGGCTCCTGCCGTGATGTTTCTGAGCCCCTCTTTGAAGATGGATTCAGCCAGTACGGTAGCTGTAGTCGTACCGTCTCCCGCCTCGTCCGCCGTATTGCTGGCTACCTCTTTTACGAGCTGGGCACCCATATTCTCCAGAGCGTCGTCGAGCTCCACCTCTCTGGCTACAGATACACCGTCCTTGGTGATGTTGGGAGCGCCGAAGCTCTTCTGGATGAGTACATTTCTACCTCTGGGTCCCATAGTTACCTTGACCGCATCGGCCAGTTTCTTCACTCCGCTGTAGAGTCCGTTTCTCGCACTGTCTGAAAACATTATCTCTTTTGCCATATCTATCTCCTTCGATATTCTTTTTCTTCAATATATATTTATGATTCGGTATCTTCCGAAACTCTTGCTTCTACCGTCTACCTATAATGAGACTATTTGAGTATTCCTAGAATTTCGTCGCTGTTGAGTATGAGGTACTCTTTGTCGTCGAGTACGATTTCACTTCCGCTGTACTTGGCGAATACCACCGTATCACCCTCGTTTATACCCTCTTCTTTGGCATCGGGGCCTACAGCGAGTACTTTTCCCTGAAGAGGTTTCTCCTTGGCATTGTCAGGAATGATAATTCCGGATGCCGTGGTCTTCACCTCCTCCTCTCTCTCTATCAACACTCTATTGGCAAGCGGTTGAAAGTTCATTGTCACTCCTTTAACGATTTGAATTTTTGCGCAATTGTAATCGATTTTCGAATCAATGTCAAGACTTTTTTATAAATATTTTTAGAATTTTTGAGTCAAACAGACTAAATATTGGTTAGCGTTGGAAGTCATATCTCTTTTTTTTAAAAAACTATTGACATATATGTGGATATTGGATATAATCCCGACTCCAAACGATGGCTGGGTAGCTCAGCTGGTTAGAGCGCTGGTCTCATAAGCCGGAGGTCGGGGATTCAAGTTCCCCCCCAGCTACCATCAAAATATCTTCACGACTCTCTCATATTGTCATACATTATCTAAATATATAGATTCATATTACACGCTATGCGACCATATTCAACGGCTTGTGTGCCGTTTCCCGACTTTCCAACCGATTTCTAAGATTGTACTAAGCAACCATCGGCTAAAATACGGCTCACATTTCAAGTCGGGGTGTGGCGCAGTCTGGCTAGCGCGCTACCTTGGGGTGGTAGAGGTCGCAGGTTCGAGTCCTGTCACTCCGACCATTGTGAAACATCTCTTTATATCCAATTCCAAATTTTTTCATCTCTTTTCTGTTTCAAACGATCGGACTACCAGTCGACTTCCTCTCTATATCGTATCCGTCTATTTCACGACGAGTCCAATTCCTTCACAGTGCATACCTTCTCCCGCGGTCACCCTCCTCTTACGAAAAATGGAGCTCATGATTTGAATCGAACCTGCAATACTTTTGCCTATGGCCGAAAAACCTGTAATGGAGTTTGAGATATAATTTATCTAAATCAAAACGAAGGCTATAAGCGATGAAGCTCACTCTCGAAACTTTGGAACGCTGGCTTTGGGACTCTGCCGATTTGATGCGTGGGCATATCGACAGCAGTGATTTCAAAAACTATATCTTCGGACTGCTCTTTCTCAAGCGCGCCAACGACCAGTTTTTCGAAGAGGCCAGGCTGGCTGTGAAGGAGGAGGGTATCTCTCTCGACGAGGCTCTCGAAGATGAAGATTATCATCAGTTTTTCATCCCCGAAGAGGCGTACTGGGAGGCACTGAGCAAAAAGACGGAAAATATCGGACAGGCACTCGACAAGGCTTTCTCCTCTATCGAAGAGACGAATCCCCAACTCGAAGGGGTGATGACGGCGGTGCATTTCGGAGATAGCGAGAAGCTACCCGACAATCTGCTCTCCAGACTCCTCCAGCACTTCAACAAATACTCCCTCGCCAATGCAGACCTGGAGAACCCCGACATTCTGGGCAACGCCTACGAGTATCTGATACGGATGTTCGCCGACGACGGGGGTAAGAAGGGAGGAGAGTTCTATACTCCCAAAGAGGTGGTCAGACTGGTCGTGAAGCTCATCGAGCCCGAAGCGGGCAACAGTATCTACGACCCTACCTGCGGTTCGGGCGGTATGCTCATAGAGTCGGCGCACTACATCAAAGAGCACGGCGGTGTGGTCGATGGCAAATACATCAACGCCACCCTCTACGGCCAGGAGAAAAATCTCGGTACCTGGGCGATCGCCAAAATCAATATGATCGTTCACGGTTTCATCGATGCCGATATCCGCAAAGGTGATACGCTCGCCCAGCCTCAACATATAGAGAACGGGGAGCCGATGACCTTCGACAGGGTGATAGCCAATCCTCCCTTCTCTCTGAAAAAGTGGTGGGCACCCGCCGAAGTCGATATCAAGACCGACGAAAAGGG
>Ga0256913_10000373_pt1 | contig 23067 bp, 22 predicted proteins | sample Axial_MatmetaG_FD_185970 | JGI IMG/M metagenome (GOLD analysis project Ga0256913, IMG submission 185970) | Deep-sea worm associated microbial mat communities from Axial Seamount, Juan de Fuca Ridge, Pacific Ocean - Axial_Mat | ecosystem: Environmental > Aquatic > Marine > Oceanic > Microbial... | reverse complement strand
CAATAAGCGGTCTTGCAGACGGAGCATATACAGTAACGCCTGCATTGACAGGATATACATTTACACCAGCAACAGCGAGTGCAACAGTTTCCGGTGCTGATGTTACGGGTATTGATTTTGTTGGGACTAAAATTCTTAATCAAGTTGTCGCAGTTGATGATAAATATTCAGTTATTGCTGATAATATTTTAACCGTTAGTCCAGTAGGTATTCTTGAAAATGATTTATTCCCCAGTTCCGTAAATGTTACACTTGTTAATGATGTTACCGATGGCATTTTAATTTTGAATAATGATGGTAGTTTTACATATACTCCTAATCGTGGATTTGTCGGTGAAGACAGTTTCTCCTACAGTATTAGTGATGGTACTTTTCCAAGTAGTACAGCTGTTGTTTCAATTATTGTAAATGCTTTTAAGGTAACATTGGGTATGAGAGTAGAGATTGCGGCAGTTAATGTAGATAAACTTCCTGGAACTTCTTTTCTGAAACCACCCAAAATTTACGGTACTGTTAATTCAGGTGGAAAGATAAAAAAAGTGGCATTGAAAAAAGATAAATCTTCTTCTTCAAAAGTTGGAATTGGAATATGGAAGAAAAAAACACCTATTTATGATAAAAAAGCGGTAAAAAGCGGTTATAATTCTTATATATCAACCGGCAAGCAGAGTGAACAAATTATTCAACTTATGATTTCAGGAAAGACAGAGAAAACAAAATTTAAAAATATAAAGATCAATAAAGTTCTGCTTGTCCCACCTGAAATAACACAATATACTTTAGATGGATTGAATTTGAAAATAGAGGGAAATTATTTTGGATATAAACCTCTTAAAGTTATGCTTGAGCCTATAAGTGGTGGTAAGGTTATAAAGTTGAAAGTTGATAAAAGCGCATACAACTTTGATTATAAATCAGCTGAAAGTAGTTTATCTGCTTCGTTTAAACCTGGTCAAGTTCCTCCTGGTGACTATTATATAATAATCAATAACAAAATAGGCATTGGCGTATCTTATGATGCGACAGGTAATCAATATCTGCCTGTTATTACAATTCAATAAAATCATAAATTTTATTTTGAATTAAAAATATTGGAAGAGAAAATTGCGTAAGGTGATTTTCTCTTTTTTATTTGTTATATCTTTTCTTAGGGAAATAATTTGCAATATACTTGTTTTAATTAAAAATTATACTATTTTTAAGAGCATTGATTTTAAAACCGGCAAGGATTTTTAATATGTTAAAAATTTCAGGAATCAGCAAAGAATATTTTCGAAGTATAGCATTAAATAACATTAGTTTTGATATTAATAAAGGTGGAATTACTGGTATAATCGGACCAAATGGAGCAGGAAAAACAACTTTGCTTGATATTATAACAGGTTTTCAACAGCAGGATTCAGGTAAGGTTTTATATAAAAATAAAATTTTGAAATCTTTTAATGAAAAAAAAAGAATTTTTTCATATATGCCAGAAAATATGCAGATTTATCCGGAAAGCTATACCGGTGAATATTTATCTTTCATTCAGAAAACTACAGGTTGTTTCAGAAATGATCTAATAGAAATACTTGAGTTAAAAAAAGTCATTAGTAAGCGAATAAAATTTCTCTCAAAGGGATACCATCAGCGCTTGAAGATATTTTCATCTTTAGCAAACAGAAAAAATATTGTTGTTTTAGATGAACCTTTTGACGGATTTGATCCGATTCAGTTGATTGAAATTCTTAATCTTATAAAATCGGAAAATAAAGCAGGTAGAACTTTTATCCTCTCTATTCATCAGCTTTTCGATGCTGAGAAAATATGCTCCCAATATATTTTGCTTGATGAAGGTAAGGCAGTTGCATCAGGTACTATTTTAGAATTAAGAAGCATTTTTAAAGCTGAAAATGCGAGCTTAGAGGAGATCTTTATAAAGGCTTTATCATGAAAAACTTCAAACTATTACTTTATAAAGAGTTGAAAGAGTATTTTGGTGCGAAAAGTGTGCTTCTTTTTTTAATGCTGTTGAGTTTTTTTATTGGATATAGTTTTATTACAGCTGTTCAGCTTTATTCAGAACAAAGCATAGCGGCTTTGAATAATCCAGTATATGCAACTGGATTTGAGCCTTGTTCGGGAGTTTTTGTGCCGACATTTGGAGGGGTATTTCTTTTGTTTTCTCTTTTTCTGCCATTTGTATTTATTCGTTCTGTATATGAAGAAAAAAGGAATAATACAATTGCTTTACTTAGGCAAATGCCTTATCCTTCTTTTTTTATTATCTTTTCAAAAACAACAGCATCATTAATCTTAATCTTCTGTATGTGTATTATTCTTATGCCAACATTGTTGTTGTGGAGCAGTATGGGCGGTCATCTTCCTGTTAATGAATTACTTCTGCTGTTTTCAGGATATGCTCTTTATGGGGTATTTATTATTGCTGTATCGTTTTTCAGTGCTGCTGTTTTTAATTCGGCGGCAAACGCATCTATCGGAGCTCTTGTACTTATAATTATTTCCTGGATAATTGATTTCGGAAAGAATTCTCCCGTATCTCATATTGTAGTTCGTCTGGCCAAATGGAGTGTAAGTGCAAATTTGAAAATTTTTGAGCAGGGTATTTTATCTTTTTCCGTAATTGCATATTTAGGGGTTTTAGCATTGCTGTTTATTCTTCTTGCAGATATATTTCTTACTTCATTTGGTCATATTCGTTATATCAAAATTATTTTTCTTTTAGTCGGATGTTTTCTACTGTTTTATCTCATATCGCTGATATCTTTAAATAAAGACCTGACTGAAAGTTGTAAAAATTCGTTTCCTGCTTCTACTGCAGCAGCCTTAAAGAAATTGCCTTCTTTTGAGCTTGATATTTATCTCCGTAGGCAAGATTCACGATTTAAAGATTTTGAAAATACTTTTTTAAAAAAATTGAAGTTGCTTAGAAATGATATAAAAATCAATTTAATAACTGGGCAAAAACTAAGTGAAAAATACGGCTTATTTATTTATAAATTAAATGGAAAGTCAACTCAGACATACTCCAACAGTGAAGAAGAAATTCTACCTGCTCTTTTTAAATTGGCAGCTCTAAAATACTCTGCTGTCTCTGATGGTGATTCTTTTCCTGGGTATCCTCTTGTTGTTAAAGGAACTCTTAATAATGTTAAATTTGTTTACTACTTGATAATTCCATTATTTCTTGTAATAATATACTTATTGAACTTTTTTATCCGGAAAAAAGAGTATTCTTAAATATTTAAAAGTATGGAGTCTAAAAATGAAATTTGGATTGACTGTGTTTGTAATCTTATTTCTGACCGTATCTACTATTTGTGCTGAAGAAAAAAAATGTGACTTTAATGAAGGTAAAGTTGGTGCATCTTCAGATGTTTTCAGTTCTTTTGTCGGAACATGGTATATTGCTGATGAAAATGGAAATAAGGTATATGCTGTAGATGGAAGAAAATGGAAAAATGGTGCAATGGCTGCGGATGTTGCTGATAAAGCAAAAGCTCTGTATGGTGAAAGATATGCAGAATTTCTTGATAATCTTACTGCATATAAATATTTTCCATTGTCTATTTTTCAGCACTTAGAAACTTTTTCTTCTGGAGAAATTTCAGTGAAGTTTAAATCTGTAAGCGGGCGTATTGATCAGGCTGCAGGAATTTCTTTTAATATAAAACAAAATGGCGATTATCTGGTTATTCGTGCAAATCCTCTTGAAAATAATGTAGTTGCTTTCAGATTAAAGGAAGGGCGGAGGTCTGTTGTTAAGTGGGTGCGTGATATTCCCACAAAAAGTAAGGTATGGCATACTCTAAAGGTTATTATTAAAGGAAAAAACATTCAAGGTTTTCTTGATGATAAAAAGTGCATTACCTTAAATATGAAAGAAAAAGTTGAAGGTAAAATAGGTTTATGGTCAAAGGCGGATTCTTATGTGCTTTTTGATGACTTTAAAGTAAAAAATATTAAGAAAAAAGAGACTGAAAAAGAGAAGTTAAATCAGAAAAAATAATAGAAGAGATTATCGTTCAATTTTTTATTTCAAGTTCTGCTATATACGGCAGGTTCCTGAATAATTCATTGTAATCAAGTCCGTAACCAACTATGAAAGTATTTGGTATGGTAAAACAAACAAAATCTGCTTCTAAGTTATTTTTTCTTGCTTCAGGTTTATCCAGAAGTACACAGGTTTTCAGTGAAGCAGGGCTCAGTAAAGAGAGTTGTTCGGATAATTTCTGCATAGTTAAACCTGAATCTAAAATATCATCTATAATTATTACATCACGATTTTTAATGTCAAATTTAAGAGATAATGTGAAATTGACTTTACCTGTTGATTTTGTGCCGGAATATGAATGAGCTTTAACAGAATCGAGATTCAAAGGCAGTTCTACATGTCGTATAAGGTCCGCTGTAAATATCATTGCACCATTTGAAATTGAAATAAACAGCGGTGTTTTGTTTTTGTAATACTCTGTCAGTATTACTCCTAAATCAGATACTTTTTTTTTCAGTTGTTTTTCCGAAATAAGAGTTTTCAGAAATATGTCGTTAGGTAAAGGAATTTTCATTTCAGATTCAAAATATTCTTTCTGATTGAAGTTGCTAATTCACTAAATGCAGCAGCTGTATTATCTGCAAGAACTTCAGGAGTTAAATTTTCTGATTTCTGATCCTTAGAAAAAGAATATTCCTTAATAATTCCGTTTGGTGTCTTTATCGTATATTCTGCTGAAAATACCGTTTTTTTATTAAAACGGTCTCCTTCAATATTAAGAATTTTTACTGTCACCTTGAAAGGTTTCTCTTCATTTTTAGGATTTTTAGGAAAACTCTGTTCCATATAGCGTTTTAGTAATGAATCCGGTGTCTGGGACCAGCGGTTGAATTCATCAAACATGATTTTGTGTTTTGTAATCCTGAATACCATTTTTGTTCTAAAAGGTCCTTGAACTGTTACCAGAGGAAAATCAACATTTGGTTGAGTTGAAGCTTCTTCTGCAGGTTTAGTTACAATGTCATAGTAGTCAACCTGTTGATACGGTCTGAAAATACAGGAAGTGGTTATTAGTAATAACAGTAAAAATGCGGTTTTGCATAATAGTCTGTTGTTCATCGTTGAAATTCCTTCGGGTCAATTGGTTTTAAGTCGAAGTCAGGTTGCCAGTTTTTTGATGCACTGTAAAATTTATTTGGATTTTTAAATAGAATATTGTTAACGGTTTCTTCTTTATGGCCGTGTTCTTTCATATAATTTACGACTTTAACCAGAGATAGAGGGTCTGATATACCCCAGTCTGCAGAACCGTTTATAATCATTCGCTCACTGCCGAATTGCTTGACAATATTTGAAACTCGCTCTGGAGTCAGTTTTGAAATCGGATAAACTGTCATTCCTGTATAGCAACCTGTTTCCCGGGCAAACGGCATTGATTCTTCTGTATTGTGATCTATTACCACAAGTTCTTCATTTATACCTTCATTTTTTATAATTCCCATCGTACGCTTGATGCCTTTTTCTTTTTCAAAGTGAGGTAAATGCACGATAACCGGCATTTGTCTTTCATTCGCAATATGAAGTTGTCTTTCAAATGCATACTCTTCTGCTTTTGATATGTTGTTATAACCAATTTCTCCTATTGCCACACAGCGCGGATGATCAAGGAATTCTTCAAGTCCATCAATGACTTCTTTTGCAAGTACATGATCTTCTGATTCTTTTGGATTCATTGAAACTGCTGCAAAATGATCAATTCCAAAACGCCTCGCTCTAACTGTTTCAAAATCAAGAATCAATGTGTAATAATCAAAAAATGTTCCGGAGTATTTTCTTTGAGCTCCTAGCCAGAAAGACGGCTCTACGCACGCTCTGATTCCGTTTTCATACATCCGCTGATAATCATCGGTTGTTCGTGAATACATATGTATATGAGGTTCTATTATCATCTCAGATTTCCTTTTTTTTATATATAAAAATAGCAAAACCGCCAAATTTCCTTTCCTAAGTTATATTATTTTTGAGAAAAATCAAGACTGAAAGCATTCAGTTTTTATTCTTTTTAAGTGTTATCAATTGAAAAGGTAAACGCACATCTAAATAATTAAAGTGTGCGTTTAGTCTTACAAGGTCAACAAGGTGCTTTTTCTCTTCTTCTTACACTTACAAAATTTGAAATTAGGTTAATTTGAATTTGGTCCCCGGATTTGTTAATTCTGGTTCTTTTTCTTCTAGACACATCAAATTCATTAAGTTTTTGCGGTTAACCTGATAATAATTTGTCACTTAGTTTAAGTACTTTTTCTAAAGATACATTTTAGTGTTTTATTGTCGAGTTTTTGTACCTGGTATAAAATTTTCTAGAAGGACAGCCCCGAATGGGATTTCAGGGAGGTTTTTAAACGTTTTGGACAGCATTGACTTGAATCACTACTTTTCTGAAGTAGATTAAAGTTTTATTTATAAAACAATGTTAAACGGGAATAAGAATTATGAAATATATTGGAGCGCATGTCAGTGCAGCTGGCGGTGTGGAGAATGCTCCGCTTAATGCAAAAGAAATTGGAGCAACTGCTTTTGCTCTTTTTACGAAAAATCAAAGGCAGTGGAAAGCTAAACCGTTAACATCCAAATCTATTGATTTATTCAAGCAGAATTGTATTGATAGTAGTTTTAAGCCTGAACAGATTTTGCCACACGACAGTTATCTTATTAACCTTGGTCATCCGGAAGAGGAGGGGCTTAAAAAATCACGGGATGCATTTTTTGATGAAATGGAAAGGTGCGAACAGCTTGGGCTGACCCTATTGAATTTTCATCCTGGCAGTCATTTGAAAAAAATTTCTCTTGAAGCTTCAATGGATAGAATTGCTGAATCAATTAATATGGCGCTAGATAAAGTAAAAACAGTAACTGCAGTGATTGAAAATACTGCGGGGCAGGGGAGTAACATCGGTTTTTGTTTTGAACAGCTTGCATATATTATTGATAGGGTTGAAGATAAAACGCGTATTGGAGTATGTATTGATACCTGCCATACTTTTACATCAGGTTATCCTTTAAAAACATTTGATGAATTTCAGAAAACATTTTCTGAGTTTGAACGCATTGTTGGAATTGAATACCTGAAAGGGATGCATCTTAACGATTCAAAACCGGAATGTGGTGCAAAAGTTGACCGTCACGAAAGTATTGGTAAGGGGAAAATAGGAAGTGAACTTTTTGAATTTATAATGAAAGATAACAGATTTGACAATATTCCGTTGATTTTAGAGACTCCTGTTCCTGAATTATGGCAGGAGGAAATTAAATTTTTAAAACAGTTCGCATCAAATTAATTATTTAAAAGTATAGCAATAAAACAGTTCAGGAAAAAAAATGGCAGAAGAAAAAAAAGGATTCAGCGAAGAGGTAATAGAAGAATTTTGTAGTGGGAAAATTAAAGATTTTAATAATTTATTGCCTAATTTAAAGAGATTGCACCCTGAGTGGAGTACAAATCAGTTAGCTGTTAATTTAATGGAATTCGGGCGTGGTCAGATTTCAGGAATAGGAGATCCGGATGATAAAGATATTAATTTTTTTAAGAGGTATCTGGCTGCATTAGAAAAGGAAAATTGTAAGGAAGATAAATTTTTTCTTGCCGCTTATTTAGGTGGGTGCATTATGGGGCTTGTGCAATTAGGGCATTTGGAGCCGGAAAGTTTTATTGATGCAATGGAAGTTTCTAGAAAAAGGGCAATGTCATATAATCAATAATAATGGCAAAAAAAAATGCGGATTAAATCCGCATTTTTTATAATCAGCATTAAAATAAATTATTATGCTTCGCTTTTAGTTTTTGGAAGACCAAGAACTTTGTCCCCTTCTTTCCAACGACCATCTGATGATAGAATATCAATTCTTTCATAGCGTTTTAATACATTTCTCTTCTTACGGATTTTTCCGCTTACTTTTAAACTTGGATGTCTAGACATTTTCTTCTCCGTATCATTAAATTTTATAAATTGTATTATCTGTCTCTGTTTACTCTAAATAAATAAACCTGAATATGTAATATTCAACGGAAATAAAAACTTTCAAATCAAATATATAAAAAAATACAAAAATTAATGATTAATGCTATACTTTGAACTCTATTTCTTACTTGTCTTGTTACTTTTTGTATGGGTCTTCCGCTTTGTATTCATTGTATTTTCTTATAATCCCTGAAACATATTCTTTAGTTGAAGGGATTGTAATTCTACTAATTACTTTTCCTTCCCGTTCAGATGGAATCCAGGGACGCATTCCTTTTAAACCTGCATTATATTCGGAAAGAGCAAGTTCTTTGTGGTGTTTGTAGGTATTCCATCTTTTTAATGCTCTCCCCAGATACCAGGCTCCTATTTCAATATTTAGCTCAGGATTAAATAATATACCTTTGCATTTGATCTTTTGATTATGTTCTTTTTCCCAGTCTGTTACGGCTCCGTAATTCGGTCTTATCTGCATTAATCCTATTTCTTTGTGACTGCCTACTATATTAGCCTTAAATCTACTTTCCTGCCAAATTACAGCTTTTAATAATAAAGGACTCATATCATGTCTGATTGCGGCTTCTTCGATTAATTGCTGGTAATTTGTTCTGGTCAGGAAAAGTTCATCATAATGACGATACAGATAATAGACAATAATGAAAAATAAAGCAAATGAGAAGGAAAAAAAAATTAATTTGGTTCCTCTATGCTTGCGATGAACAATTTTAGTATACATTTTATTATGGACAACTCCGGAGAAGGAAATTGGTAGCGGGGGCAGGAATCGAACCTACGACCTTCAGGTTATGAGCCTGACGAGCTACCTCTGCTCCACCCCGCATCAAATACCATATTAATTATCTTTCGGAGAGATAACTATAATGATGTTTTTTCTTTTGTCAAATGAAAAGAATAAAAAAATGAAAAAATATTAGTTCTGTATTTGTTTTCTATTATCCTAAGTTCTTAATTTTGAATAACATGTTTATATTTAATTAATACAGAAGTATCCCCCATTGAAAATAATAGAGCCTTATCTGATTATTGTTGATTAAAACAGATAAGGCTTTTAAAGTTCATCAAGTTGTTTTAGATTAAACAGGAGCTACAGTTTTGCCGTATACTTCATTTAATACTTGTGCTAAACCTGTATATATAGCAGATAATCCGCAGAATATACCTTCATAGCCAGCGATGTGCTTTATAGTTGTATTTCCTGTGTAGTCGCCTAGTGCCAGTAAAAAGAAGAGGACAGTTAAAGTAAAGAAGACAACCTGCAAAGCTCTGTTTAGTTTTAGAGTTCCTATGAATAACACGCCGGTAAATACCCCCCACATTACTAAATATGCAATCATTGCAGAAGTTTTTGGAGCCGCCGCCAGTTCCATTTTAGGCATAACGATCAATGCGACAAGTGTAAGCCAGAAGAAGCCATAGGATGTAAATGCAGTTGTTCCAAAAGTATTTCCCTTTTTCCATTCCATTATTCCAGCAATAACCTGTGCTATACCACCGTAAAATATTCCCATTGCGAGTATCATAGATCCCAGTTCGAAAACACCTGAGTTATGAAGATTCAATAATACAGTTGTCATACCAAAGCCCATAAGGCCAAGAGGAGCTGGGTTTGAGGTAGTGTCTTCTTGTTTTATTGTCTGAATTTCGTTTTCTGTGCTTTTTGTAATATTGCTCATGCCTGTTTCTTTTCCTTTTTTAGATTTTAAATTACTAGAGAGTAAATTATATTATATGAAGGGAAAATATCAATCTACTTAAAAGAAGTTTTATAAAAAAACTTTTTTATTGTCTGATGAAATATTTAAAAAATGAAGTTACTCTCTTATTTTTTTAGAAAAATTTTCTGCAGGATTAATATCAGTCTGAATATATTTATTAATATGATGCTTTTGCCTGAACTTGTTGAATGGTAAGCCATTCGTTTTAAACCAGTCGCGTTCAAATCCCATTCTATCTGAATAGCCGTTAAGTATCATACGGTAATCAAGTCCTGAAGGCTCACCTGTAACTTTTTTTATATCTTTAAATAGTGATAAAAAACAGTTTTCTTTCAATGTGTTATAAAATTCAGGATACTTTTCAAGTTTTTGTGCTCTATGCATAAATTCCAAAAAAACTTTTTTTAAATTTTCGTTCTTTTTTATTTTTAACGGGTATACGAAAACTTCTTCATTTCTGTAATTAGTTCTTAATAGTAGTAAATCACTTTCATCTGCAAATATATAGATAAGTTCGTATTGATTATATATCCCTCTTAAGCCTGTTTGAGGTTCGCCTTTTTCCCGTCTGGTTTCTACCGAGATAGATAAAAATTTGCCATCTTTAAAGCCGAAGGAAAGCATACTATGTGCAATAGCTTTATTATTGTCCCAATAGGAAAGAATATAATATGCTGAATCTAATAGTTTCATATCGTATTCTCTATTTACATATATCGGGTCAAAATCATTTTCGGTTTTATATTTAAAACTTCTGATATTTTTTATAATGACTTTATCTCCGTTTTTATTAAACCTAACGATTGGAATTTTTGCAACAGAAGGTTCCCAGTCCCTGTTATTAGATGCCGGCAATGAATAATAGATAACTGCAATTATCAGATAAACACCGGTGATATACCATAAGAAGGTTTTATTTTTTAGTGAGAGATAAAAGAGAATAGGAATTCCTGTTCCATAAAGAAGTATTGAGATAATCTTCAGAAAACTCCAGGGATACGGGAAAAAGTCTATTGCCGGAAAATAGAGTAAATAAAGCACCACTAATACCGGATAAATCAGGTATATGGAGAATTTTCGTAATTTAATCCATTTATTTTTCTTATTCACTGTGGGAACCCTGCAGTAATATCATTGCTCTTTAGTTGTCTGTTTTATTTTTTGAGTTGATTCCAGATTATTCTTTCTCTGTTTTTTCTCTACCTCTTCCAGGTGTTTTAATAAAATTCGTTTGATCTCTTTAATGGCAATCGGATTTCTATGAGCGCCATGCCCAGATTTTACTATAATTTCAGATTGAGCGCCATCAAGGTGAGCACTTTCATAAGAAACAACTCCGTCTGTACCACCAGGAATATTAGCAGTTTTCTCATTTCCGATTATAGAATAATATTTAACTTTAGGATCTATGGGGAGCTTTGAGGACATTTTTATGAATTTATTATCCGGATCAAGATTGTCAACTCCTGTATTTATTTTTATTTCCTGATTGTTTTTTAGCAAACCAGTTTTTGTCAGTACTTTTTTATGTATTGAATAGATATCTTTTGCAACTTTTTTGGGCAGATAAACAAGTTTAGCCGCCAGGGATGCAACCCACCATCTAGTCATATATGAACCACGATGCGGTACAGATATAAAAACTACTGTATCAACAAAAGGCAGCGGTTTAAATTTTAGTACATCTGAAACAAATTTTTCCTCTTTTTTATCCAGATTAAATTCATTAAGAGGTTTTCCATTTGTAAATGAATTCAAATATACATCACCTGAATCTGTCACCATTTGTTTTGCAACCAATCCGCCCATGCTGTGTGCAATCAAAACCATATGGTTAAAATATTTACTTTCATTTTCTGCATCATATCTCGCTTTTGCTCTTTTCAATACTCTGCGTAGTTCCCAGGCTGAAATTACAACAGGATTTGAAGTAGGATAGGCAAAAAGCCAGAACTGATAGTTTGTTCTTATTTTATTGTTCATTAATAAAGTATTTATAGCTTGTACCCATGTTCTTGGCTGCGATAATACACCGTGTATAAATACAATAGGGATTTTATTTTTATCATAAGGTGTTAACATTGAAAGCCCCTGTGATTTATTAATAACAGAAGAGTCAATCATTGCTTCAATTGGATTATATTTTGCACCACCGCGCAATATCCAACCTAGATAAGTTGAGAAATCAACTTCAAGGGGAACTTTTTTATCTTTAAACTTTATATATTCTGTTTCCATTGTATCAAAATATTCCATTTTCGCCGCAAATTGTTCTGAATCTTTTATTTCAAACTTAATAAATAGAGTTGTTGGATATGCCATGGAACTGATATTTATGCTGTCATCTTCATTTTTCCTTGAAATGTCAGCAACGCCAACTCCGACAAGAGGAACTCCAAGGCCAGATTGGCGCGATAATGACTGAAAACCGAATGGCGTATATTCGTAGCATATTTTAAATTTACGGAAATCTGTGAGTTTTTTTGGTAAATGATTAATGGGGCTGGTGAATTTGACGCGACCATTTAAAAACGGCATATTTATATTACCGGCAAATAGTAGTTTTTTAGTTTGCATATATTTGAATAATTCAGCGGCCGAGTAGTTATAAAATCTGCATGCGAATAAGTATTCTGGTTCAAAAGGAGAGGGGGTCTCATTAAAATAATGTGATTTAAAAAGATACATATAAGAATATATGCATGCACTTAAATAGTAATATGCAGATTTGTCCGGTTCACTTGATTCTTTTGCATGAAGGAATGTAAGTTCAATTAAGGAATAGAGTAGTTTTCTGTCTTTAGTATTGAAGAGTTCCTGTGATAGTGTTTCAAGTATCTCTTCTGGGTTTTCCTGATATTCTTTGAATATACCTTCTCTTAATAGAAAGTCTCTGGTGTTTAAACTTAAACTGTCTGAACTTAAAGCTGTCTGTGAGCGTTCAAGTATCCAGTGTTCCATTCCGGTGTCTTTTATTCCAAAATCACTGAAACATCCAGTTATAAATAACGGTAGCACTGAGATTAATGCATAAAATATTTTTTTCATATTTTTCCTGAATTTTTTTTAGACATTATAAGATATATCTGTGCGTAAAATCTGCAGATATAAGTATATATTTTTTAATACTATGTCTAATTTTCTTAATTCAATTAATATGAATCCGTTATAATTTAATACAAATGTATATGGTGGAGTTTGAAGGTTTTTTTGATTATAAAACAGAATAATTTAATTTTCCGAATATTGTGTTTCTATGTTTGAAAAAGGAGCAGCGTACACAATCTTGAGAAAAACTTATTTCCAATAAGTTGTAATTAATGTTTGATAATATATCTTTTTTTAGAATGGATTTGTTGGATAAATTATGAAAAATAACTCTGTTAAGGATTTTTGATATGAAAAAAGCTGATATTGGTTTAATCGGACTTGCTGTTATGGGAGAAAATCTGGTTTTAAATATGGAGAGCAAGGGGTATTCTGTAGCTGTATTTAACAGAACACTTGAGAAAGTTGATAAATTTATTCAAGGGCGGGCATACGGAAAAAATATTATCGCCACCCACTCCTTGAAAGAACTTACTGATACACTTTCAAAACCAAGAAAAATCATGCTGATGGTGAAAGCAGGAAGAGCGGTTGATGCAATAATTAAGAAACTTCTCCCTCTGCTTGATGAAGGAGATATTATTATTGACGGCGGAAATTCCTTTTATCAGGATACCAGACGCAGAACTTTTGATTTAACTGAAAAAAAAATCCATTTTATAGGAGCCGGTGTTTCCGGAGGTGAAGAAGGGGCTTTGCATGGTCCTTCTATTATGCCGGGAGGGAATCATGAAGCATGGAAGTTTGTTGAATCTGTATTTAAATCTATTTCAGCAAAAGTTGATAATGATACGCCTTGCTGTGAGTGGATTGGTCCAGATGGTGCCGGACATTTTGTAAAAATGGTTCATAACGGTATTGAATATGGTGATATGCAGTTGATTTGCGAAATATATTTTATTATGAAAAAACTTTTAAAAATGTCATCTATGGAGATTTCAAAAGTTTTTGAGGGGTGGAGGAGTTCTGAATTAAACAGTTATTTAATTGATATTACTGCTGAAATTCTTGCTTTTAATGATAAAGATGGAAAGCCTCTTGTTGAGAAAATCAAAGATACAGCCGGTCAGAAAGGAACTGGTAAATGGACAGCTCTTTCAGCTCTTGACTTTGGTGTTCCGTTAAATCTTATTACAGAAGCAGTTTTTGCACGATTTATTTCTTCTCTTAAATGTGAGCGAGTAAATGCTTCAGGTGTTTTCCCTGAGATGGCGATGAATTTCAATGCGCATGAAAAAAAAGAGTTTATTGAATCCCTGAAAAATGCACTTTTTGCATCAAAAATAGTATCTTATGCACAGGGTTTTGCTTTGATGAGGGCTGCAGATGAGAAATATTCCTGGAATTTGAATTATGGAGATATAGCCTTGATTTGGCGAGGAGGATGTATTATCAGATCTGTTTTCCTGAATAATATAAAAGAGGCTTTTGAGAAAAAACAGAATCTGAAAAATCTTATGCTTGATGATTATTTTAAAAATAAACTCATCTCTTCTGAAAGAGATTGGAGGACAGTGATTTCTAAGTCAGTTTTAAATGGTATTCCTGTGCCGGCTCTTTCGGCGGCTTTAAGTTATTTTGATGCTTATAAAACTGATTATTTACCAGCGAATCTGCTTCAAGCTCAGAGAGATTATTTTGGAGCTCATTCTTATGAGAGGCTTGACCGTCCGGACGGAGAATTTTTTCATACAGAGTGGATTTGAAAATAAGCTGGTATGGAATATCTTGTACATATCCAAATTTTTTCAACCGTTGACTGACTCTAAGAATACAAAAAAATCAGTCTGTCCTTAGATAGTCGGACAGACTGAAATTTTTAGAGATGAATTTATTTCTTTTCTTCTTCAACTCCATTCAATTTACCAGGAAATCCTGTAACTGTACATTTTACTACTTTGTAAATAAGGTAATCTTTTGTAACAATATTGTATTGAGGTGAAATCAGGAAATCAGCTTTAGCTTTTTTACATGCCATAAAGGTCGCTCCGGCTTTTGCTTTATTCGCAGCAAAATCCAATCCTGAATTAACACTTTCTCCGTTGTAGGTCATCCCTTCAACTGTTTTAGTTACACCCCAGGTCATAACTCCGAATAGGGCCTTGCAAGTTGCTGTTCCAGATACTTTTTCTTTTCCAATAGTTACATTAGGTTTAACTTTTAATTCCATTTCAACTTCAAGTTGACCCCCAGTTCTGTTTGTTCTGAAACTTGTACATCCTGTGAAAATAAAAGATAAACAGATTGCAGCACATATAATTGTAGTGATTTTTTTCATTTTTAAATATTCCTTAAATTTTTTATACTATTTTGATGCCAGTTAAAGGTAAAGATTATTCTTTTCCTTTGGTCTTTTTAGGTTATTAATTTATTTTTATTAAGAATTCAATAAAAAATAAATAATTCATTCAGAATTTTTTTATTAAACTGATTTATAAGTTCTCATTATGGTTGAATTACCCTTCACCTCCTTTCCTGTAATAATTAACAGAATATGATTTATCGTTGTTAATGCTTCAAGTTTAGCATTACCCCTTATCTTTTGCTGATTGATGAGAATCTTTTCAATTCAACTTTTCTGATTATATCAATTCTGATGTTGAGATGCAATCATTATTTACAAAATATTACAATTTTTTCTATCTTTTTTCAAAAAATTTAATTTTCCTGCTTATAGCACTTTTTTTATTTGAATTATTTGTTTAAAAGTTTATTGTACGCGTGTTTTGATTATAATAGTTGCACGGTGCCACTTTTTATACTAATTCCCCGTGCGGTTAATCTTTGTCTGGTTCTTATTTTTAATGTAGAAAAGGTCATAAAACGATATAACTTGGTAGTTGAAATTTAATTTTAAAATTAGGAAAGATGTATTTATGGATATAAATGTGATTATTTTTTCAAAAGATAGAACATTGCAGTTAAAATCATTGCTTCTTTCTATGCGTGAAAATTATCCTGTGCCAGAAAAAAATATCCATATTATTTATAAAAATACTATCGCAGATATTTCTTATGAGCCTTTAATTAGAGATTTTAAATGTAATTTCATCGCTCAGGGCGATTTCCTTGAGGATCTAAAAAATATTGTTTATGATTCATCTGGTGCTTTTTTTCAGTTTATGGTTGACGACCTTATTGTAACTAATAAAGTTGACCCTGAATTTATTGTTAAGTTTATGAATTCTAACCGTAATATTGACTCTTTCTGTTTTCGTATGGGAAAAAATATAAAATGCGGGAAACAACCGGAGTTTTTTGTTCCGGAAAAGGGTATCATTGTGTGGAATACATCAAAAAATATTGGTAAGCACTGGAATTATGCCTGGGATATGTCATCTTCTCTTTACCGCAGAAAAACTGTTGAAGAATATCTTTCAAAATGCAGACATCACCGCGAAACATTTCCTAATCCTTTTGAAGATCACTTTTACTCCTGTATGCCTTCAACCAAACCTTTGCCTTTTCATGTAGAGCTTGTTAATTCTGTTAGATTCGTCTTCAGAAAAAAGTCAATGCGTATTGCTTCTTTTGAAAAGTCTGTATGTTTTACACAGGGAGTAAACCTTGTCGCTGATATTGAGGATGATAGAGAACAGCAGTATGACCCGTTGTCTTTACATCATAAAATGCTTGAAGGGGCTGTTATTGATTTCAAATCTCTAGAGAATATTTACCCTGAGCAGCCAAATGCAGGTCATTCATTTTTTAAATTAGTTAAGGAATTTTAAAGAGGGTTATGAGATTTAACAGTTATACTTTTTTTATTTTTCTTGGAGTTTATTTACTTTTTTATATATTTTCTCACAAGCATAATAAAACTTTTAAAATTGGAACAGTTATATTTAGTTATTTTTTTTATGCCTGGACTTATCCACCTTATATTGCTCTTCTTCTTGTCAGTACGGTTATTGATTATTTTTGCGGTTTGAAAATAGAATATGAATCCGAAAAAAGGCGCAGGCGCTTTTTTTTGATTATTAGTCTTGTTGCTAATTTGGGTATGCTCGGATATTTTAAATACTGTAATTTTTTTATCTCCTCTTTTTCTGGTATTTTTGGCTTTGGTATGCATCATCTGGATATTATTCTGCCCGTTGGTATCTCTTTCTATACTTTCCAGAGCATGTCTTACACCATAGATGTTTACAGAAAAAAAATACCACATGAAAAGAGTTTTCTTGATTTTGCTCTTTATGTCTCTTTCTTCCCCCAACTTGTGGCTGGACCTATTGTGTTTGCCAGAGATTTTCTTAAACAGCTAAAAACTCCGCCAAAGTATGATGTGGATAACCTTTACCGTGGGGTTATGCTTATTTTGTTCGGATATTTTTTAAAAAGTGTTATTGCGGATAATCTTTCTAACGCAGTTGATCAATTTTTTCTTAATCCTTCTCTTTTCTCCTCCTATGAAGCACTTTATTACTGTTACTGCTATGCATTTCAGATTTTCGGAGATTTTGCAGGTTATTCATATATCGCTATCGGTATAGCTCTTATTCTGGGTTTTGTTTTTCCGAAAAACTTTGATTACCCTTATTTGAGTATTTCTATTACAGATTTCTGGCGCAGATGGCATATTTCTCTTTCAACCTGGTTGAAAGAATATCTTTATTTCTCGCTTGGTGGAAATAAATTCGGCGTTTTAAAAACCTACCGTAATTTGATGATTACTATGTTGCTTGGTGGATTATGGCACGGAGCTTCCTGGAATTTTGTTATTTGGGGAGGGATTCACGGCTCTATGCTGGCTGTTGAAAAATTTCTGATTTCTGCTTTTCCTGCTTTCTTTGAAAGTAAAAATAAATTTCTTTTATTTCTGCGTTGGTTTATTACTTTTCATCTTGTCATTTTAGCATGGATATTTTTTCGTTCTTCATCTTTGGATAAAGTCTGGGAAGTTTTTGGGGCTTTAGGTAATTTTTCTAATAGTCCATATTTACTTCAGGCAAGAATCCCGTTCCTTATGATTGCTATCATCTTTGCTGCTGCTCTTTTCCGTGAGAAAATTTATAATATTATTTTTTCCAATAAAATCGTATATTCTTTCACTGCATTTGTTTTGTTTTATTTATGGCTTACTATGGGGAAAAATTCTAATTCGTTTATTTATTTTCAATTTTAAACTGTTCAGGTAAATATGCATACACATAATTTATATAAAAAATACTTTCAGCCTCTGATTGTTTTTCTGCCGATATTTTTCTTGATCGCATTTATGCAGTTTAAAACAAAAAATAATTCAAAATTTCCTGAATGGTATAAAATGTCTACTGTTATTCAGAATATTTATAAACACAGTATTCAAAAATCAAAAATTTTTGCAGGTAATTCATATATTCAATCAGGTATAAGAACAGAAATTGTAATGCCTGAAAAATTGGATTCCACTTATGTTTTTGCGAGAGGTAATACGCCAAGTGTTGAACTTATGCTCTGGCTTTACAAACATCAAATATTTCCTGATGTAATTATTGCTGAAGTTAATACACGCCAACTTTTACCTCAGTATTTTGCTGATTTTGATATATTATTGCCGGATTCTGAAAATAAATTTGATTTGTTAAAAAATAAAATTGAAGTTTTTTTAAGGTATTCACTTGAGAAAAACTTTTCTTTTCTGACATATAGAACAACTCCAAAAGATATTATTTATAATTTTAAACATTCTGATTCTTTAAAAGATTTTGCTTCTTTTCTTTTTTTGCCTGACTCTGGTATTCATAAAGAAGCAAACTTTTCTCCATGGGGATATACTTCAGTTCCGGATGAATTAAATAAAAAATTTAATATATCTAAAAAAACAAAAAAGTATGCCGCAGATTATATCAGAAGAGTTCAAGGATCTGCAGCAAATATTAAACCTACTCTTAAGCTATGGAAATTTTTAATCAATGAATTTCAATCCAGAGGAACAGTTATTTTTCTTCTCCGTTTACCGAAAGATAAAGTGATTATTAATGCTGAAAATACCATTACAAATGAATATTTTCAAGGATTGAAAAGAATTGCCGCTGACTCTAATGTTTATTATATTGATTTGACTTACCCTGAATATATTGATGACTTTCGAAATAGTTTTATTGATGGAGCTCACTGGAGTAATAATGGTGCGGTAAAGCTTTCTGAACTTTTAAGTATTATTATACAAAAAAAATTGGAAAAGCATAATTCAGATGAGAAATAGATAATTTTTTCTTTGAATCTTTTCTATGTAATATGATGCGGAACTTCAAAAAACCTGGTTGTTTTATGCAAAAATAAGTGTATTTTCTACAAACTCTGTAAAAGTAGTATAAATGGAGATATGTTGTTGATGATTGAATTTAGCGAAAAATTTGTTTTACCGGAAATGATTTTAACTTTGAGTAATAAAGGACAAAACCGGGATGATGCATTTTTAGATAATCCAGACGGAAAATTTATTATTGAAGCCTGTGGTAAAATTCTTCATTTTGAATATAAAAATATTAATCCGAAGCCAGTCGTATTTGAAAATAACAACTTTTTTTCTGTTTGTATAGGTTCACCTATTTTAAATGATTCTATTGCCGGTAATGAAGTTTTTAGTACTCTATTGAATGAACAAGGTAAACCTATAGATGATAAAATTACTTTACTTAACGGAGAATTTGTCATTATTTCATTTTCAAAATCTGACGCTTCTTTTTTTGTAATTAATGACAGATTTACAGCATATCCATTTTTCTATAATTTCAATGAACAGACCAATTCGTTTTTAGCTTCTTTATATTTTTCTTCTTTGTGGAAATTTTTAAAAAAATCGAATCTTCTGAAGATTGATAAAAACGCTTTTTTTGAATTTTTCTGGCTTCAGAGGCTGCTTGGAACAAAAACTTATGATACCAATACTTCTTTTCTGCAAGATGCATCTGTTCTTGTTTTGCAGAATTCAAAATTAGATGTTAGACAGTATTGGACCAGAGATTATTCCAAAAGCAGTAAATCTCTTTCTAAACACGCTCAAATGATGGCGGAAATGACCAGGCAGTCAGTTATTCGCAAAACTTCTGACAATTCCAGATATGGCATTTTCCTCAGTGGCGGGATGGATTCTAGGACAGTTCTTTGCGCTTTTGATAGTGTTCTGCCGATTTGTTTTACTTCTACAATTTCAGAAAACCGAGAATTCAGAAAAGCACGCGAAATTGCAGGTGCTAAAGGTGCGGAGCATATAGGATTAAGACTTCATTCTAAGCATTTTGGGAAGATTTTCAGACATTCCACTGAAGTGATTGGGGGAATGTACAATTATGATCACGGTTTGTTTTACGGCTTTAATGATGCTGTTCGTGGAAAAGCTGATGTCTGTTTTCATGGTCATGGTTTTGATTATATGTTTCAGGGAATGTACATTCCCAAAAATAATATTAAAATTGCGGGAAGGTATCTGTATGCGAATTTTATGAAACCTCTGCCGGATGATCTGATTTCCTTTTTTATAAATAATGTATCATATCGTATTAAAAGAGCGGATATCTGGAAATATATAACTTCTGATATGAAAAGTTCATTAAAAGATTTTCAGCATACTTCTATTCAGGAAATTTTAGACAGAGGAAAAAAACTTACTGATAATCCTAATGATTTATGGGAATATCTTACTTTTCATCATCTTTCAAGGCATTACAGTTTCCCTAATCATGCGAGTATTGCAACTTTTGCCGAACAGAGAACTGTCTCTTTCGATAACGACTTGTTTGACCTCTATCTTTCCCTGCCGGCATCTCACAGGGTAAACGGCAAAATAGAAAAGAAATGTCTGAAAATTCTCAATCCGGAAATTGCGTCAATATGGAGTGCGAATACCAATTTGCCTGTAACAGCATCCTGCTGGACTCAGACACTTTATCAACTTGCGGGGTTTGTAAAACGCAGATTTATTCCGGAAGAAGAGAAACCCGAATGGATGGAGAGAACCTGGCCGGAAAGACATGATGCGATCCGTAGTGATGATATTCTAAAGCAGGAAGTACGCGCTTTATGTTCTGACAATTCCTGTCTGAATTCTCTGGGTTTTCTGGATATGAAGAAACTGGAAAATGATATAATTCCCTGGCTTGACGGTAAAAATGTTGACGGTGTCAGCGGAGATCTGGTGCAGACTTTGATTACTATGTATACATTCCTGAAGCTTTAACTCTTTTTTCAGGGTTTTATTTATGTTTGAACTGTTTATTTTTATCTCTTTTGCATTAATTCTTTTTTATCTTGCATTTAATCAGCGTATCTCTGATATTGCTCTAATCTGCATCATACTTTTTTCTGTAATAACTGGTGAAGCTTTGAATCTGTTTGTTTACCGTGCGACTGCATATACGGGACATTCAGGTGTACCGCTTTTTATAATTTTCGCAGGAGCTCTGCTCGGATGGGCGGTATTCAGGCTTACTCTTATTTCTGTGCGTCTTTTCAACTTGCGACCAATCTTTGTCTTTCCGGTTTTTATTTTCATAACATTATCTGCTCCGCTTATTGAATTTTTAGGGGTACAAAGTGGTTTGTGGTATTGGCTTAAACCTTATGAGCCATTGAGTTTTCTTTCTCTCATCGGCGTCTGGAAATTTTACTTTATCTTTGTATTCCTGCCGGTACTGCCGTTTCTGGTGAGATGTTGTATATCTTGTAAGTAAAATTGTATGATATTTTATTCTTCAATTCAGGCTCTTTGAGTTATTTATAAAAAATTAGAATTTTTTCACCTTTTCTATTGATTCCATTTATGAAGTATGTTATAACTGTAATTGTTGTAATAAAATATCACAAGGAGGTTTTAATGCTTTTATATGTTGGGTTGATTGCAGTTGTTATCGTGGTACTTCTAATTTGTATATTAATGTTTCAGATTTCTTCTCTAAAAAAAATTGCGGTCAATAATAATGAGGTTGTCAGGAGTATTCCAGATGTTATAAATCAGAAAATGAATCTGATGGATGAAATTACTGCATCTTATAAGCAGGAATTGGAAAACGCTTTGATTATTTTAGATGAGAAATATCAATTATTTGAAATTCTAACTGATGAAAATGACAAAAAATTAAAAAATCTTCTAGATTTTATAGAAAACAAGTCTGAATTACTTGAACAAATAACTGCAGAAAATGAACAGGAACTTAAGAATGTTCTGGATATAGTTAAGCTCAAATCAGATACTCTTGAAGCGGTTGTGTCTTTGAGAACTTCACAAATTCTTATGCAGTTGAATAAAAAAGAGAAAAATTTGAATACTGATGCTGTAAACTGGATTCTTGAAACTAACAATGTGAAAAAATATTTCAAACCTGGTCAGATTGAAAAAGTTGTTAATGAAAAAGATAATTCGGAATTTAAATATGAATTTACTGATGATGGAATGGTTTGTTCTGTTTATATTGATGGAGTTCTTGATGTAAAAACGGAGTTTTCAAAATTTGGTGCTCCGTTGAAGGGTTATAAATACAATCCCCAAGGAGAAGTTATTGGTTCATTTGTGTATGACGAATTGGGAAATGTTAAAAAGCAGGAGATTGCATAATTATGTTTTTAAGTGAACTGTTGGATAAAGAAAAAAAAGTTTTTTTAGGACTGGCTTTTCTTGCAATGAAAAGTGATGGAAATATCAGTCCTGATGAAATGCGGGTTTTTAATACATACAAACACGAATGTCAACTTCCAGAGTATCAGTATAAAGATGAAAATCTGGATGAGTTATTGAACGATTTGAAACATTCAACAAAAAAGTCAAAACGAATAGTCCTTATGGAACTTATGGGAATATGGACAGCTGATAATGTATGGAAAAATGAAGAAATTGAAATGATGTATCATATTGGTGAGAGTCTGGGACTTTCAGAAAGTGAAACAACCAGATTAAAACGATGGGCGCGTGAAATGCGTGATATTGTTTTTGAAGGTTATGAACTGTTAATGAGGGAATAATTATGGGATTTTTTGGTGCTATAGTATCTGGTGTTAAAGATATGGCTGTAGATGCGTTTGAAAAAACAAGAGATGTCGTATCTGGAGGTGTTGAAATTTGCAGTGAGATTGCTTCAGAAGTAAAGGATACGACTGTTAAAGCTTATGATGAAGTTAAAGAAAATGGTATTGGCAGTGCAATGGCTTCTGGAGTTAAAGCTTATACAGGACAGGGTAATTTTGAAGAAGCAAAAAAACAGCTGGATATTCTGAAGAAAAAGAAGGAAGCAGT
>Ga0256913_10000372_pt1 | contig 23068 bp, 21 predicted proteins | sample Axial_MatmetaG_FD_185970 | JGI IMG/M metagenome (GOLD analysis project Ga0256913, IMG submission 185970) | Deep-sea worm associated microbial mat communities from Axial Seamount, Juan de Fuca Ridge, Pacific Ocean - Axial_Mat | ecosystem: Environmental > Aquatic > Marine > Oceanic > Microbial... | reverse complement strand
ATCTCTCCATTCTCGGATGCCGCCTTTTCTATGAATTCCACCGTTCTATCCTCTACGGGGCGCTGTAGAGAGATACCTATGCGTAATCTGGAGTCTCTCCTCTTCGCTGCGGAAGGCCCGTTTCGAGATAGGCGGTCGATATACCAGTTCCCTATCGGATACTTCTCCACACTCTCGAAGAGAGGGGATTTTTCGAGAAACTCCATATCCCTCCTGCCGTATGTCAATATCGTGTCGGGGAGATAACTATCAGGAATACTTTTTCCGTTATATGCCGGATGTCCGCCACCTATCACTCCATGCTGTATCTCCACTACCTCTATTCCCAGACTTTTGGCGGCCACGATGGCGGGGATACAGGAGTAGTAGGATACGACGAATAGTACCCGTGGTCTATATATGCGAAAAATCGTTTCATATACCTCTCTATCGGATATAAATCTTTTCAATATGGAGATACGATTCGGTGAGCATCCGCATATGCGACCTATTTCGTCGAGTACCTCCTCTCCATCTATTCGTCCGGGAGATGTGGATATCGATCTCAGTATGAGAGAGAGCATATCGACGACTCTCGAGGAGACGGGGTGTAGAGTGTGCACTCTCTTTCGCGGGAAATGGTTAGGCTTCGGTTTTTCGATGAGCAGGGTATCTTCTCTCCCGATAGTATCGATAAGAGCGTCCGCGACTATATCGTACATCTCTCCATCTATCTCTCTCCTGGATGCAGAAGATGAGATCACTATATAGCGGTATCTTCCCAGCCAGTTTTTCATACCGTAAAGACAGCTGAGCAGTGTGGTGGATATCTTCGGCTTTTCTCTCTTCGTATTCGTACTATTTCCGTTGCACGAGAGTCTATACTCCATCCTGAAAATGGGCCATGCCGGCTCTCCGGCATAGACGATATCGTCAACGGGCAGAGATCTCTCCACCTCCGTTATATCGCACTCTCTATCGGCTCTTTTCTCCATCCGTCTCTCACCTCGCTATGCTGGATAGAGATAGCATACCGAATCCCAGATGTCTCTTTACCGATATCAGGATGGCGATGGATGCGAGAGTCAGAGCGACAGACCCGGCGACAGCCGCACCCTCTATACCGAAACGGGGTATCAGAAGCAGATTCAGAGTTATATTCAAAAGTGCGCCTGCCAGAGTTATGTTTCTCAAAACCTTTTCACCACCGGTCATATTCAGCATCGTTCCTCCCAGCCCGGATATGGAGGCCGACAGCTGTCCTACGCAGAGAATGGCGAGAGTATCGTATCCGGGAACGAATCCGTCACCGAAGATAGATAGTATCTCCTTGCCGAAAAAGAGGAGAGATAGATATATCGGTAGTGATATCAGGAGTACGGATAGTGTACTTTTGACGGCTATGGATGCGAGCCGTTCTCTATCGTCGCTATGGTACAGATGCGAAAACTTTGGAGCGGCGATAGTGTTTATGGCACTCTGGATGAAACCGGCGAGTACGGCGAGTTTGAATGCTATCGCATATATACCTACATCTTTCTGTGTCAGAAAGAGACCGAGCATCAGAGTATCGGTCTGGGATATGACGGTACTCATGGCGCTGGAGAGAAACATCGGGAGAGAGAGTGACACGATATCCGAAAAGGGGAGTTGGATGGCTCCGTCACCGCTTCGGGAGAAGGGTTCGAAGAGTTTTTTGACGATATAGAAGGATATGGCCGAGACGATGAAAAAGGATGCGAACTCGGTATATATGGGGTTGTATGGATCGTAGAAATATATCGCCGAGGTCGAAAGCAGAAATAGATTTAGTACGGGAGTCGCTATCTGGAGCAGTGAAAATATCTTTATATGCCCGAGTGCTCTGACCGCTCTTTGAGAGAGGGTGAATAGAGACAGTGCCGTAGCCGACAGGGCCATCGGTACGATAAGTGAGGAGATGGATCGATCGTCGAATAGATATCGGGATATCGCTTCCGTATATGGAAGCAGGAGAACCGTTACGGTCACTCCGACGAGGGTTGATATAGCTACCGTACCGTAGAAAAATGCGGAAGCCTCCTCTCCCCGTCCCATAGCCAGTTTTTCCGGTACTCTTCTGAGGATGGATACCTGCATACCCGCCATACAGAGCATGGAGATTAGCGCTATCAGGGAGTTGAGCAGGGCGAGAGTCCCTACCGTTTCGGCTCCATAGTGGCGGGAGACGATCAGATTTATAGCCATACCTATCGCCAGAGCCGATACCTTCGCTATCATGGAGTATAGGGCACCGCCTACAATCTCCCTGAAATGGATATCTTTTTTACGGGTTTCTATCGTTCGCCTCCTGATATCCGTCTATTCATGACGGTCGATGGCTATATTCTGCGGATTCTATCGTAAAAGGCTTTTACGATACTTTCGTATGGAGTCACGAGGGTAGTCGTTCCTATTGGTTGGAGTGACTTTTCGACATCCTATTCGACTCTGTTTCTCCGGACGGTGCGGGGATGAAGTCTTCGAATCCGATATACCGGTATATCGGAGCAGTGGCTTCCGACCTTTTCGATATAGCCATTGCACCATATCTACACCATGTGACTTCTGTTATCACTTTGTCACCCCTTTTTTTTCAAAACTGATATGGTTATCCGCTTTCGTTGAAACTACAATTCATATATCCGGTTACGAAAGGATGCACATGGAGAAAGACAGAACAGCCCATTTCCTGACTGAAAGCTGGAATGACTATTTGGCGTTTTTGAAAAAGATAATACCTGATCGTCTTACGACTTTTTTGTTTTCCGACAGAAAGAGAACGGTCACTATTACAATTTTGATCGCATGTATCGAACTTTCCGTTCTGATAGGCGGATATCTACTGCTTGTAGAGGAGTGAACCATGGCAAAGCTATTGATTTTTGTCGTTTTATTTATTCTTTTCACGCTGGTAAAGTTGTTGATCGAAGGCTCCAAAATGGCGGTAAAAGTCGGTGGAGAGGCTTTCGAAGCGGTCTATGGAGACTCTACGACCAAACAGAGTATCCGAGAAAGCGCACCGCATGGCATCGTAGGGATGCTGACCATCGTCGCCAAAAGAGATGGACGGATAAGCGAACCAGAAGCGAGGATCATTCAGAGAGTGATCGATCAGTTGTGTGAAATCGTACCGTATGAGTCGAAGGGTCCGTTTCGGGAGTCGTTGCTATTTACCCATAGAGAAGCCAAAAGCGGGCTCTACCTGTTCCCACACTATCTGGAGCTGGTTTATAAAAATATCGATGGAGGAGAAGAGGTGTATGCCAGTGTCGTATGGCAAATGATTGCAGTGGCATCTCTGGATGGTATGAGTCGTGAAAAAAAAGAGTTGATCTACAAAGCGGCCTACTATTTCAAAATAGATCGTGATACGGTCGATGGATGGATCGCTTCCATGTCGGGAGAAAGTTCCTACGAAAACTTTGCCTCTCGTACAGCCAATAACGATTTCGATCCTTATGAAATTCTCGAATCGGATAGAGGCGACTCTTTCGAAACGATCAAGAGAAAATATCGTGAATTGATAAGGAGGTTCCATCCCGATACGATTCAGGCTCAGGGGTTGGATGAGACTTTTGTCGAATTGGCCAAACGCAAAACACAGGAAATAAATAGAGCTTTCGCCATGATAAAAGAGGAGTATGGTTCCATGGCGGCCTGAAACCCATATCGACCCGGAGATGGTGCTTATACCGATATATCAACGATGATTTCTGCGATATGGGCAGTTTCGAGAATTTTCCCGGAGGAGATCTGAAACGGTAGCTGAGGTTCTCCTCTCATGACGGTCGATGGCTATATTCTGCGGATTCTATCGTAAAAGGCTTTTACGATACTTTTGGGAGCGAGTCGAACTACCACCCTCACTATACAGTTCGTGACAAAAACTCTTCTATTCAAAAAACCCATATCGAGAAACTTTTTTTGGAGTTTCAGATCGCTTAAGGCGTATCTGAAACCGCTTCTTCTCGATACGAGTCCTTTGCCCGCACGCATTTTGACGAGAGGCTCCTGGATATTGTGGCATTTGGCTCCCGCCATGATCATCTTGACGCAGAAGTGGTAGTCGCACAATCCTCCATTGAATTCGTATCCTCCGACACTCAATGCGATACTTTTTCTAAAAATGGTAGCGGGATGGTTTATCGGACTTCTGTATCTCGAGAATTGTACTATCTCATCGTGGGTTTTCGGTACGGTTCTATACGCGTATATATCGTTTTCTCCGTTTTCGAATTCGGCGACCCACGCACTACATAGATCGATATTCCCATTTTCGAAAATCTCCATCTGTTTTTCGAATCTTTCGGCGATAGCGACATCATCCGTATCCATGATTGCGACTATATCGTGGGAGCACTCTTGCAATCCTATATTTTTGGCTCTACTTATCCCTACATTTTCCGATAGGGGGATTGTCTTCAGTGAATCACCGATCTCCTGCAACCAATATTCTATGACACGGTAGTGGGCATCTTCGAGTGGACCATCTTCCACCAGTACTATTTCGTCGGGTTTGCGTGTCTGTTCTCTCCAGATAGATTCCAGGGCCCTGTCGAGAAAACCGGGAATCTCTTTTTCGTGTACAGATAGCAAAACGGAAAATTTCATATTGTTTTTCTTTCATATAAATATTAATCTATGTGATAAAGATATCAGATTCATACCGTGAAGTATATGATTATGAACAAGTGATCGATATATCGAGATCGTGAATGAGATCTTTTCTACTACATAAACCAGGCAGGGATTGAAATGTCTGAATCTTTATTGTATGTATCATTTAAAAAAGAGAGATGGTGGCCACGACAGGACTTGAACCTGTGACCACTACCATGTCAAGGTAGTGCTCTACCAGCTGAGCTACGCGACCATTTATACGGTGCGAATTATACAGACACAATACTTAATGTTCTATTAAATGAGCCCTCTCCCTATTCAATCTCTTTTCTATATCCGGTGAAGCCCAACTGCCGATATTGTACTTTTCGAGAATTTCTCTATCCACCTTTCCGGCACTTTTCCTATCTATGACTATCTCTATCCCGTCTATATCCGTGATGACGGCATATTCGTTTTTGCCTTCGAGAATCTTTTTCCCGAAATCTTCGAAATCTTTTACCTTCGCCCCATCGACACTATCTATCACTTCACATCCATAGTCGTGATATCCTCTATTCGTGGCGTCGGGAAGCACCCTCAGCAGAATCACCATCTCTTTGCGCTCTCTATCGACGAGCCTGCGTGAAAAATATCCGGCATCCGGACAGCCTCCTCCGGCCTTTCGTGTCAACTCCCTCGTCAGTGGAGTGAAAAGGAATCCGCCATAAATCAGATATCGAGGCATTTTATCGTAGTGGAGCGTCTTTACCAGGAGCAGGTCGTCCGCTGTCGTCAGGAGCGGCATATCCACCGTTATCTCCCGACCCTCTCTGAGTATCTTCAGAGAGACGGACTCTCCGAGCTGTTTTATCTCGGCATAATATTCATAATCGGTATACTCTCTATCCCCTATCGGGGCCGAAGCGTCGTTCTCTATATCGTGACCGTCGATGGAGAGTACGATATCCCCCTTTTTGAGTATCTCGTCGAGAGAGCTTCCGGCTATGATTCTCTCCACTACGATACCGCCGATATCCTCCCGTACACCGTAGAGTCTCTTTATCGACGGGTTTTCGAGATTTTGCGTGACTATACCAGGAGATGGAGAACCGTCGAGCTTCCCGTCGGAGATATCGGTGAGAAAATGTTTTACCAGTACCGTGGGGATGAGATAGCTGATATTCTGCCCCTTGCCGATACTCTGCATGACAACTCCGACGAATTTTCCTTTGGAGATGGCTGGGCCACCGCTGTTCCCCGGATTTACCGCCGCATCTATCTGTATCGACAAAAAGTGTTCTCCTGAGTGGACATAGAGCTGATGCTCCATCCGTGATACGATACCTGTCGTTACACTCATGGTATCCCCGCCTATCGGAAATCCATAGACAGATACCTTGTCTCCCCGTCTGGGCAGTCCGCCAGGTTGCAGAGGGTGCATTCCCCGATAGAACTCTCTCCTCTTCACCTTCAGCAGTGCGAGATCGAGCTGATGGGATACCGCTTCGACATAGGCTCCGTATCTCCGCCTCTCGCCATACTTCTGCACTTCGATATAGGTAGAGTTCGCCACGACATGGGCATTGGTCAATATCCTCTCACCCGATATGAGAAATCCAGAACCCGTCACTCTCCCTACCGAAGAGCTCCATGGTGTGATATAGTCCGGAGTTTTGACGACGGTATATACCTTGACTATCGCCGAGCCTATATCGGAGGGAACACCTCCGAAAGAGACGATAGAGATGGAGAGGAGATGGAGCAGGGTCCTTTTCAGGACTTTCGGTTCCACATTTTCCACCTTTCTATGAGTCCTGCCGTCGAGGAGTCGTACCCCTCCGTCGTCGAATCTTTTGTCAAATCCGGCAGAATCTTTCCAGCGAGCTCTTTGCCCAGCTCAACTCCCCACTGGTCGAAAGAGTATATATTCCATACCACGCCCTGTACGAAAATTTTGTGTTCGTATGCCGATATCAACATTCCGAGTGTTCTGGGGGTTATCTTTTCGATGAGAATGGTATTGGTGGGTCTATTACCTTCGAAGACCCTGTGGGGGATGATGTCCCTGACATCCTCAGGGTCGATTCCCGCATCTCTATAGGCCATCTCCACCTCTTCACGGCTCCGTCCGAAAGCCAGTGCCTGTGTCTGCGCGAGAAAGTTCGATATCAATATGGTGTGGTGATTTCCGATCGGGTTCAGCGATATGGCGGGAGCGATAAAATCGCAAGGTATCAGCTTGGTCCCCTGGTGAATCAGCTGATAGAATGCATGTTGACCGTTTGTGCCTGGTTCTCCCCATATGATAGGGCCGCTCTGATACCTCAGCCTCTTTCCGTCTCTATCCACGGATTTGCCGTTGGACTCCATATCCGCCTGCTGGAGATAGGCGGGAAAACGGTGCATATACTGATCGTATGGCAGGATGGCGTGGCTCTGGGCGCCGAGAAAGTCGTTGTACCATATACCGAGCATAGCCATCACCACCGGCATATTTTGACGCGCGGGGGTGTGTCTGAAGTGCATATCCATCTCGTATCCGCCTTCGAGCAGTTCCAAAAAGCGGTCGAAACCGATCGATAGCGCGATAGGGAGTCCTATGGCCGACCATAGAGAGTATCGTCCTCCGACCCAGTCCCAGAATCCGAACATATTCTCTTCGTCTATTCCAAACTCCTTTACCTTCTCCGTATTCGTGGAGATGGCTACGAAGTGTTTCGCTATATCCGATTCGGAGCCTCCATTGTCGAGAAACCATCTTCTCGCGCTATGGGCGTTGGTCATCGTCTCCTGTGTGGTGAAAGTCTTGGACGCTATCGTGAAGAGTGTGGTTTCGGGATCGAGTTTCTTCAGAGTCTCGGTGATATGGGTACCGTCCACATTCGATACGAAATGGACATCTATCCCCTCTATCGCGTATGCTTTCAGGGCCTCCGTCACCATCACAGGTCCCAGGTCCGAACCTCCTATTCCGATATTGACCACATCAGTTATCCTCTCTCCGGCATACCCCTTCCACTCTCCGCTGTGGATCTTTTCGCAGAAGAGGGATATCTTTTCCAGAACCGCTTCGATATCCCGCATGATATCTCTACCGTCGAGAACTATGCGTCTCTCTCCCCTGTTTCTCAGTGCCGTATGGAGTACGGCCCTGTTTTCCGTCCGATTGATCTTCTCTCCGTCGAACATGGCGTCTATCGCCACTCCCACCTCACACTCGTCGTATAACTCCATGAGTGTGTCGAAGATATCTTCGTCGATGAGGTTTTTGGAGTAGTCGAAGAGTATATCTTCCCCCACATTCAGAGAGTATTTTTCGAATCTGGCGGGATTTTCGGCAAACAGTTTTCTCAGGTTCGAAGCTCTTCCCTCTTCGGCGAATCGGGATAGTCTCTTCCATGAAGAGGTGGAGAGGGGATCTATATTTTTCATCATATCTCATATCTCCTGATGCAATATCTATTGTCTATATCGTAAGGAGAGAGGCTTTTCTCTCCTCCCTATCATCTGGCATGTCTGCGTACGGCGGGTCTGCTTCGCTGTATATTTCTCGCCGGTCTGCTTCTTTGAATGTTCCTTGGCTGTATATTTCTCGGAGGTGAGCTTCGTCTTATATTGCGTGCGGGAGTCTCTCTGTGCACTCTCGGTGTAGATACTCGGGGTGTTCGTGTCGTATTCCTATGCGGTATATCTTTCGTATTTCTGCGTGGAACCGACGCTTTTCTATCCTGTCTCACTCTTCTGTCGGCGGTCGAGGCCCCCGTACCCACTCTATCTCTTCTACGCTCTATCGCGCCGGCCGCTCTGTCCCGACGCAGATTCTCTCTCTTCGAAACTCCTCCCGCGGGTGATCTCTCTTTGAATCTTCGTGACGCATCCGCTCTATCGATGCGCTTTTCGATCTCTCCCCTGTTTCTCATCAACTCTTTTCTCTGGTCTCCGAGATTCACACCTCTCTTTTTCATCGCCTCTACGGCTTTGAGCCTCTCCTGGCTCACCGCCTTTCGGTTCATTCTGTCCGATGCCAGCCCCTGACCTCTGCGATTTATGGAGTCTCTTCTCCTGCCGATTCCGCTGTATCGGGGGTTTCTCTCTCTGATATTCTTTCTCCACGAAGCTCTATTGGAATTTATATCGATTTTTCTATTGATATTGATACTGTTGTGTCTGTGAATATCGATATCTATATCGTGATGGTGCCAGTTCCAGTGACTCCATAGACAGTGGCCCACGGCTATGGCCGCTCCGAAACCTATGATCGCGGCGGCGGGGTTGTAGTATGGAGGAGAGTAGAAGTATGGAGGTGTGGGATGCCACCATGTTCCATACACGACGGTCGGATTGTAGACAGGTACATATACTGTCTGCGGATCTGCTGGCTGAATCTCTATGATCGTAGTGTTGTTTCCGCCCTGAACCGTGGCGTTTCCTCCCGAAGAGGATGAAGAGGAGGCCTCTTTCACGATCACCTTCTGCTCTTTGGTATCTTTCAGATTTCCAGCCTCTTTCGCTTTGTGTCTGAGCTTCTGTATCGTATCCATGACGGCATCGGGGTCCGCGAGAAACATTTCTCCGAGTTTTTTCGTCCAGTCCGGTTTGGATGAGAGCATCTCCAGCACCTGAGGGAAAGCCACGAGAGAGGCGACGCTGGAGTCCCATTTCTTCTCCTGTACGGCTTTTACAGCATCTTCGCCTTTGAGTTTATCGTTCTTCTTGGACCACTCGGCCGCCTCCATCACCTGATCCGGATATGTCACGGCCATCAGTAGCTGTGCCAGCAGAGAGTCGGGATAGAGGGCCACGGGAGCCAGTGCGGTATCGAGATCGGCTTGTGAAAAAGAGGCTTTCGTCATACCGCTATCGGTAGCCGTCTTTTCGGTCGAAGAGGGAGATGCCGTACTCTCCGCTACGGGGGTGGCCGATACTTTCGCCGATGTTTGCGCGGGGGGAGTCGAGAGTCCCTCCTCCGCACTCAGTACGCTTCCCAGCGCGACCGCGACCGATATCGATAGAAATATCCTTTTCATAAATCCTTCACTCCTCTTTTTTGTAAATATTCCTCTACGGGGCAAGGCCACTCGCCATACCGCCCTTTCGATATAGTATAGCACATCGGAGAATAGTTTTTAGTAGCGATTGGATATAATTGCCATCGTATATTCAGTACTGTTTCGCCGGAGTGAGCGAAGTTCGAGAAGGGATGCAAGTGAGTGAAAAGATCATAGGATACAAAAAAGCAGATGGAGAGTTGACCGATACCCAGAGTCATGGAGGGGAGCCCGCCGAAGAGATATATTTCGGCAATACGCCCGAAGCGCTGGAGATTATCCGGCACTCTACGGCGCATCTGATGGCACAGGCTATCAGGGAGTTATATCCGGATGCCGAGTTTTTCGTCGGGCCGGTCGTGGACGAAGGGTTCTACTACGATTTCAGAACCGGGGAAAAGATAGGCGAAGAGGATCTCAAAAAGATCGAAAAGAAGATGAAAGAGCTCGTCAAAAAGAGATACCCTATCGAAAGATACGAGATATCCAAAAGCGAAGCGAGAGAGAAGTTCGCCTCCGACGATCTCAAACAGGCGGTACTGGACAATATCCCGTCCGATACGGTGTCGATATATAGGCAGGGAGATTTCGAAGACCTCTGTAGAGGTCCCCATGTGCCGGATACGGGAATGTTGCACAACTTCAGACTGACGAGAGTGGCGGGTGCGTATCTGGGTGGAGACGAAAATGCGGAGATGCTTACACGAATCTACGGTATAGCGTTCGCCGACAAAGAGTCCCTCAAAGCCCATATGCAGATGCTCGAAGAGGCGAAAAAGAGAGATCACCGCAGACTCGGAGCGGAGATGGAGCTCTTCATGTTCAACGATGAAGCCGGAGCGGGACTGCCATTCTGGATGCCAAAAGGGGCGCGACTCAGAAACAGGCTCGAATCGATACTGTACGAATCCCATAGACGCAGAGGATACGAGCCCGTCAGGGGGCCGGAGATACTGAAAGCCGATATGTGGCGTACGAGCGGTCACTACGCCTGCTACGGCGAGAATATGTATCTGACCGAGATAGACGGTCAGGAGTACGGTATCAAGCCGATGAACTGTATAGGTCATATCATGATATACAAGCAGTCGGGCAAAAGCTATCGTGACCTGCCTCTCAAATATTTCGAATATGGAGTGGTCCACAGGCACGAGAAGAGCGGTGTACTTCACGGACTGCTCAGAGTGAGAGAGTTCACGCAGGACGATGCCCATATATTCTGTACCCCCGAACAGATCAAAAGTGTCGTTCTGGAGGTGGTGGAGTTCGTCGATGCGGTGATGAAAAAATTCGATTTCGAATATACGATGGAGATATCGACCAGACCCGACAAGGCGATAGGTGACGACGAAGTCTGGGAGACGGCGACCAGGGCGCTGATGGAAGCCATGGATGAAAATGGACTCCCTTACGGTATCGACGAGGGGGGCGGAGCCTTCTACGGCCCAAAAATAGATGTCAAGATTACCGATGCCATTGGCAGGAAATGGCAGTGCGGTACGATACAGGTCGATTTCAATCTTCCAGAGAGATTCGATATGGAGTATGTCGATGAGGACAACTCACGCAAGAGACCGGTCATGATTCATAGAGCCATTCTCGGAAGTTTCGAGAGGTTCATAGCTATCCTGACCGAACACTATGCCGGAGAGTTTCCGCTATTCATATCTCCGACCCAGGTGATATTCGTGCCTATCGCCTCTTCGCATGCGGAGTACGCTTCGGAATTGGCCGGAAAGTATGGAGAGTCCGGCATAGAGTGTGAGATTTACGATAGAAACGACTCGCTCAACAAGCGTATCCGTCTCGCGGAGAAGCAGAGAGTCCCCTATGTCGTGGTGATAGGTGACGAAGAGGTAGCCAATCGTACCGTAGCCATCAGGGATCGCAGGAAAAGAGAGCGATATAATTTGTCTGAAGAAGAATTTATGCTACAATTGACCAGACAACTTGATGAAGGTAGAATTTGAGTAGACAACAGCGTAATACAAAAGGTAGAAAGAAGGCCAATACGGTCATTATGAACGATGCCATCAGAGCTTCGGAGCTCAGAGTGGTCGGTGACAACAAAGAGCAGTATGGAATCATCTCCAGAGAAGAGGCTCTCGAACTCGCCGAAGAGCAGGGGCTGGACCTCGTACTCCTCTCTCCCGATGCCAATCCGCCGGTAGCCAAGATTATGGATTACGGCAAGCATCGTTATCAGGAAGAGAGAAAGAGAAAAGAGGCGAAGAAAAATCAGAAAAAGATCGAAGTCAAAGAGGTGAAGTTCTCCTGCAAGATAGCGGACAACGATATCGCCTACAAAGTGAAGCATGCGAGAGAGTTTCTCGAAAAGGGCAAACATGTCAAACTCAGAGTCTTTCTCCGAGGTCGCGAGATGGCCAATCCCGAGCAGGGAGTCGAAGTCCTCAAGAGAGTATGGCCGATGCTCGAAGATGTGGCCAACCTCGAGAGTGCCCCCCATCAGGAGGGAAGATACATCAATATGTATGTGACCCCCAAAAAGGAGAAGTAGGCCTCTCAGAGGCTACACCCTCCTCCATCTATGCTGAAACTGCTCTCGTAACCGCAGGATAGACATCTGTATGTGACGAGTTTGGGACCGCAACATCCTCCACTTCTCTCGTCGCTCAACACTATGCTCTTCTCTCCGCACGAAGGGCATATCCCCTCCCGTATCATCGACAGCTGTTCGTTTTTGTCTCTCAGATAGTAGATGTATATCGTCACACTTCCTATACCCACTATCAGAAGAAACAGTAAAATATATATATCTATTTCCAATCCTTTTCTCTGGGATGGCTGGAAGTCGTACAGATTGACAACAGCCACTTATACAATTATATCAGCATATCTATTGTAATATAGAGATATTTCTCGAAAAAAGGAGAGTGATGTCATGAAAAAAGAGATACCGATAGAGAAGGAGATGAGATGGGTACGGATATGAATCCCTCCTCCAGGATGAAACTGAGGCTCGGCATTCTGCTGTTCGGTCTGATACTCTGGTTCATGCCGGTGCCGGCTGGACTCGAGCTCAAAGCGTGGCATCTGTTCGCCATATTCATCACTACGATTGTAGCGGTGATAGTCAACGCCGTTCCCATATTCGTATCCTCGATACTGGCGGTCTCCGTTGCCGTATTTACCGGCACTCTGAAGACAAAAGAGGCGTATAGCGGTTTTTCCGAAGACTTCATACTATTGATTATCGTGGCGTTTCTCATAGCCAGAGGTGTCATAAAGTCCGGACTCGGCAAGAGAATCGCGTTTATGATCATTAGAAAATTCGGAAAGTCCAGTCTGAGGCTCGGATATTCGGTCATAGCCGCCGATATGCTGATAGCACCCGCTTTTCCCAGCAATACGGCCCGTTCGGGAGTCCTCTTTCCGATAGTCAACTCTCTTTCGGTCGATAGCGGCTCCAGCCCCGACGACGGTACGAGGAAAAAGCTCGGTGCCTTTCTCATGATGACGTCGATGGCGGGAATTACCCTATCCTCCACACTCTGGCTTACGGCTATGGCCGCCAATCCCGCCGGAGCGAAAATGGCGAAGGATTTCGGGGTGGAGATCACCTACGCTTCATGGGCGCTCGCCGCATCGGTACCTGTAGCGATACTCTTTTTCCTGGTTCCATGGGTGATATACAAAGTCTTTCCCCCCGAAATAAAGGATACGCCCGATGCGCCGAAAATAGCTCAGGAGGCTCTCGATGAGATGGGGCCTATGAGCCGTTCGGAGTGGATAATGGGATTTACCTTTATCGGTATGATCGTGCTATGGGCCCTCTCGGGAGTACTCGGACTGGACAAGACCGCGGTAGCCTTTTTCGGTCTCGGTATTTTGATGGTCGGAGGTATTGTCTCCGTAACGGATATCAGAAAAGAGGGTAGCGCACTGGAGACTCTCGTATGGTTCTCCATACTCTACGCCATGAGTGTACATCTGAACAAGTTCGGATTTATGGGATGGCTCGGAGATCATCTCTCCCACGCCGTTTCAGGGATGTCTCCGGTGATAGTCTATATCGTGCTGATAGTCGGGTATGTTCTCATACACTACTTCTTCGTATCGCAGACCGCACAGATGCTGGCGCTCTTCTCCGTCTTTCTCGGAGTCGCCGTAAAAGCGGGAGTTCCCGGAGAGATGATGGCTCTCATGCTTCTCTTCGCCACCAACTTCAATGCGGTCATTACTCCGCAGGGCTCTTCGGCGAATGTTATCTATGTCGGTAGCGGATATCTCGAACCCGGAGAGATATACCGCATAGGAGGGGTGGTGACACTGGTCAATACACTCGTATTCATGACGGTGGGTACCGCATGGATAATGCTGATTACATGAAAAGGCGAAATATGAAAAGATATACGGCAGGTACGGTCGCGCTTCTATCCCTCACTATCGGAGCGTACGCGACGAATGGGGATTTGATGATAGGATACGGTGCCAGAAGCGGAGCTATGGGGGGTACCGGTATAGCCTACTCCCACGGGAGTGAATCGACACTGATAAATCCCGCACTCATAGGGGAGGACGAATTTACCGTATCGGCTACCGCATTCGCGCCATATATTCGCACGCGGGTCGGGAGAGGGGAGTATGGGAAGAGTGACTCTACATTCTATCTCATGCCCTCTTTCGCATACAGCTCCTCCGTGGACGAACACTTCCGATATAGTGTCGGTGTGTGGCCGACGGCGGGAATGGGGGTGGATTTTTCCAACCTGCCATCGGGTAGTGGTACGATGAAGATGAGAGACGATTTGATGATTATGGATATCTCGGCGGCTCTATCGTACAGAAATGGAGGTTTCTCGATCGGTATAGCACCCATCGTGGAGGTGGGTATGCTCGATATAGAGTACGAGAGACCCGGCATAGCCGGTATGGTACACTCCCACCCCTACGATATGGCGATAGATGCCGGAGTGGGCGCAATCGTCGGAGTGGCATACGCCTTCGATATGGGGTTGACTCTGGGAGCATCCTATCGCTCTCCCATATCTCTGAGTTACGATGGAGAGAACGGTGTATCGGATATGGAGCTGGAACAGCCCTCATGGTACGGTGCGGGTATATCGTACAGTGTGGGACGGCACGATTTCGCCTTCGACTGGAAGAGGATAGAGTGGTCGTCGTCCGCAGGATACTCTTCGGCGGGATGGAAGGATACCGATATATATTCGATAGGTTATGCCTATAGGGGCACGACGGGTATTTTCAGGCTGGGTTACAACCATGGTAAAAGCCCGATAGAGACCCAAAATGCCGTTCACTTGCAAAACTATATGAATCTTCTCGGTTTTCCCGCCACTTCCGAAGATCACTTCACGATGGGGGGAACATTTTTCGTGGATGAGGGGTATAGTGTGGATCTATCGGTGATATACTCTCCACGGAAAGAGAAGAGCGGAACCATACTCGATGCGGGTGCTTTGGGCGCGCTGGATATATCGAACAGGCATGGAGAGCTCGCCTTCACCGTTCAGGTGGATTACAAGTTCTGAACGGATGGAGTTCCGGAGGCGGTTTAGAGTCCCGCCTCTTTGATCGCTTCACTCTGCGCATGGGCGATAAGAGGATCTATCACCTGCTCCAGAGTACCGTTGCTCATCACATCGTCCAGAGCGTAGAGGGTCAGTCCTATACGGTGGTCGGTTATACGGTTTTGCGGATAGTTGTATGTCCGTATCTTTTCACTCCTGTCACCGGAGCCTACCTGTAGCTTTCTCTGGGCCGATGTCTCGTCGAGTTGGGCCTGCATCTGGGCTTCATATACTCTGGCTTTGAGTATCTTCATAGCTTTGTCCCTGTTTTTGTGCTGGGACTTTTCATCCTGAATGGCGACCACTATCCCTGTAGGGATATGGGTGAGCCTGACGGCGGAATCGGTCGTATTCACACATTGCCCTCCACAACCGCTGGCTCTATATACATCCATTCTCACTTCGTTGGGCTTGATATCGACTTCGACATCTTCCACTTCGGGAATGACGGCTACCGTTATCGCCGAAGTGTGGACTCTCCCCTGCGTTTCCGTTTCGGGCACTCTCTGGACTCGATGTGTTCCCGCTTCGTATTTGAGTCTGCTATAGACACCGTCGCCCTTTATGAGAGCTATCAGCTCCTTGTAACCTCCGGCAGTACCCTCCGAAGAGCTCACTATCTCCACTTTCCACCCCTCTCTCTCGGCGAATCTCAGATACATTCTGAATATATCCTCCACGAAGAGTGCGCTCTCGTCTCCACCAGCACCGGCTCTCAGTTCGAGATAGATATTCTTGTCGTCGTTGGGGTCTCTCGGTATCATCAGTACCTTGATCTCCTCTTCGAGGAGAGGGAGTCTGGGTTCGAGCTCCGCCAACTCCTCTTTTGCGAGATCGCCGAGCTCATCGTCTCCGAGCAGTTCACGGTTCTCCTCTATCGCTTCCGCCGTCTGCATGTACTCTCTCGCTTTCTCCACGAGTGGGGCGAGGGAGGATTGCTCTTTGCTGAGTTCTGTCATCCGTTTGATATCGGACGCTATATCGGGTGTACTCAGGAGAGAATTTATCTCTTCGTACCTGTCTATAAAGGGTTGTAGCTTTTCTGTGAACATCTTCTGTTCCTAAGGGAGGGAGTTTGTGAATAAATTGGGTAAAAGTGCGCTCTCCCGTGGGGAGAGGCGGATATGGTTCGTCAGGCGTTTTCCATCGAATTGACGAGTTTGTGGAGTCTGCTCACTTTTCTGGAAGCGGTCTGCTTCTTGAGAAAACCTTTGCTTACGAAATGGTGAAGCTGTTTGTTGGCGATGGCGAAAGCCTCTTGAGCCTTCTCTCTATCTCCGGACGCTACAGCCTCTCTGACAGCCTTCACGATATTTTTCAATCTCGTTCTGTAGTAGCGGTTTCTCTCGGTTTTCTTGACTGTCTGCCTGATTCTCTTTTTAGCCGATTTATGATTTGCCATAAAAGTCCTTTTTTCGTTTCTTTGGATTGATTTTGTCTCGGTCTCATCGTCCGTCTTTTGGAATAGACTCTATATTAAATAGTAGAGAGTCTATCGAGTGCGCGCATTATAGCGGATGCAACATTAACGGTTCATTAATCGGGGAGCCGTTTAGTATCTTTTCTCCATTTTGGCTAAAATATACCTATGAAAGAGATGGAGTGTGCAGATATGGTCTCGTATGCGCGCTACATACTCGACGACTAAACTGAGAGAGAAAGATTTGGTGATGAAACTATTCGGTACGGACGGTGTGAGAGGAAAAGCGGGTGAAAAGGTTACGGCTTCGGCTTCGATGAGGCTGGCGATGGCTACGGGTATATACTTCAGGCACAAATCGATAGCCAACAGGATAGTCGTGGGCAAGGATACGAGAAGGAGCGGGTATATGGTGGAGAACGCCATAGTGGCCGGATTGACCGCAGTGGGTTACGATGTCATACAGGTTGGCCCCATTCCCACTCCCGCCATCGCGTTTCTGACCGAAGATATGAGATGCGACGCCGGAATCATGATATCCGCGAGTCACAATCCATATTACGACAATGGAATCAAGTTTTTCGACGAAAAGGGGAGTAAACTCAGTAGAGATATCGAAGAGAAGATAGAAGAGATATACAATGACGACGAACTCATAGAGAGAGCACAGGTCACGGGTAAAGCTATCGGCAAATCCAAAAGAATCGACGATGTCATAGGAAGGTATATCGTACATATCAAAAACTCGTTCCCCAAAGGCAGAACGCTTTCGGGTATGAGAGTGGTGGTGGATTGTGCCAACGGTGCGGGATACAAGATAGCGCCGACGATACTGTCGGAGTTGGGCGCCGATACGGTAGTCCTGGAGAACGATCCGAGCGGATTCAATATCAACGAAGGGTGCGGAGCCATGCACCCGGAGCATCTCGCTTCGGAAGTGTTGAGGTATAGAGCCGATATAGGGGTGGCTCTGGATGGAGATGCGGACAGACTCGTCATGGTGGACGAGAAGGGCAATGTCGTCGATGGAGACAAGCTGATGGCCGTACTCGCTCTCAATCTCGATTCGAACGATTCTCTGAAAAACAGAGCCATGGTGGCTACCGTCATGAGCAATCACGCTCTCGACGACTATCTCTCCTCACGCGGAATAACCGTTTACAGAAGTGCCGTCGGTGACAAAAATGTCGTCGAGATGATGCAGGAAAAAGGGCTTAATTTCGGAGGCGAACAGAGCGGCCATATCGTCTTTAGCGATTTCGCCAAGACAGGAGACGGTATAACGAGCGCACTCCAGGCACTGGCATATTTGACGGAGAGTGGCAAAAGAGCGAGCGAAGCGTTCGATCCATTCGAACTATATCCCCAGAGACTCGTCAATCTCTCGGTGGGCAGCAAAAGAGATATCGAAAAAATAGAGGGTATCGAAGAGCTCAAAGCGAGGATAGAGGCCGAGGGTATGAGATATCTCTTCAGATACTCGGGTACGGAAAATATCATAAGACTTCTTCTCGAAGGCAGAGATGCCGGGCTACTCGAAGAGAGGATGAGAGAGGTCGAAGAGTTCTTCTCCGGAGCTCTGTCGAGGTGAGGAGTTATAGCGTATTTTTGATGACTCTCGCCGGTGTATGGCTGATCGATCAGGGTATAAAAGAGCTTTTTCTATCCGGTTTCGGACTCTATGGCGGATGTATCTCTCTCGAACTCCATATGAACAGAGGAGTGGCGTTCAGCCTCTTCGCCTCGCTCGGAGAGTGGCTCAAGTGGGTCCAGGTTCTTCTCATAGGGGGTATGCTTCTCTACTTTCATCGTGAAGGAAGCCTGAAAAGCCATCCTCTCGTCACCGGAGCGTTGGCGGGGGGCGCGTTGGGAAATCTCTACGACAGATTCGCTCATGGAGCGGTCGTGGATTATATCTATTGGCATTGCGGTTTCGATTTCGCGGTATTCAACTTCGCCGATGTAATCATAGACTTCTCGGTAGTCTCGCTATTGTGGCTTTTGTGGCGGGAGGGGGATGAAAAGAGATGATATACCCTCTGGGAAGAGTATATATTCCACTGATAGTCATACTCTTTTCCATACTCTCTTTCGCGGATATGGAGAGGATAGATATCAGACCGTCCGGATATGATGGGTATCGTATCGGGGATATGGAGATTCTATCCCAGTTTCGTCTGGATTACGACGATATAGATGGAGTACCGTTCAGAGAGATTTCGGATATCGCATACGACGATGGAAACCATACACTATATATGGTTGGAGACGAGGGAGAGTTATATCTCTTCGATGCGATCTTTTCCAAATCCGGTATAGAGAGATTCGAACCTGTCGCCGGATATCGCCTGCAGGATAGGAGTGGTGTAGTACTGAGAGGAAAGATGGCGGATGCCGAAGGGATGGATATAGATTCTTCCGGAGTGCTTGGAATCTCCTTCGAAAGGGTCCCGAGAGTGGAGCTGTTCGACAGAAAAGGTGTGGAGAAAAGATCAATCGCACTGCCTGAACCTCTATCTAAAAAGGGTAGCTACAGAGGGAAAAACAGTCAACTCGAAGCTCTTCTGCACCATAGTGCCCTGGGTTGGTTGACCTCTCCCGAAAGACCTCTTTTTGGAAACGGCCGACGGATACATGCCATATACTCCCTCGAAAACGGCAGAGTGTGGAGATTCGTCGGCGAAAAGTCCAAAAGAGACTCCATCACCTCTCTCGAAGAGATATCTCCCGATTCCATTCTGGTTCTCGAGAGGATTTACGAACCATGGGACTCCTCTCTGACTATCGTACTCAGGAGGGTGTTTCTGAACGATTGCGATATAAAGAGGATATGCAGAAGTGAAATAGTCGCCAGACTCGGGACCTCGGAGGGGTGGAGACCGGACAACTTCGAAGCTCTTACGAGAGTGGGAAGAGGGAGATATCTGATGATAAGTGACGACAACGATAGCCCACTGCAGAGTACGATAATGGTTCTTTTCAGGTTGCGTAACGAAATGTAACACTTGATACGGATCAATTTTTTTTCCCTTCAAATCAGACAATTTTTCTCCAAATTAGGAGATAATAACGATGTCTCATCACAATGAGGTGAAAAAAACTAAAATATGATAAAGGAATATATATGGCAACAGTGACTCTCAAAGGAAACGAATGTAATCTCGCCGGAAACGAACTCTCCGTAGGGGATAAGGCTCCGGAAGTGACGGTAGTCAAATCCGACGACCTCTCCGAAATCACAGTTGGTGGAGCGAAAGAGAAGGCACAGCTCATCATAGCCGTTCCATCTCTCGACACTCCCGTATGCGCGATGGAGACGACCAAGTTCAACAACCAGGCTGCCGGCATCGATGGTCTCGAAGTGACTGTCGTATCCATGGACCTTCCATTCGCCGCCAAAAGATTCTGCTCTACGGAAGGAATCGAAAATCTGACAGTGGCTTCCGACTTCAGAAACAAAGATTTCGCGAATGCCTATGGAGTGCTGATAGCGGATGGACCTCTCGCGGGTGTGACTGCCAGAGCGATATTCGTAGTGGACAAAAACGGTGAAATCACCTATAAACAGCTCGTCCCCGAAATAACCGCCGAACCCGATTACGAAGAGGCCCTCTCCGCCGCCAAAGAGACCGCTTCCAAATAACATAAATAGAACATTCCCATTCTACCTCCATTTTATACGGCGCCGTGTGCGCCGTATCCCCACGACAACATACGATATTTATGATAAAATCTTTTCAAAAATCAGGGATTTACAATGAGTATAAGAGGATTGCTCGGATTGGTCGTTACTTTGGCGACGGCATATTTCATGAGCGGATGTACCGCTCCATACGGTAAAAGCGGAGGCAGATATCCACTAAACAACTGTAAAAGCGGTGGGAAAGAGCTCTCCGGAGAGAGAGTGGACCGGATAGTCGTGGACAGGTCGGCTCACAAAATGTACCTTTATAGAGGAGGGCGGGTAGTCAAGACGGCACCTGTCTCTCTGGGAAAAAACTCTTCGCAGGGCCCCAAGAGGATGCAGGGGGATTTCAGGACACCGGTCGGCAAATACACTATCGTCAACAAAAGATGCCATCCCATAAAATATAGAGCGCTGTACCTCTCATATCCAAACCGGCAGGACAGGATGAGAGCCGCGAAACTCGGTGTCTCCCCCGGTGAACTCATCACCATTCATGGTCAGCCCTACTGGAATAGAGACGGACATGGAGACAGCTACACCCTCAAACACGACTGGACCAATGGCTGTATCGCGGTTACGAACAGAGACCTCGATTATATATGGAAACATGTCGCCATAGGCACTCCTATAGAGATCAGGAACTGAACAGGTGAAGTACACTCCGGCGCAGATTGAGAGGTATCGCAGACAGAAACGGATATCCGTCATAGAGAAGACCCTTAAAAATCTATACAGACTCTTTAGGGATGACAATTGTGATATCGGCTCTTTCGGGGAGGCTTTTGGCAGACTGATGGAGAGATACGAGGGTGTGGAGAGGGTCAGACTCGGAGCATCCTACCCTTCGGAGAGTGAAAAATATATAGATTGGCTCAGAGAGAAGATGGAGAGAAGAGAGATCGAGGAGTCCGAATTCGACGAATTCAGACTCGAGCAGTTGGGTAGATTGAACAGACTTCAGAAACTTAAAAACGGCACGAGTTACAAAAAAGCCAAACATAGAGATTCGTTTTCGTCCGATGGGTGGTGAAGCGCAATGGTCGATGTGCTATAATATATATAAAGTATCGTGAGCGTGTCGAGTGACTATGCGACCGAGAAAGCTGAAAGAGAGAGGTTTAGATTATGGAAAATCCGTTTTTGAGCGAAGAGTACAGGAGCCTGATACGAGACCATCTCGAGAGAAGTATATCTTTTCTTCTCACCCGAGGTATGGAGTTCTCTTTCGCCGCCGATGTCAGATACCTCTCGTCCACCCCCGAACTCCCTCCACATATAAAGGAAGCCTTTTCCGATATATCTCTCTTCGTAATCAGCGGATACACTTTCGAGACTGCACGGTTGGACGATGGGAATATCCGCTTCGAAGCTGGATTCGGAGAGGAGAATTTCGGTGCGGATGTGACGATACCCCTTCTGGCGATAAAGCAACTCTTCGTGGATGACCTTCCGATAGTGTTCAATATCTCCTCCCCCGTACCTACTGAGGATGAGAGGGCCGAAAGGTCGATGAAAGCTCTCCTGAGCAATCCCGAAAATAGGAAACTTTTCGGCAAGAAAAAGAGATAATCGTTAATTTTTTTGCCCTTTCGTTAATAAAAAACGACAATTTCGTTAACCATCTTGACATCTTCAGCTTTTAATTGCTATACTTGCACTTATAAAAAACAAGGAGTTTTAACAATGAAAAAAGTACTTTTGCTTTCCGCAGTAGCATCAACGATGATATTCGCAGGTGGCGATATAGCACCTGTCGAGCCTGCTGCACCTGCAACGGCTGATTTCTGGGGCCAGGTAGGATTCTTCTACCAGGCTGAGGACAATGAGGTATTCGACTGGGGCGATACTGAAAACAACAGATTCAGTACAACTATCGTTCTCGGTGTCGAGAAGGATCTCGGAAACGGTTTCGGTGTAGGTGCCGAAGTAGCCGGTTGGAGTGATTTCGGTCTCGATATAGCTGACAGATCCGGTCTCTATGCCGCTGACGGTCTTGCCAACGCGATGGTGGATCCCACTTCCGCTGAAGTATCTCAGGCATATTTGACATACAGCTTCGGCAACACTGCTATCAAAGCCGGTCGCCAGGCTCTCCCCAAAGCTGTATCTCCCTGGGCATGGTCTGCAAGAACTGCCGGTGTCCTCGATATCACTTATGATGGTGTAGTCGTAGCGAATACCGATATTGCAAACACTACTCTCGTAGCCGCATGGGTTGATCAGGCTAGCTTCACAAGCGACTTCCTCCCCAATGTAGATGTCAGTGACGATGCCGGACTCTTCATGCTCGCTATGATCAACAAGTCTCTCGCCAACACTACTCTCGCACTTAGCGGATACTATGTTCCCAGCAGCAACTTCAACGCTCAAGAAGATGCGTGGTCCATATGGGGTTCTGCTGTAGGAAATGTCGAGTCTGTCAATTGGGGTCTTCAGGTTGCATATGTCGATGGTGACCTCGCAGGTACTGATGCGACTGTTGGTGTGGCTGCAAAAGTCGGCTCCAAGTGGGGTGACCTCGGTGCCGAGCTCGTTGCGGGATATATCAACGATGGTGACTATAGCCTCAAAACTGCAGGTTCCGGTCGTGGTACAAGTGCGTTCTGGACATTCAACGGTGACTTCGGTGGTGACATAGTTGGTGACAATGTATGGTCCATCATGCTCAAAGCGAGCTATGACCTCCATGAGAATGGCAAACTCTTCGGAAATGTCGAGTATTTCGATGCTGACGACAATGCAGGATTCGATACAGCTA
>Ga0256913_10000371_pt1 | contig 23088 bp, 15 predicted proteins | sample Axial_MatmetaG_FD_185970 | JGI IMG/M metagenome (GOLD analysis project Ga0256913, IMG submission 185970) | Deep-sea worm associated microbial mat communities from Axial Seamount, Juan de Fuca Ridge, Pacific Ocean - Axial_Mat | ecosystem: Environmental > Aquatic > Marine > Oceanic > Microbial... | reverse complement strand
ATACCGGTAAACATGCTATCATTACCGAAACAACACTACTGGGTGTAGATAATGGCGGTACAAGAATTACCATTGTTTAAACCTGAAACCTGAAACTTATTCTACCTAAAGGTTCTTCACAATCTTCTTAAACTTGCTGACTGTTTTCACAAGGATAACGGAACAATCTGCACGGCGTGCCAGCTTAAAGGGTAATGAGTCTTCAAAGGCTTGTTCGTTTTTTGTCTGTTCAATACCTACAATTAAAGCGTCAAAGTCATGTGATGCACTAATTAAATCCTCCAGAGGATTATCACTTATGTGAATGCCCAGTTCATAAAGAGCCGGCGAGTTAAAGTTCTGTAAACTTTCAATCATCAGCTTGTCTGCTTTAATTTTCTGCTTCTTCGTGTGATTTTCAGGCAACAGTGTTTTGATAATTACTTTTGCCTGATGTTTCTCGGCGATAGCGGTAGCACAAATCAGCATTAAATGTAAATGAGCGGCATCATGAACATAAATGCCAATTCGTTTAGGTTTAAAGTTTTCGCTTTTAATTTTCAGGTTTAGGACTACAACATCTGTTAGGGCATGCTGCAATACCTTGATAAGTACACCGGGTTTTCCATCCAGCTCGGGTTTTGGGAAACCCATAATGATTAATTGGCTTTTTTCTTCTTCGGCAACATTTGTAATTCCTTTGGCAACATTGCGCGAAGCCCTGATAATGGGTTTTATTTTGATGTTTTTATCTTTAGCTAATTCTACACTTCGTTTAATAACATCCAATGTTTCTCCTGCTTCAGAAAGGGCTTCATAAAAGTCGATATCCATTGGAACGTTCTTAATGGCCAGTACCACCACCTCACCGCCTCTTTTTTCCAGCAGGGTGTCCGAAAACATCAAAAGGCTCTTTTGTGTTTCGGGATTCGACATGGTTACAATCAATTTATTTGTATTGAAAAATGAGAAACGTTTCTTGTTTTCAAGCACGATATTCAATCCCTCTTTTCCGCTTTTTTCTCTTTTTCTGGAATAGAAAAAATAGATGGCTGCACCAATCAGCGCTAATTGTTGCCCGAATGCAAGTGACACGATGCCCAGGCTCATCAGTAGCCCAAGATTAATAATCAGTGTCAGGTTTGGAAGGTAGTGTTTCCATTTGGCTTTGGGTTTTAGCTCAGGCTTTTCTTTGTATATTTTGCGTAAAGCAAGCGATACGGGGAGCAGGGAAATAATCAGGCTGAAGTTGGCTGCTTTGGCAATGAAGTTGAGGTCGAACGAAAGCAGTATCAAACCCACAAGCCCGGCACCAATTAAGAGTGCTGTTTTCGGTTGATTGGTTTTTGCGTCTAGTTTTCCCAAATTGTCAGGAAAAAACCTGTCTTTACCCATTGCGTAAGTTTGGCGGCTTTGCGAAATCAAGGTGCTGCTTAAAGCACCAAGCGAAGCTAAAATACCACCTATTGAAATAAGTATCCACCCTTTTCCGTCCAGTGCTTTATTGGCAACCATCACCAGTGGTGCATGGCTTTCAGAAAGATCCTTCCACGAAATGGTTAAAACAGCTGCAATGGCTACCAGCAGGTTCAATGCAATGCTGATAATCATCGAAAGTTTCATCGATTTTGGAATGGTTTTCTCGGGTTCAACTATTTCATCGGCATTGTTGGCAATTAGCTGATAACCAAAAAATGAGATGTAAATAAGCGAAATAGCTCCAAATGTTCCGCTAAGTCCTTTTGGGAAAGTCGGGCGAACCAAATCGGGGTTCATATGAAAAAATGAAAACAGGATTAAAATCAGTAAAATGATAACATTCCCCCAAATAATCCATGTTTGCAAGTTGAATTTACTGTTCTTTTTTGAAGGTAATAAATTGGGTACAATGATTAATAAGGTAATGCCGGTTGCTATTAGTTTAATTTCGAATTGCGGGAGGTGGAATCCTGAAAGTGCAACGGCATATTCTGCAAAGCCAATAGCGTAGATGCCGCTTGCAAAAAGACTTCCAAGTGCCAAAAACCAACCGGTTGTAAACCCGCCAATGCTGCCGAGGATATCGTAAGCATAAGTATAACCACCGCCTGAGCGCGGAATAATGCGAGCCAGTTCGGCATACAGCACGGTTGTTGCAAATGCAAGTAAACCACATATCAGATACGAGAATACCAAAGATGGCCCCGCAACTTTGGCTGCTTCACCAATCAAAACATAAATACCGGCTCCCATCAACGAGCCAACACCAATGGTGGTTGCTCCAAATAACCCGATTGTTCTGGAAAATCGCTGAGGCTTTATTTTCTTATCGAAAAGTGTCTGAATATCTATAGCCATGCTAAAAAACTTTAAACAAATATAGGCTTTTTCACTATTGAAGCTCAATCTGTTTTTTAACCTTTTTTATTTGCTTTTTCTCTTACACAGATTTGTTACCTTTGTTTTTTATTCAACATCAACCAATGTTAAAAAAAATCCTGGGGACAGCCGGAACAAGAGTACTCAATGCAATTATAACTTTTGCATTGCTTTTTGTTATTACCCGCAATCTTGGCCGCGAGGGAATGGGAACCATCGGGTTGATTTTACTTGACATAAACATCATTCAGCTCTTTATCGATCTTTTTGCCGGGAGTAGTCTTATCTATATGGCGTCGCGTACATCAATTGCCAATTTACTTTTTATTTCCTACACGTGGATTGTGATGGCTATTGTTTTCTTTGCTTTTTTGTTTAGTTTTTTAGGAGGCCTGTTTCCAGCTATATATCATACTGTTGTCCCTGTTGGCTATGAACTGCACATACTTGTGCTTACTACAATAAGTGCTTACATGCTTACACATTATAATCTGTTGCTGGGTAAGGAGCGTATCAAGACCTACAACATTTTTTTTACCATTCAGGCCATTACTCTTTTTGTCTCATTCCTGTTTTTGATCTATGTGCGAGATGAAAAAACTGTTGGTTCATACATCACCGCACTATATATTTCGTATGCTGCCGGTGCAATTGTCAGCTTTGTCGGTGTGCTGCACAAGGAAAAGAATTTTCGATTATTTGATTTATCAAAAGTTGCCAAAGAGCTTTTTAACTTTGGTCTGGTAACTTCGGTGGCTAATATTTTACACATTGGAAATAAACGGGTAGGTTACTATTTTATTCGTTATTTTGCAGGGCTCTCATCTTTAGGGTTGTACGCTGCCGGCACACAGCTTACCGAAGGGTTGAAGCTAATAGGACAAAGCATATCGCTGGTTCAATTTTCAACACTTTCAAACATGAGCGATAAGAAATATGCAAAGGATTTAACCATTAAACTTATGAAGGTGTCAGTGGTACTAACCTTATTAGCACTATTGATTTTGTTTTTAATTCCGGTTGAGGTTTATGTTTCCCTTTTTGGAATTGATTTTGCCGAAGTAAAACCGGTGATAATGTTGTTGTCACCGGGAGTAATTGCACTTTCGTCGAACACGGTGTTTGCGCATTATTTTAGTGGAATGGGTAATCCGAAAATTAACCTTTATTCCAATGCAGTCGGATTTGTTGTTGTGTTGATTTTAGCCATTACTTTAATACCGTTTTATGGATTTTATGGCGCGGCGATAGCTGTTTCGGTAAGTTATTTAATTTCGATGGTTTATAATTATACTGTTTTTAAGAAGCAAACAGGCGCCATATTTGCTGAGCTTATACCAAAATATTCCGATGTTGTTGAATTGAGACAATTGTTCAATGAAATAACTACTAAAGTCAGGTAACAGCTCTGTTAATGCGATTTTTCAGATCCTTTTTCATAAACACGAATTAATGTTACTTTTGCAAATTGTGTGGGGAAATCCTTGGATTTGTTTTTTTATTAAAAGAATATGAATAATAAACTACTTAGTGCATATATTTCTTTGGTTTTATTGATTGTAATTTTTGCATTAGGAGATGTAAAAGCGCAGGATACTGTTTATATGTCGCTCTCTTCAGCTGTTGATAGTGCTATGGTTAACAATAGTCAGGTTAGAAGATTTAAGCAGGCTGTTATTGAAAAGGAGTATATGTCGAAGGCTTCCGTTGGCAACTTTTTTCCTTCGGTGGATGTTGTGGGTGGATTTACCTATTTCAGTGCCAATCCTGAAATAAACATGAGTCAGGTAAAGGAGTCGGTGGATGATATGTTTGGAAAATATGGAGCTGTTATTGCCAAGGAACTTAACCTTTCCGATGAATCACAAGAGGCAATATACAATAAGATTGTTGGAGGTATGGGAAAGCTGCCGGCCTACAATATTATTATCGATCAGCAGAATTATCCTAACTTGAATGTGGTGGCAACCCAGCCTCTTTTTATGGGGGGTAAAATAATTGCAGGGAAAAAGTTTGCCGATGCAGAGCTGTTTTATGCCAACGAGGAACTGCGAAAGGTTTCTAACGATGTGGTTAAAGAGACGGTAGAGCGATATTTTGGAGTTGTACTATTGCAGCAGGTGGTTGAAGTCAGGAAGCAGGTTGTTAAAGGAATGAAACGTCACGAGAGACAAGCTGTTAGAGCCATTGAGATAGGTGTTATTCCCAAGCATGAACTTTTACGCGCGCAAGTAGCAGTAGCCAATGCCGAACGGGATCTTACCGATGATGAAAACAAACTGGAGCTGGCCAAGATGGCATTACACTCAAGTTTGGGATTGCCCGACACGGTGGATGTGGTGGTTACAGACAGTCTGAAGTTTAAGCTGATTCCGACCAATCTTGATGATGTTAGACAGATGGCTTATTCTCAACAGCCAATCTTTAAAATGATTGATCAGAAAAAGGTAATGGTTCAGCAGAAACATGCTGTTGAGTTATCGGAATTTATGCCGCAGATTGCAGCCTGGGGTCAGTACAGTGCTTTCAGAAGTGAGTACCCCGTGATTATGCCTCCGTTTATGGTTGGTATTCAGGCGCATATCAATATATTTCATGGTATGCAGAAGTTCAATAAATTAAAGTCAACCCGTTATCTGGCTCAGCAGGTTGAATTGGCTGATGAGTATGCCCACGAGCAGATTAACTTATGGGTTAATAAATCATGGCGCGATGCCACTTATAAAAAGGAACGCTATTTAAAAATGAAACCTTCCGTTGAGTTAGCACGAAAAAATCTGGAAATTAACGAGAAAAGATTTGAAGAAGGCCTTGGGAAATCAATTGATGTAATTGATGCCAGGTTGTTGTATGAAGGAGCCGAGTTAGAACGGTTAAAATCATTGTTTGATTATTATATTGCGTTAACAGATCTCTATCTGGCAACAGGTGCTCCTCAGAAAGCAGTTGAATTATTAAGCACAAAATAAAATATTAGATAAATGAAGTTTACTAAAAGTACATTGGCACTTATTATTCCTGTTGTGGTGATAATTGTTGCGGTTGTCTTGCTCATCTTGCAAAGCGATGATAACGATGATGATATTATGCTGGGGATGTTTGAAACACCAACAGTAAATGTTTCTTCTATGATTCCCGGAAGGGTTAGTACCGTTTTGGTGGATGAAGGAGATGTTGTAGAGAAAGATCAGCTGCTTTTTACTTTGGAAACCAAAATAATGGATGCCAAGGTAGGTCAGGCAGAAGGGTTAGTGAAGGCAGCGCAGTCGATGGTTGACCGTGCCAACAAAGGAGCCAGGGAAGAAGAGAAAGCAGCATTGAAAAATCAGTATAAAGCTGCAAAGAGCCAGTTTGATTTTGCCGAAAAAACATACAACAGGTTTCAGTTGCTTTATGCCGATAGCATCATTTCGAAGCAGGAAATGGATGAGATAGAATTTAAATATTCTGCAGCAAAAGATGCCATGATGGCTGCCAAAGCTTTATCGGATATGGCCGAGAAGGGAGCCCGTAAGGAGGATATTGATGCAGCGCATGCCAATTACCAGCAAGCTAAAAATGTTTATGATGAGGCTATGGCTTTTTATGAGCAGCTGGATATTAAGGCTCCTGTATCAGGAATCGTTAGCAGTAAAATTGCCGAAGAAGGAGAAGTGATGGCTCCCGGCTTTCCGGTGCTTACCATCATGATTCCTGAAAAAATATATGCTGTACTCAATGTTCGCGAAGACAACCTGGCAAGCTTTAAAAAAGGTGCTAAGTTGAAGGGAGTAGTCCCCGGCTTGGGCAACAAAGAGATTGAAGTAGAGGTAACCTATATTGCTGTAATGCCTGACTTTGCTACCTGGGCTCCTACAAAAGAGAAGGGTGAATTCGATCTGAAAACTTTTGAGGTGCGCTTGAAACCCACGGAACAAAATAAAGATTTACGCCCGGGTATGACTATTAGGATTAGATTGTAATTAAACATTATCAGTACCTTAGATGACAAAATTCCAGGATAAATATCGGGTTGAATCAACACGGATGCAAAATTGGGATTATGGTTGGAATGGAAAATATTTTGTAACAACCATAACCAGGAACAGGGTTTGTTATTTTGGAAAAATTGAAAGTGAAAAGATGATTTTGTCAAACATTGGAATCATTGCCCATGTTTTATGGCATGAAATTAAAAATCACGCAAAAAATATTGATCTGGATGAGTTTGTTGTAATGCCAAACCATATACATGGTATATTAGTTTTGAAAAATTTTGACGAAAAAACCGATAAACGGGAAACGGCTAATAACCCTCTGAATAATGAAAAATCTAATTCCCAAGAAGAACAATTGTCTCCCGGGCAAAAACGATTTCGGAACCCGGGTAAAAATACCATTTCATCGATTATTGGTTCATACAAATCCGCAGTTTCATCCTATTCTCATCAATTGGGATTTGAATTTGGTTGGCAAGATCGATTCCATGATCATCTGATTAGAGATGAAAAGGAGTATTGGCGTATTAAAAATTATATAAAAAACAACCCAAGAAATTGGAATAAAGATAAATTTGGGATTAATCGTTAAGGACAACGCACGCGCTGTCTCAACCGTGATTGTTAAAGACAGCGCATGCGTTGTCTCGACAGTAATCGTTAAAGACAGCGCACGCGCTGTCTCAACAATAACTGGGTAACCAATAAAGACAGCGCATGCGCTGTCTAAAAAAGATAGAATAAATTGAAATACCTTGCATTCATAAAAGTAGCTGAACGCGAAATGGAGTTCATTTCACGGGACAAATCTGCCCGGATGCTATTGGTGTTTCTTCCCATTATCCTCTATTTTTTTCTTGCCTTCATTTATCAAAAAGGTGCCTTAAGAGAAATTCCTGTTGCAGTATACGATGCTGACCATTCAGAGATTTCCAGAAAAGTAGTTTCGTTTATTGAAAGTTCAGCTGCCATGAAGATTACCTATTATCTCTCTTCGGAAGATAATATTGAAGATTTTTTTCTGAACCATGATGAGCATGCCGTTTTTTATATTCCCAGAGGGTTTTCTAAAGATATCTATCGCAACAAGCCAACCCGCCTGGTGGCTTATACCAACTCCTCTAATATCGTTTATGGTAATATACTGTATCGTGAGGCAGCAGTTATTTCAACAACGGTCTCCAGCGGCATTATTCTCACGCGGTTAGAACATGTTGGTATCAATCACAACGAAGCTATGGGGTTGGTTATGCCGGTCAGAACACACACTAAAACTTTGTATAATCCCTGGTTTAACTATCTCTACTATCTGGTTCCCGGCCTGATGACGGTACTGCTGCAAATGTTTATCTTTTTTGTTGCCACCAGGGCATTTAACAGGGAATTTACAAACGGTACTTTTGATGAGTTGGTGAGGGTATCGCAAAACAGTGCATTTCAAATGCTGCTTGGCAAAGGGTTGGCTTATACAGCCATGGGGCTTGGAATAATAATGGTGATCAGCCTGGTGTTTTTGGCATTTGGTATTCCGTTTATGCACCTCGAAGTGGAATTGCTATTGCTATTTTTGGTATTGGTTGTTGTGAACATCTTTCTGGGTTTTATGCTTTCAACAACGTTAGATGAAGAAATATTCGCATTGGATGTTGCCTTCTTTTATAATTCGCCGGCATTTGTATTTAGTGGTTTTACCTTTCCCATATTTGGTATGCCGTTCTTCAACAGTACCTATGCGCAGTTCATTCCTTACACGCATTTTTTGCACGCGTTCTTTAAGATTTATCAAATGGGAACACCATTACACTATATCATTCCCGATTTAAAAATCCTTGCAGCTTTTTTAATTGTAGGCTTTGTTACAAGTTGGGTGGCACTTGCTTTACGACTTCGTGATAAAAAAGTAAAGCAAACAAAGATGGTAATGGAGGTGGTTTCATGAAAAAAATGAAGAACATATCATCCATTATCAAAGCAGAGCTGAACCTGATTATCGAAGATCACAGTATTCTGTTAACGGTTATCATTGCACCTTTGCTTTATGCTTTCTTTTTAGGAACCATCTATATTAAAAAAGATATTGACAGGATATCGTTTGCTGTGGTGGATATGGACAACAGCGCCACTACTATGAAACTAACGAGATTGCTTTCGGCCAGTTCAAAAGTAGATGTAAAAGGAAAATTACACAGTTATGAGGAAGCCATTGATTTAATGTATCAGCAAAAGATTACCGGTTTCCTGATGTTTCCTTCAGGCTTTGAAAAGGAGTTGCTAACGCTTGAAGGTGCTGATGTGAAGATGTATTTAAACACAACCCGTTTTCTTCCTTCCAACGATTTGAATAAAGCCATTAGCACGGTAATGCTTACAGCAGGATCAGGGGTTCGGTTAAGATTTTTTAGTGCCAACGGAATTAACCCGAAAATAGGAATGGAGTTGATTAATCCGATATTGCCCGAGGTAAGAGCTATTTATAATCCCACCAATAACTACGGCGATTTTCTGTTACCCGGTTTGTTATTTTTGATTCTTCAGCAAACGCTGCTAATTGGAATGGGTGAGAGCGTGGCCAAGGATAATGAGCTTGGAAAGCTTGATGGTTATCTTCGAAAAAAGAATGGTATTTTGGACTATATCCTTGGGAAACCGGCCTACTACCTCTTTCTCTATTTTTCTTACTTTATGATATTCTTTTTTGGTGTTTATCAGGTTTTTGGATTGCACGTTACAGGGAATATTGTTGCCTTATTTACCGTGGGGATGATATTTGTTTTGGTACTGGCCGTGATGGCGATTCTTTTCGGAACTTTTATTAAAAGCCAAATCCGTTATATGGAAATTATGGCCTTTACAACCTATCCGTTTTTCTTAACCTCTGGCTATTCGTGGCCTGTAACGGCTATGCCTGAGCCATTGCAATGGCTGGCTCAAATTATCCCCACAACCCATTTTCTTCATGCCGGAACCCGGCTCGTAGTAATGGGTGGTACATGGCATGATGTGGCAGCTGATATTTATAAGCTAATGATTCTTTTCGGAGTGTTTACCCTCTTAACAGTATGGCGCCTTTGGACGATGAAAAGAAAAGGTGCTGAACGCCTTTCAGCAAATGAGTGTAGCCATTTAGGTGAGTCAAGGAGATGACAGTAAGCTTTAAACAGTATAACTGGTTCTTTGTTTTGAAGAATTGTTTAGAAAGAGAACTCAACCCATCGAGGTTCTTTTGAAGTATAATCGAGTAATTTAGTTTCAAGTAATCCTGCAACCATTTTGGCAATTTTCATCGCTTCATCTTTGCTTTCAAACAATCCTACATCAAAGTGCTTTCGTTTGTTCACAACGAGCCCTACTTTAATTTTCTTGTATTTATAGGTTGAGCCGATGGAGCCGACCCAGGCATCTTGTGATAAATGTTCAGGGTAGATGTTTACATATTTGATAGTTGGCAGTTTTCTCCATTTTCCTGCTTTCACTCCAAGAACAGATAGGTAAGACCGGTATGATCTTGTGGCAAAATTAATTTGATTTCCAAAAGCTAAAAATGCCAGTGTAAAGCCAAACAAAAGAATAAAAATAGAGACAATGCTTAACTGATAGACCAAATAGCCTCCATAAATAATTAGCAAGATACCAAGCATTTGAAATTGTGGTAATGCAAATCTCCCGGCATTCCACGTGTATTGTTGGACGCTCATAATCTGTAAAGGTAATATTTAATTTTACTTTGTTTGGGCACGAATAGAGCAATTGTGTATTTTCGAAGAAATATTAGAGTTGTGCATGAAAAGAAATTGAAATTAGTAAAACAAGACCCCTGGTTGAAACCCAGTGAGAAAGATATTGAAGAAAGGTATCAGAGGTATTTATCTCGTCTCGAAATTATAGAAAGAGATTTTGGTGGCTTGACGCAGATTGCTAATGGCTACAACTATTTTGGTGTCAATTACGATGCAAAAAGGAAAGGCTGGATGTATCGCGAATGGGCTCCTCAGGCAAAGGCGCTCTATTTGGTTGGCGATTTCAATAGTTGGGAACAGTTTAGTTATCCTTTGCAGCGCAATGAATTTGGTATCTGGGAGATTTTTATTGACGAAGCAAGTCATAAAGATACTTTTGTCCACGGTAGTAAAATTAAAGTGTTGGTTGATTCAGCAAAGGGACTTCAGTATAGAATTCCGGCTTATATAACGCGGGTGATTCAGGATGAGGATACTAAAAATTTTAGTGGGCAGTTGTGGTTTTCAGAGCAATTTGACTGGTCGGGAGATACTTATAACGTAAAACAGGCTGGGGAGCTTTTTATTTACGAAGCTCACGTGGGTATGGCGCAGGAGAAAGAAGGGGTTGGGACTTACCTTGAGTTTACAAAAAGTATTTTACCGCGGATTAAAGCCGGGGGCTATAACGCTGTTCAGTTAATGGCCATTCAGGAACATCCTTATTATGGATCCTTCGGGTATCATGTTTCAAATTTCTTTGCTCCATCGTCGCGCTTTGGAACCCCTGAAGATTTGAAGTATCTGATAAAAACAGCTCATCAGATGGGGATTGCGGTAATTTTGGATATTGTCCACTCCCATACGGTTAAAAATACGGTTGAAGGAATTAATGAGTTTGATGGCTCTGATTCGCAGTATTTTCATCCCGGAAGCAGAGGTGAACATCCTCAATGGGATTCCAAACTGTTTGATTATGGAAAACCGGAGGTAGAACGATTCCTGCTTTCAAACATTAAGTACTGGCTGGAGGAGTTTCACTTCGACGGATTCCGTTTTGATGGTGTAGGCTCAATGATGTATCATCATCATGGTTTGGAAACCATCGATTCGCAGGAGAAATACTTTCGGCAGGGGGTTGAGTGGGATGCCCTCACTTATTTGCAACTGGCGAATAAACTTGCACATGAACTCTATCCTGAAGCAATAACCATTGCCGAAGACGTTACCGGTATGCCGGGTCTTACGTTTCCTGTGGACGATGGAGGTCTTGGTTTCGATTACAGGCTTGGCATGGGGGTGCCCGATTTTTGGATTAAGTTGTTAAAAGAGTACAGGGATGAGGAGTGGAACATAGATGAAATGTGGCATGTGCTCAACGACCGTCTGCCTTATGTTAAAACAGTAACCTATGCCGAATCGCACGATCAGGCACTGGTGGGCGACAAAACACTTGCCTTCCGCTTGATGGATAAGGAGATGTATTTTCATATGCATAAGGATGACCCTAACCTGGTTGTGGAACGCGGTATTGCCTTACATAAAATGATTCGGTTGTTTACCATTTCGTTGGGTGGTCAGGCGTATATGAATTTTATGGGAAATGAATTTGGTCATCCCGAATGGATTGATTTTCCGCGTGAAGGTAACAACTGGAGTTACAAATATTGCAGGCGTCAATGGTCGCTGGCAGATGATCCAAATCTGAAATACCAATACCTGGGAAATTTCGACAAAGCGATGATACAGATGATAAAAGAACACAAAGTGATGTCGTCACTTTTTGGAAATCAGCTTAATGTTGACGATCAGAATAAAACCATCGTGTTTGAAAGAAATAACCTGATCTTCGTGTTTAATTTTCATCCGACAGCTTCCATTCCTGATTATAAGTTTCCGGTTCCTAAAGCCGGAGAATACAGGCTGATTCTAAACTCTGACGATCAAGCCTTTGGCGGACATAACCGTGTTGATCCTTTGGTGAGGTATATCTCAAATAATGAGGGGGAAGCCAATATTCTTAGGATTTATAATGTTAACCGAACGGCACAGGTTTTTGAGAGAAGAGTTTAAAAACTGCTTTGCTTTTTATAATTGGTTTTGGGCATCGCTACAGTAGTGTTTATTCCGAAAAAATTAATCAATACAATTAATATGATTCTTGAAATGGATTTGCCTTCAGTTGAATCTACCTCTCTGTGTATATTCGGTTTTTTGTATTGATTTCTTTTATATTCCTTACCTTTGCAGGCTTATAAAAAATAATAATGTACTTTATCCATCCTGAAATATTGTGGGGGCTTTTGGCGGTCTTGATTCCGCTGGTCATTCATCTGTTTAACTTCAGAAGATACCGGAAGATGCCTTTCAGCAATATTGAGTTTCTGAAGAATATTACCCGGCAAACCCGCAAGCAAAATAAGATAAAACATCTTGTTGTGTTACTGTTGCGGATGGCAGCAGTCGTGCTAATCGTGATTGCCTTTGCGGGTCCACGGTTCGATAAAAACAGAAGGCTTTCAAACTCAAAGGTTAAAAGCATTTACATTGATAATTCATTCAGTATGATGGCGGAGGGCGAAAACGGTATGTTGTTTGAAAATGCCCGTCAAATGGCTGCTGAGCTAATAAAGAGTTCAGGGCATGACGAACGCTATCTGCTGCAAACCAACGATTACAACTCGGGTAAATTATTGCTGAACCGCGATGAGGTGCTTACTGAAATAGACAGGCTGAAAGTAAAACCGGCTACCCGGATGCTGTCGTCAGTAGAAAACCGGCAGCTGAAAATGCTGAATAAGGTTAATGGTTATGAATCGTTTTGGTTTTCTGATTTTCAGCGTAACAGTACAGATATCAATAGCTTTCAGGCAGATACCCTAAACAGTTACTATTTCTTTCCGCTCAGGCAGATTCAAAGTAAAAATATTTATATCGATTCCTGCTATTTTACCAAACCGCTGACACTTCCGGGTAAGCAGGCGCAGCTTAAGGTGGTGTTGGTTAACACTTCTGATGCTGCCTATGAAAAGGTTCCGTTAACACTTTTTATTAATGGCTCAAAACGTGCTGTTGCCGGGATCGATCTGCCTGCAAATAAGAGGGTTGAAGTTACTTTGTCTTTTACAACTAATCAAAGTGGCTGGCAATCCGGAAAGCTTACCATCGAGGACTATCCCATCACTTTTGATGATGAACTCTATTTTACTTTTAATGTGAACCAGCGAATTAAAGTGCTTGATGTTTACGCGGGATTGCCAAATCAATACTTCAAAATATTTTACGAAACCGACAGCTCTTTTGTTTTTGATGTTGAATCATATTTGAAACTTGATCTTTCGACTTTTCAAAATTATGAGTTGATTATTTTGGATGGATTACCTGAAATTACCAGTGGTTTACTAACTTCGGTAACCGGGTTTTTAAACAAGGGTGGAAATGTTATGTTGGTTCCGGGAAAGGATGCTGATTTGACCTCGATAAATCGCTTTTTAAATCAACTTGAAGTAGGAAGGTTTGCGCAGTCCGATACCTCATTAACACGCGTAAAAGGAATTAAAAGAAACGATCCGCTTTTTAAGAACACGCTAAGTAAAATCCCTGAAAATGCCTCTTTGCCGAATGTTTCGTTGCACTATCCTTTGAAGTATAGCATTGCTTCGGGAACCGAAAGTCTGCTAACGCTGCTTAATGGCGATAACTTTTTAGTTAGAAAAAGAGTTGGAGATGGAACATTGTTTGTGCTTGCATCTCCTGTTGAAAAGAGTAGCACAGATTTTGCTTTCAACCCCTTGTTTGTACCGGTAATGTATGGTGCCGCTTTTACATCTATCCGGAAAGAAAACCTGTTTTGGTTTATAGGAAACAGTGAAAAGGTTGCCGCTCCCGTTCCTGTATATCAATCGGGTGACAGCCCTGTAATATTAAAACAACGCGGTAGCAAATATAGTTTCATCCCGGGACAGCAACAAATAGGAAACCGGTTAATGCTTTTCCCTTCTGACGGAATAAATCAGGCAGGTATTTATGATGCTCTTCTCGAAGACTCTGTTAAATTTTCATTGGCATTTAATTTCAACCGAATGGAATCGGAGATGAAATTCTTTTCCGAACAGGAACTTGATAGTTTGTTAAAAGCTGGTTCGCTTAGGAATTATGCGGTTTTGGATGGAAAAATTAACAATGTTGTAGAAGTTATCAACCAACAGCAAAAAGGAGCTCAAATTTGGAAGCTATTTATTATCTTCGCACTCTTATTGCTGCTGGTAGAGGTGGCGATACTGCGATGGTGGAAATAGTGGTATTAAAATCAGGCGTTTTGTATGAGCGAAAAGGATGAGTTAGAAGGATTGGAAGAACAGAATCAGGAACAATTTCAGGAAGAGGGACACCGTACTTTGCATTTAAGTGGGATGTACAAGAATTGGTTTCTTGATTATGCCTCATATGTGATTCTGGAGCGTGCCGTTCCGGATATCAATGATGGGTTGAAACCTGTTCAGCGTCGTATCCTGCATGCCATGTACCGCCTGGATGACGGACGTTTTAATAAAGTGGCCAACATCATCGGTCATACCATGCAATTCCACCCGCACGGCGATGCCTCTATAGGCGATGCGCTTGTTCAGCTCGGACAGAAAGATTTGCTGATTGAAACCCAGGGAAACTGGGGAAACATCTTAACAGGAGATAGCTCGGCAGCACCACGTTACATCGAAGCACGTTTGTCGAAATTTGCCAAAGAGGTGGTTTTTAACCCGAAAACCACCAATTGGAAATTATCTTATGACGGCCGTAACAAAGAACCCATTGCCCTTCCGGTAAAATTCCCGTTATTATTAGCGCAAGGGGTTGAAGGTATTGCTGTAGGACTTGCATCTAAAATCCTGCCACATAACTTTAATGAATTGATTGACGCTTCCATCAGGCATCTTCAGGGAAAAGATTTTGAACTGTTACCCGATTTTCTTACCGGTGGAATGGCTGATTTCTCGCGATACAACGAGGGATTACGTGGCGGAAAAATACGACTGAGAGCCAGGATCAGTCAGGAAGATAAAAAGAGGTTGGTTATTACTGAGATTCCCTTTACAACCAACACGGGATCACTTATCGATTCCATTGTTGCTGCCAATGATAAAGGCAAAATTAAAATTAAGAAGATTGATGACAATACGGCTGAGAATGTTGAAATTGTTATTCATCTTGCCAGCAATGTTTCGCCCGATCAAACCATCGATGCACTCTATGCTTTCACCAATTGCGAAGTTTCAATCTCACCTAACTCATGTGTTATCTCGGAGGATAAACCTCAGTTTATTTCAGTAAAAGAGATTCTCAGATATAATACTGATCATACGGTTTCACTTCTGAAACTGGAATTGGAAATCAGGATGCAGGAACTGCTTGACCAGTGGCACAATTCATCACTTGAAAAGATATTTATCGAGAATCGTATCTATCTTAAAATTGAAAAGTGCGAAACATGGGATTGCGTGTTAAAAACCATCGACAAGGGTCTTGATCCTTTTAAGAAACTGTTGCGTCGCGAGGTTGTACACGATGATCTGGTTCGTTTAACCGAGATAAAGATAAAGCGGATTTCCAAGTACAATGCTTTTAAGGCAGAAGATCAGATTAAAGCAGTGGAGGCAGAGATGGAGGAGATTCAAAACCATCTTGACCATCTGATTGATTATTCGATTAATTATTTTAAGCAGATAAAGAAAAAGTACGGAAAAGGACGTGAGCGAAAAACCGAAATCAGAAGTTTTGATACCATTAATGCCAATATGGTGGCGGTGGCTAACCAAAAGCTTTATGTAAATCGTGAAGAGGGATTCGTGGGCACATCGCTTAAAAAAGATGAGTTTGTAACCGAGTGTTCCGATATTGATGATATCATTGTTTTTCGTGAGAACGGAACTTTTCAGGTTGTGAAGGTTGCCTCCAAAGTGTTCGTAGGTAATGGCATTATCCACGTGAATGTCTTTAAGAAAAATGATGTCCGTACCATCTACAATATGATTTATCGCGATGGTAAAAAAGGAAATTATTTTGTTAAACGGTTCGCCGTTAAAGGAGTAACACGCGAGCGGGAATATGACCTTACGCAGGGAAGCGAAGGGTCAAAAGTGATTTATTTCACTGCCAATCCAAATGGTGAAGCCGAAATTGTGAAAATCAACCTTCGTCCACGGCCTAAATTGAAAAAGCTTCATTTCGATTTTGATTTCAGTGACCTTGCCATTAAAGGACGTTCGTCTCGTGGAAACACGCTAAGTAAAAATGTCATCAAAAACATCGTGAAACGTGAGGAGGGTGTTTCTACACTGGCTGCCCGCGATATATGGTACGATGATACTGTGAGAAGGCTAAATTCGCGTGAGCGAGGAACTTACCTCGGTGCATTTCAGGGTGATGATAAGGTACTAACTATTTTGTCATCAGGTGAGTTTAAGCTTACCAGTAATAACCTGCAAACCCATTTTGACGACAATATGGTACACATCGAGAAATTTGATACCCGTAAAATCCTTTCGGTGGTCTATCTTGATGGCGACCAGAAGCGATACTATGTAAAGCGTTTTCAGATTGGTGAAGATATTACGGTTAACCGTAAGTATCTCTTTATTCCTGAAAGTAAAGGTTCGAAGATGATTATGTTCAGCCTCGATTATTTGCCACGTCTTGAAATGGAATTGATTAAGAAAGATGGCAAGGAGATTGAGATTGTTTTGCTGGCTGATTTCATTGGTGTTAAAAGTTACAAAGCGAAAGGTAAGCGTTTAAGCAGTAAGGACATTAAAAAAGTTAAGATGATTGATCCGCTGCCTTATGAGGTGCCGGAAGAGACAGAAGAGAAGCCGGATGAGGAGAATAACGCGAAAGAGGAAGTCGTTTCAAATGAAGAGGTTGTTGAGGTAGAGTTTGAAATTGATCCTGACGAACCTTCGATTCCTTTGTTTGATGAAGAGGAATTGCCTCCTGTTGAAGACGAACCAAAAGTTGTAAAAAAACCATCAAAAAAATCTGACACTAAGAAATCAAAAAAGGATTCAGAAGAACCACCCGATGAGTTTCAACAAATGGAACTGGATTTTTAACCCAAACCCCAACTCCACACTCCCAACTTTAGGTTTACGGAAAACCACTCTCCATGACCCTTGCATTAAATTACCTCTATAAGGTCACCCTGAGTGGCCAAACCGGAATGTTAATGTAGGTTTGGTTGTATCGAAGGGCGACCGGTGTTATTTCCACCCACCATGGTTCGATACAATTTTCCTTCATTGCATTGCGGAAAATCACTCTCCATGACCCTTCGCAGAGTTAAATTACTTGTTATAAGGTCACCCTGAGTGGCCAAAGCGGAATGTTAATGTAGGTTTGGTTGTATCGAAGGGCGACCGATATTATTCCCACCCACCATGGTTCGATACAATTTTCCTTCATTGCATTACGGAAAATCACTCTCCATGACCTTAGCTTAGTTACTGCCTAAAACCGTTTTTTGCTTAACTCAGGTAATAACTCATATTCTCCATTAATCAATGCTTGTTTCTTTTTTCTTGACCATTTTTTTAGCTGCTTTTCTTTTTCAATTGCTAAATATGGATCTGAAATCTCTATTGAATAAGCAAGTTTAACAGGACGCCTTGAATACGTATAGGCTTTTGGATCTATTCCTGAATTATGTTGGTTAATTCGTATGGACAGATTATTTGTTACTCCTGTATAGAAGGAATCATCAGCACACCTTAGTATATAAACAAAATATTTTTTCATTATCACAAAGGTAATAGTTTGCTAATTCATTTCAGGTCACGCTAAGTAATATTTTCCTTCATTGCATTATGGAAAACCACTCTCCATGACCCTTGCATTAAATTACTTCTACAAGGTCACCCTGAGTGGCCAAACCGGAATGTTAATGTAGGTTTGGTTGTATCGAAGGGCGACCGATATTATTCCCACCCACCATGGTTCGATACAATTTTCCTTCATTGCATTACGGAAAACCACTCTCCATGACCCTTGCAGTATTAACTTACCTTTATAAGGTCATCCTGAGTGGCCAAACCGGAATGTTAATGTAGGTTTGGTTGTATCGAAGGGCGACCGGTGTTATTCCCACCCACCATGGTTCGATACAATTTTCCTTCATTGCATTACGGAAAATCACTCTCCATGACCCTTTGCTTAGTTTTTACTCCCAACTTTAGGCACTCCCCACTCTAGGCACTCCAAACTTCTTCATATTATATTTTTTTAAACATTAATAGTAGGTAAACAATCAACCTTTTTATACATTTGCCGCTAATAATTATTGAAACCCAAAAACAGTAAAAACTAATAAATTATGAGTAAAGTAACTGATATTAACTCTATTCTGAAAGAGTTAGGAATTGAAGAAATTAATAATGGTGTTTCCACAGGTACCGAGTGGTTCGATACCAAAGGTGCTGTTACATCGTCGGCTTCACCTATCGATGGTAAAGAGATTGCCAAAGTCAAAAATGCAACCATGGATGACTATGAAATGGTGATGAAAAAAGCGCAGGAAGCCTTTAAGGTTTGGCGTAAAGTGCCGGCTCCTGTTAGAGGAGAAGTTGTTCGCCAGATTGGTTTGGCACTTCGTGAGAAGAAAGAAGCATTAGGCGCACTGGTAACCCTTGAAATGGGTAAAATCTATCAGGAGGGGCTTGGTGAAGTTCAGGAGATGATTGACATTTGCGACTTTGCAACCGGCCAGTCACGTTTAATTAATGGAACCAATCTTCAGTCGGAGCGCGTTGATCATCGCTTATCGGAGCAGTATCACCCATTGGGAATCGTTGGTATCGTAACCTCTTATAACTTCCCTGTTGCAGTTTGGGCATGGAATACAGCTTTAGCTGCTATTGCCGGTGATGTGGTAGTTTGGAAACCTTCATCAAAAACTCCGTTAACAGCCATTGCAACACAACGCATTATTGTTGACGTATTAAAAGAAAACAACATTCCTGAAGGCGTGTTCAACCTGGTAATTGCAAAATCATCCGTTATGGGTGATAATTTCCTTGCCGACAAACGTATTCCGCTTATGTCGGTAACAGGTTCTACTGCTGTTGGTAAACGTGTTGGCGGTATTGTTGGAAAACGTCTTGGTAAAACTATTCTTGAGCTTGGTGGAAACAATGCTGTAATAATCGCACCCAGTGCTGATATTCAAATGGCAGTAATGTCAACTGTTTTTGGAACCGTTGGAACAGCCGGACAGCGTTGTACCTCTACCCGTCGTGTTATTATTCACGAAGATATTTATGATGATGTACGCGACAAGTTTGTGAATGCTTATAAAAACGTAGTTGCTAAAATTGGTAATCCTTTGGATGAAGATTATTTGGTTGGACCGCTAATTGATGGCAATTCGGTAGAGCTTTTCAAACATGCTGTTAAAAAGGTTCAGGAAGAGGGTGGTAAAATCCTCTTTGGTGGTGAAGTGCTTGAAGGTGAAGGTTACGAATCGGGTAACTATGTTGTACCTTGTATTGCTGAAGCTGAAAATCATTTCGAAATTGTTCAGGAAGAAACTTTTGCTCCAATTGTTTACTTTATTAAGTATAAAGGTGACATTACTAATGCAATCGAAATTCAGAATGATGTTCCGCAAGGACTTTCATCAGCATGTTTTACCTTGGATATGCGCGAAGCTGAAACATTCCTTTCTTATGCCGGTTCCGACTGTGGTATTGCCAATGTGAACCTTGGTACTTCGGGTGCCGAGATTGGTGGTGCCTTCGGTGGTGAAAAAGATACCGGTGGGGGTCGTGAGTCAGGTTCCGATGCATGGAAAATTTACATGCGCCGTCAGACCAATACAGTTAACTATGGTGCTGATCTGCCACTTGCTCAGGGTATCAAATTTGATATTTAAGAGTATTGTTTAAAATAGTAAGCCTCGTTCATTTATTTGGACGGGGCTTTTTTTGTGAGCAGTTTTCTTGATCCATTCGTTGACTTTGAATCATCGGATGACTCGTAACAAAAAACATGTAAATTTGCCACTCAAAATAAACAACTTATGGCAAGAAGAAAAAGGCCTTTACCATTCATTGAAAATCTCGAAATCATTGATGCCGGTGCCGAAGGAAAAGCGGTGGCACGCTACAACGAACGTGTTGTGTTTATCCCGTTTGCTGCGCCAGGTGATGTGGTTGATGTGCAGGTTTACAAAAAGCGAAGGAACTATTACGAGGCTCGTGTTGAAAAGATTCATAAGAAATCTGAATTCAGGGTAGAGCCGGAATGCAGTCATTTTGGACTGTGCGGCGGGTGTAAATGGCAGCACATGGATTACGAAGCTCAAAAGAGTTTTAAGCAGAAGCAGGTAACTGACAGCCTTGATCGTATTGCCAAAGTTCCTCATCCTGAAGTGCAGCCGATTATTGGTGCCGAAAAATATTATTACTATCGTAATAAACTGGAGTTTACTTTTTCGAACCGTCGTTGGTTAACTAATCTGGATGCCTCCAAAGAGGAGGGAGGTCCGGCCGATACTAACGGACTTGGATTTCACCTGCCCGGCATGTTTGATAAAATTCTGGATATTGAGCACTGCTATCTACAGGCCAATCCCAGTAACGATATCCGGCTTGCCGTTAAGCAATATGCCATCGATAAAGGTCTGACATTTTTTAACGCACGCTCACAAGAGGGTATGCTTCGCAACATGATTATCCGAAATGCAGTTACCGGCGATTTAATGGTGATTGTAATTTTCCGATATAACGAGAAAGAGCAGATTGAAGGTTTGATGAGCTTTCTTGGTGAAAAGTTTCCCGAAATTACCAGCCTGATGTACGTTGTCAACGAAAAGCTGAACGATTCCATTACCGACCAGGAAGCCATATTATATAAAGGTGATTCTTTTATTATGGAAGAGATGCCATCACCCATTGAGGGGAATGCTCCTTTTAAGTTTAAGGTAGGGCCGCTCTCATTTTATCAAACCAATCCTGAGCAGGCGTTCAAACTATATAAAACAGCTTTTGAGTATGCCGCTTTCAAAGGTGATGAGCTGGTTTACGATCTTTATACCGGAACCGGAACCATTGCTTCGTTTGTGGCCAAATCGGTTAAAAAGGTTATTGGTGTTGAGTATGTTGATGATGCCGTTGAAGATGCCAAAGAGAATATGGCGTTGAACGGAATTGACAACATTGAATTTTACTCGGGTGATATGGCCAAAGTATTGAATGAGGAGTTTGTAAATACACATGGAAAACCCGATGTGTTGTTAACCGACCCCCCACGTGCCGGTATGCACGACAAGGTTGTAAAGCAGATTCTGAACATGGCTCCTGAAAAAATTGTATATGTAAGTTGTAACCCTGCCACCCAGGCACGCGATGTAGCATTGCTTCACGAAAAGTATGATCTTGTCAAAATACAACCGGTGGACATGTTCCCGCAAACTCATCATGTGGAAAATGTGATTTTGTTGCATAGGAGATAAATCATGTATAGTCGTGAAGAGGCAAAACAGCTTAAGCAGGAATTCTGGACAACCTTTGGACAGTGGTCTTTACGAAAGCGCAAAAGCAAAGGAAAGGGCAGGTGGCTGTTGAATCATACCGGGGTTAGAGGTTTCCGGCTTAAATTCGAAACCGAGAAGAAAACCCAGTGTGTTTGTCTGGAGATAATTGATAGTGATGAGGTAATCAGAGAAATCCGTTATGAAAAGCTGCTGGAGCTGAAGTCTGTTTTTGATGAAGCAATGGACAATGAGCTGATTTGGGACAAAGAATTCTTTTTATCACCCGACAATAAGATCATCAGGGTTTATGTGCAGCAGCATGGGTTAACCATTAATAACCGAGCGCATTGGCCGGAGATATTTGCTTTCTTTTACCAAAAAATGAATAAGCTGGAAACAGTTTTCGAAGAATATAAAGAGTTACTGGATTACTAATTCTCAATTTCTATTTTTCGCTTACTGTCCGCAAATTTTACCAACTATGCTAGTTTTCGTTTAACCAAGCCAACATGAATAATAGTCTTAAAAACTGAAACTCTTCTTATCTGTTCTCATTCTGAATTACACTATTTATCGAAGATTTCTGTGAATTATAATCAATAAACTAATGGTAATATTTACTTTTGTGAACTAATTAACAAGTCATAAGATTATCATGAAAGTATCCCATATTGAACATGTTGGTATTGCTGTAAAAGATTTACAGGAAGCCATTAAGTATTACGAGGAAGTACTTGGTTTAAAATGTTATGCCATTGAAGAGGTAGCAGACCAAAAAGTGAAAACAGCTTTTTTTATGGTTGGACAAACAAAAATTGAGTTGTTGGAAGCCACCTCAGAGGAGAGTCCTGTTTCAAAGTTTATTGAAAAGCGTGGTGAAGGAATTCACCATCTTGCCTTTGCCGTGAACGATGTGGATGGTTCGTTGAAAGAAGTTAAAGAGAAAGGGGTCAGGGTAATTGATGAAACACCCCGAAAAGGTGCTGAGGGGTTGAGCATAGGTTTTCTCCACCCCAAATCTACTTTTGGAGTGCTAACCGAATTTTGTGAAAAGAAATAGTTTGGTACGTTTAGTCTAACGTTGTGTGGCATTAAGAAGACCTAAAACGAAAACAATAACTGAAATGAAAAAAGTTTACTTAATTCTTATCGTATTTGTCCTATTGAATAAAGTACGGTACGCAGCATATTAAAACCGTAATGAACTGATATATTAGATGAAGTTGTTTAAAGTTAACTTGTTGATTATAACAGTAAAATATTAAAAGTGACTGTTCAAAACGTAATTTTTAGTTATATTATCAGCCTAAGTAGGGGTTGTCACACTGAGCGTAGTCGAAGTGTGACTACGTTCAGAATGACACGTTTTTTACTTTTTGAACGCTCTTCTATAGTAGAATATTTATATTTTCAAGATGTTAACTTTAAACAACTTTAATAGATATTTTTTTAATTCAAATTGTGAAAAAAATAACAGACAAACAATTAAAAACATGACAACTGAAGATAATATACAAATTCTTCTTAAGAAAAGAGA
>Ga0256913_10000370_pt1 | contig 23105 bp, 24 predicted proteins | sample Axial_MatmetaG_FD_185970 | JGI IMG/M metagenome (GOLD analysis project Ga0256913, IMG submission 185970) | Deep-sea worm associated microbial mat communities from Axial Seamount, Juan de Fuca Ridge, Pacific Ocean - Axial_Mat | ecosystem: Environmental > Aquatic > Marine > Oceanic > Microbial... | reverse complement strand
CAAAAATCAACAACCTTTACATCATTTCCTACTATATCAATATCATTGTCTAATATTTCTAGAAATCTATTTATTTGTCTGAATTTTGAATAGCTATTTTGCTTAACTTTAAAATCTTCGTCCATAATTCCTAAATCTATAAGAAATTTCGGTTTATCTGTTTCTTCAATAATATAGTTTTTTATTATATTATGACTTTTATTAATTGTTTTTTTTATAGAAGACGTTTTTTTCTTAATAGATATTTTATTATCTTTATTTATAAAAATAGAATAATCATGGTTCGTAGTAAAAATATACATTTCTTTTAAATTATTAATTAATTGTGATATTACATATTCACTAATATCTTCTTTTTTTATATTAGTATGAAATACTTTCTCCTTTATAAAACTTTCAACTTGATAATATTCTATATTTTTAATTAATACAGGTCTAATTTTTAATTTTGTATAATTATTTTGACTATTTTTTTTCCTTTTTCCCAAGGAAATTCTTATTATTTCTTCTTTTAGGAAAATATCATTTATTCTTTCCATTACTTCACATCCTAATTTTTTTAATATCTAACGCCCTTGCCTATTTAAATTAATAAACATATCAGAAAAGAAAGCTTCTTTATCTTTAATACCATTTGGAATGTTGATTAGTACCCCTTCCCCCTTATCTGAAAGTTTTAACATTCCATTTCTTAAATCTTCTAATGTAGAATTTACAAAAACTTTATTATCTTCAAAATATTCAGGATGAAATACATATATCGTTGGGAGCATATCCCAAACAATAAAATGATTATTTCCTGTTCCTAGTTTATTAAGTACTGTCCAAAATACACCATAGAATTTCCAAGTTATAGGAAATTCTTGCAGTTTTGAAAAATCACTAAATGTAAAAGGCGCATCTAAACAGGCTTGTCCAGTCATAATTGTTATTTTAACACCACTATTTAACATAGCATAGGTCGCTTTATAATCAGCTGATAAATTTAATTCATCAACTTTACGATTACCCACCGTCAAATCTGTTGTATATCCTCCCATTACGGTTATTTCTTTTACATTGTTAAAAAATTCTTGATCATATTGATAAGCAGCCTCTAAATTTCCAACAGGCCCTGCTGCTATAATAGTAACTTCACCCGGATAGGCAGCAACTGTCTTAGCCAAAAAAATGGCAGCATCTGTAATACCCTCATCAGCTGTTTGTTCCCCTTTAAATAGCGGTATATCTGTTCTATCTGCATATTTAAGCATATTAACTGTATATTTATGATTATATGTTTTATTACCAAAGGTTGTTGTAACACCCAATAAATCCACTTCTGGCTTATTTAGTAAATAACTTAATACAAATCCATCATCAACTTCCCAAAAAGAACCTAGGGAATTATCACAATCTAATATAACTTTAATTTTATCTTTATCTGAAACTTTATATGATTCTTCTATATATTTATTATCACTATGTTTAAACATAATAACAGCAAAAAATCCAACAATTAATACAACAATTGCCAAAATAAAAATAAGTATACTTTTAATAATTTTCCATAAAATTTTCATAAATACCCCTTAGTATTTGTTTGATTATTTCATAATAATATATTCTCATATTTTGCCATTATATTTCTATGCTAACTAATATTATGTAAACGAAACTTTGGAAATGGTACCGAAGGAGGGACTCGAACCCTCACGAGTGTTAGCTCACTGGATTTTGAATCCAGCGCGTCTGCCAGTTCCACCACTTCGGCACGCTGTAAATATTTTAACATAAGCAACTATATAAAAGCAATTAAAAAGACCACTATGTGGTCTTTTAATTTTTGTTAATGTTTATTTATCTTTCTTAAAACAGATAAACCAATCTAAACAATATTTGCCTTCCTCTTCACTTGCTACTCTATCCTTTGCAGATCCACATGAACCTGGCGGTGGAATAATTACATCGTCGCCTGGCATCCAATTTGCTGGTGTCGCTACTTTATCTTTATCAGCTTTTTGAAGTGCTAATACTAATCTCTTAATTTCATCCATATTTCTACCTGTTGTTAATGGATAATAAATAATTGCTCTTATTATACCTAATGGATCAATAACAAAAACAGCTCTAACAGCTTGTGTTGCCGATTCTTTTCCTTGAATCATTCCAAACTTTGAAGCTACCTCCATTTTTATATCTTCAATTAATGGAAAGTTTACTTCAACATTTTCCATTCCTTTAAAAATAATTTTTTCTTTTATTGTTCTAAGCCATGCAATATGAGAATATAAGCCATCAATTGATAGACCTATTAATTCTGTATTATATTTTTTGAATTCCTCTGCCATACTTGCAAATGTAATAAACTCTGTAGTACATACTGGTGTGAAATCTGCAGGATGGCTAAAAAAGATTACCCATTTGCCCTCATAATCACTTGGAAAATTAATTTCTCCTTGTGTTGTGTTTGCCGTAAAGGTAGGAGCAATATCACCAATCAATGGCATATTAATTTTATTTTCTTCTTCCATATTCTTTTCTCCTTTCAAAAAAATATTATCTATAATGTTATTATACCTTTTTTTTGATTGTATCAGTAATATGTTTTTTTTTTTGCTATAATGTGTGTATTATAAATTTAAGGAGAATTTTATGAGTAAAAAAATAATTTCAACAAAAAATGCGCCTAGTGCAATTGGTCCCTATTCTCAAGCTGTAAAGTTTAGTAATCTATTATTTACATCAGGAATGATTCCTATTGATCCTATCACTGGAAAGCTTTCAATTGGTGATATAGTTGAACAAACCGATTTAGTTTTGAAAAATTTAAAAGCCTTAATTGAAGATGCTGGTTCTTCTATGGAAAATGTTTTAAAAACAACTTGCTATATAAATGATATGAACGATTTTTCTAAAATGAATGAAGTTTATTCAAAATATTTCACATCAAACTTCCCTGCACGTTCATGTGTAGAAGTTTCTCGATTACCTAAAGATGTACTAATTGAAATGGATTGTATAGTTAAAACATAAAAAAGCCTATTAGGCTTTTTTATGTTTGGCAGGGGAGACAGGAGTCGAACCTGCAACTTACGGTTTTGGAGACCGTTGCTCTGCCAATTGAACTACTCCCCTATGCAATCTTTACTGATTATAATTTAAATCGATTATACTGTCAATAATATAAATTATCTTTTTCTTTCTACAATAATATTAACTGCTATTCCAACACCGAATATAAGATAAAATGTTGGCGTTACAGAAACTGTACTATCTATTAATAATCCTGAAGATAAAAATGATACCACTCCAAGAGAACACATCATTCCAAATATTTTTATATGATTTTTATAATCAATATTACTATAAATTTTATATGACCAAATTAAATAAAATATCATCATAAGTAAAAATGATATTAGTGAAACAACGCCAGTTCCTTGAGCCATTTGCAAATACATATTATGAGGCTTATCAACAACAATAAAAGTAGGATGCATCATATTTACTTTCCCTATAATATCCAATTGATCAAATATAACTCTAAATGTATCAGGTCCATCTCCTATAATAATATTATTTTTTAATTCTTTCACTGTCACTGCCCAAATATATAATCGTCTTGAAAACATTTTTTCATTACCAATAAGATTTTTAGGCATATTATTAGGTTCAACTTCATGAGCTATGTACCCGCCAGGGGCATATATACCTAAAATTCCATCGTCAAAAGAATATATTAAACGGACAGTACCTTTTGTCTTACCATGTGGATCTAAAATATTAAAATCTATTTTATTGTCATTATAGTATATAACTTCTATTTTCTTTTTATATGGTTTATCAAAAAATATTACTTTATTATATTTTGGTCCGGTTTTAATGTAATTTCCTTTATTATCAGAAAAATACATATTATAAGTATCTTTTTTTTGTGCATTTACTACATGCATAATAATAGTAAATTCATTTGTAACAAATTTTATTGCATGATTATCAATTAGTTTAATATCTTCGATATATATATCCCCTTCTTGGAAACTATTAATTCCCGATTCATTATCCACATAATTAACTACATTTTGTCCTAATGCTCCTGTAAAAAATAAAACAGTTCCTATTAACATGGTACTCACTACACCAATAAATATAATTCGTAATTTTAGGTTTTTCCATATAAACTTAACATGAACTAATATGAAAAATAAAATTGAAATCATAATTGATAGGTAGGCTGTACTTGTGTTTGCGAAATATAAAGCTGCCAAATTAATAAAAATTAAAATACCTGTATATATTTTTAATTTAATCTTTTTAAAATACATAAAAATACCAATAAGAACTGGAAATAACATCGCTGTATATTGTCCCAAATTATTAGGATTATATAAAGTAGCATATGCCCATCCACGATCAAAAACCGTACTAATTGATGTATGTCCTTTAACTCCAATAAACCGCGAAAATAACATTGTTGTCAATATATCAAGTTTTAATCCTTGTAATATCGAAACAAAACTAATTAAAGCACTTACAATCATAATAGAATATATTATGTATTTTAAGTAGGTTTCATCATCAAGATTTTTTATAATATAATAAACAAAAATAAGATAGGATAATAAAACCAATCCACCTTCATAACGTTCATACATACCAACTAAAGAAATATGTGTAAATTTAGAAAAAATAATCGACAAAATAATTACTAAGCCATATATTGCCATTGGAATATAAATCTTTAATAAATGTTTATCTTTATCAACTACATATTTATTGCTATTTACAAGAATATTAAATAGCATAAATGCCGCTATTATACATATAGCAATCATTTTCCAATATGAAAATAAATCAATATATCCTTTTCCTTCTGATAAATTCAACAGATTAAAATATTCTGGATATTCAATATATGTTGCATGCATTATCAATGAAATAAATGGAATGGCCATAATAGTTAAAAGTGCTTTATTGAATTTTTTCTTTATTTTTTTTCTTTTACTCATGCTCCTATTTACTCCCCTTATTTTTATATATTATATACTATTTATTTCTTAATAAAAACCCACTATTAACAATGTTTTCAAAACTTATTTGTATATTTTTCTTTTTGTTGCCATTTAACAATATTAAATATTCAACATTGCCTTTCTTACCAGTTATGGGTGAATTAATTATATTTGTTATCTCCATTTTATTTAACACTAAAAATCTATATATATCTTTTAACAACTTAACATGATACGACTTGTTACTGACAATACCATTTTTGCCCACAAATTCTTTTCCTACTTCAAATTGTGGTTTTAACAATATGACACCCATACAACTGTTTCCCACTATATCAACTACACTATTTAAAATTTTCTTTATAGATATAAAGGATACATCAATTGTAAAAAAAGAAATTTTATCTTCTATTATGTCTTTATTATATAGATGACGAATATCTGTATTTTCCATTACAATTACTTTTTTATTATTAATTAACGATTTATGTAATTGATTTGTACCCACATCAACGGCATATACTTTTTTTACATTATTTTGTAACATACAATCAGTAAACCCACCTGTTGAAGCTCCAATATCCAATGCTATTTTATCTACTAAATTAATATTAAATATATCCAATGCATAACTTAATTTATCACCGCCACGTCCAACAAATTTCATTGATATTTTTGTTATTTCTACTGTATCTTCCACTTCTACTATATATGCTGGTTTTTTTACAACTTTCCCATTAATTAATATATTCCCATTAAGTATTTCTTGTTTTGCTTTTTCTCTACTTTCAATTTTTAATACATTATGTAAGTATTTATCAAGCCTTGTCATATGTCTTCTCCATAACAAATTTATAAATACTTTTTCCATCCATTTTATTTTCTTTTAATAAATCTAAATATTCCCCATGATTACAAGGTTGTCCGTCTAAATTAATACCATATACATTTTCTTTATTCCAAAAGAAACTATATACACTACCTGAACTAACACTTTCTTCAACAAAAATTGTTATTTTATGGTTACTTATTATTTCATTTATATACTTAGTATCTAACGGCTTTAATCGTCTTATATCAACAACAGAACATGTAATATCCTGTTTTTCTAATAAATTAGCTGCAATTATTAATTGGTTAATGGTAATGTTATACGATAATAACACAACATCTTTTCCTTTTTTTATATAGCAAGGACCAATTTCATCTTTTTCTTCAATAACATCATATTTAATGCATTTACCTTTTGAATATCTAACTACACATGGTCCTTCAATATTATAAAGTGATTTGTTCATCATTTTTTTTAAGTCGCTTTCTCTAGAAGGTGCATATATATTAATATATGGCAAACTATTTAAAAAAGAAATATCATAAATACCTTGATGTGTATCTCCATCAGTTCCTACAATACCTGCTCTATCAATACAGAACAATATATCTAACTTCATTAAACATACATCATGTAAAATTTGATCATAAGCTCTTTGTAAAAATGTCGAATACATTGCGATAATAGGTTTTGTATCCGCAATAGCCATACCCGCTGCTAAAGTTACAGCATGCTGTTCTGCAATTCCTACATCATAAACTCTGTTTTTATGCGATTTATCAAAGTCATATAATCCATTTCCAATGGTTGTAGCCGGACATATCACCGAAATCTTATCGTCTTTTTCTGCTAATTCTGTTATATAATTTCCAAAAACACTAGAAAAAGTTTTACTTTTATTAATTGATATTCCATCTTTTACATTAAATTTACTAACACCATGATAATATTCTGGAGCGTCTTGTGCTTTTTTATATCCTTTGCCTTTAGTTGTAATGACATGTATTAGTACTGGTCCATTAATCTTTTTAGCATCTTCAAACATTTCACACATTCGTTCTATATCGTGTCCATCTACTGGACCTAAATATTTAAAGCCTAATTCTTCAAAAAATACTCCCTGTGTAAACAAATATTTAATCGACACCTTAAACCGATGAACGATTTTATATATATACTTTCCTATCAATGGAATTTTATTTATGATTTTTTTTGTTCTTACGCTGGAATCATAATAGAATTTTTTTGCTCTAATATTTGCCAAATGTCTAGAAAATCCTCCAACGTTTTTTGTAATTGACATTTCATTATCATTTAATATAACTATAATTTTTTCGTCTGAACTACCTGCATCACTAAGTGCTTCTACTGCCATTCCAGCCGTTAATGCCCCATCACCAATTAGCGCAATGGAGTGTCTGTTAATATTATTTATTTTAGCCGCTCGTGCATAGCCTAATGCCGCAGAAATCGATGTGGAACTATGGCCAGTATTAAAAAAATCATATTTACTTTCTTCTATTTTAGGAAATCCAGATAATCCTTTATACTGTCTTATTGTATGAAAATCATCATTTCTTCCTGTCAGGAGTTTATGTGTATACGCTTGATGACCTACATCAAAAATTATTACATCTTTATCAAAATTAAAACTTTTATGTATAGCTACTGTTAACTCTACAACTCCTAAATTTGATGATAAATGTCCTCCATTTTTTGAGATTGTGTTAATTAGAGTATCTCTTATGTCATAGCATAAATACTCTACTTCTTCTTTAGATAATTTATTTAAATTTTTACCTATGTTTTTATAGTCAATTACATATCTTCCCATTACTTATTATCTTTTCCCCCAATAAAAAATTGAATTACTACTCCTGTTTTATATACTATTTTTTCTCCATTATTCACGGCAATCTTTTTTCCTATTGCTTTGCCTCCTACTGTAGTAGAGGCTACAACACCACTCATAATTAAATTAGGCCACGAAATTCCATTTGTACTAATATTTGAAAATAGAGTTACAATAATTAACGCACTAGCTGCGCCACTTATTACCCCACATATATCTCCAATTACATCATTACAAAAACTTGAAACTTTATCCGCATTTTTCACCAACCAAATCGCTTTTTTTGCACCATACATTTTTTTAGATGCCATAGAATGAAATGTTGCTATGTTTGCACTTGCAACAGATATTCCAATAGTATCAAATATTATTCCAATCAATATTATTATATATAATAATATAAAAGCTGTGGCAATACTCACATCTTTTAAAGTTTTAGAAGTAATCATTATTAGTAATGCGGATAAAACAAAAGAGATAATTGTTACATAAAAAATCCAACTGTTTCCTTTTGTTTTTTTTATTAATTTTCTCTTTAATTTTACTTCTTTTTTTTCTTTATCCAAGTTTCCTCCTGATTTTATATAAAATATAAGTGGCAACAAAAAAAGTAAATTTTACGGCTTTAGGTCAGGCTGGATTTCCCCTAAAAATACTATATGTCGCCAAAATAGCGGTTTCCCTTTAAATCTTTAGCTATATTGTTACCAATTATAGTGCCTGATTGCCACTTAGTCCACACTGCAATGCTTTTAATGTTTCCAAAATAGAACAGTCTAGGAGATTTCCTCCACAGCCTTATTAGTACCTATCCTCTTTTGCAAAATATGGTTTCATGTAGCAATAACATTAAAAATATCGATCGCTATCTTATATGTCTGATCTATAATCCACCACTCTCACTCAAGGCAAGCTACACTGAACTGCTATTAAGCAAGAACAGGTTTTCTTCCCAAAAATGGGAATCTCCGCGGAAAAGGGGTCGGTCTTAGCATGCCATTGCAAAGTGCCCCTAAACCTTATCTCCCGAAATCAGCCCGAAACTGGGCGTAACAAGCCAAAATCAAGAACTTCATCGATATGCTCTTTTACGGATTTTTAGGCCCGTCTTTGGTACTAACAGTACTGACTAGAATACTGCGCCACTTATATTTAATAATCAAGTTTCATTAGATAAATATTATAACATATCTATGTATATTTATAAATAAAACAAAAATGCTATCGTAAATCCTAATGCAGCACCACCAATAACTTCGAAAGGTGTATGCCCTACAAGTTCTTTTAATTCTTCTTCTACATGTATTTCACCTTTTCTATGGTATAAAAGTCTATTTAATATTTTTGCTTGTTTTCCAGTTGCTCTTCTAACTCCTGCAGCATCATACATAACAATAAGTGCAAAAGCAACCGCCAATGCAAATTCTACAGAATCAGCTCCATGATTTATCCCCACAACTGTTGCTAATGAAACGGTAAAGGAAGTATGCGAACTTGGCATTCCTCCTGAGCCTACAAGCCTTGTAAAGTCAACTTTCTTTTTCGATACAAAATCAATAAAGAATTTTAAAATCTGTGCTGCCCACCACGATATAAAGGGAACAGTCATATAAATATATTTGTGTAAAAATTGGATAAATGCCATATTAACTTTTCCTTTCCAAAATATATAATGCCAATTGTTCTAAAAATCTTATATTTAGTTTTTTTGCAATAATTATTGCTTTGCCAATAATGTCTTTTAAAATATCTTTAGATTTTTTAAGACCATAAAAACTAATGTATGTTATTCTATCATTTTTTTCATCACTATGTATATGTTTGCCTAACTTTCCTTCATTACCCTCTACATCTAATATGTCATCACTAATTTGAAAAGCTATACCAATACGATTACCATATTCATACAATAAATCTATTTTTTCTTTAGTTGCTCCAGCTAAATACGCTCCTGATAATAGAGCACATTTAATTAACTCGCCTGTTTTTAATTGATGAAGTAAATCTAATTCTTTTTCATCTTTTATTGAAACAACATCATAAACTTGTCCACTAATCATACCACTAACTCCACAAGCCTTTGAAATAATTTGTGAAGCTTTTTTTGTTTTTTCATCAATAATTTCATCAATTAATATTTCCATCGCACAATTAAGTAGCCCGTCTCCAGCTAATATAGCAATATCTTCACCATAGACAATATGGTTAGTAGGCTTATTTCTTCTTAATTCGTCATTGTCCATTGCAGGTAAATCATCATGTATAAGCGAATATGTATGAATCATTTCTATCGCACAAGCATAGTTTAATACAGAATCAATACTTTTATCTGATAGTGCTTTAAAAACTTCTAAAAGAATAATAGGACGCAGTCTTTTTCCTCCTGCGTTTATACTATATTTCATTGACTGTTTTAAAATTTCATGTATATTTTTTTTATTATCAATAATATTATTTATTTTATTGTCAATTCTAATAATAGATTCTTTATTTATCAATTTCAATAACCCTCATTTGTTGCTTTGCTTCTTTTAGTCTCTTATTTAATATTTTAATAATTTCGACTCCTTTTTTATATTCATCCATTGCTTTTTCTAGTGGCAAATTACCACCTTCTAATAGAGACACACTTTTAGATAATTCTGTCATTAATTCATCAAATTTTAAATTATCCATTACTTACCTCCTTTTTTATAACTTTACTTATTATATTACCATCTGATATTTTTATGTTGATTATTTCATCTTTATCTATTTTGTTTATTGAAGTAATTATATCATCTTTATCATTCATAACAATTGCAAATCCTCTATTAATAATTGATACAGGGCTAAGAGTTTCAATTTTACTTGTTAAAGTAAAAAATTCTTTTTCCACGCCGTTTATAATTTTTTCACCTATATTGTTTAATTTTTCTGTAATAAAATCTATATTCATCTGAAGTACATTAATAAATTCTTCTGGTCTTTTCAATACAGGTCTATTACTATAATCACTAACCAATTGCTTTTTATTATCCAAATAGTTTTTATATGCTTTATTTATTCTCATTGTATTATCATATATATAATTAATAATATCTTCTTTATTAGGTAATACTATTTCTGCGGCCGATGAAGGTGTAGGTGCTCGCATATCGCTAACAAAATCTGATATTGTATAGTCTGTTTCATGACCAATAGCAGAAATAATAGGAATATCTGAGTTAAAAATAGTTAAGGCTAGTTTATACTCATTAAAAGGCCATAGATCTTCTATTGAACCCCCACCTCTTGCTAATATTATTACATCAGCACTTTTGTTTTTATTAAAATATTCAATACCTTTAATTATTTCTTTATAAGCCGTATCACCTTGTACTTTCGTTGGATATAGTAATATATTATATGTTGAAAACCTTCTTTTTAAAACATTTAATATATCATTAATAACAGCTCCTGTATCAGACGTTATTACCCCAATAGTATTTGGTAAATAAGGAATTTCTTTTTTATGCTCTTTATCAAAATATCCTAATGCTCTTAATTTATTTTTCATATTTTCAAACTTTGTAAATAAATCACCTGTTCCTTCAAGAGAAATTTTTTGTACATAAATTTGATAAGCTCCGTTTTTTTCATAAACAGAGATATATCCTTTAACTATCACTTTATTACCATCACTAGGCTTAAAATTCAATTTAATTGCATTACTACTAAACATAACACATTTTATCAATGAACGTTCATCCTTAAGTGTAAAGTATAGGTGACCAGAACTATGATGTTTAAAGTTAGAAATCTCTCCAGATACAATAATATCTGATAATAACTTATCATTAGATATTATCCCCATGATATATGAATTTAATTGTGAAACGCTTAGTATTCGACTCATTATTACCACTAATCTATATTAGCTAAAATGCCATTTATGAATTTCCCAGCCTGCTCATCTCCATATATTTTCGCAAGTTCTACAGCTTCATTTATAGCTACTCCTTTTGGAACATCATCAATATTTTTAATCTCAAAATATGCAAGTCTAAGGATGGCTAAATCTACTTTTGCTATTCGATCAATGGTCCATGCGGTTGCTAAATATTTTTTTAAATCGTTATCAATATCGCCTTTTGATTTTGCTACTCCTAAAACAACGTTATTAATATAACTTTTTGATTTTTCATCTATATTATTTTCTGTATAAAATATATCTAATTGCTCTTCTGCAATATCTTTATTCATATCAGTTTGATATATAAGTTTAAATGCTGTTTCTCTTGCCTTTTTTCTGCTCATTACTCCTCCACTTATAACACTGGGTCTACAATACCGTCAATAATTATCTTAATACTTTTTAATTCAATTCCAGTTGTTTCAAATATTTTTCTTTTTATATTATTTTGTAATATTAATGATACTTCAGGAATTGATATTGTAGGTGGAACTTTTGCATATACCTCTAATGAAGCATTATTGTCCATACTAAATATTTGTGTCCTTATATCCGATACTTCCTCCATGGCAATTGCTTCAAGTTTTGCTAAACTTTCAATCGAATGAGCCGAAATTCTTACAATACCTGTCTCATTACTAAATTGTATAGCTTCTTTAGTTTTATCACTTTTAGCAAACATACCTACCAACAAAATATTAAGTCCTATAATTATTAAAAATACAACTATAGGTATTATCCTTATAGTATTAAAAATATTTGCTATATAAATTTTACTAATTAGCGTATTAAGTGATTTTACATCTATCAAAAAATATAATAATGTAATTGATATTATAACTATAAATATTATATTTAATACACTCAAAAAACCTCTTAATTTAACCATATTTTCACCTCATTTATTTAGGTATATTGACTCCTTGAACATGAATATTAACTTCAACAATTTCCATTCCTGTTATTTTTTCAACAACCTTTTTTACTTTCTCTTGTATATTCCATGCAACATCCGGAATACGAGCGCCAAATTCTGCAATAATATATATATTTACTTCAACTTTTTTGCCTTTAGCTTCAACTTTTATTCCTTTTGAGAGATTTTTGATACCTAGTACTTCTGCTATACCCCCAGATAGGCCACCACTCATAGCAAAGACACCATCAACTTCAACTGTAGCCAAACCCGCAATTATAGCAATAACTTCATCATTTACTTTCAATTGACCTAAATTTTCGTCATTATTATAATTAGTTATTTTTTGCTTGCTCATTAATCTCTCCTATGTTGTATTAATTATACATATAATAGATACTATAATCAATCATATACATTCATTCCATACATTAGTTTTTAAATTTATTAATACTAAAATATTACTTCTTTTTTTAATTGGGCTGATTTATAAGTTGCGTCAATTATTTGCATCATTTTAATTCCATCTTCAGGTTTTGATAGGCATTCAACTTTATTTTCTATAACATCAATAAAGTGCTGAAACTCATTAATTTCTTTTTGAGGATAGTTTGTATCGGGAATAATATCTACAATAGTATTATTATATTCAGTGTAAATTTTAAGTTCTCCATTTTTAAAGCTAACTCCTCCAACATCACCAAACAACTCATAAAAATACTCTTCTTTTTCATTATTCATTGCAAAAGAAAATTCAAAACTTATACTTGCACCATTATCTAATCTAACAAATCCAGTTGCCAAATCTTCTATATTATAGCTATATTCACCAATATCTTTAGGTATATTTAAATTTTTGCATTTACTATTTGAAAATTTTCTGAAAGTAGATGCACTTACACTAGTTGGATTTGGATAATTCATAAAATGCATAGTTAAATCAATAAAATGTACTCCTAAATCAATTAAAGGCCCACCACCAGAAAATTCTTTATTTGTAAACCATCCTCCAATTTTAGGTATTAGACGTCTTCTTCTCCATCCACACCTAACATAATAAATGTTGCCTAACCCTCCATCTTTTATGAAATCTCTAACAAAGCAGGCTTGATTTGTAAATCTATTATTTAAACCTAACATTAATTTTCGGTTATATTTTTTACTAGCTTCAACCATTTCAATGGCTTCTTGTTCATTCATCGCAATTGGTTTTTCACAATGAACATTGATGCCCGCTTTTAAAGCATCAATTGTATATTCCTTATGAAATTTATTAGGTGTACATACACTTAATAAATCTAAATTTTCTTTTTCAATCATTTCTAAATGATTTGTATATGTTTTTATTTCAGGGTATATTTTTTTTATTTTATTAAGGGCTTCCATACTTATGTCTGATATTGCACATATTTCAACATTATCTAAATTACTATATCCTTTTAAATGTTTGTTTAGTGCAATTCCACCTGCTCCAATACATCCATACCTGTATTTTCTCATTTATATTTCCTCCAGCGGCTTTTTAATCCATTCCCCTACATTAGTATTTATTATTTCTACTGTAGGTGCTACAAATTTACATGCATTAAGAATAACTTTTTGTATATCCTCATTATAATATATTGGATAAGTTTCATGTCCAGGCTGAAAATAAAACAACTTACCTCGTTCAATATTAAAAACATTTCCCGATCTAAATAATTCTCCGCCTTTAAACCAAGACATAAATACTATTTCATCAGGATTTGGAATACCAAAAGGTTCACCATACATTTCTTCATGTTCAAGTTCAATACACTCCCCTATACCTTTTGCTATAGGATGGTTAGGTTTCACATTCCATACTCTACACTTTTCACCAACATCACGCCATTTCAATCCACAATTAGTTCCAGTTAACTTTTTAAATATTTTAGAAAAATGTCCTGAATGAAGTACAATTATCCCCATACCACCTCTTACTCTTTGCGCAACTTTTTCTACAATTTCGTCACTCACTTCATTATGAGCCGCATGTCCCCACCAAATAATTACATCAGTATTATTTAATACGTCATCAGTTAATCCATGTTCTTTTTCATCTAATGTAGCTGTTCTAACATTTAGTTCTTTATCTTTAATTAAAAATTCTTTTATAGTTTCATGTATCCCCTTTGGATATATCTTTTTAATTTTTTCATTTTCCTTTTCATGCCTAAATTCATTCCACACAGTAACATTTATACTCATGTACTTGCCCTCCTATAATAATTGTTATATTAATTACTTATTTTTTCAAATTATTAAATCGCTCATCTAATTCATCTACACCATCAATACAATCGTCAATCATTTTAGCCATATCATCAACTAAATCAAGGAGTTTATTCATAAACTCCTTATCAATATCTTCTTTTGATAACTGTCTTAATAAAAGCGCTCTATCTTTAAAATATTCCATATGTTATGCTCTTTCCATGTACTCCCCAGAACGAGTATCGATTCTAATTTTATCACCTATATTTATAAATAACGGAACTTTTACTTCTGCCCCAGTTTCAAGAATTGCCATTTTAGTAGCGCCTTGTGCTGTATCACCTTTAAATCCTGGATCTGTTTGAGTAACTTCTAGTACCACAAAATTTGGAGGTTCTACTCCAAAAACCTTATTATTATATGAAAGCATTTGCACAACTTCAGTTTCTTTTACAAATTCTAAAGCATTTCCAAATTGTTCTTTATTTAATGGCATTTGCTCATATGTTTCTTCATCCATAAAATAATATAATTCTCCATCATTATATAAATATTGCATATCTTTTCTCTCAATAAAAGCTTTTTTAAACTTTTCATTAGGATTAAAAGTTTTTTCTATTGTAGCTCCTGAAATAACGTTTCTCACTTTTGTTCTAACAAAGGCTGCACCTTTACCAGGCTTTACGTGTTGAAATTCAATTACTTGAAATAATTGTCCGTTATCTTCAAATGTTACACCATTTCTAAATTCACCAGCTGATATCATAAAAATTCCTCCCAATATATATATAAAGTATATTTAAATACGATTAAATAGTCAATGTTTTACCTATCTTCTCTAAAGTATTCTCTTCCTAACCACTTAGGAGGATTATTCTTTAATGACGGTTTAATGGATGCAAAGATAATTACTATAATTGTAACGATATATGGGGCCATGTCAATTATGTCTTGTGGAATATTTAGTTGGTATTTTTGTAATCTAAATCCAATAATATCCAAAGCACCAAATAAGTATGCACCTGCAATAGCCACATATGGACTCCACGAAACAAATATAACTAAAGCTACTGCAATCCAACCTTTACCAGCTACTACGTTATCTTGCCATACAGGTATATACACAAGAGAAAGATATCCTCCCCCAAGGCCACATAGTGCTCCGCCTATCATTATATGAATATATTTATATAAGCTTACATTTAAACCTGCCGCATCTGCTGCATTTGGATTTTCTCCAACGGCTTTTAAATTCAAACCTTTTCTTGTGTTATTCATATATATACCAAGTAAAATAGCTATGGTTACTGCAATATAAACTAAAATATCATGTTTGAAAAATATATCCCCAATATATGGTATTTTACTTAATAGAGGTATTTCAATAGATTTTTGTAAAACTGCTTTAACATTTAAAGGTACAATTTCGCCAATATATGATGTGCCAATAAATGATGAGGTACCTGCTCCAAATATTGTTAATGCAAGACCAGTAACAATTTGATTTGCTCGTAAGGAAACTGTTAAAAAAGCATAAATAAGGGATAATAATACTCCGGCCGCCATTGCAGCAATTACAGCTAATAACGCATTCTCTGTTTCAAAAGCTGTTACAAAACCAATTACAGCGCCAACTAACATTATACCTTCAACACCTAAATTCAAATGTCCTACTTTTTCAGTTATAATTTCACCAACTGTAGCAAATAATAAAGAGGTACCTGCTTGAATAGCTGCTGCTAAGAATAATACTATATTCACTATTTAGCCACCTCCTTATTATTAATAAAAATCTTATATTGAATGAAAAATTCACTACCTAAAACAAATAACAATATTATTCCTTGTAATATTTGTGCCACTGATGCGGGTATTTGAAAAGCTGTTTGAATATAATTTCCCCCTTGTATCATTCCTGCAAATAAAATAGCAACTAAAATAATAGTACCTTCTTTTAATTTTGCCAACCATGCAACTATTATTGCACTAAATCCCACTCCTCCAGAGGTATTAACCGTTAAGGTATGACTAACTCCAGCAACTTGTATCATTCCTGCTATTCCACATATGCCTCCACTTAACAACATTGATACTAATATTATCTTTTTAACTTTCATACCTGCATATTTTGCAGTATTAATACTTCCACCTACAACATTAATTTCATATCCTTGTTTGGTATGATGAATAACTATGTATATTATAATGGCAATAACAATAGCTATTATCCATCCAATATGTATATCAAATACTTCTGGCAAATAACCGCTTTTTTCAAATTTAGCTATTATTGGGAATCCCATTCCTTTTGGATCTTTCCATGCGGTGTATTGCAAATATCCTACTGTTTTTAAGGCAATATAATTCATCATTAGTGTAAAAAGTGTCTCATTAGTGCCAAATTTCACCTTAAAAAATGCTGGTATTAGCGCCCATAAACCGCCAAATATAAAAGCCACAACAAACATTATAACTAACAATAACGGCCTTGATAAATATGAGTAATGAAGTGCCACATATGTTGCAGCAATTGCACCTAACATAATTTGTCCTTCACCACCAATGTTCCAAAATTTCATTCTAAATGCAATGGCAATACCAATAGCAGTAATAGCCAACGGTATCGCCTTAATTACAGTATTTTCAATTCTAATAACAGAAGCAAAACCACCTTTTGCCATAGAAAATAATACTTCAAACGGGTTATGTCCCATAAATAATATAATAATTGATGTAGCAACAAGAGCTCCTAAAATACCAAGCATTCTAATAGATAATGCCCATTTTTTCTCTATACTTTCTCTTTTTGCTATTCTAAACATACATTTCTACCTCACCCGTCATTAATAGCCCTAATTGTTCTTTTGTTACTTGTTTAGCATCTACAATCCCAGTAATCTTCCCATTAAACATAACTAATATTCTATCAGATATTCCTATTAACATATCTAAATCTTCTCCAATAAATATTATCCCAACTCCTCGCTTTTTTTGTTCGTTTAATTTATTAAATATTGTCATCGAAGAACCAATATCTAATCCTCTTACAGCATAAGCCGTAATTAAAACATCAGGATATGCATCTAATTCTCTTCCTAATAATACTTTTTGAATATTTCCTCCAGAAAGTTTTTTTACCGGATAATCTACTGAAGGTGTAACTATTTTAAATTCCTCAACTATTTCTTTTGAACGTTCTGTTTTTTTCTTTTTATTCAAAAATAGACCTTTTTGAGTATAATAATCTTTTAAAATCAAATTATCTACTATACCCATATCAGCTACAAGTCCCATTCCCAATCTATCTTCTGGTATAAAGCTCATTGAAATTCCCATTTTATATATTTCTCTTGGATTTTTTCCTATTAAATTGTTACCTTTATATATAATACTTCCACTTTCAACTGGCAAAAGCCCTGCAAACACCTCACAAAGTTCTTTTTGACCACTATTTGATATACCCGCCACACCTAATATTTCTCCAGAATACAAATCAAAACTCACTTCGTTAAGTTTTTTTACATTTTCTTCATTTTTATATATTAACTTATCACATTTTAATATTTTCTTTTTATTTTCATATATAGGCCGCTCAACATCTAAGTTAATTGTTTCGCCTACCATTAATTCAGTTAATTCAATAGGATTAGTTTCACTTGTTATAACACTTTTTATATGCTTTCCTTTTCTAAGAACTGCCACTCTATCACTTATTTCCATAACTTCATTTAGTTTATGAGTTATAATTACGATAGATTGTCCGTCATCTCTCATACGCTTAAGTATAATAAATAATTTTTCTATTTCTTGTGGAGTCAACACTGCCGTTGGTTCATCTAATATTAGTATTCTTGCCCCACCATATAATACTTTAATTATTTCTAAAGTTTGTTTTTCAGATACAGTCATGTTTTTAACTATTTTATCTATTGGTACTGCTAAACCATATTTTTCCATTACTTCAACTATATTTTGTTTTTCTTTTTTTACAGGTTTTTTTCCTATTAAAATATTTTCTTTGGCACTCATAACATCCACCAATTTAAAATGTTGATGGATCATACCAATACCAAGTTTTATGGCTTCTTCTGGAGATTTAATGGCTTTTAATTCATTATTAATAAAAATAGAACCACTGTCAGGTTGATAAATACCTGACAGCAGATTCATTAGTGTACTCTTTCCCGAGCCATTTTCACCTAGTAATGCTAATATTTCACCTTTTTTTAACCGTAATGAAATATTGTCGTTTGCAACTACACTACCAAATGTTTTATTTATATTTTCTAGTTTTACTATGTCAATCTTATCTTGCATATGTTATTAGTTAGAAACTACTCCTTCAACAAACCACATCATGCCAAGCATATCTTCATCTGACATTTTTGTTCCTGTAGGCACTTTTATGTTACCTTCGTTGTCTTTTATTTCGCCTTCAAATACAAAGAATGTTCCATCTTTTATTTTTGCTTCATAATCAGCTACTAAAGCGGCAGCATCTGTAGGTGCTACATCTGTTAATGGTGCTAAACTAACTACACCAGTGTCTAAACCACCCCAGTATGAACCAGCTTTAAAAGTTCCATCCATTATACTTTGTACTGTAGCAGTATAATATACACTCCAATTAAATACTGGTGCTGTCATATAGGCTTTTGGCGCAACATCTGTTAAAGCATAATCATATCCAATTGCATATGCGTTATTTGCTTCAGCTGCAATTAATGGGCCAGGACTATCTTGATGTTGTGTTATAACATCACAACCATCAGCTAACAATGCATCCGCCGCTTCTTTTGCTTTTGCAGGATCTATCCAAGTATTTGTCCATCTTACATTTACTGTAGCTTCTGGATTAACAGTTCTAACGCCTAATGTAAATGCATCTATTCCTCTAATTACTTCTGGAATTTGCATTGCTGCAACATATCCAATTTTATTTGTTTTAGTTTTTAAACCAGCAACAAGACCAGATAAGAATCTTGGTTCATACATTCTTCCAAAATAATTACCCATATTTTCTGTTGTTAAATAACCTGAACAATGTAAGAAATATAAGTTAGGATATTCTTCTGATAATGCAACAGTCGGATTCATATATCCAAAACTTGTTGTAAAAATAATATTACACCCAACATCAATTAAGTTGGTAACCGCATCTTTTACAGCAGCTTCATCTTCTGACACTAATTCAACATATGCTGTCTCAATTCCTAATTCTTTTTCTAGTGCTAAACGGCCTTCATTATGTGCAGTAGTCCAACCATTGTCATTTGTTGGTCCAATAAACACAAAACCTGCTTTATATGCTGGTTTTTCGTCTTTTGGTGTACATCCTGCTGCTACAAAACTAATAAGTAACACTAATCCTAATACTAATGCTATAGTTCTTCTTTTCATTTCGTCCCCCTTAAATTAAATAATATATTTTAACGGTTGCCCGTTATTTTATACAAACTGAATTTTATTATTTTTCATCGATTTAATTCTTGCTAATGACTCAACTTTATATCCTAAATCTTCAATTTTTTTACGTCCTGATTGAAATGATTTTTCAATAACAATTCCTATACCAACAATTTTCGTCCCTGCTTGTGTTGCAATATCTATCATTGCTTTACACGCTTCCCCATTAGCTAAAAAATCATCTATAATAATAACGCTATCATCTTTTGATAAGTATTTTTTTGAAACTTTCATAATATACGATTTATTTCTTGTAAAAGAAAATGCTTCGCACTCATATGCTTCGTCATCTTGGTTCTTTGACTCTCCTTTTTTGGCAAATATCACCGGAACTGAAAAATTCATAGCAGTAACTGTGGCAACAGAAATACCCGAAGCTTCTACTGTTAAAATTTTTGTAACTTTTTCATTTGAAAATCGATTTTTAAATTCCTTACCAATTTCAAGTAATAATTGTACATCTATTTGATGATTTAAAAAGCTATCCACCTTTAAAATATTACCCTCTAATACTTGTCCATCACTAATAATTTTTTCTTTTAAAAGTTTCATCAACAACCTTCCTAAATTAATAGTTATATAATATCTTAAAGCATATTAATATTCAATACATTTTTCAATATATATAGTATTTTTTTCATTTTATACCACAATATATTGTATAAATTATTTAAAACCTATATAATCATTTAATGGAGGTTTGATATGGAAAATTTCGAAGTAGCAATTATTGGAGCCGGTACATCAGGTATATTCGCAGCATATGAGTTAAATCATCTTAACAACAATTTAAAAATAGTAGTACTTGAGGAGGGTAATCCTATAGATAAACGTACCTGCCCTATTATTTCAAAAAAGGTAACCCATTGTATTAATTGTAAACCTTGTTCAATAATGCATGGCTTTGGTGGCGCTGGAGCTTTTTCAGATGGGAAATTTAATTTTACAACACAATTTGGTGGTTGGCTTGACGAATTTTTGTCAAAGAAAAAGATTTTAGAACTTATTGAATATGTTGATTCTATAAATGTATCTTTTGGTGCTTCCACTAAACGTTATTCAACAGATAGTAAAGAAGCTCTTCTTTTAGAAAAAAAAGCATTAGAAAACGATTTACATCTATTAAAAGCACAAGTTAAACATTTTGGTACTGAACATAATTTAGAAATTTTAACAAAACAATTTAAATATATAAATGAAAAAATTGATCTTAGATGCAATACCCATGTAGATAATATTGAAAAAATAAACGATGAATTTATTCTTACTTTAAAAGACAAAAAACAAATACGTTGTAAATATTTAATAGTTGCACCAGGACGTTCAGGCGCTGAATGGTTTTCTGACCAATGTGCTAATTTAGGATTATCAATGATAAATAATCAAGTTGATATTGGAGTACGAATTGAACTTCCTGCAAGAATATTTGAGCATATTACAAATACAGTGTACGAAGCAAAATTATTATATAGAACAAAACAATATGGTGATATTGTTAGAACGTTTTGCATGAATCCTTATGGTCATGTTGTTGCTGAAAATGTAGATGGCATTGTCACCGTTAATGGTCATAGTTATTCGGATGAAAACCTTAGAAGTGAAAATACTAATTTCGCACTATTAGTAAGTAATAGATTTACACATCCATTTAATAAGCCATATCAATATGGCAAACGTATTGCATCTTTATCAAATATGTTAGGTGGCGGAGTATTAGTACAACGTTTTGGTGATTTAATTCACGGCCGTCGAACCACTAAACACAGAATGGAAAATAGTTTTATAAATCCTACGTTTACAGCTACTCCAGGTGATTTAAGTTTAGTTTTAACAAAACGTCATTTAGATAATATTATTGAAATGATTTATGCTCTTGATAAAATAGCCCCTGGTACTGCTAATATGGATACTTTATTATATGGAGTTGAAGTTAAATTTTATAGTTCACGTTTGGAACTTAGCGATAGATTTGAAACAAAAATAAAAAATATGTTTGCAATTGGTGATGGCGCTGGAATAACCCGTGGTCTTTCTCAAGCTTCAGCAAGCGGTGTACATGTAGCAAGAGAAATTAGTTCTAGATTATAAAAAAAACACTTCATAAAATAATTATGAAGTGCTTTTTATTTTTATAAACAATTTAATAGTTTATTGTTCGTCTACAACAGGATCTAATGTTGTATTGTCTCTCATATCTAATATAACAGATCCTGCTTCTCCCGATATTACGGATGGCAATACTCCATCCCAAGCTGACCATTTAACATAATCAACATATTCAGGTGATTTTGCCAATTGTTCTTGTATCAAATTCATTGATTCTGCTTGCGCTTTTGCGTCAAGTAATTTTGCCTCTGCTTGTGCTTCCGCATTTAGTACTAATACTTTTTTTGCTGTTTCAGCAGTAATCGTCTTAGATTTTTGATCTTCTTCTGCAATAGCAATACGTTGTGTTGCTTGTTCTTTTTCTTGCTTTAAAATACCTTTTGTAACAATAGCTTTTTCTATTTGATCGCCTGCATCAATATCAATAAAGTTTAGCGATAAAAGATTTAACCCATTTTCAAGCATTGTATTTGCTAAATAACTTTCCACTTCAATTCTTAATTGCTCAAATTGTCCACCTAAAATATCATAAATATTATAGTTCGGTGCATTTGCTTTTATTGCATTTTGAATATCCATTTGAAGCATAGAATCATTTGGCATTCCCTTATATGCATTAAAAACCTTATACGCATTTTCAATTGACATATTATATTTTAATTCAACAGTAAAATTTGCATACTCAGAATCCTTTGTTTGTACTGAAAATTGTTGAAATTTAAGTAAACTATGTGTTGTTTTCAATTTATAAACAATTACAAAAGGATGTG
>Ga0256913_10000369_pt1 | contig 23113 bp, 14 predicted proteins | sample Axial_MatmetaG_FD_185970 | JGI IMG/M metagenome (GOLD analysis project Ga0256913, IMG submission 185970) | Deep-sea worm associated microbial mat communities from Axial Seamount, Juan de Fuca Ridge, Pacific Ocean - Axial_Mat | ecosystem: Environmental > Aquatic > Marine > Oceanic > Microbial... | reverse complement strand
AAGCAGTTAAAGACTGTGCAGAAGTTAGAACATTTTGTAAAGTACGACCTGTATTAGATATACCATAACCACCTGCAATATTAGGATCAGCAAAAGGTTTTCTTACTATAGAACTAGGTATATAAAAGTCTTCTTTTACTGATGCCTTCTTTGTAGGTAATTGTGTTTTAAATGCAGTTGGAAATTTATCTACATCAAATACGGAACCTAACATAGACTTAGGATCGTTCGCATCAAAGGTACCGAAAGAACCTTCAAAGGATTTAATTTGATCTAAAGAAACATTATTTAATGTTGTTAAAAATTGTTGACCATATTCCTTATTATTAGCAACTAAATAAGTTATTAATTTTTCATAGGCTTCAGCTTGTTTAGAATCATAAGAAGCATTTATCTGTTTTAATAATTTTGAATCTGGCCCAAAAATAGTTTGATATGCAGCATAAGCTGGTAAATTTAATTTTAAACCTTTAGCACCAGAAGCTACGTCCCCTTTAGACCACTCTTGAAATTGTTTTGCATCTTCAATTATCTGAACAAATTTTGGACCTACTAAACTTTTACGTTTTTTACCTAATTCATCAATAACATCAACATAATAACTGGAGTCGTTTTCTAAAGCTACTAAAGTATCTATAAATTCTTTATTCTCAGTGGCTTTATCTCCATACATCTTTTTTATAGATTTTTTTATTTCTGCAGAAGACTTACCTGTGCCAGTATAACCTAAAGCTGCTGAATATTTACTTAATGCTCCTTTTTGACCGCGGGCACCTAAAAGTTTTTGGTAATCAACTTTGTCTTGTATAACAGTCGCCCCAGAAGTACCTGTAGAAGCTACATTACCAGTAATCATTTCTAAGGCTTCTGTTTGCAAACCACGCTTAGCGGCACCAAAAGAACTTATTCTAATATCTATAGGTTTTGCTTTAACTAAAGATTGTTTAGGTAAAACTTTCTTATATTCTTCTTTTAATTGCTTAATGCCCTCTGTATTATTTTTTAAGTCAATACCTAATTGAGCAAAAGCTTTTTCAGCTAGTTCAAAAGTCTTTTCATTTTTAGAAGCTTCACTACCTACAACCAAACCCTTACTGGTATCCTTAAATAAATCTAACATAAACTTATTACCAGAAGCTCTTAAATTAGTAGCTAAATCTTTTACAGGTATATCTTTTAATTTAGATTTATTAGTCTCTAAAATACTTGCAGCTAATTCGCCCATACTTTTAGGTAGCATAGCTACACCTAAACCTGCACTCTTTTGTTCATCTTTAGTCATAACCTTTATAGGCATATCTTTAAAGGTTTTTAAAATATCTACCATATTTTCAGACTTAGTAGGAGTAATAGCTACACCTTTAGAACCATAACGAGTTGTAAATTTTCTACCAAAATGATTTAAGAATACTTCAGCTAATTTAGCTGTTTGCACTTCTACGTTTTCTCCACGAACTGTAGATAGTTCTTTTTTAACATCTTTAATTATAGCTACATCAGCACGACCTTTATATTTTTCCGAAACGCCCATAATACTCATAATTTCTTTACCTGCTGCAAGTATGTCGCCTTCTGAAATTTTGGTAGCTTTACCTCCTGTAGAAGTTGGGCGTACTAATTTTTTAGTTACAGATGTTACTGCTTTAGCTAAATCGCCTGCCACAACAATTTGATCTTCAAAAGTACTTGCTGTATGACTTAACTCAGCTAAAACGTTAAAACCATACCCTTGTGTACCTAAACGACCACTCATTACAGCTTCATTTTCCCTATTAGCTCTTAAAGTTGGAAATTGAGGATTTATACCAGCAATCTTAGTAGAAATAGCAGAATCAAATGTTTTAGCAGAAGATACATTAGATATATTACGACCTAACTGTTGAAACTGTTGACCAAAAGGAGCCATAGCTTTTAAATCATCCTTATACAAGGATATCATCTTACCATGTAAATTAGTTAACTCATCAGAACCTTTAAAGTTTTTCTCATCCTCAAAATTATAAGACTTATTTTTTGAAAAATCAAGGACAGCGCCAGCGGTAGACTCAGGTAAGCCTAGGCTAGATAAAGCACGTGTTCCTTGTAAATTTAATTGACGTTTTCTCATAGTAGCTTCTGGTATATCTAATTTATCTAAATTTTCATATTCATAAATTAGTTCTCTATTACGTCTATTAATGTCACGGATAAATTTTTTCTGCTGCTCTGGACCAAAAGTGTGTGCGCCTAACTCTTCTTGTACTTTAGTTTGGTACTCTTTACCTCCGGCAGTATAATTATAAGCTTGAGAAGTTTGATACATAGATTTTACTATATTAGATTGATGCATACCTCTTCTTGGCCTATCAAATTCAACTATAGGTAATAAACCTTCCATCTGAGAAATAGTTTTTTCAAAATTTCTAAAACCTTTTTCAGAAGTATCTGCATAAGTTGTTATAGCCTTAAGTTTATTAGGTAAAGTTTTTCCTAGAATGTCATAAAAATTAGAAAAAGATATTTCATCTAGAGATTTCACAACCTTATAAGCACTAACACCCGCTTGCTCCATACCAGTAATAAAGTCGTCAGCAGATGCAGAGGCCTTTGCTACGCGCTTAATTAAAGCGTCATATTCCTTTTGTGCTTGTTTAGCACTTACAGGATTTACGGTACCTTCAGTAATACGTTGTTTTTCTATAGCTAATGGCACAGTAGCTTGTTTATAAACAGATTTTACATCGGATACACCTATAGCAGCTAAATTAGGAGCTTTTTTATTAACGGATAAAGCCAAGGACTTAACTAAGGCACGTACTACAGCAGATACATCTATATCTGAGGTTATGGCCCCTGTATCTAAAGCTCTTACACCTTTAGCTAGATTATAACCTTTTTCAGGATTAAAAGTACCACGTCCTTTTAGTTCATTAACATAACTATCAAAAGCTTTTTCGAAACCAGACTTATAATTAGAGTAAGAAGATAAAGCACGTTGCCTACCGGAAGGAGTTTCAACTACAGGTGTACCTTGTTTAGTTATTTTAGCGGAAGGTAAAGTTATTGTTTTAACAATACCTTGCTTTGAAAGTTCGCTTCTAATATCATCAGAACCTATAGTAGACCCATATAATTCTTCTAAGTTATTTTTAAATTTTTCTTTTAATAGCTTACTTATCTTATTAGTGTCATAAACATTAGGTTCCTTATGTATTTGTTTAACTACATCTAATAAAGCACCTTCAAATTTACGAGTATCTAAATTATTTTCTAACCAATCAGCTACATCCTTAAAATGTTTATTAACTTCTTTTGATACTACATCCCTCTTACCACCTTTACCAAAAAGCTGTTTAGATAGTTTAAGTTTATAATTAGCTAGTAACTTATCTACACTACCTTTTTGACCAGTTTGCGCTTCTAAAGCTTTAGTACTAGCTACATCAATACCCCATTGGCGGCCCCTTAATTTAAAAGCTTGGTTAGGATTATTACCAACTACATTCCAACGTCCAGAATTACTTTGAGATTTTTTTAAACCTTGTTGTAATTCATTAAAAATTCTTACTTGTAATTGCTGTAAAGATTTAGCTAAATCACGCGCACTTGCATAAACTTCTTTTTCATAGATATTATTAGTTTTACTACTTCCTTTGTCGGCACCACTAATAAATTGTTGAGTGGGTAATATGGCTGTTTCTTTATAGCTTTTAGAAGGTTGTGTGGTAGCTCTAAAACTATTAAGACCAGCGCTACTTAAATGTTTAAACTTATTAGCAAGCTCTTCAGCAGCTTTGGCCTGATTTTTATTAGCTTCAGTAATTTGTGAATAAGATTGTAATACTTCATTTATAGCCTTATTAATATCTGGTGTTTTTCCTAGTTTATTTAAAACATCATTAATATTACCTACGTCTAGTTCCTTTAAAGCCTTATTCAAAGCTTCTATAGTGTCCAAAGTATTACTACGGGCCTTATTAGCATTACCTACTCTCTTATTAGATAAAATAGTTGGATATTCTTGATTTAAGTTATCTTTAATAACAGATAAAGGTGCTGATTTTGTTTTATTAGCTACTATATGCTGAACACGTTGTGGAGTTCTCATTTTCATATTAGGAAATGTGTCCCCATTGTACTGCAAATTATTTAAATTACGATAAATATCTTCTAATTTCTTTGTTAACTTAGCGTCGGACTTACCAGTATGCTCCTTTCCAAACCTATAGATGGTAGCTTTTAGCCTATCAAGTTGATCTATAAGTAATGATAACTTAGATATGGTATCCTTTAAATTAGCACTATCAATATTTAAGGACTTATCTTGAGAAGCTAACTTTTGTACAACTTGTAATTTTTTTAATAAATCTATAATGTCATCTTTATTTACATCTATTTTAAGGGATGCTTTTTTATCTCCTTCTATAGACTGTAGTCTAGAATCAACAGCATCTAATTCTCTATTGGCTTGATCAGTATCAACTGCTACTTTAACTTTAACTATTTTACTTGTAGCTTCTATAAAAGAATTCTTAAAATTATTTAAATCTTCTACAAACTTTTTTAATGAACCTAAAGAACCTTTATTTATAGTTATTTCAGGTATATCTTGAACTTTTAATACCACATCAGATACTACACTAGATAAAGGTGCTTTATCAGAAGAAGCCTTACTACTTGAAATATTCTGTTTTAATAACTCAATTAAATTTTTTAAAGAACCGTTAAACTCAGTAAACTTAGCAGGTAAGTCAGAATCCTTAGACTTAACTTGTTCTTTTAATTTAGCGCCAACAGCATTAGCTATAGCTTTAGCTATTTTATCACTATCAATCTCTATTTCTGGGCTTCTAGATACTTTTTGAGAAATGGTTCTTCCAAGAGATGCCAAATAAGGTTTAAAATCCTGTTCATCAATACCTTTACTAGAAGCTAATTTAGATAAGTCAGCTTTTAAAGAAGATAACTTATTAACTTCTTTAGCTAAAGAAGCCACGGTACGAGATAATTCTTGTATATCTGTACCACCACCCTGTGTAGAAGTCTTAGACAAAACTTGAAATAGTTTAGTTATTTCTGAAAAAGATTTATTATACTTTTCTAATGAAGCTTTTAAGTCCGAGCTAGCACCCTGGTCGCCTGCGCTATTTAATCTATCAATAGCCTTAATAAGTTTATTATTTAACTTCTCTAAATTTTCAGCAGAAGTTCTGGTGGGAGCTATAGTATTAGAACGCTTATTTGAGGTATTTGTCTGTAGATTAACAGTAAAAGTAGTTTCGTTTGGCAATGTTTTTCTCCTAAGTTATCTTCTTTTAGAAACAGTTCTTTTTTTAATGTCGGCTCTATCTTTAATCATTTGAGCTTCTCTAGGTTTATCATATTGTATTTCTTGATATAATTCATTAGATTGTGTAATAATTACTTCTTCAGCATCAAAAGCTGACATAGGGCCTTTATTTTTGGCTCTGGTACTTCTTGCTATAGAAGCCTCATTACTTAATTCCTTATAATATTCCTCCATAAATTTATCTAATAAATCATCATCTTCTATAACATCATCAGAAGGTCTCTGATCTGGCATCATATTATATATACTATCATAAAAATTAGACCAATAAACTAAATTTAATTGGTCAGTAGTATATTCAGCTACAGGTCGTCCAAATAAAACTTCTGACGTCTTCATACTAGTATTATACCTAATACGCCATAAAGTACTTCTAGCTATAAAACGAATTATATCTGTATTTAAACCATTTAATAAATATATAAAAGAAGAAAGAGCTTGATTTTTAACATCGGAAGGAGGAGCTTGCATATACTCTTGATAGGTGGGCCATAATAAATTATTAGACATATCATAAAGACTTGCCCAACACATATATTGATTCATAACCTCTTCTGCTTTTGATTCGGCTGACATCATAAGTTTAGAATGTTTTTTATATACTAAATCATTTATTTCATCTTGTAATTGGTATATTACATTTTTAATTCTTGTTTGATTAGCCTTAACCTTTACAGTTTTAGATAGTAATACTTGTTGAGCTTCTAATTTCCCTCTTAATTTTGCAAGATTATCTGTATCTTCCTTAGTAAAAATACCTCTTTCTTCCAGCAATTTCTCAAAATCTTTTAAAGGTAATAAACCTTCTTTTAAAGCATCTTCATACGCCGCCTCATATATCAAGGCTGCTTGTTGTTTAATATTATTTGTTGGATATTGTATAACTACAAAAGTATTCCTATCTTCAATATAAATATAATCTTTCCCAGAAGATATCTTAGTAATATAATTACTAAGTTCTTCATGACTTAAAAACATTACCATTCTTAACGTTGCCTTTCCTTGTAGTAATAGTGGTTAGTTAAATAAGATAACTAACCACTATTAAAAACAATACTACTTCTTAGTAGCTCTCTTAGTGGTCCTTTTAACAGGAGTTTTACGTGTAGTTTTCTTTCTAGGTTTCTTAGCAACAGGTTTTTCTTCTGCAACAGTTTCAGCAGATTCTTCAGCCATTTCTGCTAAGGCACTTGCCACAGCCTCTTTTTCTAATTCTTTCATTACTAAAGCTTCAGGTGTTTGATCCATAAAGTCACTCTCTAAGCCTTGTAAATAGAGCATTACTTCAAAACGTGCTTTTTGTGCTAAACCTTGTTCTTTTTCTGTTAGATATTCATCAAAAGAATCCCATACTTTTTTACCTGTCTCATCTACTATAATACGCGAAGTTAAAAATTCTAAACGTGTATCATCTGAAATTTGTTCACAAGTATTAGCTAATGGTGCTTGTAGGCGTTGATTCCACTGAAATAATTCATCACGTGCCGAAGCTACTTCTAGAGCCAAAGTTTGTTTTTCTTCGGATGATTTAGCTTTTTCTAAAGCCTCAATTCTTATATTTAAAATTTCAGCCAATTCATTTGATCTTTGTTCAAATTCAGGTCCAATAATACCCCTACGCATCAAAATATCTGTCATCTCAGCTGTGGTAGTAATACCTTCTACCAAACTTCTTGTGTATGATTTACTATATTCCCAGTCAGCCCCGCGAATATCATCCGCTGTGGGAGCTAAAATAAAATATTCTGTTTCTCCATCCATACCAAAAAAAGACCTCAAACCCTCTGTATTAAATTCTGTATCTGTCATAATATTCACCTTTTCCTTATTTATTTAATTTCTTATTCTTAATAACTATTACTTCTTCAGTTTTTGGGATATACTTTATATCGTATTCAGAAAGATTATTATTTATAGTTCTGATACAATCATTACCTACCCTCAAAATTTTACTCCTTAATGCTTTAAAAGTCATAGGATCTGAACAAGCAATTTGTGTATAATCAAGAATAGCTTCAAACATCTTGGTTACTTCTTTTTTAACCAAGCCCTCTAATTTCTGCCTATGTTTATCAACCATAACGGTACCTCCGTGTTGATATGCCTTTTTTAAACCCTAAATTATTAGGGCGCCTTAGCCTTTAATTCTCTTATGTAATAATACAGTTAGTTAATTACTTATAAAGGGTTTAATAATATTTTTCAAATTTTAATTTACCGCAATCCCAAATTCTATTGTAACCATTATTTAAACAATTTTCATATTCAGTCATATGAGGGTCATATATAGTTAAGTATTTTTGTAGCTTGCTATGTTGAAAATTTCTTTTATGTAATAATTCTAAAGCATTACTAAAATAATAATAACTAGGATCAACGGTAGCTTTTAAATTAAAACCATTAGTCTCATAAACATCACCGTTAAAATACCTACGGTCTGCAAAAGTTATAATTGAATTACAAGACGTTAATAAAACATAATATTTTAAAAGCTTAGAAAAAGCACCATAAACTAAAAAATATTTTTTATTTACAAAACGAGATAAAAAGGTAGTTCCAGAAGAAGTAGAAAAAGTTATAGCTGAAACCAAAGTATTTTTAAAAAATAATCCATAATGATTTCCTGGAGCAAAACCCTGTATATGATGAGAATTAAAAAATTTTTTTGCTTCCTGCACAGATAGTTCTTTAATAATACAAGAACGTGCACCAATTTTAGTAGTATATCTATTACATTTAGCTAATAAAATAGATTTTATTATATCTTTTTTTAATAACCACTCTGGTTCAAAAATGGTTATCAACTTATAGCCTAAAGCATCACAAAGATCTGTTTTATGTTTATGGTACAATCTAGGATGTGATACCCTATTTAAGGCTGTTTCTGAATGCCAATATAAACCACAGTATTCTATAGCAATTTTATATTCAGGTATTATTATATCTAACTCATATGGTTTTATAAGCTTACGGTCTGAACTTTCGTAATAAATATCATTTTTCTTTAGAAATGTCTGTAAGTCCAGCTCAGGCTTAGAAACATTACCTATACATTTTGGACAGCCCGCGCCTCTAAGGTGTTTATCAGGCATCTGTAAAAAACTACCATGTTTTTTACAAATAATTATTACAGGCGTTTTACTTTTCTTATAATCAACCTTTTTATAATTATAATTATCACCATGAACTTTTTTAGCTAATTCAATAAAAGTTTCTGTACTAAGAGTTCTTTTAATAGCTAAATTTGTATTAGCGCATTTTTTACAACCAGCTCCCCTTAAATGATTATTAGGTATCTGTTTAAAATCACCGTGCTTAGGACAAGTTATAATAACAGGAGTCATACAATTTACATAAACAGTCTTAGAGTAGTCATATAAATTATTATGAACTATTTGAGCTTCATTTATAAAAGTTAATGCAGACTTAGATTGATGACTTTTATTCTTTAAACTGCCGCAAGCAGGGCAACCTTGACCACGTAAATGAGCATCAGGAGTTTGTTTAAAATCCCCATGTTTAGGGCAAGTAATAATAAGTTTAGTTTTTGTATTTTTATAAAAAGCTTTATCATAAGTAAAAAAATTATTATGCTTTTCTTTAGCTTTACTTATAAAATCTTGTGTAGTTAATTTTTTACCCATATAGTTTTCCTTATTTTATATAATTCTTAAAAGCAATAAAATTAATTTAATAACTATATCAAAAAATAGCAACAAAAAAAAAACGCCCCACAGAAAATCTGCAGGGCGTTATATAAGCGATTGGTCTGTAAAAAATTACAAAATTAACCTACACGTCTAACCTTATTACCATTAGTAATATTACTTATGGAAAGATCACCCTTTACAACATAAAGATCATTAGTAGATCTAAAAGAGAATGTCTGTGTAGCATTTGAACCCATATCAAGGGTCATACCTTCATCAGTAATTTTTAGATGTTCAACAACAACAGTCTTTAATGGATGTTCAATATCACCAGCAGCATAAGTGCCCATAACACCATCATTCCAGTAGTTCTGGCCTATTAATTTAGAACCAGAAGCAACTCTACGTGCAGAACCTGTACCACCAGCTTCCTCATCTGTCTGAGCATATACCTTAACAATAAGTTTCAAGTCCTCAGAAGTCATTAAATCAGCAAGATCTAAGTCTTCAAGGGTGCCAGCATCAAACTCAGCTAACTTATTAGCAACTTTAGCCCAGTTCTCAAGGTCGCCAGCCGTAGAATCTACAGAAACTGTTACAGGAATAGGCATAGTAAGAGGCCTATCATAAGGTGCTAAATGACCAAGCTCAGAAAGAGGCTCACGTGTAAGGTCACAACTAATAGTACAACCAGTTAAACGCCAAGCAATATCATAAGCAGTATCTGTTTCTGAAATAATGTGAACTTCCACCTGACCCTGTCTTAAGGCACCAATAAAATCAGGCCTATCAGTATCATTTAAGATTTCAAAATAAGTATTATGAGCACCAGTACCATAAGCATTAGCTGCATAAATAATTTCTAATCTATCACCATCAGCAAAAGTATTATTAGTTGGGAAATAAACAACATGACCCGAACCAGTGTCATTATATACAAAAGAATCTGCTACAGCAGCAGTGCCTGTAATAACTGCTATAGTTTTAGCTGTATTAGCACTAATATCATAAACTGTAATACCAGGAGCGCCATTTTCATCTTTACGTAAGAAACCTAAACCATTAGATAATACAGCTACATCACTTGTACCATCTAAAGTTAAGCTTACTTGACCAGCGGCTATTTCTGTACTTGTTAAATCAAATGAATCTTGATTAACAAAACGACCATCATTTAACAACCACATTTTATTATCTGTTTCAGCGCCGTAGTTCTCTGTAGCATTAGCACCAGAAGAATATGCAAACTCAAGACTATTAATATAAACCTTATCAAGAAATACTGTCTGATCTATATTATTAGCTAAAGAACCAATTGAACATTCCTCTTGTACAGGTGCCCATAAACTAACACCTGGTAAGTTACCACAAGTAACTGCGAAGTCAGCCAAACAAGCACCATGTAAATAGGTACCCACAGGACTCATTGCACTATCCACAACTTCTAGGTTAGCATTGCTACCAGAAGCAGTGGTATCCATAGCACGCTTCTCAGGAAGAACCTGTGCTAAGGTGGCTAAAGTTCTAACATCACCAAAATCATTTGTATTTAAAGTCACAGCCACACTTGGAACATCATCAACAACGTCGATAATATCAAGATGGCCTAATTCAAAAATGTCTTCACTAGTAAAGGTAGTTGTAGAACCAAACGATTGTACTCTATAAAGTACCTCGCCGTTACACCACACGCTTTGTGATGCATAAATTATTCTATTTCTTGCCATAATTTTTCTCCTTAAAAATAGTTAAACTTTTAAATAGGTTGGCATATATTTTGTCCTTTTCCACGGATTTCATCCGTAATTGTTTTTCATCTCTTAATATATAAAAGGTTAGTTAATTAATTAATAATTTTTTATAAAATAAAAACTACCACAATCCCATATAATTTTATAACCTTGAGCCAATCTTAACTGTTTTTCAGTTAGCGAACCTAAATAATGTTTAGGCTTTTTTAAGTTATATCTATATATACGATGAGTACTATCTTTAAAATACCAATAATTAGGTTTAGTATTATATTTATATTCAAAACCTAAAGTAGTATATAAATTACCAGAAGACCAACGTCTATCAGCATAAGAAAATAAAGTAGTACACTTATAGTTACGCTCAAAATAAGCTAAAAGTTTAGAAGCTATACCAATTATTCTGTAATTTAAAAAAGTACAAAACCTATGTAACTCATAAATATCTTTTTTATCTTGCTTATAACCCTTAACAAAAGAAGGTTTAGAAAAAGTCATTATGGCAACCAACAAGCCTTCATAAAAAGCACCTAGTTTTATAGAAGCCCCAGCACCATAACCTTGTATGTGATTAGTAGTACAAAATAAACGAGCTTCAGTAGCTGTTATTTCCTTAATAATACAATTACGCGCATACAAAATATTCATTTCTTTAGGACGTATAATAGAACATAATCTAGATTTACATATTGAATTTAAACTTAACCACTCGTCTTCAAAAATTGTGATTAATTTGTAACCTTTTTGTACACATTCATTTAGTTTATTTATATGGTAATTTTTATCTTTACCCATTTCTTCTGAGTGCCAGTATAAACCATTATATTCTATAGCTACTTTTATATCAGGTAATATTATATCTAGTTCTTTACCGCCGAAAAAAGAGCGATCATTAAAAATAATAGTACCATTATATATAGAAGATATGTAGTTATGTAAATTTAATTCTGCTTCAGAAATACCATGTAAGGCACATTTTGGGCATCTTGATTTCTTAGAATTCCAATTATCCCAAGATACCTTATATAAATGTTTATTTGGACAAATTAAGGTAAGTTTTTGTTTATTGTTATTATATTTTTTTGATACTAAAGTGTATTGTTCTTTTGATATTTCTAAAGCTATCTCATCTATATCTTTTTTGGCGCGCGCAGAACATTTTGAACAACGATAACCAGTATGCCAATTATTCCAAGAAATATTAAAAGTATGACCACTAGGACATTTAGTAACTAAAGGTACATTACTTGATGTATAATTAGTACTAATTAAACTGTAGCCTTCTTTAGCTAATTGTTTTTTAATATAAGCTATAGTTAATTTCTTGTTACCTTTACAAGTAGCACATCTTACACCCCTACGCCAATGATCCATACGCATAGAACCTATATGCTTTTTTGGACATAAATAACTAAATTTCTTAGTTTTTATATCATAAGCTGTACACACATAATTTTCTTTACTTATAATTGTGTTAATATATTCTACAGTTAAACGGGGTGGCATAAAATCTCCTAAAATTAATTAAAAATATAATACAATATAACATAAATATTATAATAAGTCAATTAATTTTAAGCGTAACTTCTTAAATCACAAGTAATTTTAGCTCTATAAGCATTTAAATCAGATAACATAACTTTATCCATACCACGAGACATAGCTAAAGGAAGATTAATATTTCTATGTGATACATTCTCAAACATTAAATTTGATGTTCCGGATACAGTTGCTCTACTAAATAGTGTTTCATCCTTATTCATATTATGTCTTCTGCCATAAAATGTACCATCATAATCTAAAACTGTCCCTTCAGGTAGTTCGTATAAAGGACATCCTTTTAAATATAAATTATCATATATTACTTCTATTAAGTCATTTCTCTCAGCTGTAGAAGAAGCAAAAATATGTAAAGTCATTTTTCTATCAACTTGTTTACCTCCACCTAACTGATAGCCTTTTTTATCTGTACCACTTACATCAAGTACTACAACAGGAGGATCAGCTGCGGTAACAGCACTCCATTCATCAACTAAACTAACATAGTTCCAAAAATAATCTATATAAGCAGGTTTAGTATTGTAAGTTGTAATTATCCTACCATCCATATAATCAATCATGTAAGAAGTATCATCAATAATATTTAAATTCTCATCGTAAACTCTTATACGATTACTTTGTTCAGGTGTACCTGAATAAGTGGGAGTATTAACCAAACAATAATCAAACCCCTCATCAAAATAAACCATCCCCCTCCCCCTATCAAAAGGTGAAGGTTGTAAAAAGGTCTCTATTTCATAAACAGCTGTAGTATCTGTAGATAATTCCTTTATATATAACAAAGCCTCTTTTTCTTGCTTTTCTATAAAAGGTTTTAATACTACATCTTTTATATATAAGTAAACACTATCATCTTCTCGTCTTAGTCTATACATAAATCCTTTCTTCCTTTAATTGTGTTAAACCTTTGTTGATACCTTCACTTATCCAACTATTTATATTTTCCTGTACAAAAGCTTCTAAATTAATAAAAAGATCTACAGGTGGCATATTAGAAAAAGGAAAATGTATCAATTTTTTATCTAAAATCTCCTGAGCTATATTTGCTAAATCACTTTTTGAATTTAATAAACTAAACCTCCTACTTAAAGGAATATCTGCCTCAGATATACCAGGCAAACTTCTAAAACGCCTTTTAACTTTATCATCTAAACCCTTAGCCTTAAGTATAACATTTAAATCCCTTTCAGGTAGTTCTAAATAATTACCTACTACACCTTCGGTAATCATTTTTAAAATAGCTAATTCTCCACTAAAATCAAAAGTTTCCTCATTAGGTATTTCCAAAACAATTTCTGTGGTAGACTTTATATAATTAAAATTGGTTATACGATCTATATAAGTATCAAAAAAATATTCAGGACTAGATAAACTATCTTTATTTATAGTTATACCCATTAGTAAATCTTCATAAATATTTGTAGCAGCTTCAACTATATCAGGTAAATGTTGACCAAACTCTAATAGTATAGCTTTATGCACACTAGTTTTTGTAGAATCTACTACTTTATTATACATAATTTTTAATTATTTCACCACTACCTATTTTTGGTTTTTCTGTAGTAAAGGCTGTTACAATCATTAAAGCTTGATTACCTAAACCTCTTAGTATAGGTGCCCTAGATAACTTACATTCTACCCCGTCGATTATAATTTTAGTACTATCCTTAAATAAGTTATAATATTTAGGGTGCGTTTTTAATTCTACTATAGTTGAGCCTTCTGTACCAGCGGCTGTATATACAGTAGCATTTTCGTAACCTCTAACTGAGGGGTCCCAAGTAACCTTACATTTTGCCCAGGCGCGTCTTTGCACTTCTAAGTAACCTTTACCTTTACAAACCGGGCAACGGCCTCTTGCAAAATATTTATATCTTAAACCTGTACCACCAGAAGCTTCATAGTCATGTTGTTTCTGTATAGATTCTCTTAATGTCCATTTACATTCATTAGTACTTTTATCTGTTAATTTATCATAATAACAATTAGGACATTCCGATTTTATCGGTTGTTTATAAACTAAAACATCTCTACCCAAACCATCTATAACGGCGTCTCTAATGCGATTTTGATATTTTAATTTAGTTTTTAGTCTAATTCTATTTCTCATAATAAAGTCCTATATTAATCTACCCTAATACCAACTATGCCTAACAATCTATTAGCTTTTATAGCATCATCTAAACGTTTTCTTAACTTACCTAACATATCAGATCTTGCCCTCAAACCTGGGCTAGGATCATAAGTAGAACCCTCATCTTTAATTAAAGCACCATCCTCATTTATATGCTCCCAAGATTCACTAGATAATAAATCATATGCAGTTTGAAGCATAAAAATCTCTTGTGTACAATTAGCCATAGTTAATGGTGGTGGGGGAGGACAACTATCATAAGCCTCCATAATCTGCCTATCAGAAAATCTAAAAGTATAATACCAAATATCTACACTATATTGAATACCACTTATAGTAGTTATAGTGGTATCTAGTGCTTCTTGGAATTTTAAATATCTGTAACCATTTACGCTAGGATCATTCTTTTTTGTAAATTGCTTACCATACATATTAATACTAGAAGGCCACCCTGTCTCTATCATTTCATAAACTCTGCCATCAGGATGTATAGAAGCCTCTGCTTCTGGACCAAACTCTCTATGTAATCCTATTGGATCTCCAATCAAAATACGTAGTCTACTGATGATTAATTGATCCTCAGCACTAAAAGTTTTTTCTGGCGGGTAAATAGGATTATAGTATAAATCACCAGGATCACCTTGTACAGGATCTGACCAACCACTTGAACCACTAGAAGTAGTATTTAAATAACGACTAATGTACCAACTAACATCAGTACCTTTAGGATCAGTAAAATAATATTCTTCATAAGAAGGACGTAAATAAATGTCACTGACATGTATTCTGTCACTCATATGATCTATACCATCTATCCTAGAATAGTCATTTAAGTCTATAAGTAAAGGAGGAGCTCCTTCTTTATTATATTTTAATAATTCAACTACATTAAATAATTTTAGTACTTCTTTTACATTCTCTACTGTTATAGTTAGATTTATCATATCAATTCAACCTTGGTAATGGAAATTTAGGTTTACCTAGTTTAGGCTCCTCTTCTTTTGTTTTTATTGTAGGTTTTTCTGTTTTAGTTATAATAGGTTCTATAGGTTTAGCCTGTACTACAGGTAATACTTCCTTATCTTTTGTATGTACTACAGGTAATACTTCATCACCTTCTATATGAATAGCGCCGGCGGAAGTACCCACCATGTCTACTCCACATACTTGAACAGCTTTATAAAATACTTTTGTAGCACTTAAATATACGTTATCTAAATAAATACTTGATGCATAATGCCCTGTTAATATAATACTAGAAACTACATCATCTAAAGCGCCGAAGTCTTCTATATTAATTATAGCTCTTTGCCAAGTATTTACTTCTTCTAACTTAATATAGTTACTTAATTTAAGTTCTTCACTGTAGGTGCCAGATTTAGTTTTCATTTTAACAGTTATATCATTTATAGGATTACTACTGTATAATTTAATATACATAGTTAAAGACTCATGGTTATAAATATCAACTCCTGTAGGATGTACAAATACTATCTGTTTAGTATGTAAACCTCTAGCATCTAAACCATTTGTACCTGAATAACGAGCATATTCAGCCTCTCTACCATAACCTAAACGCGTCCAATCTGTAGGTCTATCTAATAAACCTGTACCATCCCATATAACCTCTTCGGCTTCTACAGGACATACTTCATCAATAAACAAACTTTCATCGTCAGAGGTTGTTCCTCCTCCATAAATATAACCAATTACTTTAAAATAACCTACATCAGTAAAACCTATCTTCTTTACTTTTTGATCTATAGCTACAGGAGATTCCCAAATTAAATCCCAAGGACCAACTCCAGAAGTTGTTGTATCTTTATAAATCTCCCAACTATAACCACTTATGGTACCATCTAAAGAAGTACCAATAATATCTAGTACATAATAACAATCCTCTGGTGTAACTGTTACTGTTGTATCAAATATAATATTATCTTCTATGTAAGAAGTCTTGTTATGCCACCCATCATTCCAATGTGCTCTTAAGCCTATAATAGCATCTACATTATCAGGTATTATCTTATACTTATAATTAAAACTAACATCAGCTACTTCATCAACTATCTGTCCTTCTTGTTTAAATAACCAATCATATTCAGTACAATCTGGTAGTCCTGTACCTACTCTACTAGTGTTTGTTGAAGTATTTGTAAATTCTACTTCATTATTTAAAAGGGCTTTAAGGGGGTCTTGTGTAAAAGATAAATGTGGCCCATTAAACAATCTCTGTTTAAATATTTCAGTATAAGTAATAGTTAAATCATTAAAACCATCGTTCCAATAAATAACAATACGTATAGTATGATCTCCTGGATTTGTAAAAGCTCCAGGAGTAGCTGGATTACCGCACCAAGAAGTACCCTTACCTTTGGTATGATAGGCTACATCATCTTTATCCGCGCCATCTATACTAGTAGGAGTATTACCGAAGTTACCTTGATCCTCTATAACCCAATCTATCTTAGTTATTCTATTATCTGGATCAGTTCCAGAATATTTAAAAGAAACTAATGTATTAGGAGTTAAAATATCATTGGCTACGGCTTGATAACATAAAATATTAGGTATTGGAGCATTAAATTTTACCTGTATAATTTCTGTATCAATAGTATATTCTGAGCACTCATCTATAACCTTTATAGTTACGGTATAATTACCTGCTGTATCCCAACTATGTGAGCCATTGGTTGTTCCAGGTAATACATCTACAGTACCATCATCCCAGTCATATACAGATTCAACTATAGTATTTATTAGCTGTATATTTTCTCCGTAGCGTGTTCTATAATGGTGCATAGAAGTACCATTAAAATCCCAATTATGTACGTCATAAGAATTATTTATAGCTACATAAGAGGCATCTACTAAACCATTATTATTAAAGGACCAGACTAATTTAGGTAAAATATTATTTTTAACTTGTATGTCTAAAGTATATACATCAGAAGAAGTTAAGGTAACTTCTGTAGCTCCCCATTCTATAAGTCTAGAAGATCCTATACATAAGCTATTTCTATCTGAAGTATTTCCGGTCCAAAAAACAATAACTATTTTAGCATTCTCTAAAGCTACGCCTTCCTGCCCCAAAAAATCAGCATCTCCTAAATTTAAGTTCCAATAAGAGGAGGACTCTGTTATTCTAACATTGTTCCAAGTGGTGGGTGAAGAAGCAGTACCATTAGGGTAAAATAAGGCTTGATACTTAACAGTATCAGTTCCTAAAGAACCATCATTTAAATAAGCAAAGCCTGAAAATGTTTTATTTAAAGCCATTTATATATTACCCCAAGAAATCAAATAAGGAGGTGAATTCCCTACAACTTTAACCCAAAAACCAGTAACCTCATCCCCAGAAGTATCTTCATACATTAACTTAAAATTATGAATACTACCTGTAGGTGTTACATCAACTACATAAGAATAAAACATTTGAGCATCACCAGTAAAAGTATTAGCTACTTCAATAATACCAGAACCATATTTATCTTCTATCTGATTCAATACGTAATTTTCAAACTTAGCTAAGGTCACATCGTCATGGACATGTTTATGGTCAACAACAGACCAATAGCCATACTTAATGGGTATAGCTACTAACTGCCAACCACCTTCTAGTTCTATGTACCCACTACCTATACCACTACTAGTAGTTGCACAAGGTCCGTAACCACGTGTTATAATCATCTAAAATAAATAAGGTTTTTACATTAATTTTATTATTTTGCGCTTAACTTTAAATAATTCATCTGCCGGGGGTATAAATTCGAATTCAGTTGTTCCATATAAACTACCAGCACTACCCGTTAAAGTTACATTTACATCTTCCCAACCATTAGTTATATATAAATCAACTAATTTATTTATAATTTCACTATCTATATTATAACGAATAACAACTGTAATATGACCATCAGAACTAACAGAATTAGTTTTTAAAGCATGATTTATAGTATCTACAAAATACCACATAGATTTTGTAGACATATACTCCATACGTTCATCTAAAATCTCCGGGCCTAAAATTGGTTTGTTCATGTTATGTCACCGTATCTTGCATTGTTGTGGCTTCTAATATTAATACTGCCTGATTATGAGTTATTACTTGATACTTATAAGGACCATAGTAATAAAAAGTACCAGGAGGATAATCTCTTGGTAGTGTAATTAAAGGTAAAGCTATATCTACATCAAAATATTGTCCTTGTAAAACAGAAACAGAGGCCACTCCTATAAAATGATCTGTACGTGTAGTAGAAGTACTTACCATAACTACCTTATTTGACCAAGCATAATCACCTAAAACCCCAATGGCAAAAACTGAACCAAACATTAAAGAACGTAATGAAGATATACTTGTAGATAAGGTCATTGTTGATATATAAACAGATTGGTAAGTACCTTGTAAAGTACCCTCATATATTTCTAATTTGGTGTCATTTCTTAAAACTATGTTATATCCTATACCAGAGTCCGTCTTTACTAAATCAGCTGTTATACCGTCTATAGGTGTGGCATATTGAGCTGGTGTGTCTATACTATTACCTGAACTATAATGAGCAAAATAAGTATATAATTTGGTATCATATTTAAACTGAGCCATAATTGTACTATCTTTTACTTGAAGGCCACAATGTTCTGAACAACTGGCTACTTCTTGCGTATCTGTTTGATCATCATATCTTCCTGTACTCCAATAAGGTTTTCTCCAAGCAGCTTCTCTCCAGTTACTTTTATTCTGATAAACAGTTACAACAACTACATTACCACCTTCAGTGGTACACCTCACATGTTCACCGTTCATCATCCAAATACCACTATACGGAGGTGTCTGTACATTAAAATCATTTATTTTACAATATCTATTTCTAACTGCTGTGCCATTTTCACTATAGACGCCAATTAAATTTGTATTATCATTGTCCCATATTACATCAGCACTAGTTGCGGATGAAACAGCTACTAATTGTTGAGTAGTACCTAAAGAAGGTGCTGAAGATAAATCATTATTACGTAAGGCACCTAAATTTACACCATCGTCATCTACCCATATATAGCCCGCGGTAGTATTATTAATTCTACAAATTCTTATATCTTTAACTGTAGAACCTACATCTTTTATTACTGCTGGGGAGTAAGATATAGAACCATCTGGATTACCTTGAGCCACAATAAAATGTATTTTGGAACTATCATTATTATTAACCCAACAAATTATACCTTGATTTGTATAAGAATTTAAAAATATAGCATCATGTATATCTACATTATCTGTAGTATACTGGGTATTCATTTCACCACCAGTAGCCGGATATTGCTGCATATTACCATTTACATCCATAGACAATTCAGCTCCCGCAGATATATCTTCAGCTGCCGCAGTATTTAATAAATATTGAGGTACTAATGTTAAATCTACTGGAGATATAGTATTACCAGTCTCACCGTGCACTACAGAAACTATATCTGCTTTTGTTTTATCTCTAAAATTACGAGCTAAACCGCTTATAATAATTTGAGCAATTAAAAAACTTTGACCAGGTAAATTAGCCCCTGGAGCAAACTCAAACTTATCCATATCATAATCCAAGTGCCTAAAAGCTTCTGCAAAATTTGTATAAACTTTAGTTCCTAATTGAGCGGCGTAGCCGGAAGACGTATAAAATACATAATGAATTACGGCCTCACTACCTGTTATATGAGTTAAAATACCCTCATTATCATAGTACTTTGGGATAGTTGTTTGAGGGGCTATAACCATTTGTGCTTGTTTATTAAAATAAGACATAGCTACAGGATTTGAAGGATCACCTTGTTGTGCTATGTTTATTGTATTTTGATTCTTAGGGTCTGTATGCCAATTAGCCCCTGGTATAATTAAAGAACCTTCTTCTACATAAATACTTAAATCTACTGAAGCTTTAACCCTTAAGCCATCTGTTTTAGATTCATTAGTTAAACCCCTAAAAATATCACCTAAAGAATGACTTGTTTGACCAATAGCAAAAGGTGCGGCAATTACTTTATTTATGACATTATTAGCTAATTCTACCCAACCTAAACGTATTAAGTCATAACGTTCTTCTGAAGTGACATTTTGTGCGGGTATAGCTATAGCATCTCCTTGGTCATTAATATATACATTATGTAACTCTTGTGTATCTGCTGCTAATGGTGTTAATGTTAAAGTTGTATCTTGCCATATAATATCTTTAAATCCTATTTTAAATGGATCTGTAGTTGTATCTGATACTAAACCTCTACCAGCATCAATTACCACATCTAAATCTCCCGCGCCTTTAGAAATAATACCCCCATGGTGTAAACCAGTTGTCATGGGCTCTCTTCTATTATCTGTAATACTAGTTTCTATTCTCCAAAACAAACGAACCCTATTACCATCAGATAAAGTTCCTTGAGATTCAAAAAAAGCTATTGGTATTTTCCAAACATTATCAGTCTTAGTAGGTGTGGCTATAATATCATATTTTTCATATACTTCTGTATCACGTTTCTTATGTAAATTTAACCAATCACCAGCACGCATTTCCTTAATAAATAAAGAAACGTCTCCTCCAGATTGATCCCTTTCATTAAGATATAATGCTGCGGTTTCTTCAGGAATACTTCCATCTCTAGAAATATGCTTGGCAGTTGGTGTAGTATCTAAAGGAAGCACTAAAGTATATTCAAATTCTTTTATACCTAAAGCACTAAAGGAACGCTTAGGTACCCAAGTACCATTATCATTTTCATCTAATTCATAAGTTAATCTTTCCCCTACATAAACTACTGAGGTGTCAACATCAGCTAAGTCATTTAAGTAAATAGGAGTTTCTTCTAAAGAACGAGATATATCATCAGAAATAGCTAATATATCCCAATCAGCAGATAAATTTAATTTTTGTATTTTTACATCTACAGAATAAGCATTATCATTAGCTACTATATTTTCATAAGGGCCATCAGCAATAAATAAACCTTGCACAGTATAACTTGTTGTAGCCCAGTAATCTGTATCTTCGATGTACTGTAAAATCGCAGGTGTGACATTTTCAAATTTAAAATTAAAAACGCCGTCTAAACCTTGAGTTTCTGGCAGTATCTTAATAGAAACATAAGAACCATCATCTGTTATAGATTGTATATTCCAATTAACACTATTACCACTTATAAGATCACCATTACCTAAGGATAATAAATCAGCACTTTTATCATTCCCATCATGATCCGTTTTATGAATACGTAAAGTGTCCTTTAATCTATTACCATGTATTATTTCACCTGAATCAGGGGTGCTATTAATACTAGGTGTAGAATAATCATAAAAAGCTTCCCAAAAAGATGTGGTAGGAGCTGCCTCTTTTTCAACAACTACTATATCAAATACTGTATTTTTAATCACTAAAGGTGATATAGAAAATTCAGCCCACCCAGTTTTACTAGCATTAAATACGGCTAGTTGAGTTAATATTTTATCTCCTAAGGGATCTTCTACTATAAAAATGTTATAAGTATTTCCTAAAACTGTATATACTTTATAAGCTAATATTTCTAAAGGGGTATTATTTGTATACCTATTACCATAAATAATTTGTTTAGCTTCAATTTCTTGTACTGTACTGGTAGTACCTTGGTATATATAAAAAGAATCTCCTATAGGTAAAGGTGCTGGTTTATCTGATGTTTGCTTGTTAGCTACCATAGTCCAGTTACCGTCTTTTACTACGTCGTTTTTTTCGTATGTAGTGTAGTCACCTTCCCAAAAATTTAACCAACGCATTCTATCTTCCGCCGAGGAAGAATTTAAACTTATAGGATTACCTTGATCGTCACCTACCCAAAGCTTTTTTTCAAGTATATTTGTGGCTAATTCACCTTCTGCAAGTGAGCCGTCTGCAGGAATAGTACCTACAGTAAGGCTTCTTTTTATTTGAATTACATCAGCCATTTATTTTCTCCTTATATTCTTTTGATTTTGGTATGAGTGAATGTTTTACTTCTGTTGCCATAATTGATCATTATTATGAGTTTTTGTATTCACGAACTTCACCAGAATTTATACCATTTAGGTCACTGGCATGAGCACATACAAAAATATGATTCTCATTTACATACACAGCACCTCCTAAATTATCACTTACATTTGTTCCTTCAGTTATTTGTTTCTCAACCCAATTAGTTCCATCAAATTCAAAAATATATGCTTTACCGGCATAGGAAGTTCCGTTAGAATCAGCATAGTAAGCACCTACTACAGCATAATCACCGTAAATACTTACGGCACGACCAAATTGATCACCATCAGCTTTATCTGAAGCCATTATAGGGCCAGTTCCATTCCAATTTGATCCATCATAAGTATAAATATAAAATGCACCACACGATATTGACCCATCATGATAACTATAACTTCCTATTGCAATTTTATTATCTTTTATACTAATTGAGCAACCAAATTGCCTACTAATATTACCAACAAATGTTTCAGATAATATCCAAGAAGTTCCATTATATTCGTATAAATAAACATGACTTTTATACGATTCTCCTATAAGCATTTTATTCCCATCTATACAAATTCCACCATAACTGAATCCATCACCATCATTATTACCTTCAATCGTTTGTTTTAATGTAGCATTTGTTCCATCAAATTCATAGATGTCTACTGCACCAACACTAT
>Ga0256913_10000368_pt1 | contig 23125 bp, 14 predicted proteins | sample Axial_MatmetaG_FD_185970 | JGI IMG/M metagenome (GOLD analysis project Ga0256913, IMG submission 185970) | Deep-sea worm associated microbial mat communities from Axial Seamount, Juan de Fuca Ridge, Pacific Ocean - Axial_Mat | ecosystem: Environmental > Aquatic > Marine > Oceanic > Microbial... | reverse complement strand
TTGCAGACGGATCTTCCGAATATTCTAAAGCCATCTGCTCAAAATCAGCACCATTGACTATTTTATCCCTTATCTCTTTTATTTTGTTATATGCTTTCAAAGTATCCTTGGGGAACGGGTTTTTTGGTACCCGTATCAGGATGTGCGATACATCCACATCTTCAAGCATTCTTTCGTAAGCTTCCTTTGCAATCTCTTCAACGGCCTTTTTATCCGTCAGGTAGGGTTTGGCAAGTTCATTTTGATAATATTGAAGTTCTTTTTTGAAATCGGGCATTGTATCCATACCCTGTGCCACGGCTTCGGTTACCTTGAGTTTGTAATTGACGAACAGATCTAGATATTCATCCTTTGTAAGCGGCTCCTTCGATATTGAATTGTTCTTCTCAAAAATGTAATTGAACTCTTCCAGTGAATAATCCTTGCCGTTGATCTCAACTAATGGAGTTTCCTTTTCCTGTGCATTTATCGTTGTTGTGCTTGCTAAAGCCAACAATATAATAATGACTTTGTCTGTTATGTATTTTTGCATGTTTTAATCTTTTTCATTGAAATTAAATAACGTAAAAATAATAAATGCATTGTTTATCTGATCAAAAAAATAAAACAAAACCCGGAACTAATAAAAGAACCGGGTTCAGATCATGTCTTTCAAGGTTTTTATCTTGAATAGTTCGGGGCTTCACGGGTGATGGTCACATCATGAGGGTGGCTTTCCGACATGCCTGCATTGGTGATCTTTGTGAATTTTGCGTTATGAAGCTGAGCAATGCTTGAAGCACCACAATATCCCATTCCTGCACGAAGGCCTCCGATAAGTTGGTGCATTACCTCTATCAGTGTTCCTTTAAAAGGCACCCTGCCTGAAATGCCTTCAGGTACAAGTTTCTCAATATTGTCTTCCACATCCTGGAAATAACGGTCTTTCGAACCTTCTTTTTGCTGCATTGCCTCGAGCGACCCCATTCCGCGATAGGCTTTGAATTTACGTCCGTTATAGATGATGGTCTCGCCCGGGGATTCGTCAACACCGGCAAACAGAGATCCTGCCATAATGCTGTCGGCACCGGCTGCAATTGCTTTTACAATGTCGCCTGAGTAACGTATGCCTCCATCGGCAATTACAGGTACTCCTGTTCCCTTAACAGCTTTAGAGACTTCATAGATGGCCGAAAGCTGAGGTACACCGACACCTGCAACAACCCTCGTGGTGCAAATGGAGCCGGGGCCAATACCAACCTTTACAGCATCGGCACCTGCTTTGATAAGGGCATTAGCTGCTTCGGCTGTGGCAATATTTCCAACAATAATGTCAAGGTGAGGATATTTCTTTTTTGCTTTTTTCAATGTTTCGAGAACACCTTTTGAATGGCCGTGGGCCGTGTCGATAACAATGGCATCCACACTTGCGTTAACGAGGGCTTCGATACGTTCGAAAGTGTTGTATGTAACTCCCACACCTGCGGCAACCCGCAACCGTCCCATTTCATCCTTGCAGGCAAGTGGCTTGTCCTTAGCTTTTGTAATGTCTTTGTAAGTGATCAGGCCAATGAGTTTGTTGTCTTTGTCAACAACAGGCAATTTCTCTATCTTATGCCTTTGAAGAATAGCTGCGGCATGTTCCAGGTCCGTTTTTTGGTCGATAGTGATAAGGTTGTGTGATGTCATTACATCATTTATCGATCTCTTCATGTCGAGCTCAAACCTCAGATCACGGTTTGTTACAATGCCGACAAGATAACCTTTGTCGTCAACAACAGGGATACCTCCGATCTTGTACTCTCTCATCAGGTTCAATGCTGCTCCAACAGTGCTTCCCTTTTTAATGGTAACAGGATCGTAGATCATTCCGTTCTCGGCACGTTTTACGATCTTTACCTGTTTAGACTGCTGTTCAATGGTCATATTCTTGTGGATCACACCGATGCCTCCTTCACGTGCAATGGCGATGGCCATACGTGCTTCGGTAACAGTGTCCATAGCAGCGGAAACGATAGGAGTATTCAGTTCTATATTCTTTGAGAACCGGGTGTTCAATAATACTTCACGGGGTAAAACCTCCGAATAGGCCGGAACAAGCAGTACATCATCAAATGTCAACCCTTCCGTTGCAATTTTTTCATCAATAAATGCCATGGGATCAATATTTTGGATTTAACCAGTTATACGGATTTAAAAATTTTGGCAAAATTACAAAAAAACAATCAGATAAGCAGGATAAAGTCAGTAAAGTTTTATGGCAATTTTCAGTGATAATCAAACGGAAAAATCCGGATTTGAATTTCGGTAAAAGTTATCGGGCAACAGTTGTCCGTTTTTTGTAATTTTACATTTGAAAAAAGTTAAAAGCTGAATGGATAAGTATCATGAAATATTAAAGAAGTATTGGGGTTACGATGAATTCCGGCCACTCCAGCATGATATTATCCTTTCGGCAGCAGAAGGGAAAGACACTCTCGGTCTGATGCCTACCGGAGGTGGAAAGTCGGTCACGTTTCAGGTGCCTGCACTTGCTCAGGAGGGATTGTGCCTCGTTATCACTCCTCTTATTGCTTTGATGAACGATCAGGTGAAAAATCTGCAAAATAAGGGTGTCAAAGCATTAGCCGTTCATTCGGGACTTACAAAAAAAGAGATAGATATTACGCTTGATAATTGTATCCATGGCGATTTTAAGTTTTTATACCTGTCTCCGGAACGTCTCGGCAGTGATATGTTCCGTAAAAAACTGGAACACATGAATGTGAGCATGATCACAGTTGATGAGGCACATTGTATCTCGCAGTGGGGTTATGATTTTCGTCCGTCATACAGGTTGATAGCCGGAGTACGTGAAATGTTCCCCGAGGTTCCTGTTCTGGCACTGACGGCGACAGCCACACCCGAAGTGGTTGATGATATTCAGGAGCAGTTGAAGTTCAGGCAGAAAAATATTTTCAGAAAAAGTTTTTTTCGTTCCAACCTGGCCTATGTTGTCCGAAAGTCAGAAGCAAAAGAGGAGGAGTTAATAAAAATTTTAAAGAGTGTTGGGGGCAGCGGGATAGTTTATGTCAGGAACCGGAAAAAGACGAAAGAGTATGCAAAAATGCTTGTCGATAACGGTATCAGCGCTTCATATTTTCATGCGGGACTGAAACCTGAAGTGAAGAATGAGCGTCAGCATTACTGGACTGCAGGAAGGATAAGGATAATGGTATCGACCAATGCTTTCGGGATGGGAATTGATAAACCTGATGTGAGGATAGTGGTACACATGACAGCCCCTGATTCCGTTGAGGCCTATTTTCAAGAGGCAGGCAGGGCAGGTCGTGACGGGGAAAAGTCGTACGCAGTTCTTTTATGGTCGGGTCATGATAAGGCATCTCTTAACAGGATGCTTGCTAACTCTTTTCCTGAGCCTGATGCCATAAAAAGGGTCTATGATGCTCTGGGAAATTATTTGGAAATAGCAGCAGGACACGGGGAAGGAGCTGCTTTCGATTTTAATCTCGGTAAGTTCTGCAGTGCATTTAAGTTCAATATCCTGACGGCCTACAACAGCCTGAAAATACTTCATCTGGCAGGATACATTGATTATACTGAAGATCTTCAGCTGCCGTCAAGGGTTCACATTACAGCTACGCGTGAAGACCTGTATAAGGTACAGGTGGCAAACGAAGACCTGGATCTTTTCATCAAGCTCTTGTTGAGATCATACACAGGACTCTTTACCCAATATGTTGCTATTGATGAAGAAATGCTTGCCGAAAGGCTGCATGTTTCCCGTAACGATGTTTACAATTATCTGAAGCGAATGGCTCTGATGAAACTGATAGAGTATAATCCGCAGAAGAAGACCCCGCTGATAACTTTTATTCGTGACAGGCAGGAAATAAAATATGTGGAACTGAAAAAAGAGATATACGAGGAAAGACGTAAGAGACTGGAGAAAAGAATAAATTCAATAGTGGATTATGCAACTACAGATCATATCTGCCGGAGCAGGCAGCTTCTTAAGTATTTCGGAGAATCATCTTCGGATAATTGCGGAATTTGTGATGTTTGTATCGAGCGTAAAAAGTCAGGTATAAAAGAAGAAGAGTTTGAAAAGATAAAATCAGGGGTGGAAGATGTTCTGATAAAGTGGCCTGTTTCACGTGATGAACTTTATTCCCGGTTGGAATCAAAAAAAGAAGATATCGAAAAGGTTTTACATTGGCTCGAAGAGTATGACATTGTGAGGAAAAATGAAGATGGATTGCTTGTTTTAAACCGGTAAAAAAAGAGGTTGCAGTGATCAGCAACCTCTTTGTATTTGAAATTTGATATATCCTTAAAATGAAAAACTTGCTCCAAGCATGATCATATCAGTGGTCATGTCATAAGAAACATCACTTCCGGGTATTGCCCCGTAAGGATTATCAGCTGAAATCATCATTGGATTTAACAGTTGTCCTGATGTTTTGTCTCCGCTCATTCCATGATGATAAGTTGCATTAATGGCAACTTTATCTCCAATATTGAAACCAACACCTACCTGAATGGCATTTTTGACTACTGCGGTTGCTGATACGGAATACATTGCCAGTTCAGGGTTGATCGGATTACTGTTGTATGTGTATCCTAATCTTATTGGTAAAACTTTTATAAGTTTAAGTTGCAATCCTGCGGAAATGATGTTGATGTCTTCCCAGCCAAAACCTGCAACTGAACCGTCTGGATATCCGTTCTCGGCAATTGTCCAGCCTTTTGCTTCAAAGCCTTCTGTTCCTGAGTAAAACACTCTTCTGTAATCGATGGCAAGGTCAAAAAGGTCTTTTGATAATCCTATACCTACAGAAAATATTGCAGGGAAATTCATTTTAAAGTTGTTATCGGGAGCTTCTGTACCATCAAGATAAGTGTTTTCAAAAGTGTATTCACCAAAGTATTGTTGTGTTTTGTATGAAACACCGGCTTTGAATCCTTTATCTGCACCATAATATAGTCCTACCTGGCCGCCGAAACCAAGCGCTGATGCGTTATCCGAATTTGGGTATCCTTTTTGCAAACTGGGTTGAGTTAAAGGATTAGGCTCGATCTTTAGTGATTCGTAGTTGAATACCGGCTCAATACCAATGGATAATTTTTCTGTTATGGCATAAGAGTATGTTACTCCGATTTGCATTAACATATATGAGGACTTAATATGTCCGAAACCATTCTGGTTCTGAGGGAAATTTATCGGGTTGGTAGAACTCTCAGGAAAATCAACACCGAAACCACTGACACCAAATAAAGAAACCCCGAAAGTGTGTTTGCTGTCTTCTTTACCAAAAACAACAGCTAACGACGGAAGAGGGGAGGGACCGAGTTCGCTGTCGGTACTTCCGCTCATAGGACCGTTTTGTGTAGGTGCAGTTGAGTAAAGAGTAGGAGATGAGAACATTAATCCTACATCAACGGTGATGACTGTTTTGTCAAATTGTGAGATTGCAGCTGAGTTCCATTGTAATGCTCCGTTAATGTCGAGGGCCTGCCCTGTTGATGCTCCACCCATTGACATGTTAAATGCTCCTATTCCCTGCATCAGGTGTCCGGTTTGAGAGTAAGAGACAAATGTTGTAAAAACTAATGCTAAAAATAGTGTTAATCGTTTCATTTTTTCAAAATTTAAGTTGGAAAATAATAATGATTGAATTCTTTAATACCGCAAATATGGAGAAAAATCTTTATTAAATAATGAATAATATCATTAATTGTTGTATAACATAATATTCATCTTTGCTATCGGAATAAGAAATATCTGGATGTCAGGGGAACGCACATGAGACTGAAACCACAGATATTTTTTGTATTTTTACCGCTGATAAAAAAGTTGAGCATGGAAGATACATTCAGTCATGTGGTTTATTCGAAAAATGTATTGGAGTTTGTAACAGTTTCCAATGAGTTTTGTAATTTTCTGGAACAGACCGGGGATCATCAAAAAAAGGATTTCATAGGAATAGCCCTTAAATTATTGCCTTTGCTTTATCTTAAGGCTTCTATTCTGCCTGGTACAGAGGAAGAGCTTGCCGATGAGTTCATTGAAAAAGCTGTAGATGAGGGATTGTATCAGCATATCCTGAATTCAGTAAGGGACAAGCTGGCACAACATGATGATTATCTGGAGGTTTTCACAGCCGATATGCAGCATAGCGATATGCCGTTGAGTGCAAGCATTTCCGAAGATCTTGCCGATATATATCAGGATATTAAAAATTTTATAGAAGCGTATAAAACCGCCGTCACTGAAATAATGAACGATGCATTGTTCGAGCTTACCAATAATTTTGAACTTTATTGGGGACAAAAGCTTGTTAATACTTTGAGGGCCTTGCATAATGTTTATTATAGTGGTGATGATCTGACGGATGAAGAGCCGAAAAAGGAAGAACAGGAAGGGAAACGAAATACCGATGAGTGGATAATAAGTAAGGTTCAGAAAATGTGGCAGGATGATAACGATGACCTTGAACAATTATAAGATGATCAATGTTAATCCATTAAAATGGACAATTAAAAACATTATAACGATAATAAGAATAAATGCATACAAGCATAACCAAAGAAGAACTTGAAGAGTTACCTTTAGTAAAATTTACCGGTGAAATAATTGTGGTTAACAAACCGGAACATTTCAACATAGTAGCAGAAGAGCTAAAGGAAGAGCAGGTAATAGGATTTGATACTGAGACAAAACCATCATTCAAAAAAGGACAGAGAAATGAGGTTGCACTGATACAGCTTGCAACATCCGATAAAGCATACCTGATAAGATTGAACAGAACCGGATTGAACGGTAAGCTGCTTACTCTTTTATCCGATCCTGATGTCATAAAAGTGGGGGTGGGCATCCGTGACGACCTGAGGGCCCTTAAGAGATTACGTGAGTTTGAGCCCGCCGGATTCGTTGAGATACAGGATATGGCCCAGGATGCCGGATTGGAGAATATCAGTCTGAAAAAGCTTGCTGCACTGGTGATGAAGGTAAGGGTGAGCAAGCGGCAACGGTTGTCGAACTGGGAGGCCGATAATCTTACTGAAAGTCAGTTAAACTATGCGGCCACAGATGCATGGGCCGCACTGATGATCTACGACGGACTGAATAAAAAATTTCCTGAACTCAGTGTTAAAAAAAATAAATAAAGTTCAATAATCCGGTTAATATTTCGTATGCCGATTATCTAAAATAAATATCCGATATGTCAGATCTGCCAGTTGTTATACTAAAATCAGGTAAGGATCAGAGTGTTCGCCGTTTTCATCCCTGGGTGTTCTCAGGAGCTATAAAAAAGATCAAAGGAAATGTCAATGAAGGCGACCTTGTGGCTGTTTATGATAACAAAGATGAATTTCTTGCCATAGGTCATTATCAGATCGGTTCCATTGCAGTTCGTATCCTTACTTTTAAAGAAGAGGAGATTGATGCAGATTTCTGGAAAAGAAAGATGGAAACAGCGTACATGTTACGTAAGGAAATAGGTCTGGCAGATAGTGAGCTAACAAATTCTTATCGGCTTGTGGGGGCTGAAGGTGACGGTATGCCCGGTCTGATAATCGACTTTTACAATGGGACTGCAGTAGTTCAGATGCACTCGGTTGGAATGTATCTGATACAGGAAATTCTGGTAGAAGCTTTAAAGGAAGTGTTGGGCGACAGGCTTAAAGCTGTTTACAATAAATCGGAAGGCAGTCTGCCGTTCAAAGCAAATCTGAATCCGGTGAATGACTATGTGTGGGGAAAGCCGGAATCCAAGATCGCACTTGAGAATGGTTTGAAGTTCCATGTCGATTGGGAGAAAGGACAGAAAACAGGTTTTTTTATCGATCAGCGGGAAAACAGGGCCTTGCTTGAAAAATATGCGAAAGGTAAAGATGTCCTGAATATGTTTTGTTACACCGGCGGTTTCTCATTTTATGCAATGAGGGGTGGCGCCGGAAGTGTTCATTCGGTTGACAGTTCGGAGAGGGCGATCAGCATTACCGATAAAAATGTGGAGCTGAACTTTCCCGGTGATAAAAGGCACAGCTCATTTGCAATGGATGCTTTCAAATTCCTGGAGAATGCAAAAGATAAGTATGACCTGATAATCCTTGACCCGCCGGCATTTGCAAAACATCAGAATGTGGTGCATAACGCCTTGCAGGGGTACAAGAGGTTAAATGCCATCGCATTTGAGCAGATCAGACCGGGAGGAATAGTTTTTACATTCTCCTGTTCCCAGGTAGTAAACAAGGACATGTTCCGCAAGATGGCATTTTCGGCAGCTGCCAGGGCAGGTCGTCAGGTGCGCATACTGCATCAGTTAACCCAGCCGGCCGATCATCCAATAAGCATTTACCATCCCGAAGGAGAATATTTGAAGGGACTGGTATTGCAGGTTTTATAAATAATTTACAAACAAAAGAGATAAAAACATATAATTTTGGAATTCAAAGATTTTAATTTTTCACCTTCCATACTTGAAGGGCTTGAAGCAATGCGTTTCGAGAAAGCCACGCCGGTTCAGGAGAAGACTATCCCGGTGATAATGGAAGGCCAGGACCTGATAGCCTGTGCTCAGACAGGAACAGGTAAAACGGCTGCTTATCTTCTGCCTCTTTGCAATAAACTGCTTGAAAAGGAACATCACGGTGTTAAGGCACTGATACTTGTACCCACAAGGGAGCTTGCTATACAGATCGATCAGCAGATGGAAGGATTCGGGTATTTCCTTCCTGTGTCGTCAACAGCCATTTACGGTGGGAATGACTCGAAAGAGTGGGCGAGGCAAAAGATCGCTCTTACAACAGGAAGCGATATCGTGATAGCTACGCCGGGTCGTATGTTGCAGCATATTACAATGGGATATGTTGATTTTGGTACTGTGGAATACCTGATACTTGATGAGGCCGACAGGATGCTTGATATGGGATTTTATGATGACATCATGAAAGTTACCAAGCATATCCCCGAGAAGCGTCAGACCCTGATGTTTTCGGCAACTATGCCGCCTAAGATAAGGGAACTTGCAAAAAAAATACTTACCAGTCCTGCCGAGGTCAATATTGCTATTTCGAAACCTGCCGAAGGGATCCTTCAGGCTGCTTATATGGTATACGATACACAGAAGATACCTTTGCTGAATTTGTTGCTCAGGGAGAAAGATCTGCCGAGTATTCTCATATTCTCATCGCGTAAGCAAACGGTTAAAGAGATCGTTCAATCCCTGAGGCGTAACGGGTTCAATGCCGATGCAATTCATTCCGATCTGGAACAGGCAGACCGGGAAGAGGTACTGAGGGAATTCAGGAACAGAAATATTCAGATTCTTGTTGCTACCGATATTATTGCACGAGGTATCGATATTGAAAAGATTGACCTTGTGATAAATTATGATGTGCCAAGGGATGCAGAAGACTATGTGCATCGTGTGGGCCGGACTGCAAGAGCATCAACTCAGGGTGTGGCAATAACTCTGATAAATGAGACAGATCAAAAAGATTTTTACGATATAGAAAGGCTGATAGAAAAGGATGTTTACAAAATACCTTTGCCTCCGGAAATAGGAGAAGGTCCTGAATACAGAGCCCCTGAAATGTATAAAAGGAAGAAACATAAAAAAGATAAAGGTTCCGGATTTAAAAAGAAAAAGTTTACAAAGAAGAGAAAGGATAACAAAAAGTAATATCCGTATTTTAGCAGTAAATATATTCGATATTGTTTTTCAAAACTAAACCCGATCGACAATGAAAATATTCAGATTGGCAATAATATTCTTTTTGTTGTTAATGGCTTCATTCGATGGTCATTCACAAGAAAAAAAGTCCCGGCCTAAAATCGGAGTGGTGCTCAGCGGTGGAGGCGCAAAGGGAATTGCACATATAGGTATCCTGAAAGCTCTTGAAGAAGAAGGCATAAGACCCGATTTCATTGTGGGAACAAGTATGGGAAGTATTATCGGCGGATTGTATTCCATAGGCTATTCTGCCGATCAGCTTGATTCCATAATCAAGGAAATAGACTGGGACCTGGTGCTTTCGAACAATATCCCATACAACTATATTTCATTTGAGGAAAAGGAATATTATAACCGTTTTCTTGTTTCCCTCTCTTTCAAGGACGGGAAACTCGAAATCCCTTCCGGAATGATAGAGGGACAAATGCTGGGTCAGGTTCTCAATCGTTATGCATGGCCTGCCATGAGATATGATAATTTCGACGAATTCCCTATCCCGTTCCGTTGTGTTGCAACTGATGTTAGTACCGGCGAACCCATTGTTTTTAAAGATGGTTCGCTTGCCAAGGCACTCAGGGCAAGTATGGCTATCCCAACGGTTTTTACTGCTGCCGATCTTGATACAACTCTTGCTGTTGATGGTGGTGTGCTCGATAACTTCCCGGTGGATGTGGTACTCAAAATGGGCGCTGATTATGTGATCGGTGTAAATGTTTCGGATGAGGGACTTGAAAAGGCAAAAGATATCGGTAGTATGACAGGTATCCTTATGCAGGTCGCCATGTTCCCGAGTTTGAAAAAAGTAAAGGATGACATCAGCAAGTGTGATATTTACATCAAACCGGACCTTAAAACTTATTCAACGGGAAGTTTCAGCAGTTATAAGGAGATACTTAAATTAGGTTATGTTGCCGGAGAGAAAGCCAGACCTGAGTTTCATGAGCTGGCAAAAAAGCTTAATGAGCAAAGTCCGCCTCCGTCGGGAGTTTCTCTTTCAGTTAAACCGATTTACATCTCGAACATAATTCTCAGAGGGAATCGTCATGTTAGTGAGAAACTTATTTACGGTAAATTAGGAATAAAATCCGGAGAAATAGTATCCCGTAAAAAGATTGAAACAGGCATCAATCAGATATATGGAATAAATGCTTTTAAGAAAGTTGGTTACCAGATTGAAAAGATACCCGGTGAAGATAAATACACACTGGTTGTACAGGTTCATGAAGAGCAACCGGCGTCAATAAAAGCGTCTGTGCACTATGACAATTTGTTCTCTGCGGGTATTGTTGTTAACACCACCCTGAGAAATCTGTTGGGCAAATCATCAAGAATGATAGCTGAAGCCGATATTTCTCAAAGTCCTAAATTACTTTTCAGTTACCTGAAATATCTCGGTAAAAAACAGCGGGTAGCAGGAATGATAAAGTACAATTTTATGAACGAACAGGTTCCTGAATATGAGAATGGTAAATTAAGTGATATAGGAACATCAACGTATAATGAATTTCTGGGAGGAATTCTTCTTACGCAGTCTTTGAAGAATAGCTTTATGTTAGGGATTAAATACAAGACCGGCAAAGAAAAACTGAAATTCTGGAATAACTTCCCTGAAGGTATAAACAATATGAGGGTGAATCAGTTTTACACAGAACTCAATTATGATTTCAATACCTTAAATGACAGGAACTATCCTACAGACGGAACAGAGGTTGCAGTGTTTGCCGATGTTTATTTTAAGAACTTTTATAGCATTAATTTTGATGACGGGGTAGATACAATATATATTAACGATCCTGATTTAGGTGATGTTACTTTGACAGAGAAGGATTTTAATGAATATATTGTTAATCCGCTTATCCCTAATTCGTATGCAAAGTTTCAGTTTAAATTTTATAAATACATAAGAGCAAGGCCGACTTTTCAAATAATTCCTACAGCACAGTTGGGGGTGACTATGTCGAATCTTGATGAGGGTTTGTTCGATAATTTCCATATTGGAGGTATTCAAATGGTGCATTCCGACGATGTGCCTTTTATGGGACTTAACTATAGTGAGATAAGCGATGAAAATTTCCTGTCAGCCGGCGTATTTTTGCAAAATGTTTTTTTCAGAAATGTGTTTTTGAAATACGGGATTAATTATTTATTTCATCATAAGTATGTTCCCATAACTGATCTGAGTCAGTTTAATTTCAGCAATGACAATTCCTTATTCGGATACGGATTAGAATTGACCTATAAAAGTATCCTTGGCCCTGTTAGTGTAGGTCTTAGTTCCAACTCAACAGATAATAAAGCAAGGTGGTATATTTCGATAGGTTATTCGCTGAATCACAAAGACTGATAAAAAGATCATAAAAGAACAGGATGGAACAGACACATTTCGACCGTATTGCCGGAGAGCTGAATTTGTTTTTAAAACAGGTAAAGAATACTATTGAACTTTTTGAGGGAGGAGCAACAATACCATTTATTGCCCGTTACAGGAAAGAAGCTACCGGAAGTCTTGATGAAGTTGTCATTGCCGACATAAAGGAAAGATATGACAAGCTTAAAGAGCTTGATAAACGTAAGGAAACCATTCTTAATACAATTGAGGAGCAGGGGCAATTGACCGGTGAGTTGAAAAGCAGGATAGAGAATATGTGGGATCCGGCAGAACTAGAAGATATTTACCTTCCATACAAACCTAAACGAAAGACCAGGGCAGTTAAAGCCAAAGAGCTGGGACTCGAACCACTTGCCAAAATACTGATGAAACAGTTCGAGCGTGATGTTTACGGCAGGGCATCGGCTTTTGTGAATGAACAAGTGGATACCGGAGATGATGCATTACAGGGAGCAAGGGATATCATTGCCGAGTGGGTGAACGAGAATGCTGTTGCACGTGATATTGTACGTTCGGTGTTTCAGCGCAGTGCTGTGATAAATGCAAAGCTGGTTAAAGGTAAAGAGGAAGAAGGTCAGAAGTACAAGGATTACTTCGACTGGTCGGAGCCGTTGAAAAGATGTCCTTCTCACAGGTTGTTGGCGATACGTCGCGGAGAGAATGAGGGGGTTCTGAAAGTTAACATCACAGCTGATGACGAGGTCGCACTTCAACGCCTTGAAAGATATTTTGTAAAAGGGAATACCGAGGCTTCGGAACAGGTTAGCATAGCAGTCAACGATTCTTACAAACGTTTAATCTCACCCTCCATAGAAACAGAGTTTTCAGCATTGTCGAAGGAGAAAGCTGATACTGAAGCGATAAGTGTTTTTGCAAAGAATTTGCGTCAGTTGTTGTTTGCACCACCGCTCGGACAGAAGCGTGTTCTTGCCATCGACCCGGGATATCGTACGGGATGTAAGGTGGTATGCCTTGATGCACAGGGGAACCTGCTGCATAACGAAACAATTTATCCTCATCCTCCTCAGAATGAAAGAGGTAAAGCTGCAAAAAAGATCGATTCACTGGTCGATGCCTATAAAATAGAAGCTATTGCAATAGGTAACGGGACAGCTTCACGTGAAACCGAGGCTTTTATTCGAAGAATGAGGTTTAATCGTGACCTGAAAGTGTTTGTTGTAAGTGAGGATGGTGCATCGATATACTCCGCAAGCAAGGTGGCACGAGAAGAGTTTCCAGAATATGATGTAACTGTTCGTGGTGCTGTTTCAATCGGGCGACGCCTTCTTGATCCGCTGGCAGAACTGGTTAAGTTAGATCCTAAATCAATAGGAGTGGGACAGTATCAGCACGATGTTGATCAGAACCGTCTGAAAGATTCTCTCGATCAGGTTGTGGAATCGTGCGTGAACCTTGTTGGAGTGAACCTTAATACTGCAAGCAAACACCTGCTGACTTACATTTCAGGACTTGGCCCGCAGCTTGCACAAAACATTGTTGATTATCGTAAGGAGAACGGGGATTTTAAAAGCCGCAGTGAATTGAAAAAGGTTCCGCGACTGGGAACTAAAGCATTCGAGCAGAGTGCGGGATTTCTCAGGATCACGGGCGGTGCAGATCCTCTTGACAACACAGCTGTTCATCCCGAGTCGTACGGCATTGTTCAGAAGATGGCAAAAGATCTCGGATGCACAGTGCAGGAATTGATAGAGAAGAAGGAACTGCGTGATAAGATCGATTTGAAAAGATATGTTACCGGAAAGGTGGGATTGCCAACTCTGAACGATATCAAAGATGAGCTTGACAAGCCCGGCCGGGACCCGAGAAAGATCATCAAAGTGTTTGAATTCTCAAATGATGTTCACACAGTGGAAGACCTTAAACCCGGCATGGAGCTTCCGGGTATAGTTACAAACATAACCAACTTCGGGGCTTTTGTCGATGTAGGTGTTAAGCAGGACGGTCTTGTGCATATTTCACAAATGGCCGACCGTTTTATCTCAGATCCCAATGATATCGTGCATCTGCATCAGCATGTAAAGGTTAAGGTCCTTGATGTGGATTTGGCACGAAAAAGGATTCAACTGAGCATGAAAGGTATGTGACATTGGTCAACCTGAAAAACCTGAATAAAATGCCATTGGCATGCCAAAAGTTGCTATGCATGCCAATGTGCAGTTTTATAAATTTCATAAAGATCTAAAAGGTAGTTCCGTTCCATCCGAACATGTTACGTTTGGCATCGGCAAACTCTATGTAAATCCTGTCCTGAGGGACTTTTAATTCATCTTCCAGGAATCTGCTCAATTTGGCAGAGATGGCCGCAGTGGCATCTTCACGCAGGCCTATGCTTTTGAGTTCGACGTAGGCAAGGGGATCGCCGGTTCCGGCAAACATCATCTCGACGTTGGTCTCAATAATTATCATGATGTAGTGAGAAGGTTTCATCAATACCTTACTCAACAGTTCGGTTGCATCTTCCATGAATTTTTTCTTGTCGGCAACCTCCGAATTTGTTTGAACTTTTAATACAGGCATAATAAAATATTTTAGTTTAACACTACTTGTTGTACCAGGTTGTTAAAATATCTGATGAACGGTAGTTTACCATAAAAGTAAGATCACTTCATGTACAGTTTAATTTCCATATTCTTGTCGCCGGTATGTATTCCTACCTGCTTCAGGACACCTCCGTCTCCGAAATACTTAAACGTGTAATCTCTGTTCTTTTCAAGTTTGAATTCCAGAACATCATTCATGTCCTGTGTAGGGCCGCTGGTACGACCTCCTCCTATCTGCTCACCGCTGCTGAAGACATCGACATTTGCTGCAATCCTGTCATCTCCCTTCAGGGTACAAACAGCACTTTTGAACATCCACACTTTAACAACGATACGATTACCAGCAAGCTGTTTTTTCCTCTCACTATCTTCGTAAATTTTAATGTATCTGTCTGTTACGTTGTAAGCATTAACATAGGTTATTGTCGTATCCCATACCAGCGGAAAATACGTATCGGCCGGCATGAATGAACTTGCATAGATAGCATGTTCTTTGCTGTTCGGGTCAGCTTTACCGGCATCGGCCAGAAACCAGCTTTTATTCAGTCCGCCGGGGTAATATTCGGTAAAATACCACTCACCGTCAATCCACACCTCATTCCAGTTGTGGTTTCCTCGATTGTCGTGCCAGTTGGGTGTGCCGGCTATCCGTGACGGGATGCCCACTGCCCTGAAGGCATCAGTAAGGAGGATTGAAAGTCCGCTGCATGAGGCCATTCCCTGTTCCATTGATTCGTACGGGCTTTGATCGGGCTTTTTGCGTTTTGTGTTGTAGTCGACCTTAACTTCATCTCTGATATTTTTATTCACCGAATCAATGGCACAACGGATGTTCTTACAGCTTTCAACATATTTGCCGAAACGTTCATGAAAATCCTTGCGCCAATTATCACGCCGTTCGTTCATACTAGCATACGGCAATACATCGTTCAGAAATATTGAATCGGGCAATGACTTGGCCCAGGGGAATCTGTTACGGGCTTTGTATGCATACTTCACATTTTCGAGCAGGAAATCAGCAGTAAGTGAATCCAGATCGCGCTGAGGCATATTGGCTATAAGAAAGGCCATCCCCTCTTTCTGATCAACAGGGGCATTGTTCAATGCCTGTTTAAGTTCATGAACATTCCCGTCTGCTTTGCTGAATGCTTCATCGAGTTCCTGCCAGTATTTACGGGGTACATTAGGGTATTTATCGATACATCCGCTAAGTGATATTAAGGTTAATATCATTGTAAAAGAAATGATGCCGGAAATTCTGTTCATAGCTAAATATTTAAAAGGGTATAACAAATGTAGTATGAAATTATTTAAAGCAATAACAGAATCAGAATAATTATTTCAATTCTGGTCACCATCTTGCCGTATACTCTCTTGTGTCAACATGCACGAAGTACGTGTGTCCGGAATTCTTGTTGTAATACGTTAGTGATTTAGGTATCTGTTTCCACTAACGCATTAGTGGTTTTTAAAGAAGGGGATAAAAAAACGGTAGGTTTCAAGCCATACCGATACATGATAAAGTGAGCGGATGATTTTGTAGTCACCCGCTCACTTAGAATATTTTTATTTCTTCAGATTCTCGATCGATTCTTTCAGCGTTTTGATCTTTGCTTCGGCATCGGCCTGTTTCTGACGCTCTTTTGCAACAACAGCTTCGGGAGCATTGTTTACAAAACGTTCGTTTCCAAGTTTTGCAGTAACTGATTTGAGGAAGCCCTGCTGATATTTAAGTTCATCTTCAAGCCTTTTTATTTCAGCCTCCACGTCAACAAGTCCGTCCATAGGAATGAAGTACTCATTTGTTTTTACCATGAACGACAACGCACCTTCAACTTTCCCTGAAACTTTGTTGATCTCTTTCAGATTGGCTAATTTCTCCATAACAGCAGCGAACGTTGAACTGTAATCGCCGTTTGCAGACAGTACCGACAGAGAGAGCTGCTCTTTCACCGGCAGGTTTTTCTCTTTGCGGATTGTACGAACATTACCCACAACCTCTTTTATCATATCAAACTGTTCCACAATTTCGTTGTCGGTTTTTGATGCCACAGGCATATCCGAAACCATGATACTTTCACCATCTTTACGCTCATCGAGTAGTTGCCATATCTCCTCAGTGATAAATGGCATGAAAGGATGCAGAAGTTTCAGCAGTTTATCGAAGAAATCAACTGTTGCTTTGTATGTTTTGGCATCTAACGGTTGCTGATAACCCGGCTTGACAGCTTCGAGATACCATGATGAGAACTCCTGCCAGAATGTTGTGTAAACGGACATCAAAGCATCCGAGATACGGTATTTCGAGAAATGGTCATCAATAAGTGCAATTGTCTGGTTCAGCTTTTGCTCAAACCATATTATCGCCTGTTTTGCACTTTCGGGTTGCTCAATGTCACTGCTTACTTCCCATCCTTTCACAAGGCGGAATGCATTCCATATCTTGTTGGCAAAGTTACGTCCCTGTTCAGGCAGGCTGTCGTCGAACAACAGGTCACCTCCGGCAGGTGAGCAGAGCAGCATACCCACACGCACTCCGTCGGCTCCGTATTTTTTGATCAGTTCAAGCGGTTCGGGTGAGTTGCCGAGCGATTTGCTCATTTTACGGCGCAGCTTGTCGCGTACCATTCCTGTGAAGTAAACATTTTTGAACGGATACTTTCCTTTAAAATGATAGCCTGCGATAATCATTCGTGCAACCCAGAAGAAAATGATATCATGTCCTGTAACCAGATCATTTGTTGGATAGTAGTAATTAATATCCTCATTGTCTTCAAAACCGTCAAAAACGGTGATCGGCCACAGCCATGAAGAAGCCCATGTGTCAAGCACATCTTCATCCTGATGCAGGTCATTCATTGTAAGGTTTGCATTCCCGGTCTTCTCTTTTGCTAATTCAAGTGCCTGTTCAGCAGACTCAGCCACAACATAGGATCCGTCTTCAAGATAGTAAACGGGAATACGGTGCCCCCACCAAAGCTGGCGTGAGATGCACCAGTCCTTTACATTCTCCATCCAGTGACGGTAAACATTTTTGAACTTTTTAGGATGGAAAACAACTTCGTCGTTCATCACTGCTTCAAGAGCAGGTTTCGAAAGCTCCTTCATTTTCAGAAACCACTGAGTTGAGAGTTTAGGCTCAATTATGTCATCGGTACGTTCTGAGAAACCCACCTTGTTCGTGTAATCTTCTATTTTAACCAGATTTCCGGCTTTCTCAAGGTCAACAATGATCTTTTCACGAACTTTAAAGCGATCTTCTCCAATATATATTTGAGCTGCTTCACTCATCGTACCGTCATCGTTCAGGATATCGTATGACTCCAGGTTGTGACGCATACCTATTTCGTAGTCGTTTATGTCGTGGGCCGGTGTTATCTTCAAACATCCCGTACCAAACTCCATGTCCACATATTCATCCTCGATGATCGGTACGGAACGGTTGATCAACGGTACAAGAACACGCTTACCCTTCAGGTGTCTGAAACGCTCGTCATCAGGGTTAACACAAACTGCGGTATCACCAAGAATAGTCTCCGGACGGGTTGTTGCGATGGTTACATATTCATCCTCTGTGCCTTCTATCTTGTAACGCAGGTAGTACAGTTTAGATTGTACCTCTTTGTAGATCACCTCTTCGTCCGAAACAGCGGTCTGCGCCTTTGTATCCCAGTTGATCATACGGACTCCGCGATAGATGTATCCCTGGTCGTACAAATCGACAAATGATTTTATCACACCTTTACTGCGTATTTCATCCATAGTAAAGCATGTGCGGTCCCAGTCGCATGAAGCACCAAGTTTTTGCAACTGATTAAGGATTATGCCTCCGTGTTTGTCAGTCCACTCCCAGGCATACTTCAGGAATTCATCGCGCGAAAGGTCATCCTTGTTTATTCCGTCCTCTTTAAGTTTGTTCACCACTTTTGCCTCGGTAGCAATGGAAGCATGGTCAGTACCCGGCACCCAAAGAGCGTTTTTGCCTGACATGCGTGCACGGCGGATCAGGATGTCCTGAATGGTATTGTTCAGCATGTGCCCCATGTGAAGCACCCCTGTTACGTTAGGTGGCGGTATAACTATCGTGTACGGCTCACGCTCATCAGGAACCGATCTGAAATATTTATTGTCTAACCAGTATTTGTACCACTTGTCTTCCGTTTTTGACGGATCGTACTTACTCGCAATTTCCATGTCTCTGTTGTGCTTTTTTTGATTTCAATAATTGAATTTGCAAAAGTACAATTTTTTATTGAAGCGGGATAATATTATAAAAAAACCACAGCTTCATAAACTGAAACTGTGGTAAAACTCTTTTTTCTCCTCAAATGTAAGATCTATTCGAGTGGATTAGCCGTGACTTTCAGGTCAAGTATAACCTGGAATGTAACATTTACAGAGGGCTTGTCAAGCGCTCCGCTTACTTTAACCAATAATGAGTGTTTGGAATCAAGAGCTTTGATGATCTTGCTCCAGTCACTTCCCGTCAGTGTAAGAACAACTGTTCCGTTTGAAAGAGGCATATTCGTTGCATCTTTTTCGAGAAGAATAGTTTCAGTTGAACTGTCTGAAATAGTTAATTTGCCATGAACCAGTTGGGTAGGTTCTGAAATATTCTTTATTCGAACAGTTATTTTTTTTACTTCCCATTTTCTGATCTTTTTCCAATATTTTTTTATATCGGAATTAGAAGTAGGATCGATAATTGCTGAACCACTGAACTGGTACGTTGCCTCAATGTTTTTAAGCTCGGGTGAAACCGCAGCAGAAGAGAGAGCAGACACATCTGCCTTTAAAGATGCATCAAAATCAACATCGGTAAGGTCTTTTATTTTTTCACAATTAAAAAACATTAAATTCATAAAAAATAAAAGAGTAATTCTAAGATACATTTGTTTTTTCATGATACAAAGCATTAGGGTTATGAAGGTTATTAAACTAAAAAATTAATATATTAAAGTTACAAATGATTCATAGCCTTTGTCAATACTATATATCATAAAAATTTAATTTCAGTCATTTTTTTAACAATTCTGAGTTCCAGTTCAGTTCATGTTGAATGTCATATCCCTTTCAGTTATCTGCGGCTTGACATATTTTTTCAGTCTTTCAGGATATCCCAGTTCCCAGGGAGAAGGCCCGACGTATTCGGAATATTTACCTGTCATGTGGATATGACCGTCCGTTGATATCTCAACAACAGTGTAAAGCGGGTCTTTGTATGGGGCTGTGTATTTTATCCATTTGAAATTCTTATCAACCTCTTTACTGTACCTGATGTGCTCATACTCTTCACCAAGCCATTTGTACGACATTGAATTGATCGTTATATACCATATTCCGTTCACTTCTTCGGCATCGTCGTGGTGGGTATGTCCGTTGAAGCAGCAGATGATATGGCTGTCTTTGTGTGTCTTGTTGTGATCTTCAAATATTTTACGTATCTCTTTTGCATTGCCAACAGAGTAACGTTCACCGGGAATGCCAGGATCGGGTCCTATAGGCTGGTGCGAGAATATGACTATGGGCTGTTTTGTTGTTTCAAGTTCATTCTTTAACCATTTAAGTTGTTTTTTTCCGATAAATGATCTGTAACCTTTCTGACCTTCGTACTCCTTATCGTTTCCATCGAGTACGATATATTTAAATCCTTTTTCCGAAAACGTGTAGTACGGGTTTGACATGCAGCGATAGGCCACTGCCTGGTCGAGAGAAGTGCCCCCGTCCATTTCGTGATTACCGATAACATGATATTTTGGGCCCGGAAACGAATTCCAGATCTTAAAATACGGGGCATACTCTTTTGTGGGAATTGCAAAATCACCAAGCTCAATGATGAAGTCAGGTTTGGCGATCTTCATGCTGTCGATAAAAGCAGTGATCCTCTTTTCGGAATCATGCATAGTAGGAAGGTGCACATCGGAACACATTCCGATGCGTACAGTCTTTACATCTTTTTTTTGAGTACAGCTTAAAGTTGCCGAAAGAGCAACCATAGCTATGGAAAATAACAGATGACTGAGTTTCATGTTTTTATTTTTTTATAAATATCCGTATGTTAATCATAATGCTAACAATCAATCCGTTTATCCGTCCCTGAAGGGAGCGAATTGATTGTCTTTGTTCCCTTTAGGGTTAGGGTGGGCAAGGTTAATCAATTTGCGGGTTCAGTAATTACACAGATAAACAAATTCTTATAAAGTGCATATCTGTTACCGTTTTATCAGCCACACATCTGTAACTTTTGAATAATTACGCCAGTTAAGTTGCGATTCTTCAGGCTGGTCAAAAGTTACTTTTATCTCCATGTCGCCCACAAGTCTGCGCGGAACGATGAATTCTTTGAATGTTTCGAATTCTTTATTGTAAATAGTTGGTTCAAGTCTTTGTCCGTCAACCCTGATCAAAGCATCGCCGTAACCGCTTACCCTGATGAGGTAACGTGCATTGGGATCAAGGTTCTTGTATTCAAGTACGGGTTGGTTCTGGAATACTTGTGTTGATAGCCGTCGTCTGCTCTTTCCGTTATCCCACCAGGCAAAGTCGGTAGCATCATCCACTATTGATCTCACATGAGGACTGTTGGCAATATTGGAAATATCATCGTAATAACTTCCGGGTCCGGGATTCTCCCACGTTCTGATAACCTCAAGTCTTTTCTTTTTTTCGTCGTCAGTCCGCATCGCTCTTATCTTCTTGAACTCATCTTCGTACCACCAGCGATTGTTGAGCGGATAGTCAACAAAATCAAGGATAGCTCCCCTTTCAGCTCCTCGTGCCGCATACTTTTCAACACTTGTTTGCAAACCTATGGATTGAAAAAGTTGTTCGCAGTAGTCGGGTATTTGTTTTCTAAGATCAGGTGATACAGGGTTCCTCTCGGTTTCTGTGATCTTATCCAATGCCATGTTCATTGCTTTGTCGATGCCGAGTTTGTCAACATCAGCCAGTATCTTATTGGCATCTTTTTCAATGCCTTTTTCAATTATCAGTCGGCGTCTTTCGTATGCATCGTAAACTGCTCTCAACTGCAGCATCTGCCAGCGCCAGTTATCTTTTAGTTCGGGATGTGCTTTATCAAGATCTTTCCAGAATCTTAATGTGGCTTCAACCGAACCGTTATCTTTTAACGGGCCTGACCAGTTCTTTTCGAGGGCAAATATCCCTGCCGATGCGCTTTGGGCTACCTCAGGCTCGAAGAAATATCTTGCATAATCAGTAATGATCTCATTTATATCTTTATCGGGAGCCCAACCCAGGGCGCTCCATATCACTTTGTTAACATCGTCATGGCATCCGTCGGAATAGGTAACAAAACCATCGGAAAAAGGAGTATAATCATGAAACACCTTAGCATAGAATACCGGCATCGGATTTATTCCTTCTCTGCCGATCGTCAAAGCAAGAGCCTGATCGAAATTGTGCGGTGGGAATTGACAGCGTACATTGTGTGTGATGTCAGGGTAGAGGCGGTGTTTGTACCGTTTGGGAAGTCGGTAGCGTGTTTCGGCCTCGTTGGGACTGCTTGGTCCTGAAACAACACCTCTCAGCCATACAGGCATGTTTTCGTCAATATATTTGTAAAAATAATCCACCTGTTCTTCACTGAACCCCTGTAACGAAAGCCATATCCCTGCATCGGGATGATATTTTACAAGCTCTTTTTGAAGGTCACGGATGAAAGGAAGAACATCGCGCGGGTGGTTGTGTCCGGGATCGCCTCCGGGAATAAAAATATCACTCAGGTAAGGAATGCTTTTCAGATGATCAACGTGCTTTTTAAGTTCTGCCGCGTACTCTTCCGGTTTTGTAAGGTCGGCTTTAATGGGTGTCCATTCCCAGTAATACATTCCGTAATTTTTGCATATACGGCTAATCGCTTTGTCCATATCTTCACGACTGATCTTAAAATGGACACTCTTGTCATCCTCAAGAGGCGGGATGTTCTCAATAGCATTGTTGCCGAATATCGCAAGGTCGCGGATGTACTGCTCGTATTGTTTGATATCCCAGGCATCATACGAGTTGGCAGTGTTGCGGTAACCTAACTGATGTCCTCTGAGGGGATAGGCCGGCGAAGTGATGACATCTGTGTTCTTAACAGTAATTACACCTTTTGTCATGTCAGCTTTTCTTAGAAACTCTCCTATTCCGAACAGAACACCTCTTTCGTCAGCTCCGACTATCCATACGGCATTATCTTTTTCACTGATCAGCAACCTGAATCCTTCCTCTTTATTTACAGGTGAGCCGGGTTCTTTAACAGCAGGCACTTCTTTTCCTGAAACCTTTTTTGAAGTATTCAGGCAAAGAACAATGTTCATTTTATCATCTGACCATTTAGCCGAAACTGGAAGGTCAATAGCGGTTCTTTTGCCGACCTCTTCCTGCAAAACTTTTATGCAGGTCTCTTTTAACGGTGAGCGGAGGTCATTCGAAATAATTATCCTGGC